>Ga0187771_10000186_pt1 | contig 34218 bp, 32 predicted proteins | sample 0116_SJ02_MP15_1_FD_133139 | JGI IMG/M metagenome (GOLD analysis project Ga0187771, IMG submission 133139) | Tropical peat soil microbial communities from peatlands in Department of Meta, Colombia - 0116_SJ02_MP15_10_MG | ecosystem: Environmental > Terrestrial > Soil > Wetlands > Peat | place...
ACGGCGGCTTTCTCCGTTCAGATCATGGCACTGTCCGGATTCCAAGGCAAAGTCGAGCTTTCAGTGGAAGGATTGCCAGAGTCAGCCGAAGCTGCATTCAATCCAGAAGAAGGTACGCCAACCCCTGTCTTCATATCGATCTTGACGGTGTTTCTTAGCCAGTCCACACCTTACGGTGCCTATACCCTGAAGGTTATTGGGGCAAGCAACAATGTCTCACACAATGCAACAACATCGTTGGAGGTGAAGGGACAGGCTGGCACCTACGTTTCGTTCAACTCAACCGCGACCGTCCAACAGCAACAAAGAACATTGGCGGTCTCCGTCTCGACAGATCATGAGACCTATCAGAAAGGCGATGTTGTGGGCATCTCCGGATACGTGAAGCTCAACTCAGGAGAGTCCATCGCAAATGCAACAGTCACATTGCCTGTAACAGACCCGTTGGGAAATGAAACCCACGTGAGCGTTGCGTCGACCGACCCAAACGGGCGGTACTGGGACAACTTCACTATGCCTTCGAACGCCGTTGACGGCACATACACAGTCTACGCATTGGCAAACGCTGACAACTACACAGAAAGTTCTGATCAAGTGACCTTCGTCGTCGGAGTCAGCAACGTTCCGAGCGTACGCATAGAGAACGCCACCATAACCATGCTAAACCGCACAGTTTCCTCCGAATTCCACCCCGGAGAAACCGTCGCCATATGGGTTGCTATCAACGACAGCGGAGGCGACTTGGTTAGCGGTAATGCCTGGCTTGAAGTACTTGACCCAAACAACAGTCCGATATCGGTTGCCATAGTAGTAGTCACGATTCACAGCGGAGAACAGGTGACAATAGGGACCGAAGTGATTCTGAAACCGGACGCCGCACTCGGGCTCTACACGGTCAGGATTATCGTCTCTAATGCTCCAATATCGAGTGGCGGAAGATTTCTCGAAAGCAGAGAGACAGCCTTCGCAGTTGAAGGTTAGGCCACCAGTGAACCAAGAGATTGATGCCATTCCAATGAAATGCAGAAAATGGCTTCTACTATTCTTGATTCTGGCAGCGGTTGTCTCGTTCACAGTGGAATACTCCTACGGAGCCAACCAGCTGACCGTGACCGTGTCTACTGACAAACAGAGCTATGACCCAGGCCAAGCCGTCCTGATCACCGGCAGGGTACTAGATCAGTCCATGAATGGTGTGACCCTCGCCAGCATCTCGATCCAGGTGAATAATTCAACCGGAAACGCGATTCACGTCGGTTGGATCCTGTCGAACGCGCACGGATACTATGGAGATGAGTTCATTGCGCGGAATGACTCCATGAACGGAGGATACAGCATCTACGTGACCGCCAGCAAACCAGGCTACGCGGACGCCACCGCTCAAGCAGGCTACATCGTCGCACCCGAATTTCAAGCATCACACGTCCAATGGTTAATGCTTCTACCCGTTCTCTTTCTCGTACTCTTCGCAGAGAAGCGAAAACGGGCCTCAATCAATCGAGGCATGGTGGAAGAGAGAAATGCCGAGTACGAAGTGAGCAGTGACTTGAATCATCCGGTGGCGGCTGATCTTCATAGCGAGACGCAGACCGAGCTTCGCATTCGGGCGGTGATTGAAGCCCTACATGAACAAGGCATCTCAGTATCCGACATCCGTTGCATCCATTGTCACGCCCGCCTGGTCGATCTCGCACATATCACAGTGACTTCCAGTGGACCTGTGGGTCCGGAATGCATCAAAGGTCAACAACAGGTCATACGCCTGCGCGAAGTGACGCATAGGCTGGGTAGTGATCGATTTTCGTGATCAGACATAAGATCTTATGCTGTTATGTAACGGCAGATCTTGAGAAAATTCGATGGACTGCTAAAACCTGGTAGACGTGTTGAGGCGCAACAGTTCACCTACAGTTCCGTGATAATGGCTCGTAGATCATTGCGGACGGATGGCTTGTTGAGTTTGAAGCACCGTAGTCTTGGTTTGGCGATTCTTCTTCTGCTTCTAGGTGTCACGATAATCGCCGTGAGCTCCGTCTTCGCCAAGCCTGTCACAACTTCTGCCGTCGTACAGGTGCCTTACGGCATATGCGTCATACAGTTGGGCGTACAGGATCCAAACGGAACTGTTGCGTGGAGTCCGTACTACGCGTATCCGGGCACTCCCATTTCGCAGTGTCAGACCTGGACCACGACCGGTCAGGATGTATTAGGTCGAACGATTGTGATTCGCCAGTTCATACTTGGGTCACAGAGCGTCACGGTTACGACAAGTACAACAGTGACTGGCACTTCCACTTCGGCGTTGACTAGCACTTCCACGGCAGCATTGGCTAGCACTTCCACTACCACGTTGGCTAGCACTTCGACGATCTTGGCCAGCACTTCCACGACGACATTGACAACGGCGGAGGCCACGCCGAACTCAGCCCTAGCGATATTGATCGTGGCAATTCTCGCAGTGGCTGTTTTCATAAAGAGAGCGAAAACCTCTGGTGGATGAAGTCTTCATAGAGTCTACGGAGTAGGATTACAACTCTACGTACCTATTGACGGTATGAAGTTCAGATAGAATTGACCCGTTTGCTTCGGGAGTTCTGTTGGCGATTGTTGAGGATGATTCGTGCATTCTAGTTATAAGCAGGCCAGTTCGGTAGTTTCCGCATCGATTGCATTGCGTCAACAGCCGATTTACTACGATAGAGGCCTAACCAGAAAAAGGGATGAGCTGACGAAATTTGATGGAAAAGATGAGCTCCAGGCTTGTAGTGAGCGTAGTGCTCCTGCTGGTTGCGACGACCGTCTTATTCACAGGATTCATTGCAACCGCGGCAACTTCCGCAGCTTCGTATTGTTATTGGGACCCCGTCACTAAGCAGAATGTCTGTGTTAGCGACCTTAGCGAGTTCAGTCAAACAACGGCCAGTCAACCAACTTCTCAGCTAGCCAACTGTCCCTACCCGAAGTTTCCCACCTGTCCCTACTACCAAGCGACAACTTCTCAATCTACAGCAAGTGCCAACGCGGCTCCTTGGAACACCGAATACTCGCAGTGGTATGCGACCTCCACGCAGGGTCCGTGGATGTACGCCTATCAGCAGCAAACTACTTGTCTTTGCAATCCCAACTATCCGAACTATGCGAACTGTCCTTGTTATCCCAGCTACCCCTACCATCCTCAGTATCCGTACCACCATTACTATTCGGGCTACGAGTATGGTTACTATCCAGGCTACGGGTATCCAGTTGAGACCATGACTGAGAATGTGACGACTACGAATTATTCAACCGTCACCCAAACAAGCCAAGTGACCTCAACGACCACCTCGATTCCTGAGCCTGTGACAGTGACTACAAGCGCCACCGTGACGACCACCGCGACCACAACGGACACTATGGCTGAGATGATTTTTGGTTCGTTGATGGCGGTGTTCTTAGCGCTGTTCCTGGCAACTCTGGTCTTGCTTGTCGGGTCTAGATCTAGAGGATCCAGAGGATCCAACCTGCAAACATCACAAGCCGTCGTTGCTGCTTCAGGGCCAGCGTACATCGCGACCAGCCACAAGTGCAGCGCCTGCGGAACCGAAGTCGACCCAGCCAAGAAGTTCTGCGGCAACTGCGGCGCGCAGCTAAAGGCCAAGTAAGATTATCCCTTCAAGAACATAGCTATCACGCAGGCCATGTCATCGACCTAGTAGAGATCAAACCAAGACGGAAGATGACCAACCCTGATCGTGAGATAGTCATCTTCAGGCTCCGCACAGTTCACAGTACCCACACCTAAGACAAAGGCCACTGAAAAGTTCCTTACCACAGTGCATGCAAGTTTCGGTCGAGTCCATGCGCCTCATGTTGGCCCTGTTCGATTGAAAAGGAGCAGAGGTTACTGGATGCAATCGAACGCTGAACGAAACTTTCGCCAAATCGCCAGCGCTTGGCGTCAGTTTCATTGGTCTCGGTGATCTCGGTTTCTATCCCTTACGTCTTATCGCCCGTACTCTCTCCTGTTCCCTTTCATGAGGAACCAGAGGGGGAGGATGATTCCATCGTGGCGTGTCATCGTCGAACAGAAGTTAGCTGAATTCAGCAGGTTCAAGCAGTCTCTTCGACCTGAAGCCCGGGTGGTTTTCGAGGATCTACTGAAGCAATGCAAGCTCTATGCTCCACAAGCCGGGGTTCTCGCCTCACCTGTCGCGGAAGTGCCTTTGCTCCTTTCCATGGTCTTCGCGCAGCACAAGAGACTGACAGAACTCGAAAAACGCCTCAATCGGCCAGGATTTCTTTCATTCACGAGAGTGACCCGCGGCCTCTTCGAAGCGATTTTGACAAGTGAGCTTTCACCAATAAGTGAATATCTTTTAGGGATGGAGTGAAAATGTTCACTTGTTTCACTTATTAGTGAAACTCTTAAAAGCCTGAGGTGAAAATATTCACAAGAGTTGCAATTGGATCATTCCACGGTACAGCTAGCGCTCGAGAGAGGTCTAGCTCGAAGCTTTCCGAGGGCTAGGCTCGAACGATCGTCCCATTTTGCCGGCAACAAGAATATGGATCTTGTTATCCAACTGCCCAAGGAAAGAATCGCCTTCGAGATAAAGATCAGCAACTTCTACGACGGACTAGGACGAGTGGTCTTAGGGGCCGGAGACTTTGACGCATCATACCTCGTAGTTCCCACAGACCTCCTTCCCTCTCAAGAAATCCTCCGTCGAATTCCTCGAAACGTAGGGGTGATCGCTTTCCAAGCCCAAGATCACACTGTCAGGTTCGATGCTGTCAAGAAATGCAGCGACCATTTGACAGGGCTTCCTTTTGAAGTCGCTGTGGAGAAGAGATCCCGATTGCTGAAGACTGTGAAAGTCTCCTTGGTGTCTCCAAAGGCGCTGAGGGTCACGAAGTACTTGATCTCACATAGGTCCGCCACTCAGACCGAGATAGCGAAGAGTACAGAAGTATCGGTCGGAATGGTGAACAAGGTGGTCTCAGCGCTGGCTGATCGAGAGCTCGTGTCCTACAAGAAGAAGAAACTCGTGGTGTTCGATGTGTGGAGGTTGCTCAATGAAGTGTCGTGGAGCAGGCCCATGAGAGCATTGAAGAAAGTGGAGTTGCGAATTGGCCTTCCGTCCACCAGAGAGGCTGAGCAGCAGATTGTCCGGATTTGCGGACAAGCAGACATGAGCTACGCGATGACGCTGTTCTCAGGCGCTAGCAAGTACATCGGATATGGGATGAAGTACGATTCCGTCCAGACCTATGTCGATGAGCCGGAACGCCTCATGGAGAGCTTGAGAGCAATGCGCACAACCGCTCAGGAAGGAATACTCCTGGAGCTGTACAGTCCCGACACTTGGGACATAATTGATGAAGCACAGATGCTTGCAGAAGTTGCTGTGTGTTCACCAGAACAGCTTGTCATGGACTTGGTCTCCTACGGTGGCCTCGGACATGACTGGGCCGTGAAGCTCTACGAAGAAACAATCGCGAGAGGAAACCAGCACTGATGTCAGTGGCGGATATCATTCGCAATTCCTCTCTTTCAGAGCTGAGACAACTGGCCGGCTGGTTCCGAGTGAACCACGGTCTTGAAATCACCCTACTTGGAGGCTGGGCCGTTTACTCCTACAACCCTTACGAGGGGTCGTTTGATATCGACTGTCTTGGACCTGCGCATCCATTTACCACTCAACTGGACATATACATGCAAACACACGGATACGTTCTCGAGCCAGATTCTCTCTTTGGTGCAGCATCGGAAACATGGAGGAAGCCCGTTTTTCACGGCAAAGAAACTATCGGGGCGATCTACATTGACGCTTGTGACTTTAATTTTCCCAATCTTTTCAAGGAGAACCCGGGGAGGCAGATCCCCTACGGGTTATGTGTGAAGGGTGAGATGATCAGGCGCAGACAGGTTGACAATGAATACTTCTATGTGCCCATCAAAGAGCTTCTCCTTCTGTACAAGACCAAGGCTGCGAGAGATCGGAGCTACGTTTTGACTCACGAAGAATTGTCCTCTGAGATACGAGAGCGCCAGCAAGGGAAAGTGCAGAAAGATTATTCCGACATGGCAGCTTTGATCGACCCGAGACACGGTGGCGCAATTGATAGTTCTCAACTCGGTAGTTTGATTCGTGAGTACGATCTGTCATTTGTACGCGATACAATCTCGGATCTTCCTGACCAGCGGTCCATTAGCGACTATTGCTTGACAAGGTCTGTGGACAAGTCAGATCTAAGCAAATGGGTGCAAAGGATCATTCAAGATTCTGGCCTCTAGTGCGTGATGCGTAATGAAGGGGCGATTCGCAAATCCGTACCGGTCCCGCACACTAACCTCGAGTGACCGGCTCGCGCTGCGCGAGTTGTTGTATTGCTGGCTCGCGCATTTTACCTTCCTGCCATAAACGTCTGCGAAGAGACTACCCGCTGCTGATATGTTCAGCTGTTGTGAGAAGCTCGGCGAGATCCTGAGCCTGTAGGCCTCCACTAAACATGCAAATACAATAGTAGAGACGCTACGTTCATGAACCCTGCGCTCAGAGTAAGCCACGATTTCCTATGCTTTGAGGGTCCCGAAGGTCAGAGAACTGTTGCCTCTGATTCTCGAACTCAAGACTGCCCCGCTGTTTTCCTCCCCGTTCGTCTTTTTCTGCCTGTTCTTTCTTAGAAGGTTTCGCGCCAGCAAGCTTCCTCTTTCTCGGCCTAACCATCTTGGATCTTGCCGACTCAGTGGAAATGGCCGTGATTTCAGGCACAGGCTTCGTAGACGCTCCTTCAGCGGGCACTTCAGCTCGTTGGACGGACGCTTCCCTAGCCTCCTCGCCTCTTCGGATAGGCCGGCCGATCCTGGGAAGTGGACCTCTCCTCCGTAATCGCTTCGACAATTCTCTCACCGTCCCAATCCCGGCTCTCAGATCTGTTGCTAACGTCGCAATTCCGACAGTTGTCACAATGAGCGAGGCAATCGCGACTGCAAAGATTGCGAGTCCACCCCATTCCAAGAATGGGTGAATAACGACGAGGTTGATTTCATAACTTACTGCATCAATCTCACTCTTCGTTTTCTGCATATCGGCATTGCAATTGTGAAGAGTCGTCTCGGCGGATGATCTCTCATTGTTCAGTGATGCAATCAAATCCTGTTGTTTGCTCAATTCCGATTGATCGCTGTCAATTGAGGAATTCAGCTGTTGCTCTTTTCGCTGAGTCAGTATCAATTGATGACTGTAATTGCACTTGCTGCGATTGTAGGTTTTTCACCTGCGCTGTAAGCTGGTCAGCCCTCGTTTTGGCGTCGTTCAGTTCGCTGGTAAGCTGTTCTTCTGGGAGTTCCATTAGTCGAGTTCCCTTTGCGTCTTCGCTATTGTTGCTACCTCTCAGGCGGCATACTGCTCTACGATTCAGGCACTGTAGCTGTGCAGAGCAACGAAGTTTCCAAGAACGGCATCGGCATCTGGGATTATAACGATGCCAGCGCGCCAGCGGCGGTTAACGTGCTCACAAACAACATACACGACAACTACGGGTTCGGCCTAGTCCTCGGCGGAACGGATAACCCACCGCAACCACGTCGCCAAGGAGCCAAGGCAACTTCTTCGCGAACAACCCGGTCTGCCTACTCGTCACCGCAGAATCTTCCAACGCCTACGTGATAGGTCTAAACGACGGGTTCATGGGTAACGCCGTGAACCCGGAAGCGATCCAAGTGCCGGTCACGTCGGGCGCAGTATCTGGCTTACCTGATTGTGGAAACGAAGCCATTTCCGTTCCCATTTCCAGGACCCGCACCATCCTGCACCGGTAGTTAGATTCGGCTTCCGAGCCTGCCGTCTTCCCCCCTTTCTTGTTTAAGCTCTTCCCAGGAACTCTGCCTCGTGGCGGATGTTGCGTTACCTTGCACGAGACGTATCCGCGCATACCGACTAAGAGGCCCTCCAATAAATCGAAACGTCGTGGTACACCCCCCAATTCCATGACGGTTCAAATTACGTTGCCCGCATCAACGAAAATTCTCTTCTCTTGTGCTTCTCTCATTGATGTGGGGTTGGCTGACTCATGTGGTTTGTAGGCTTGTTTCGGTGATTCGTTGTAGCCTCCTAATCTTGTTTGTGTAGAGTTCCGGTCTCAAGCCACGGTATTCTCGTTGGTGGTTGAGGACGTGATAGATTGTGACGAGCAGTTTGCGGGCGACTGCGACGATTGCTCTGTTGTGTCCTCGACGTTTCATTACTCGCTGGTAGAATTGGCTGAGTCTCGCGTCGTGGCGTGCGGCGTGTGGGCGGCTTCGACGAGTATCCAGCGAATATGGCTGTTGCCTTCCTTCGTGATGTGACCGTGTGTTGTGTGGTTGCCGGATTGTCTGATGCCAGGAGCTAGGCCTGCGTAGCTGACAAGTTTCTTGGGTGACGCGAACCGCGTGATTGGTCCGATCTCGTTTAGGAGGAGCATGGCGCTGTAGTAGTCGATGCCTGTGAATCCCATTAGGAGTTTCACTTCCGGATTGTCGACAGCGGAGGTAGCGATTGTTTCGGTGAGTCTCTCGATGGACCTGTTGAGGGTGTTGAGTTGTTCCAGGTTGATGTCGAGGAGTATTCGGTCGCCTGGGGGTAGTTCCAGTTTGGAGAGCCATTCTAGGCTGTGTTTGCCTGAGATGTCTGTATACGGTGTCTTGATTGAGTGTTTGTCGAGTATGGCGTGGATTCGGTTCTTGATGATAGTCCGCACTTGGGCTAGGCGGGCTCTTTCACGGATGATGCTTCTCTGCTCACGGATCTCTTGAGGCGGAACGTAGCTTGCTGAGAGCAGGTTCGCCCGCAGTAGGTCTGCGAGGATGCGTGCGTCGAGTCTGTCGGTCTTGATCTTGGCTTCGGCGATCATTCGGGTCTTCTTGGGGTTGGTGAGTATGGTGTGGATCTGTTCGTCTTCTAGGCGGTTGTAGATGGGGATCCAGAGGTTGCCTGTGGATTCGATCGCTACTTGGATCTCAGGGTAGACTTTGAGGTGTGTGATGAGTTCCTCATGGCCGTGTGGGTTGTTCTGGAACGCGAATTCTTCTAGGATTCTTCCCTCATGCGTCTTTATGCATGCGACGCATCGGGTTTTATGGACATCCAGTCCTACACTATTCATGGGGGTTACGTATGCCTCCTATGTGTTGGCTGGCCTACGGCGACATGCATCAATTCGAGCTTCCATGCTTCGCAGAGGGAGCCCAGTTCGAGTAGTCGCTGAGTCTGAGCCCATTCACCAGACGAGCCGTTAGGCGGCTCAGCGGGCATCTCGGGCTTGGCCGGCCACACATCAAATCGAGAAGCTAGTTAGAAGAGAGCTTTCAGGCGCCGAGAATTTTCATCTCGACACCAGCTGACCGGGGATATGGGTAATTCGTGGTTTCGGGGTGGCACGTGGAAGCCTGAGATGGGGCGGATCGGTCGCGTGACTTGCCGCGCCTCTTGATGGTGGAAGGTCGAATCGCGGACATGTACTGGCGTTATTTGCAGCAAACGTTGCCTGCCCACTATGAGTTTTCTTCTAGGATGCATGAGACACATCAGATGAACGCATCTGATCCGGTCAATGCGCTTCTCAACTACGGATATGCCATTCTGGAATCTAGAGTTCGGAAAGCCCTCTACAGCATTGGGCTGGAACCCACAGTCGGATTTCTGCATGAAACCAGGCAGACGAAGTATCCGCTTGTCTATGATCTTCAAGAGCCTTTTCGATGGCTCGTCGATACAACGGTGATCTCGGAATTAGAGAGTGATCGTTTTAGCAAGAAGGATTTCTACAGAATGGACAACTACGTCCTAAGACTCAAAGCGCAAGCGGTGGGCAGGCTTATTGACGCGTTTCGAATCAAATTCAATTCAACTGCACGCTATGCAGGAAAGCTCTACAGCTGGGATGCCCTGATCAGGCTGAGGCCCAAGAACTCGCCAACTACATCTTAGGTAAGAGGGCCGAGCTCAATTTCGAAGATCCACCCCCCGCAGCGCCAAGGGATGATTCCGAAGCCATTAGAAACTTGATACTCTCCTTATCCTCAGCCGAGGCTCGGAAGGTCGGCATAGGGAAGAGTACGCTTCATTATCTGCGTAAGAGAGCGAAGATGAAACAGCAGTTCCAGGTCTATGATAGTACCCGCAGAAGACTACGAGCTGGAACTACCTCCACGGAACGCCACATGCTCAGGTTGTCAGCTGATTAGGCTTCACGAACATAAAACAACAACCGGAACACTCCGGAACACGCCGGAACAAGCCGGAACATTGCAAAACCACTCCGGAACACGCCGGAACACTGTAAAAAACCCCAAGAAACCACTCACTCACTCTCTAGTCCCGGAACAGTCGCAAACATTCATCTTTCCTTGAAGTCAAAACGAACACATTCACTCTTTACTTTCCAAGCCAAGGTATTTTCGACCACACGAGCATTCCCCAACTAATCGAAAATCCTGTGCGGGTATCGACAGCAGGAGCCTTGGTTATCGCCATCGTGCTGGCTGGAATCATCTTGAGAACAAGTAAGAGTCGGCCCGTTGAACCAATCAAATTGTGCATTCGAATCTGTATCTGAGTCAGCGATCATGTTGATCTCTTCTTCTCGGATGAACATTCGTTCTTGGCTGATCATGTGCTCTCCTCGGCGAAGAACAGGCAATGCACCATCCCATTCTAAAGGGAGAAGAACTTGTGGCACATGCTAATAAGAAACTAGCTGAAACGACTTCTAGAACAGGGCGAGCAATACTCTCGCTCACTTCTTTTCTTGAGCCGCTCCTCGATAAGCTCAATCCACGTCTTACGCGTTGAGCAAGTGCTAGTCGAATCGGCTCACCCGGCTTGAAAACTGTCGGCGCTAAAGGTGCAGACTCGGCCTCTCTCTATAGCTCGGCTGAGAGAGAGGCGGGGATTCTATTTATACCAACCATTTGTAATACACACGCAAAAGACGCACCAGAACGACGGTTCCGCCTACTCAACTATTTCGTCTATTCCCAGGTCTTCCGAGGTTCATGCAAAGCACTTCCATCATTTCATCTCTGACTTGGGATATGAAAAGAAAAAACGTAAATTCTGAACAAGAGCATTGTTGTGATCAGAAGCGAACGTTTTGCAGCGTTTTGTTGCGGTTCTCTTGGTTCTCATTTCGGCATTTGTGAACAAGCAAGCAAGTCCGGCATCCGTTCACTCGGCATCCTCACGAAACAGTACCGGATCAACCGGTAATGCGATTGTAACCCTGCAGGCGCTAGGCCTCTCTGAGTGTTGGGGCGCTCATAATGGATAGTGCCAAAGAGACTCATGTGACCAAAACAATTGCTCAGATCATATGTGATTGGTTTACAAAGCTGGCGCTTAAGTTGCCCTGGCAGGTAATGAGTGTGTTTTTCAGAAATCCTGCGACAGCGTTCACAGATCCATGAAAGGGTGCAGTGAAACGAGGAGTGCTTCAGGTTTTTCCCTGTCCAAAGTGTTGGGAGTCGAAACCGGCGGACTGCTTGTCATCCTATTCCTATTTGGTGCGGAGTATTACTCCGTGTTGCCACCCGAGACACTCGTGAAAGACGGGCTAGGCATAACGATTCTGTTTACGATTTCCGGATTGATTATCTTCTCGGTCTACAGGTCGCTTCCGTGCGATCCCTTGGTATCCGCCTCGACTGTAGTCGGTGGGGAATTTAAACCGCCACTAGACTCTTGGTATTTACAGAAACGAAAGCGCGTTTGCTCTTGGACCAAAGTGGTCGCCGGTGATAAGGTGGCCTCAAGAAGGCTGTTGAAAGTGTTGGCTAACCAGTGCGGCATATCATGGCTTTCGGAGAAAAACGTTGTCGTTAAGCCCATCTTCGAGAGGGACAATTCAGTTCTGCTTGACGTATCGTCATCTGAGTCCAGAGCCATTCAAGTCAAACTGAGTCCAGACAGAACCAGATTGACTGTTAATGTTATCAAAGAACAGCCGCCAAAACCTGACAAATTTGAGCCAAAGAGTCCAGATTTGACCAAGCCCACTGAACTAACGGTTTCAATGTCAGGTGCCGAAGGACGAACTCCAGAACAAACCCTGTTCCTCAAACCATCATTCCAGGACCTGCAGACTCCGCAGAAATTCGAGAGCAGCTCGAACTTACTTGCAGGACCAGCAGGGCTCCTTTCAAGGATTAACGGATGCATCCCCCTCAAGGAACAGAGCGGTAAACGTCTAAACTACGAGTTGGATTGGTTCAAGAAGGCCATCGAGAGAAGAGAAGAAAAAAGGAGTCTTACATGGTGGTTTAGAGTTCATGGAATATTCACCCAAATCCTCGAAGTCTTAAGCCGTAGGAGATATCAGATAATCGATTCGAAGGACACAAGCGCCACAACACTCGGCCTGAATGAGTTTTCGGATACGTACAAGGCAGTAAAGGACCTCGACTCTTTCGCATTTGCCAGCATCAAAGCACTGGTTGTGAATGAGACATTGAGTTGGTTGACCTTGCTTGTCTTCTTCCCACTCGCCTACTTGGTGTTCATCCCAATGACGAATCTGATTATGGGTTCTGGAGAGTTCGCGTATTTTTGGGTTGCTGCCACATGGATCGTCTTAGCCTTCTTTTCGGTCGGCCTCTACTCTCTAACGAATTATCTACTTAGCGAATTGGTAGGACAAAGTGACATTGCTTCAAATAAGTTACTCGTTAACGTAATCTCGACCTTGATCTTGTCCTCGGCATTTACCATTTTTGCCTGGGAGGCGATTCAAGCATTTCCATCATACTTCAACACGTCTCTGTCAAGCCACGTGACGCTAGCGATAAGTAGCCTAACAAACCAGATTCTTATTTCAATTGTCATAACAGTTTCTGTGGTTATTGTTCTCAGGGACCTTGTCACACTGTTCCTTACCCGCGCCGCAGGAAGCCTTCCTATAATTCAGGATGAAGGTTTAATCCTCGCCATCCAAAGAATCGTGATCATCTACGCGCTAATCATTGCGAGTGGGATTTTTGTTGTCGGCATTGGAATAGCCCCTGCAGCCTACACTACTATCATTTACATACTTCTGCTCTCTGCTATTACTGCGGCAATTGGTTACGCGTCCAGGGAAACTCTGGAGAACTTTATCGCAGGTTTAATTCTGCGAGTTAATCCCCCCTTTCTCAGAGGAGATCGAGTCATCATAACTCCCGATGAACTCTGCGATGTCAAAGAGATAGGAATGAGAACGACAAGGCTCTATGATGTAGACAGTCACACGGAGGTCTATTATCCGAACAAGGATCTGGTCTCGACCAGAATCGTCAATGTCTCACGGCCTGACCCGGAGCTTAGAGTAAAGACATCTGTATACCTACCCTACGAAGATCTCAACCTAAGGCAAGCTGAACTCATGCTCTTAGACGTAGCCTATGAGAGTGACGATGTCGAACAATCTCTTGTCAGCTGGAAGGATGTCATTCGCGAACATTTGGCTGAAAGCTCTGAAATAAAGAAGCAAATTGACGAAAAGGTCAGGACCATGATCGAGGAAGAAATAAAGAATCTTCAAAATGCCTATCCGGAAATCAACACGGCTGAGGTGAGAAGACTTCGCCATCAGAAGTTAGATGTTGTGCCTTTCGAAACGGCAACCAGAGAAGCGCTAAAGATGATCGAGGACTCGTCGTCTGAAAACGAGGATGCGTTGAAGAGTAACGATTGCTCGAAGCGTCACAAGGCGATAGAGAAACGCGTCAAGGGATTTCAGGACCTCTCCAATGCAATATTCAGCGTATCAGATCAGCATCCAGAACTAAAAGAAAAACTTGAGCCCATCCTTTCTGAAATGTCGAGAGAGCCCTTTGTTCAATCTGATTTTGAAAAGGAAAGAGTCAAGTTTACACTTCACGTCTTCGTGCAGCACCTGGAAAGGCGTGTGCAGGTCCAAAACGATCTTAACAAGAGTGTGTTTGACACCTTGCTCGCGAGGAACAATATCCTGCATATGGAGGACGAAGCATGCACACGGACGAACAGTAAGTCTACGTGCTGACGACTGACTGCTTTTGCGCCAAAGCATTTCTCCGGGCTTCCATAATCTCTGCCTTAATTCTCTCTCGTGTGAGTCCTGCTGAGATCGCTGCCCTGAAGATCTCTCTTCTCAATTCGTTGCAGGAACCCCTTAATGCAACGTATCGAGATGAGTTCTCGCCCTTTCCATTCTTGATCTGGTCGAAGAGGCCAAGACATTCGTTTTCCTGTTCTGCCAAATCATTGATTCTGTTGTCGATCTCATCGTATCCCGTTGACATCGCGATCTGCGTCCTGTTCGAGATGGTTGGTATAAAGTGCTCAGGGCAAATACAATTACACAATCGGATAATTCATTGTTTCAGGTTGACGTGAAAGCTGCTATCAGTACTCGAGTGCAAATATGATCAAGCATAATCAGGCCGACATGTGGAATGACATGTTAGATTCCGTGTTTTGCTGAAGTTTGGAAACCGTACTCGGGTGCGACCGCTGCGGATTCGATAAAGCCGCACTTGCACATTGTGCAAGGGAGTGAATGGATCTTAATACAGGCACCGATTTTCGACCCGGATGGGTCGTACAGGTAGCGTCACCGCAATGACCCGTTCAGACGAGTTCAGACTCCTGATGATTTCTTTTCTTCTCTCTTCATTCATTTCTTCAAACTCACCAATCTCATTTGGTATTAGGTCTATCGATCCCAGTCATTCGGAAGTGTTGCTCCAGCCACGTGTCTCTAAGACGAAGATCAGTGGCCGGAAACGGTATCTCAATGCCGAGCTTCGTGAACCAATAGGAGATGTCAACAGCGATTCTTGTTGTCGCCTTCTTGACTCTTAGCCCTCCATCCCCCCTTACGTTGTCCACGTAAAATGCAAGAATGAAGTTGATGGACGACGCAGCGAACGAGTCGAAGAAAGCTTCGGGGTTCTGATATTCGTGTAATGGGTGTCCTATTGTCTTTTCGGTAAGACTATGCTTAATTCCTTCTGCTGTTTGTTCGATGAATGTTTCAAACCATTCCTTTCGCGACGACCTAACCTCTTCATCTTTGACTTCGGAATTGGAAGCTTCGAATCTCCTCATCAATTCCCTCAAGTCCCCTTCCTCGATTCTTCGTTTTCCATCGCTCGTCAACACCGTGGTTGGGTCCGCTGCCGCAATCCGCTCTGATGCTAGTTTTGCGAAAGACAAATCCGAACCATAGGCCAAGCCAATAGGAAGTGATATTCTCAGATCGGTACCGGGCTTGTCCAACAAGACGAGAGTCTCATTGGCAAGGGCAGTGTGGGGAACACGAAGGTTCACTTCTTCGTAGATAGATTTCAAATCTGTCGCTCTTATACCGAATCTAGTAATCCAGCACACCCGCCCGTCAGGCAGTTGTACCATATCGTCTTCACGGAGATGCTGCGCCCCGTATTGCAGTATGATGCCCTCGAAGACATTGGACAACGGGTCTTGCAGAGCAAAGCCAAATACGATGCCTATGACGCCTGATGCCAAAACGGCAGTAGATATATCATAACCCAGCGCTTCAATGGCCGCTAAGAGTCCCAGTACACCAAGAACTGGAGGCAGGATGAATAGGCTCACTGGGATTATGTCTTCCCAGTGGTGTCGTCTTTGTCTTTCATGTCCCTGTGCTATCTCAGCTTTCCTTCGTGTATAATGTGTCCTCTTGACACCGTTTAAGATGGCGGCTACGAAAAGAAAAGCTCCAAGAACACCTGAGAACACCACCATTTTCTTAGCAACATCTACAACCTCGGCCGTTATCGTTGTCGTAGGAGGGAGTATCCAAGCCATGTACAGAACGAGCGCTACGACGACCAATTCCATGATTGCAGTGAGAGTTGGATTCTCCTTCAGTTGCCCTCCTAACTCTTCGAAAAGCTGAATCAGGTACGACTCTTTTTTCTCATGCTTTTTCTTTATCTTGCCGAACTTGATTAAGAGGGCCGGGGCGATAATACCACAGACAAAGAGTATCCCAAGGCTTGTTCCAGCACGGTTGATGTTCACCAAGTGTTGGAAGTACAAGGATGCTATCGCTGCGGCACAGAACAAGACGCAAATCATTACGATAAGTACGTTAGCTTCATTCCCAAGCGTTTCTTTCTCTGTCTTTGGCTTATCCTGTTCCACAGCCTTCTTGCCGGAACTGGCCAAGACTATTGAACCAACACTGAGAGAATACTCCTATTCTTGATTTATCAGTTTCGCAGAGAAACCTAAAACGATTAGGCCCTATTTCTTCGTCGCCAGGGCGGATCAAAAGCATGCCATCTTGAGATTGCAGACGACGCACTCAATGCCGAAGACTTTGAGAAGAGGATTGAAACGCTAGAAGTGGCACACTGTCAGATCCAAAGGCTCGGAATAGAGATACCAGATCTTGTCATTCGTGGACTATGTCCGATGCGTCGACACGGTGCGGTTCATGGGCAACGAGAATTACAGAGGAAGTAGTACTCCTGAGCCCTTGAATTTTCATGATTTTGCAGACAAGCAGATCCCTGAACGAAGACAGGGAATCAGTTTCAACCATTGCTACGAGGTCTGGTCCACCCGTGACCTCATACAAAGCAATCACTTCAGGCAGTCTAGCAAGTTCTGCACTAACCTGGGCCAGCTCTTTCGCCTCTACGAAGATCTCTAGTAAAACTCGGATGGCTTGGTCCATGTTGCTCTAGTCAATGTATGAATTGGATCGTATATAATGGAGTGCTCCGAAGAAATCAAGGTTGATTTCTCTCACGAAGGAAGGATTAAGGAAACTGAGAATCGAGAAGCAATGATACTGGCGTTCCTACCTAGCCTAGAATTCATCGCGTCTAAGGTTTAATCCTCCCTCACATTCTGAAATACGAAAGAACACCTGTTTGAGAGTCATCAACATTCAGCCTTAGAACTAGTCTTCACTAGGTCCCCCCGCCGCTTGAACAGCTGTGCAAGATGAAGCTCAGAGAATAGAGACGTGAACAGGAATCGGAGTGACTTCTCCAAAGGGAACACTTTGTGTTGCACTCCATTGTCGGCTTAGCGATTGACACACCGGGTAGTCCTCGTTGCTACTAAGCCAACACACAGCCTCTGGATGGAGAATTTCAATTTCCCTTTTGAGGTGGCGTCTAGAACAAAACTGTGACACAAGAAGGGATGGGCTTGAAGTTCTCCTTATGGCGCATTTCGCGGTGTGGATAAGCAAGAAGCTCCGATTCAAGAATGGCCCAAAGTCCAAAGGATGAGAACAGCTCCAGGGAATACCTAGGTGAAGAGACCTATTCTCAAGTTATTTGCTGGATCAGTATAGAAATGACGACGTTTTTTTTCAGGTGGGGCGACGCCAGCGAACAAAACCTTGACTGGATTTGGAGGAGAAATGTCCTCAGGAGGAATGCGTCCAGCAGGGCAATCAACTTCTAGAAAACGTCCTCGCCATAGCTCGCACTTCACTCTTCATTTTCCAACCGAAGGTATCTTTCGACCACACTTACACGCCCCATCTCAGGCTTCCACGTGCCACCCCGAAACCACGAATTACCCATATCCCCCCGCACCAGCTGACCCCCCAGAAAAAATACCAGACGACGACTGCACCGCAAAAGACCCTCACACATTACAATGCCCGGAGCAGAAGATCCGTACAAGACCCTCGACTTCATTTCGGTAGAACAAATGGCAGGGGCTCAGGATGTTTCTGCCCGCAGGAACGCCGGTGCTATTAATCAAGGCTCTCGATAGATCTGCAGTTTCTGCCCAGGGAAAAGCCTCTCGCGATATCTTCTAGATTCATCAGCAAACCATTGAAATGGTCTCATGAACAGAGGATCGTTTCTGCGCTTCCTTTCGAACTCGACATGTGTACTCAATCGATCCCAAGCCTTTATTGCGATATCAGAAAATAGCATGAGAGCTAGCTGCTTAGGAAGCATTTTTGTCTGCATCAGAATGCCGATACGGTTCAGTGTTCTCCAGACATTTCCGGCATGCTTCAGCTCATCCGTAGATGTTACGCTAGGATCCGAAGGCAACCAATTGTAGACAAACTCACAGTCATCCTTGAACTGTTTCTTGTCGGTCATCTCGAGAACCGCAATAGTTCCCTGCAGGAGGGTTGTGAATCGCGTCTCTCTTATCTGCATGTATGCGAGTACTACAGTAACCGACACAACGATCACGCCGACTACAGTCGCTATGTACGCCGCAAGCTGCCAGGCATACGGGTCAAAAAGCGCAGGCGAGGTGACTGTAGTATTCGCAAAACTCAAGCTTCCAGTCTCCTAGCCTTGGTCAACCATAGCGAACAGAACTATAAGGGAGTGACCATTGTCTCCCGGGTGAGTTAGGTTCTGCCAAAGTGGCTGTTCCATCTCTCTTGGCGCGCATACCCACACGAACCACAGATACAATCAATCAAGACTTCAAATTATGATGAACAAGCTATAGGAGACACGCTACGGGCGAGGTACTGCTCGAGGTAATGTCCTATCACGTGCCGACTAGTGAAGCTCCGTCAACGTCCAATAGAATGCACGCACTAATTGAGAAGAGCTAGCCGAACACTACGATAAAGTGCGATAACAAAGGTACAGAGTCCTACAGCAACAAAGGAGAATTCGACCGCAATCAGAAAGTGTCCTATGAGAGGCGCTCCGCAGGAAGATAATAGTCAATGGAAAAGTCCAAGATGAACCAATTCCAGAACTAGGTCAAAAGCCCAAATTGTCTGCGCTGTCACGAGCCCAGCTATTCCAAACGCGCAAAATTCTTATCACTTGACTAATCTTGGACCGAAGGCAATAGATAGTTCGACTGCTCTCTTGTAGGAAGTCGCTGCTTGATACTTCGCCGGCAGTTGTTCCGCTCATTCCTTGCGAAGCTCATCGGTTCCGGGGTAGAACCGCAATCTTCTTCCCACCAAGAGAGCCCCCCAAGAGACGTTCGAGAGATGAACTCACAGTTGTGAACTAGTCCATACTATCATATACGAGCGATTCACAGAAACCTCTGTAGTGCAATTCTTATGTCTAGGCGCTGGACTCGCACCATAACATACCTGATGATTATTGCAACTCTAATCGGAATAGTCCTCATTGCGTTATCTGTAATCTTTACCAGCACACAGGTGGTCTCGCAACTATTTGCCGCATTCGGCGCGTGCGTTCTGACCATTGGAACTGTGTCATTGCTTGAGAGACGAATAGTGCTGAAGGAGTTCATGGAGAACTACGAGTTGCTCGGAGATAAAGTTAAGACCGGAATTGACCGGGTCTATCCCGCTCACTCGACGCATGAGCTCCAGGGCCTCAAAGAGACTCTTCTTCATGGAGCAACGAGAGAGATCAAACTGCTAGGCTATACGTTTCCAGACTATGCTCTGCAATATCCGAAATGGAGAGATGAGTTGAGAACCAAAGCCGAAGCAGGTGTCAAAATAACAATTCTTCTGATGAAGCCCAAGTGTCAGATGATGCTCAAGCGTTGTGAGGATGAGACCAAGGACGACAAGCCCTTATACGTGATCGGGGCGGAACAGTCTCCCGATGTTCTGAAATCATTCATGGACCTGAAGGACAGCATCAAGCAGACTCATAGAAATAATATGGAAATCCGAGTATTCGAGAACTATCCAACAACCAACTTGCAGATCTACGATGACAAGATGCTGGTCTATTGGTACGGCTATAGACTGGCCGGAACGGGATCGCCCTTCTTGCTTTTTACGAGGACAAAGAACTCGACCACTGAGTACTATGATGAGCACTTCTCAAACGTTTACCAAGCTTCAGTCGAGGCCACTCGGGAAATGCTCCAATAGGCTGAATACCCAGAATGAACGAACATACCGAGAGAGGCGAACGGCAAGGGTAACTGAATGGCTAGAGTAAGGCACTAGATATCGCTCGCTCAATTGGCTAACGAATTATGGATCAACCCACAGGCTCATAGACCTAAGCTTCTGGTGACTTGAACGCGCCAATCATTCCCGAACTCGTGTCCGCCAAACAGTAGGAGATTCGCTATGAACGTCTCCGAACTGGCATCTGAGTGTGCCTTGATCCAATTACTCAGTGTTGAATCATTAGTGTCAATGAAGAAAAACTCATCGAACTCATTTTCTAGCGGCGTTCTCGAGTTGACTTCTTCTCTTGAAAGCATCAGCCTCGCGTAGAAAGGCAGATAGGTCTGATTGTATTCCTGACTATACACTGCTCCCAGACATACCAGGTCCTTGACATCGTCCCATTTGATGTTCTTTTCCTCATGTAATTCTCTAATGACTGCCATGAATGGGTCTGGAGTGCCATTTTTGATATCCTTGTCTCTATCCATCATGCCGGCAATTGTACTGTATTTGCCAGGATTGAAATCGAGATCCATTCGTCGCTTGCCGATCATAAGATAGTTGTCTGATGTTGCAAGCAAGGTACCAACGGACAGCGGATTGGCTGTCAAGTCGGCTCCAAACTTCGACAGAAAAGAATCGGGTCTGCTTCCCACGAAATTCCTGTAAGAAGTATTCTCCAGACTTATACATAGTTTTTGATTAAGCAGCTTGACTGATGTTACTCGGAATAGTTTTGCGTCGAACAATCTAGTACCTGACGACAGTCGATTCTGCCACATTCTCTCTATGAATTCCATTGCATCTTTCGGATAATCAATATCGTGATTGTGGTAACCGATATCGAGTTCTTCTCGGTCAAAGAATCCGACGGCCAGAATCTTCAACTATGTCATAGTCTCCTTATGAGGCGAGCGTGCGTCAGTTTCTTGCGAACCTTCGACGACACAGTAAAGGTATGACTGCTTTTGGCATTGGCGCGCAGGTAGTGGAGCGTACTCTTCCCAAAACCCAGTTCTCTTGCCTTGGATTGGGTCAAGGCGAGAATTCTGCACCTCAGTTCACGGTCGTTTCGTCCCGCCAGATCGGGCGAAGGTGCAAAACCAATCGTGGATGATTTCTTAGCTATGAATCGACCAAGCTCAATGGCCTTCTGTTCGATCATGGTATCCCACTTGAATGCACGCTCATCGTACCAGACCACGGAATTGAACCGCTCGCGAAGCAAATCCATGAACCGTTGTCTCGTCTCGGACTCGAAACGATACCTGTAATCATCACCTATCCTGACTGGAATAAACTCTTCGAGAGGATCGGACAGCGGTTCGTGACTCTGTACCGTTGCAAGGTTCCTGTGGTTCATCCAAATACTCAAACAAACAGGACGGGGGGTGACTTAAGTTGAGTAAAATGAATGAAGTTGAGTTTCCGTAAAAGATCGTGGACAAGAAACGCAAGCCAGGCCTTAGAGCGAAGGCGACAATCACCAAAGTCCAACTAGTGAAAGCGGCTGAGTTCTTCAAAGACAAAGCCAAAGACCCTGAACAACAGTTGTACGCGGTTCATGGTCGGGTGAACGACCGTGAGATGCGAATCGGAACCTTCACCAAGCCGCAGAGCGATGAGATCTCCCCTAAGAGAAGCTGGCGCAGGTTCAAGCAGCGTTACAAGCGCTTCCCAACGTTAGGCATGAAGGTTGACGTTGTAACCGATGAGAACGGCTACTGGAAGATCGCCGTTTGCCTTCATGCAACCCCTTTTCTTCAGACATTCGTTACCCGCAGCCACAAGATCAATGTCTGCGGATGTTTCCGTTTTCGCCGGCCAGAAAAGTACCGAAACTGTCACGAATGAGGTTATCATCGAAAAAGTTATCGAAGTCTTGGCCTCATCCTCGCATAAGCGAGAGAAAACATTCCGAGTGAGATTCACATGTACTTCGTCAGACTGACGGGAAGTAAAAGTGAAGTACTCGAGGATTTGGTTGAAGAAGCGCTGGTCGTGACGCTCAAGAATGGAAAGGTCTATGGTGGGCTACTCGACGAATACTACGATGGACTCATTGCGCTCCATTCCTGCAAGCTCTTGGACCAAATGGGCTACAGATGGGTTGATCACGATATCACGGTCAAATCGGAAAGCAAACTGATTGCCGCGGACAGGCCGGAGTTTCGGCTTTCACAGGTAAAGGACATCTTCGTCTTGCCCGAAGAACACAGAGACAAGCTCGAACTTGACGATGTTCTGCAGATTTACATCGATCGTCACCACAAGCCACTGAGGGGGATTGAGTGTCATTGGGATCCTGGAGAAGAATGGCAAGACAAGGGGCACAGCCCGGAATGCGACGGTCGCTTGCACGAGGCGCTAACCCTACTGAAGACAGCCACCCATGGCGCGCGTCTCTCAAGTTCTATGGAGAAGAACCAGGCTTTGATGAGGAGACTTAGAAGATTTTGCATACTTGAGACTGCGGCTGCTGATGTACGGAGCGAGAATACCTTGAGTATTGCATCTGGTGAATGGCGGTAGCGAATGCCGAATCTGTACATACTGGGGGCCGGCTGCTCTGCAAACTACTCGGAATCAACGCACGGAATTCATGGACTGGAAAGCCCTCTGAATGCAGATTTCTTTACAATGGCTCGTCTCGTGATTGAGAATTCAGGTATGAAGTCAGACACTCTGTTCATGGAAGAGATTGATGTCTTAGTCAGGACGATCGCACCGCTGTACCGTTGCAAGAGTGACCTGAGCCTGTTTGATGATCCAGCTCTAAATCTCGAGGATGTAATGACCATGCTAGATATTGAGTTCAGATTGTTCTCTCCGCCCGCCGCTCAGAGGTTGGGGCAGAACGAGAGTCGTCCATTGCGAGCACTCAAAGATCTGCTTGCGCGAACTCTGGACTATGCCTTGATGGGGCCACCGTGCGCAAAGCATCGCTCTCTCGCGAAAAGGATGAAGCCTGATGATGTAGTCTTAAGCCTAAACTACGACGTTCTTATTGACAATGCTCTATTCGATCTTGGAAAAGCAACAGATTCAGGCTACAGAATGGACTTCTTCAAAGTAAAGCAAGATGGAGAATGTGTGAATCCAAGCTTTGACCGGTCGGAGGTGTCCTTGTTTAAACTTCATGGGTCTCTAAACTGGATTAGATGCAGCCTCTGCGGATCGCTTCTGCTTTATCGCTACAGGAAACAAGCCTTGGATGATGTTGGACTCTTTCGATGCCCACGATGTGGGTCAGATGAAAGTTGTGTCGAAAGAGTGATGATACCCCCAATTCAATCGAAAGATTATCGTGACAAAGATATAGCGTTTCTGTGGGTTCAAGCGGATCGCATGATGAAGGAGGAGTTCTCTCGAATAGTCTGTATAGGCTACAGTTTCTCGCCCTTAGATTTTGACATGGGCTCACTGATGAGGAGGCTTGGAACAAGGCAAACGAGAATTCCAGAAGTGGACTTCGTCAGTCGTGACACAGGTAGACAAGCTGAAAAACGCCTCATGGATCTCATTGGCACTGCAAGGATAAATCGCTTCGAGAACCTGTCCCGGTATCTGGAATCAACCTAGCTTTACCTTCCACCAACGATTGCACGATGTGGACCTAAGAAGGGCAGTCAGTAAGTAGACTGTGGGCGTCGTGAATTGAACCGTTGTCAGAGGACATTGTCTATGTGTGCTTTGGGGCATCGAAGTGCACGAAATGATAAAGACGGACGCGGCTTCAATGAGTAACTGATCTTCCACTAACTGATCTTCTCGACGCAAGCTATCACGGAATACCAAGCCCAAGATGAGTTCGGTGTATGATCCAGACGTTTGTTCATAGGCCCTTGGTTATACCGAGCATCGCGCGGTGTGTCATTGTCGTCTTCTGGCTCCACGAAGTTCAAACAGCCCGCTCATGTCGGGCTGCGTTGCGGCATAAATCATGAGAGCGCCTGAAGCGCAATAATCATCATGCGCACCTCGACGACCAGGGGCGCGAACGTTAAGCAGGTTATTCTTGTACTCCTTTTCAGCAGCTAGGTGCTGCTCGACGAATCGGGTCAAGTAACGGCCTGCTCCGGATCTGACATGCTCTTGGGATAGTGAAGGCGGCCCTGGGAGAGTTCCCGATCGTAGACCTTGTACAGCGAGTCGATGGATCGTGATGTGAACTGGTAGGGAATGACTTGGCAGATGCCTCGAAGCTTCCCCGCGAGCATATCGCAGACAGGGTCCCCGGCGCCTGTACTGTCAACCGCTAGGGTCATGAGCGCCCATTTCTTTGCGGCTTCAGTGATGAGGTCGATCTGCAGCTCGTAGTTTGTGCCCTCAAGTTCAAGGCAAGGATGAATGTTTCGAAGCCCAATCGCTCACCGATCGTCAGAACAGTGTTATCTGTTCGCTTGGCAAGGTCGAGGCCACCGATGCGGTTCCCTGTCAGCGCCACGGGCGGACCAGTCTGTAGCAGCCTGAAGGCATCAGGATTCGTTAAGCGGTTCCGTTGCTGAATCCATTCGCAGCAGAACTGCGTGCGAAACTCGTCTGACTCAAACCCTAGACGTTTGCCCTCTTCTTGCACCCACAAGCCATAGCTTGGCCTATACTTCGCCGCTGTCTTCCAGTCCAGGAAGAACGGGTAGTCGAGCGTCATCGTGTTATCGAGATAGTAGTGGTTCGTGACCTCCAGGCTTGGATTTCCAGCGAGCACACGTGTCGACTCCAACTCGGAGCCAACAGGCATCTCAAAGATCTCGCTGCGCATCTTCGTCTCGTCCATCTCTTCGACCTGCTCGAGCAGGAGAAGATGGAAGCCGGCGCCCTTCACATGGGCGGACTTGTCGGCGGATATGCAGCGGGATCGACATTCGGCGCCCGTGTCACTATCTTGGAGGACATAGTCTTCGGTCTTTCGGCCTTTGTCTAGGAATTTCTCGATGCCGTTCACGCAAAGCCAGGGACCGATACTTTCTAAGCGTTCGCGAATTCTGTCACGCGTGACAGCTACGCCCTGCTCGTCTCGAGCTGGATTTATTGATCCAACTCGGAAGGGCTTTCCGAGCACGTGGATCCAATAGATCCTGAGTGTGATCGCCGTTTGGACGAGCATTTCGGTCTTGCCGCTCCGTCTCGCCCAGAGGATCGGGATCTCGTTGTTTCCGCCACGAATGCACGCGAGCATGATCTCGTTGCTGACGCGAAGTTGGTAGTCGACAACTCAGGTTAAAGAGCGTTTGAAGTTTCCTTCGAAGCATAACGGCCTGAGCGAAGGCGATCTCCGGCCTGATGAGCTGCTTAGTTGAGGCCTTCTGCGGCTCTGAGTTGGGCATCATTCATGAAACGCTCTCCATCCCGTTTGAGCTCTTCGCGAAGTGGGATGCGCTCAATCTCAAGCAACGTGCCCGCTGGTCCCGAGACGAAACGCATGCGCTCAGCGCTCGGCCCGATCAGAATTCTGACCTGATTAGCAACCAGACCGTTCAAGGCGCTGAGCGTTCGAGCGTCAAGCTTCCGGTTGAAAACCAGCTGAACCAGGTCTTGGTTGAGCTTCTTCAAGCCAGGAAGATCGTCGACACTGAACGGTAGAACGATAGGTTCGGCGGCACGTTGAATTGCCTTGATCTGGACGGCGATGAGCGCTTGCCGCAGCTTCTCACCGGTGGAGGGGGGCGTACCTCGGGTTTTCGCATTATTGGAGCTTTTCTCACGTGGCAACCTGTAGCATCTGCTGCGGGAGCGGATAGTTCGCGATCAGGAGATGGGCTAGGTCAGGGCGTTCTCCGCCGATCACCTTAGAAACGGATTGGCTTGTCTCCGTTGTGACCATGCCGTACTGGCTGAAGAGATGTCGAATGTCCGGGTGGTCCCCTGTCGTCATGAGCCATTTGCCCTGGCATTCCTGCAGCGTCTTGAGCAGTCGCTCATGCTCTGCGAGCGAGAAGACGCCGAGACGATATTCTTCCGCATCCAAGTATGGCGGATCAAGGAAGAAGAAGGTCCCTGGGGAGTCCCTGTTCTTTATGCATTCTTGAAAGTCAAGGTGGTCGATCTCAACGAGTTTGAGACGCTCGTGGATCGCTTTCAGATCGGCGAGGGCATTCCACATCGCTTGCGGTCGGCTCCGTTCAGCAGTCTCGCAGAAAGCCCAGCCCTTGTATGGGTGCGCTGCGAAGCTGGAGCGCATCAGATACCAGAAGCGGAGCGCTCGCTCCACGGGATCCTTCGCCACTTTGCCTTCCTTTAAGTCCGTTTTCCAGCGCTCGTTTAGCTCACGGCTGTACATGAGGAACTCCGCACGCTTTACAAACTCGTCTAGTCTGTTTCGCACCATCTCGAAGAGATGCACGACTTCGCCGTCTATGTCGTTATAGACCTCGAGCTGGCTTGGATGCTTGTTCAGTAAGAGTGCTGCGCCTCCCCCGAAGACCTCAACATACGAGATATGCTGGGGGATCAAGGGGATCAGGCGTGTGACCATCCTTTGCTTGCCTCCCATGTACGGAAGCAAGGTCAACTGCGGATGTTCTAGGGGGGCCTCTTCGAGCGGTAGTGTTGTAACGCTCTTGATGATGTTGTCAATCTCAATCTCATCGAAGCCTGTAAGCGTGATCTCAGGCAAGTCCTGGAGGTCCTTCAAGACCACGGCGAGCTTGCCTTCGTCCCAGTCGCCGTGAATCCGGTTCAGCGCCAGATTGAGCGTCTTTGTTTCGCGGTCGGTTACGTCGACGCGCACTATTGGGACGCGTGCTAGGCCTAGCTCAAGCGCGTCCTCAAGCCGCTGATGGCCGCCTATGACGAGCCCGTCGCAACGTCGCACAATGAACGGGTCAACGATGCCAAAGTACCTGATGCCGTTCCTGAGCCTTTCATGCTCCTCTGCAGACATGACACGAGGGTTGCCTTTCCAAGGCCTCAAGGCGTGCGGGTCCACGTACTCGATCTTGAGGCGGAAGCGTTTCCGGCGCGACTTCTTCCTGGACATGCTAAGCTCGCCACCTATCTTTGCGGGGAAAAGGCTAAAGTAGTTTCTTGTATACCAGTATAGTAAGCCCTCCGAAAGCGTGATATAGATGTCTAAGGTGCCTCAGATTCAATCTGCCAAAGAGCATGACTTGGCGCCCGCGGAGATCGAGGTCCTCTACGCGCTTGCTTCTGGCGCAAAGAGGTGGTCGACGCTTCGCAGGTGGACGCGGTTGAGTCCTCGCTGGCTTAGTTTAACCCTTGATAAGCTTGAAGAAAGGAAAGCTCTGATGCGCACGCCATCAGTATCGAAAGACTCAGCCTCATCAAGAGTAACTTACGAGTTGACTCCTCAGTTCAGAACTAATAATCAAGACTTGGTCAAGGTAATGGCGGTCCTAGGCAGGGTAAAGAAGGCCGAAATGGAACGATCGGTGAACGCGGAGCCTCTGCGAGTGGTAACCATGATGGCAGTCTACGCACAGTTGGCCGCCGTCGCTAAATACTTTCATGAAGATGCATTGGCCAGCTTTCTCAAGCATCATGGGATACGCATTGTCGAGGAGTGGTTTGAGAAATACTACGACCCTGCCGAGTTAAGAGAGCTTATCCTAAAGGAACATGGCAAGGACCTGAAGAAAATGACTTTTGCAGATTATCTTAAGTGGGTACAATTTCCGGAACTCATTGCAGAGTATGAGCACAGATACGGCGAGAGCCGGTTAGATAGACCGGAATAGACCAGACGTTTAGAACTGACAACAAAATTTTCATTTGAAGACGGACCCAAGCAAGCAGTACCCGTACACCATACGGACTGTGAAAGGGATTGATTAGAACGACGGTCACATTCAGGGGAACCGCGCTTCCAAATGTCCTGACAGTACAAATATCGGATCCTCATGAGGAAATCGATAAAGTTGCTCGAGGTCAAAGCATGGCGCACCGCGTTTGCAAGCGTCAGGTTCTTGCATCGGTTCACGTTGAGCAGCGCTATCCCAGGGATTGGAGATACGTGAAATAGCATTCTGCGAGCAGAGTGTATTCACCGCGAACCAGAAAGGGGCTGCTATTGGCCCTGTCGTCAAAGCTGGGCAAGGTTATGGTTCGTGAGGGTCTTCCCGAGAGCATCCGGTGCCTTACTCGGATCATTGGCTAGGTCATGGAGTCTTATGTTAGGCCTCTTAGACTTCCAGCTTTAGGGATTCATGGTCAGTTGAGTGACGGCCAGGTGATGACCTCCCATCTCTGTACTTAGGTGATAGAAGCATGGCCGCCGGGGCGCCGGCTCACGTCAATTATTGCATGCCATTTTGAAATCCATAGAGGCCGCTTGACATGAAAAATACAATTCCAAGGTATCTCAGTTCACCAACATTTGTCTTGGGAGTGATGGGTCAACCGCTTTGTACGGATGTGTAATTCTGTCCCACACATGTAACATTAAATAAATCAAGGCCCACGAAATCAAGTGTTGCGTGTTTAGAGTTGGCCTCTCATAGATCAAGCTCCCTATTCCTAGTTCTGTTGCTCACCGCATCCGTATTCGTCTCAATTTCGATGGGAACTTTGCCAGTTTTTGCGGCGACACCGGGCACCCTAAACGTGCCTACGCCAGCTAGTGCTTCTCCCGGGTCTTTCATAACGGTGACCGGTACAGGCTGGGGTCTGCCTGCGGGCTATGCCTCAGGTACCCCGTGCCATTTCTCAGATAGCAGCGCTGGTAACGTACTGACTGCGACTGGGCAGTCATGTACGATTGGTCCCGGCGGCACCCTCTTCGGAGGTTTCACAGTCGGAGTGGTGCCAGGCGGCACTTATTCGATCTATGCGAGTGTGGGTTCTGACCCGTTGTCAGCGGCCCAAACGTTCACTGTTATCGCCGGCATATCTTTGTCGCCCACATTTGGTCCCGCGACCATACATGTTGCCATATCTGGATCGGGCTTCGCGACGACAGGCCTATGCACCATTTCGGGAATAGTCGTGCAGGCCGGGACAGCTGTTTGCTCGGTCAGTGGCGCAACGAAGACAATAGAGCCGGGTTCCGGGTTCACCGTGGATAGCACCAACGCTCCTGGTCCTTTCCCCGCGGTAACGGTAACGTTGGGAGCGGACCATCCTACTGCAGCGTTTACTGTAACTTCAGGGCCTAGCGTGGTTGTTTCGCCATCCACCGGGCCCATTGGGCTCACCGTCACCGTATCAGGGAGCGGATTCAGTTCTTCCGACTATTCGGCTTCAATGACCTTCACACCTCTGACCCCTGGGGGCGCACTGTGGACCGGCACGATCACACCCACCATGACAGTCTCCGGACCTTTCGAGACTGCATCGGCCACCTTTACGGTTGCTTCCACCGCGACCGCAGGAGTGATTTACAGAATAACGATTCAAGGTTCCACAGGTGACTCGGGAGACACTCATGCTACAGGTGACTTCACGGTTACAGCTAGCCCCGCAATAGCCGTAACGCCGACACACGACTATGCCGCTCACCCGCCAGGTGTGGTGGTGTCCACTACAACTGCCTTCAGTAAGACTGATGGCGGAGTCTGCACGATGACCTCTACTCTTCTTGGTGTGCCTGCGACAATGATCTCCTCCTATTCATGTCTGATTGACCCCACCTCAGGTGCACTTACCGCATCATCGTTTCTTGTATCTGCCACTACGCCAGGAGGAACCTACCAGGTGACCGTCACTGGGAGCAAAGGCGACTCTGCATCAACATCGTTTCTTGTTGACCCGCATGTCACACTGAGTCCAACTAGCGGATCGCCTCCGGTTACCGGTCCACCTAGTGCCCCGGCTACCACAATTACCGTTTCCGGCACAGGGTTCCTGTCCACTGATGCTGGTGCTGTATGCACTATAACCGGCCCTGCGGGGCCCCCTAACTTGATTATTACCTCACCTACGTGTAGTGTGACCTATCAAGGAGCGCTATCGGGTAGCTTCACGATCGGCGCCACATCGAACTACGTCTCTACTGGATATGTCATCACTGTCAAGGGAGCGAATGGGGATACCCCCCCCAGCGCCACCGCCCCCACGTTGATGGTCTTGCCCCAGATAGTTCTCTCTCCAAGCTCAAGTTCCGATAGTAGCACTGTGTCAGTCTTCGGTTCAGGATTCAGTTACAACTCTGGCACCTGCACCATCACCCCAGATCCGCCTGCCAAGCTTGCAAGCGTGGCCTGCACTCAAGCGATCGCTGGAACTGTAGTCGGCTCCTTTACAGTTGGGAACACAGCTACTCCCCCGGCTCTTCCAGGAAACTACTTCGTGTTCGTAACCGACGCCGTCACGACCGAATCTGCTACCGCGCAGCTCACCGTGACCGGTGGACCCATAGTGACGCTCACACCTAACGTTGGCTTCACAGGGACCAGCGTCACAGTCACATCATCAACCTTCAACACGCTGGATACCCAGGTCTCGTTCACCCAAACGGCTGGTCCCGCCACCGGGAAACTTTACGACCCTCCGTACCCGACGAGAACCTGTTCGGTCTCCGGGGGCAGTATTACAGGTTGCACATTCGCAGTGAGCTCCACCGCACTAGGGGGTACCTACACCCTGACGTTCAAAGGCAGCCCACAGAACGATGTGGGAACTGCACAGTTCATCGTTGAATCGAATCTTGTGATAACACCTACGAGCGGAGGAATAACGACCGCAATAACGCTGTCTGGATCAGGATATTCCGGAGCTGTAGGCAACTGTGCTGGGGATCTTAGTGCAATAGCATCGCCCTTCATTGGCGGCACCGTAGTTTGTGTCATCGACGCGAACGGGGTTCTGACCGGCAGTTTCTCTGTCGCGGCGGGAGCTGTTCCAGGGCTTCATACGCTATACTTGGGGCCACCGGCCACCGTGGTCGTCCCTGGTCCATCGGTATCAGCTACTTTCACGGTAGTCGCCGCTGCGATAACAATCTCGCCTAACAGTGGCAGTGGTGGCCAGACAATAACGGTCTCGGGATCCGGGTTCAGTTCAGGAGACACAAGCTGCACTATCACGCCCACAGGTTTCATGACTGGCACTCCTTCATGCTCTGTGACCGGAGGCGTTGTTACGGGCTCGTTTGTGGTAGGCACTACAGGTGTGGCAGCCGGGGCGAGGACGGTTACGGTTACAGGAAGTCTAGGGGACACCGCCTCGCAGAGCTTTACGGTTGTCCCAGAGATCACTCTGACACCAAACAGTAACGTAAGGGTTGGGACCTCCTTGACTCTTACGGGATCCAACTTTGGCGGAGGCGTGGCTGACTGTCATACAACTCCTGCGACATATTGGTCTGGCTTCACGTTGTCTGACTTCACCTTCAGTTCTTGCGCGATCGACGGCACAACATATCTCGTGACTGGAACACTCGTGCTCAATCCCACAGCCACTGGTGCTAGCTATTCTCTGACGCTCAAGGACGGGACACCTCTGGGGACGGCTTCAACTACTCTGACAGTGATGCCGCATGTGGTTACTGCGTCGCCTTCCTCTGGGCCTGTTGGTGCATCGATAACCGTGACTGGAACTGGGTTCACGCTCACTGATACTGCCGCGTCCACAATTGCTGGCACCCCTGTTACGTCCAGCCCAGCTGCTTGCACGTCTGCTAGTGGCGGAACAATTACCTGTTCTTTTGTGGTCAAATCGGGAACAACACCGGGGACCTACGTGTTGACTCTCAAGGGGGACATTGATTCAGACATTGGAACCGGCAGCTTCAGAGTCTCACCTGGCCTTTCGTTGTTACCGGCTACTGGTCGTGGTGGAACGAACGTTCTTGTAACTGGCACGAACTTCGCTTCGGGCGATACGGGCTGTGCGATAACATCGTCGCCTAGCGGTTTGATCTCAAACCCGCTTTGCACAGTGGCGGGTGGTGCGATGTCTGGGTCGTTCACGGTTGCATCTGGAACAAGTGGATCATACATGGTCAATGTAGCGGGAACGACTGGTGACACTGGAAATGCAACTTTCACTGTGCCCACCGGGCCAACTTTGACGTTGAGTCCGAACACGGGCTTGATCGGGACCACAGTTACAGCTTCCGGGTCGAACTTTGCGGGCACAACATGTCTCATTACGGCGGCTCCGGGCGGCCTTTTCATTTCGTCATCATGCACGATCTCAGGAGGGACGCTGTCCGGAGGGTTCACGGTTGGGTCAGGCGCTTCTGCTGGAAGCTACACGGTTACTGTGACGACTAACGCTGGGTCAACCGATTCGGCGTCTGCTAGCTTCACCGTCTCGGCGGTGACAGGGATAGCACAGCTTACTTTGACTCCATCCTCAGCAGGGCCTCACACGGTCGTGACGGTTTCGGGTTCGCATTATGCGGGGACGACATGTACTGCGTTGGTGTCTTCTCCGTCAGGTCTTTTGAGTTCTCCGACATGTTCAATCTCGTCTGGCACTTTGACTGGTAGCTTCATCGTCGCGTCCGGCGCGTCCGGGACGTACACTGTGTCGGCTACGACGAACGTCGCGAGCGACTCGTCGGCGACGGCCACCTTCACAGTCACAGCCACGACACTTACTTTGAGTCCCACACAGGGCGCTTCCGGGACCGCTGTCACGGCCTCTGGGTCGAACTTTGCGGGTACGACGTGCACTCTGTCATCTACGCCGTCTGGGCTCTTTGTTTCTCAGGTATGCTCGATCTCTGGAACGGGCACGCTCTCTGGAAGCTTCACGGTTGCTTCAACTGTGACTCCTGGCACGTATTCGGTGACGGTTACAACAGGTGTCGCGACCGATACAACTTCGGCGTCGTTCCTCGTGCTCTCGCCAACACTTACTCTGGTTCCGCTTTCAGCTGCGGTTGGAAGCGCTGTCGCCGCGTCGGGCTCGAACTATCAGGGCACGAGTTGTTCTCTGTCATCTTCGCCTTCAGGCCTCTTCAGCTCGTCGTCATGCTCCATCTCGGCGGGGACATTGAGTGGAGGTTTCACTGTCGCGTCCGGCGCCTCCGGAAGCTATACTGTGACCGCTACGACTAACATCGCGTCCGAGTCAGCATCAACTACGTTCACCGTTACAGCGCCGGCGGTTGGCCCAACTCTCCTTCTGAGTCCAGCATCAGGCTTGCCTGGGACGGCCGTCACAGTTTCCGGCCTACACTATTCAGGGACCACGTGTACTCTATCGTCTTCACCGGCTGGCCTCTTCACGGCTGCGTCCTGCTCGATCACGGCTGGCTCGATGACTGGAAGCTTCACGGTGGAATCAAGCGCGGCTGCTGGAACCTACACGGTGACTATAACTACGAACGTGTCTGGTGAGTCGGTGTCGCCTCCGCCAACGTTCACTGTTACGCCACAGCCGACTTTCACGTTGAGTCCAGGGCAAGGCTATTCGGGTACTGTTGTCTCGGCTTCAGGGTTGAACTATGTTGGGACCGAATGTACATTGTCTGCTACGCCATCTAACCTCTTCTCGTCGGCGTCATGCTCGATCTCAGCTGGCCAGTTGACTGGAAGCTTCTCGGTCTCTTCAAGCGCCTCTCTCGGCTCCTATACGGTAACGGTGAACACGAACGCTGGTGAATCGAAGACCGCGTCCTTCAGCGTTACCACCCCATCCATTCCGACGCCCTCCTGCATAATCGCCACAGCGACCTTCGGTTCGGCGGCAGCTCCGGCTGTTCAGTTCCTCCGCAACTTCAGGGATGGATTAGTCGTCCACACGGCCGCAGGCTCCGCGTTCATGACCGTCTTCAATGCGTGGTACTACTCGTTCAGCCCAACGGTTGCAGGATTCATCGCGGCTCATGACCCGCTTCGGGCCCCAATGAGGGTGATACTCTATCCGCTGCTGGGAATACTGGGACTGAGCACGTTCACCTACTCCCTATTCAGCGGCGCACCAGAGTTCGGGATATTAATAGCAGGGCTGCTGGCGAGTTCCCTGATAGGTCTCGTCTACCTGACTCTACCAGCGCTTGTAGGCATGAGAGTTCTGGTGAAGCGAAGAACAGTCGCGCGTGCACGGATCGCAAAGATTTCGATAGCAACACTCGCGATCTCACTGCTGCTGCTGACGGTAGGTGAGGTCGCAGGCTCATTCGTACTACTCGCAATAGGCAGCTCGGCCGTGGTGCTGACCTGCATCACAGCGGTGCCGCTGAATGCAGCCCTAGCATTCATGCGGAAGAATCCAAAGTAGCTCACGAGGGCGGGTTGGCTTTGCTGGGCCCGCTCGCTTATTCCCTCGTTTTCTCTTTCTATCTATTTCATGGCTAGCTGAGATGGTTAATGCATTAGCTTCGGATTGTGCACTTGGCCTATCATCTACGGATGCGTATGATGACTAGTGCAAGCAGTATCAGCGTCACCACCAAAAGGAGTACCAGTAAGCTTCGGTTTCTTTCCCAGATCACGAAGTTCGCGTTAAGTCGAG
>Ga0187771_10000187_pt1 | contig 34188 bp, 21 predicted proteins | sample 0116_SJ02_MP15_1_FD_133139 | JGI IMG/M metagenome (GOLD analysis project Ga0187771, IMG submission 133139) | Tropical peat soil microbial communities from peatlands in Department of Meta, Colombia - 0116_SJ02_MP15_10_MG | ecosystem: Environmental > Terrestrial > Soil > Wetlands > Peat | place...
AAGGAGTGCCGGTCCCATAGTACAGCGTGGACCCTAGCGACCACCCACCAACCAGAGTATTCATGAGCCGGCTGCCGTTGCCAAGAAACGCCCGTCCGCGGCCGAAGGGAAGTTCGTAAAGAACGTACCCTTTGAAAATGCTCTGGTTCCAGGGCTGGATGTAATTCGCCGCATAACTCGGATTGTTGACGTCCTGAATATTCGCGACGTTAGTCCATGTCTCCTGGAAGTTCCCGTTGCCCGTGTCAATATTAGTTCTTTGGCGCGAGAAATTGTAGCTGAGGTCTTCGGTCAGCCCATGCCGTGAACGGGTCACGACTTCGGCGTGGAAAGAATCATATTGCGAAATCCCCACGGGATAGCCTACGGCGTAAAGCGGTCCCCAGGTGCTGGCCACTTGCGGGAATGGAGCAATGCAGAAGCCCGCTACCCCGGAGAATCCTGCGTAAGGATAGGGAACTCCGGCTGCCGCAGCCGAAGTGGGGTCCGATACCCAATCCCATTCGTTACCCGACTTCATTAAGGCTGATAATGCCGCTTGCGTTGGCTGGTTCGTCAGCAATTCTCCATCATGCAGATGGCTGCCCCGGTTGCCCAGGTATCCGAGAGAGACTCGCACGTCACGTATCGGCTCAATCTCCACTCCTCCGCTGAATTCCTGGACTCTGCCCGGAACCAGAGACTTCGGACTGACCGTAACCATACCCCAGGTCAAGTAATCCTTATTCCCTGGCGTTCCCTGGACAAACGTGCCTGGATAACCGCTGTCCCAATCGAAGGCAGGAAGATTGCCATTCTGCGGAACTATATTCGTTCCTTGGAATCCTGGTGCGAAATTGTAGGGCACGCCCTCCCAGTAGTTCTCTCCGATGGGAACGTAAGAGAGGCCGTAGGCGCCGCGCGCCACGATCCGGTTCGTGATCTTGTAGGCTGCACCCACTCGCGGCGCGAAGTCTGTCCACTGAATGGGGCCTTCGAACGAGCTGCTGGGGGTTCCGTAGTCAACGGTTCCGGGAATGCCAAGAGTCTTGCTGGCTTCGGTGAGGTTGAAATTGGCCCAGTGGCCGTATTTTTCCTTCCACGGATAGCTTTGCGCCCAATTCAGACCCAAACTCAGGGTCAGCTTTGAGTTCACTTTGAAATTGTCGGAAGAGTACAGGCTGAGTTCCTTGCGGCGTCCATACAGGTTGAACTCAGTCGCCTCATCCGCTTTCTGCACAGCTCCCAGCAGGAAGCTCGCGAAGCCGAACCCGACATAGTTTTTGTACGAAGCCGTGGGAGCGCCTGTCTGGGCATTGGAGAAAGTGAAGTCCAGCGCACCCGACTTGGCATAGCTGTTCAACTGAAAGCCGCGAACCTCGCCACCGAAGCTGAATGTGTGCCGGCCCTTCGTCCAAGTCACGGTGTCATCGCCTACAAAAATGTTGGTCATGAAGTTCTTGTTGTAGTCGTTCCCGATTTGGTTTTCCGAGACGCCATTGGTGCTCCCAAACGTAATTTGGGGGAAATTGCCGGCGCCGGTATTGCCGAAGCCGAACTTTTGTGGCCAGTTTCCGCTTTGCGCGTAGGCCTGGCTGGGAGCGGTAAAGCGAAGATAGGTGAAACTGGCGGCGTTGAGTAGCGAGGCCGAAAACGTATGCGCCTCTTGTATACGCAACGACCTGCTATCCACGGTCTGCAATCTGTCTACAGCCAGAGGACCACCGTTAGCGGCGGCGTTGCTCCAGATCCCCCCGCCCGATCCGCCGTTGATCAGCATTCTGGGGCGATCCGTGTAAATGAACGAACTGGTCAGTTTGTCTGAGGTTGATATTGTGTGGTCCCCCTTGATGCTGAACTGTGTCTGGTGGAACAAGGGGGTGTTGTAGTTGGGGAAAATGGCATTGTCAGTCAAACCTGCGTTCGCCGGCTGGTAGTACTGCTGGTAGATGCTGACGATTTGCTTGGACACCGAGCTAAAGCGCGCGGGATCTATGACGTTGAGTCGGCCCTTATAGGTGAAATAGCACCCAGTGGTCGAATCAATAATCGCGCCCTTGTAAATTTGATTGCCGCAGGGATCGCTTGGGTTTGCACCAGGAGGCGCAACAACGGGGCTATTCGTCAGCAGGGCGCTGAAATCGCCGTTCAGGAATGCCGTGGTCGGCACCGTTGACGGCGTACCTATGTCCACGAAATCAGTGAAGCGGTATTGTTCAAAAGCGGCAAAAAAGAATGTCTTGTCTTTGATGATCGGACCGCCGCCGCTGACCGCGTAATCGTGCATGCGGTCGAGAGGATTGCGGCCTGATTGCCCCCAAGATGCGTTGTCGTTCCAGGGCTTGGCATTGAGGAATTCGTCTTGCATGGAGAAATACGCCGAGCCGTGGAATTGATTGGTGCCCGACTTCAGGGAGAACATGAAAGCGCCACCCGCGGTATTGGTGGATTCCTGGCCGCTCGTGCCCCCTGAATCGACCTTGAACTCCTCCACTGCGTCCAGCGGGGGGTAGTCTTCGCTGATACTGCCGCTTTCGGAACCCTGCTGCATCGTTCCGTCGATAAGCACCTGTTTCGAGAACGCCGGCGTCCCGGAGATGTTGTTCTGCCACACCCCGCCTTCCACCCCAGGTGTAACCTGATAGGCAAACTGCTCCAGTTCGCGTCCCTGGTTGGTGGAAAGATTCAAGGGAATGTCCTGGATCGCGTCATGCGTCATGGTCGCCCCGACATCGGTCGTTTCCGTGTGCAGCACGGGAGCTTCCGCAATGACCTCAACGATTTCTGTGGCCGTTCCCATCTTCAATGTCACATTGACCTCAGCCACCTGCGCGACGTCGAGCGTGATTCCGCTGCGCACCAGCTTGGCAAAACCCTTTCCCTCGAACTGAACGGTGTAGTGCCCGATGGGCAGGTTGGGAATGTTGTACCGACCCGTCTCGTTGGTCACTGTTTTCGTCTGTACACCCGTTTCGACACAGATGGCGGTGATAGCCACGCCCGTGACGGACGCACCGCTCGGGTCCGACACCAATCCCGTGATCGTCGCCCGGTCAGCTTGCCCCATTGCTGATGTCACGGATGCAAGTTGAAGAACAAGAACTAAAACAGCTCCTAGCTGCGCCTGACCATATTCATACCTCCCTCATCTGATCTGAATTCGTGTTCCGCACGACGCTGCTCATCAACCAGCCGTTCTCGACGCCAGGGGTATATTCGCGTGTGGGCAACTTAGGCCGCTACCTCCGTTGACTCGAACCGTCGCATCCGCCATCACGGCCCTCTTCCCCTGATCGAATGGCTGATTACCCTTCGCGCCTTCGATTTGTAATCGCTTACATAAGGCTGTAAGACACGCTTCAGCCGACGGAGCATAGTAGCTAACAGGAGGGAAACAGGTTTTAGACGAAAGTCTAGCCAACAACAGAGGGTCTTCCAGAAAACAGCCCACGGACATGAGCTTTCTGAGAGCAGCTCGAGAGAACTCATGCCGAGAGCCCAGTCCCCAGCGAAACCTGAAAGCGATTAAAGGTGTACGAAGCCGCGCCGTATCGCGGCAAGAACTGCCTGAGTGCGATCGTTGACTTCCAGGCGGGCGAGAATCTCGCTTACGTGGTATTTCACGGCCGCTTCCGTAACTCCCAAAGCGGCGCCAATCTCTCGATTGCTGTGCCCTGCTGCCATGAGACTCAGAACCTCATACTCCCTCGCACTCAAATTGAATTCACGTCCTCTCGAATCTAGAGCGCGAGCAATGGGTCCGGGCAAAAACCTTGCTCCCTGATGAACTCTGCGAATGGCATCCACCAGCACATTGTGAGGCATGCCTTTGATCACATACGCCTGAGCGCCAGCTGCGAGGGCTTGATAGATATCTTCATCGCCCTCGTAGGTAGTCAGAACGACGAATTTCGCATCGCTCTTGATGGCGCGTATCGCGCGGATTGTTGCCACTCCGCTCATTTCGGGCAGCACCAGATCAACGATATTCACATCCGGGCGATGCTTCAGAAAGAGGCTGACCATCTCCTTTCCCGAGCCTGCCTCTGCAACCATCTGCATGTCAGGCTGGGCGGACACAATGGCCGAAACCCCCAGCCGCATGAGCGGGTGGTCTTCAGCGATCACCACGCGGATTCTTGGAAGTTCAGCCATTAGGAAGATGGCCTCTCGGGTGGGGAGCCTGCTCGGCTGGGCCAAAGACTCGCCTGATACTACATAGCATCTCTGTAGAGACTGTCAAGAAAGGAATTCGGAAAAGAGTCCACCGTTCTGAAATCGGGACTGGTTCAACCCGCTATGGAAGTGGCTTGTTTCCCGCAACTGTTTCTTCAGCGGCAGGAACCGTGCTTAGCGAACCCGTTTTTGGGATGCGCATGGTAATGCTTGTCCCGAGTCCGGCACTGCTTTGGACGTCGAAGTCGCCGTGGATTCGACGAATGCGCTCAGCCATTCCTTTCAACCCATAGTGCAAGCTGTCGCTCTTCAGCACCGAGTCCACGTCAAAACCGCACCCATCGTCGGTGATTTGAATGCTGAGTTGGGTTCGATGGTATTTCAGGTTAATCAATATCCTGGTGGCATATGAGTGGCGAACAGCGTTATGCAGCGCTTCGCGCATGACCAAGAGAAGCTCATGAACCACCCTGTGGTCGAGCCGTATTGGACGGCCCTTTACACTGAGATCAATTGGTATTTTGAAATCCTGCCGAAACTTCGCAGCCATATCCTGCAGTAGGTTATCGAACCGTTGGGGAGCTGTCTGGTCGTGACGGAGATTCCACACCGCCTTTCGAGTTTCGTAGGCGATCGTGCGTATTTGGGCACGCGCATGATCAAGCAGGCCTCGGGTCTGCGGGCCGTCGGTTAACGAGCATGCCTCTAACAATGTCGACACCGTAGTGCACCCTTGGATCAGAGTGTCATGCATTTCCCGGGCTACTCGGTTCCGCTCCTCCAACGCGCCCAGGTAGCGGTCGCGCACGCTTCGTATTCGTATTCTATGAATTGCAAAAATCACCACAGCTGTGATGCTTAGACACAGCATAAGGAACCACCAAGTGCGATAAAAGAAAGGTCGCTGCCTAATCGCAAGATCAGTCTCTGATACAGCACTGGGATTGTTTAGTTCGAAGGCCTGCACGCGGAATCGATATTTTCCCGGAGGAAGATTGGTGTAAGAGGCCGTGTGATTGTCCGAAGGACTACTCCATTCGTCGAAACCTTCCAGTTTCGAGCGATAACGCACCGCCTCCTGTGAGCGAAGAAGGATGGTCGCAAAGGATATCTCTACTCGGGTAATCCCAGGTTTCAGGATGATGGGTCCATTTGCGAGAATCTCCTGTCCATTAATAGAGGTTTTGTCGATTACCAAGTTCAGAGGCTGGTTCGGCCCATTCTCGTTGGGCGAAATGTGGATCAGGCCTTTATTGCTGGCGAACCATACGTCTCCCCGTCGCCCGAGAAAACCCGCGGGCTGGATTCCGCCATAAGGTTCGGCCGAGTTCAGCCCTTGGGATGTCGCAAAAACGGTTAGGCCAATCGGCTTGGATGATGATGATCGTGCGGCAGACTCCAGCTCCAATCGGTTGATCCGGGAAATGCCATTTGGACTGCTTAGCCAGAAGTTGGAATTGCCGTCCTCCAGGATTTGATAAATGATGTCGCTTCCGAGGCCTTGCTTTTCTGTAAAGTGTGAAAGCTTTCCGGACTTGAAGGAATAGAGTCCGTTGCTCGTCCCAAACCATAATCCTAATTCCGGGTCCTCATGGATGCTCCACAACTTCTCGCCTTTCAGCGCTTCCGTAGCCGAATCCTGCACGTACACACCACCGTGAAGATGATTCAGCCCGCGATAGGTTCCGATCCAGATGTCGCCCAGATGATCTTCGATTAATGCCGTAATGCAGAAGTAAGAAAGCCCAGTCCCGAAACCCGTTATCCCCTGGGAGGTTACTTTGCTGACGCCACCGTCAGTGCCTACCCATACGCTGCGATCCCGACTCTGTACTATGACCCGCACGAAGTCGTTCGCGAGCCCATTTCTCGTGCTCATGTGTTCGACGCGATCGCCAACCACATGCAGCAGGCCTTCGCCATCGGTGCCTATCCACAGACCGCCCTCGGCATCTCGCATCACGGTACGGACTCGGACATCCGACACACCAGCGAGGTTGCTGTGCTTTACGATTCCATTTTGGATTTGAAAAAGAGAATTGAATGCAGCCCAAACTGAGCCATCGCGGTCTCCATATACTGCCGCACGCTCCGCATCCGCGGCGCCGGGAAGGCGAATGAGGCTCACCGGCGTTTGGCTCAACCGCAGCATACCTGCCTGTGTGCCTATCCAAACATCTCTTTCGGAATCCTCGAAGATGGCGAACACTGTGTTGCTCGGCAGGAACTCAGGTGCGGACATTTTGGAAAAGGCGCCGCTTTGATAGACAAACGCACCACCCGCCGCAGTCGCAATCCACAATTTGCCATCGAAACTTTCAGCCAGTGCGCGCACGGTGCTTGCAATCCCGGGGACTCGCTGCAACGTGCCCGTATTCTCTAGGCGAAACAGACCGGAAAGAGTGCCCACCCAAACGGTTCCGTTTCGGGCTGTGTGCATCGCCTGGATTAGGCTGCGGCTGGGTCCACCCGGCAGCGGATAGTCGCGAACAGTCGTCCCTTTAAACTGCAACAACCTCGTGCCGCCGACCCAGATTCGACCGTCAAGGTCTTCGGCAATGGCTCGGACATATAACGAAGGCGGTTCATCCACAACGTTCAGTCTCTGCAAGGACTTCCCGGCCACCCGATAAAGCCCTTGGTCGGCTCCGACCCAGATGGTTCCCTTGCTGTCTTCAAATACGGTGCGGACGAAACTGTTTGATTGCCCGTCCGCGGTCGGATAGGGGTGAAACGAATGGTTCTGATACCGAACGACTCCACCACCTTCGGTCCCAATCCATAAGCTGCCGTCACGCGCCGCTAGAAGACAGTTGACACCGCTCTCGGTAAGTCCGGGGGTGTTGCCGCGGTCGTAAAGCACGAACCGCTGACCGTCAAAACGGAGCAATCCACCTTGCGTACCGATCCACAGATAACCATCCCGAGTTTGCGCAAAAGCGTGGACAATCTCATCGGGAAGCCCATCTTGCGCCTGCCAAAGTCGCTTCGCGTAATCCGGCGCACTTCCCACAGAAGCAACCCCAGAGACAGTTAGGAGTAATAAGAACGGCAAGACCGCTCGGCGCATATGAGGATTCTCGATCAACTCTGCGAGGTGGAACTCGCCTCGGAGACTGATTGTACAACCACCACGGATATCGCCCCGCCGACGGGTCAGCGATTGTCAAGCTGGACTGGCGCCCAGCCAAACTGTTGTTGAAAAAGATGTGCGATCCACTTACGGTGTGCTGCGATGTACTCAGAGTACCGCTGCGGATGAGCTGGATCGAACTCAGGCTCCCTCCAGTCCAATTTCGGAGCCTTGACCGTTGCCTCCACAATTGCCTTCGCGTCGTCTGGACGATCGACGGTCTTTCCGATGTATTGATTCCCTTCGAACACGATGTTGCGTGCTCCCGACCAGCCACGGGCAATGGTGTACCGTCCATCATCATTCTTGTTTACGGAATGCCCAAAACGAAGCGTTCCCTCAACGTAGAATCGGTTCTGCCGGACGATGGCATCGGTAGACCAGCCATCCCAGCTGCTGATCAGGAACTGCACGTCATCGCCAGCCGCGACATAGAACGCGTTGTTCTCCACGATTGTGTGATCGGCTCCGCTCAAGTGCAGGATTCTCTCATGATCGTGGCGGCTGATATTCCAACGAAGGATGGTGCCAGTGTTCCCGATATTCTCCCTCCGGTCGCGTTCCACGGGAGTGCAGATCAGTATGAAACCACCCTCATTGTCGTGACTATAGTTGTATTCGAAGACTGTGTTTCTCGAGTTGAAATCGGAATCGAAGCCCTCCCCGTCCCGCGTCGTTCGCGTAAACGAAACTTCGTTTAGCCGGAGAAGAGTATTGTCGGCGCTCCACGGCCAGATTCCTGCGTTGTATTCCCCCGACCGGCGGTTGCAGTCGCGGGCAACATTGTGTTCGACCAGCGCCCCGTCCGTCGCCCACGGAACAATGCCATCGCCGCCGATATCGACCACATAATTGTCCCGAATGATCACGTGCAAGCTGGGAAACCATCTTGATCTCGTGGCGTGATAGCTCTCACCGGCTATGCCGGAACGATCCACCTTCCAGATGATGTTGCGTTGAATCACCAAGTCATCGAAGCGACTGGGAATCTTGTCGCCATTCGTATGAAAAATAATGCCTCCGTTGTCCTTCCTTTCATTCGTGCCATTCACATCGTGGATGTAAAGATCTGACAAAACGATGTGGTGCGCCGTACCAAAGTTGTCAAGGAATATGTGGACGCCGCGGCGCAGCGCGGGCGCTGCGCCCTGATTCGTGATTTCGAAATCTCGTATCTCGATCTGCTCAACGTTGTACAACCGAACCACATCTTCGACACTGCCCCCACCTACGATTCGTGGTAGAGGGCCCCCACCATAGCGGCCGATGACGATAGCCTCGCCCTCGACGCCGGAACTTTTCGGAGCCAGTTGGCCATACCACACCGAACCACTCCGGAGGCGAATTGTCGTGCCGGGCCGAAAGTCGGTCTCGTTAATCTTCCGGAGTGTTTTCCACGGTGCCGCTTCAGACGTGCCCGAGTTGGTGTCTTTGCCGCGGGACGAATCCACGTAATACGTTTCGGCGTGCGACAACAATGAAGCGCTGAGCACGATTAATACGAAGATCCATCGCACTCGGATTGCCTTTTTGAAAAGCATATCTGCTGAAACTGCAATGCCGGTCAACTTTGAGAGCCGACAAGATGCTACTGAATGATACGGAAATCTGGTTTATCCAATAGTCTAGTTCAGTCCACTCCACCGGTTGTACGATGTGTCGCGTGACTCTTCAGCCCGTCTAGACAGGTACGACGCTTTTTGTCTGGAGCTGCAAAACCTAACCGTTGGAAATCGTGAAGCTTTACTGAAGTGCCAGAACCGAACAACGAAAAAGATGAAGATTGCGTTTGGCTTATTGGTGTTGCACCTTTCGTTGACGTGTTCGTCACAGACAATTCTTCTAGCGAAACCAACGACCGCGCAGCTCGCGTTTCAAGATCTCGAGCCGTGGAACGTCTGCTTCGCATTCATGGCCTATCTGGGGCTGCGCACGAGCGAAGCGGTTGGTGTCGCTTGAAACCACATCGACCTCGATGCCGGCGTGCTCCGAGTGCGCCAGAGTAACTGGCGCGGGAGGCTGCTCACGGAGAAGTCGAAGGCCAGTGTCCGTGATCTGCCGCTACCGCCCGTACTGCTTGAGATGCTGAAGGACTATCGCCGACGCTGGCGATTTAATTCGTTGAAGTTGTTGTTCGCCGCGAAAGGCCGCCCGATCACCAGTTGTTAGGTGCGACCGGACATTCTGCACGCGATCCACGAAGGGTTAGGGATTGCGCGGGGCGGGTTCCATGCTTCCGGCACGACCTGGGCACAGAGCTGATGCGGGTGAGCACCAACCCACGTGTGGTTCAGGAGCAACTGGGTCATGGCGATCTCAGGATGCTCCAGCGTTACGCACACGTGGTTCCCGAGGACCGGCGAAGCGCCGTCGAACGCAAAACCGCAATCTTTTTGCGGCGTTCTCCGGCTAACTCGCGAGGCAAGTCGTTGCAAATCAATTGACGGGTTGGCGTCCCCGACGGGATTTGAACCCGTGTTACCGCCGTGAAAGGGCGATGTCCTAGGCCGGGCTAGACGACGGGGACGACTTATCAGATCAGGGCAGGCGCGCCACCAAGTTTTCATGCTAGCAGCCGTATCTTGCGCTGTCAAAGAACGTGGTGCTGTCCTAGTTCGACAGTAAGCGCCAGACCAAACACATGGTTGACATTCTTCACAGTGAATCAGGGATCTTCAGCGAGTTGAATGGTACACGTCAGCCGGAGATGGCTTGAGCGCAGGAGATGTCTTAAGCGCTAATGAGAGTCGGCGTTTCCTGTCTTCTCCTTTTGCTTTGTTGCCGGCTTGGTCGCAGCCGCGGACGCTTTCTTAGCCGCGTTCGGAGTTGCTTCTTGTGCGGTTGCCGCTTGAGCTTGTGTCTGAGGTGTCCATCCCGGAGGGGCGATCAAGCCTGCACCGGACGGAGCATTGGCTGAGTTCGTGGTTGCTTGCGCCGTGGCGGGCTTTGCAGGCGCCTGCGAATTCGTCCCCGCTTTCGGTGCATTGGACGCTGCTACTGTGTTCTGAGTTGCGCTCGCCGTGTTGGGCGCTTGGCCTGGTTTGCTGGCTTGGGCCTGGTTTGGAGTCGGTGTCGGATTGCTGGTTTGAGCGAGAACAATTCTGGTTCCATTCCCCATCAGGGCAACCACGGCCACCAAGACGCACATCTTCAGTCTGCCGGATGGCTGATTCATACCATTCTTCCTCCTTCTGTGTTTCCTTGTTCAAATAGCGTTGCGTAGGACAAGGCTTCTTCCGCTGCCTGCGCTTCCCTATGTTCCAACCCGCGAATGAGGATTTTGAGCGTCTCTCCGCGCTTGCGTGCGCTCTCGAGAACCGCGAAGGGCGGGGTGCCGCTCACTCTCAACATCCCCACTCAAGCCAAAACCGGGCTTGAGTGGGCCACCCACCATTTTCCGAACTCGTCTTGAAAACGGTCCTCTACTCCTCGAGGGCGCGGTGTGAATTGCCTCATCGTCTGCCCAGTTCTCTCCGTATGACTCATTCCACGCGGCAGGTACCTGCCATACCGGTCCAGATTCGTAGATAGGGACAGGAAACGGGGACCGTAGCAGGACGTCTCAGTTCGATAGGCCGCAGGCATGGCCGCCTTTTACTTTGGCCATTACCCCACAGCAACCCACGCATCCGCCCCCGGAACTACCAAAACAGGCCAGGAATCGGGCCGCAGATTCGCAACCGGAAAGCGCCACCCATCAGACCCGGATCGCGCCCCGCAATCGCCACGCTTACCGGCCCCAAAATCCCCGCCCCCGATTCGCCACCCCATCCGCTTCTGGTCTCTGCCTACTGACGCAAGAGGTCAGCCGCCTTGGTGGCTCCGTTCCGGTTCGCCACATCCAAAGCCGTCATTCCGTCGGTATTCTTCTTGGATCGGTCCGCGCCACCTTTGAGTAGGATTTCGACAGACCCCGGTACATTCCGTGCTGCTGCTTCCATAAGTGCGGTTACACCGTTGTTCCCGGCGACATCGGGATTCCCATGTGCAGCCAGCAGAAGCTGCACAACTTCGGGATTCGTCGCCCCATAGATCAGGGCGGTCCGGTTTGCTCGATCACGCTGATCCACAGGAACGTTGTGGGCCAACAAGAACCTAAGGGTCTCTGCCTTGCCGGATTCTGCGGCTAGCATGAGTGCTGTTGAGCCATCCTTAGACGATTGCTGATTTAGGTCGGCACCACGTTTGCTAGGTTCATCGACGACATCCGTAAAGCCCATTTGGGCGGCCACAGCAACCACCGGAATTCCCGTCCTGTTGACTCGGCTCGTGCCAGCGCCAGCCGCAACAAGTGTCTTAATCATTCCCACATGCCGATGTTCCGCAGCTAGGTACAGCGGAGGCTCGATCTGTGCCGACAAACCTCCGTTCGGGCTGGCGCCGTGCTTCATGCTCCACCGTGCGATACCCTCGTAGCCGCCGATGGCAGCCGATCTGAGGAGTGCGTCGGGGTCCGACCATAGGTGTCGCACCATTAAAGCGGTCAAAAGGATTCCCACAGCCAGCCGGGCTAGTCCTCCGAGTGTCGTGGATTGCGGACTGCGAATCCGACGCCACTCGCGTATGGTACTCACGCCGATGACCGCAACACAAAACACGAAGAAGATCAGGCCATTGATTCCGCCCCAAGCGACGCTGAGAGCCAGCGCTAGGACAAGAGTGAATACGCGTATTGCTAGCCGAGCGATCATAAGTCACCACAGAGAGGGATTGAGCATCTGATGCACTTCAGGTCTCCGTGCGCCACACGACCCACTTCGCCATTGTCTAATTCTTCCAAACGGCGACCTTCGACGGATCTCCTTCATTGATCTATTCGAACAGAGTGAATTGCCCGTCGATAAGATGCGATTCTCCGAAGGTCACACGTTCAATGTCGTGCTCATAGTCAGACTCTTCCCAAACCGGGTTTGCAGGGTCTCTCCATGGATCCAAAATCAAAGGAGTGGAAAGAGCGATACGCGCTCTGATCAGGTTGTGGATGAATATCGGCGCGAGTTCCCAATAGTACACATAGGTGTCGGAGATGTTGTCTGCCCACCGTTGGTCATGGGCTTGCTGATTGTGAATCCACTGATCCGTCCAGTCCTGCCACGCCAGACAACCCAATTCGCACGCTTGGGGCTTCCCCAGTCCAAGGAAGTTCTTCACCCTGCAGAGCCAATCTTTAGGGTTGTTCAGCCACCCCGAACCTGACCCGATTGCCGCTGCGTGCTGTTGTGCCGCCGCTGTAACCTTCTGAACGAATTCTTTTTTGAGATCAGTCTGGAGTACAACATTCTTTGTCGCCTTCAGAGACAGGCTGATCGAAATCGCCGTGAGCGTCTGGACAATGGCTACCGCCACCACAAGTGAAGTCAACCCTCCCAGGTCATGCCCATTTGGATCGATCCGGTCTACAGGGTCTGCGCCTCCGTAGAGGTACTTGTGCAGAGACAGTGGTGCTTGCGGATCGCCCTCGAACGTATCCATCGACCAGAAGCGTCCCGTCGTGTTGTTGTAGTAGCGGGCGCGGTTGTAGTAGAGACCCAGCGCGGCATCGTAGGCCTCACCCGCGAAGAGATACACGTTTGGCGTGCTGCCGGTCGAGGAAATCAAATTCCCGAAAGCATCGAAGTCATACGTGTCGGTCACCACGCCTGCGGAGTTCGTGAGTTGTCGAACTGAGCCGTGACCGTCGTAGCCGTAGAAACTCGTGGTCCAAACGGAATTCAACGATTGGCTCTCCTTGATTCGTTCTAAGCCATACGAGTATGTCCGCGAAACCGCACCACCTTGTAGCTCGTCAACGACCTGGGCGTAGCCAGTTGGGTTCTGGGTATCGACGAGATAGTTCGTCGTGACTCCGCCGACAGTTTCGCTGACTCTGTTTCCATTTCCGTCATACAGCAGCGTCACTCCACCATGCTGTATGAGATGATTCTCGAAATCGTAGGTATTGTTGGTTCCGCCCGAAGAAACTGTATTCCCATCAGCATCGTACTGATCCGAAACCAGACGGTCGTCGACGTCGTAGCTGTAGTTCATCGCGCCTGCAGGTGGCAAGGTCGCGTTCAGCGTCTTGCGATTACCGACGTTGTCGTATGTGTAGCTAACAGCGGCGTTCTTATTGGCGGGGTCATTCGCCACCGTTTCGGACGTGAGCCGATACAAAGAATCGTAGGCGTAATTCACTGTCCGGCCGCTGAGTTCCGCAACGGTCAGCCGGTTGCCCGCTGCACCCAACGTGTAGGCGTAGTTTGAAATCGCCGTCGAGTTCTTGCCTGTTCCGACCTGCGTCAGGCGGTTCAGCGTGTCGTAGCTGTAGGCGTGGGTCACTCCGTTTGGATACACGAAATTCTGCAGATTGCCCACCGCATCCTCCCGAGAATCCCACCCTTCGCAAACTGCGCGAAGGATGGGCCACCCGCGGCCTATCAGTCGGGAGTGGTGCAAAACTTTCGAAGCTCCTGTTGAACGATCGGATAATCCGATAGTTTCGCGATCGCTTTCGCAGAGCATTCCTTATTTCTGAACGGAGCTTTGCCCCATGCCTTTATGGCTCGCTGCAGCCCATCTTGAACGAGCTCTCTTAGTAACGCTTCTTCCGCCGGTGACCGCAGGATGTAGCGGCAGAATTGTTCATCAGGTCGATTCTCGCAAACCTTTGCAGCGCCCAATCCCGGGAGCCCCGCGGAGGATTGTGCATTCTGATAACCGCCCGCCGGTGGAAGTCCTGAGAGTGTCCACGCCGACAAATCATCGCGGCATTCCGCTCCCTTGACCCAGAGGGAGCTACCTTCCGACTCGTATTCCGGCAGTTGCTCGCCCGTAACGATGAAATAGTCGGAGTCCTCTTTTCTCACGTGGGCGTATATCCAAATGGGATCGCTTCCAAGGCGGCACTTCTTCTTGAGCAAGAGGTCAGCCTCTTCGTATCGAGCCAGGGAAGGGGAATAAGAGATTCCGAAAATTGGGTCCTCCAGAAGGACTTGTTCCCTCCGTGTTTGAGAACTTTTCTGCGCCGCCGCCAATTGGATGCTCGCAATCAACGTTAACCAGCACAACATCTTCCTAAAGCTGAACATGCTTATCCTTTCGTCCCATGAAGCGGGATGTTCGAAACAAACTCATCAGTTCCCCGAAAGAAATGGGTATCGGTAAATCCTTGAAGGCCCCGCTGAGGACTTGACCTTGTATGGGATGAAGCCACGTTGAATGAAATCCGAAACCCAACGGCTGCCGTCGTAGCCCTCGATGTGCCCATATGGGTGGGGATTTGGCCACAAGAACGTGGCCCCGAATACTGCAACGTGTCCAGTCTTTGCGGCGTATCCTGACTGGCTATCCCAGATAGCAACAAACTGGAATCCGAGTAGGGGAAGGACTTGCATATAGTTGGCGGCGTCAGGCGCCGAACCCGGCGTCACCGTGATTCCGCCCGCAGCGAGCGCGAGCCTGACATATTGCGCGCACCGGCCAATGGATTTTGTCGCCGGTTTGTTTCCGCCGTCCCTTAGGTTCAACGAGGCATTGGTATCCAGAGTGCTCGCGAATGCTCCCGCATTGAATCTTTTGAAGCTGAACGGGTGGGATGCTAATAAAGGAGTGATTGTCGGCATCGCGTTGATGGTGTCCATCATGCCGAGGCCGCCCATTATCTCGTCAATCTCATTGCCACTGGAATCGGTGTTATCCACAGGATCAGCTTCAGCAAGAATATACTTGTGGAGAGACGATGGCTCCTCGTCCTCTCCTTCCTCCGTGTCCATAGACCAGAAGCGGCCAGTTGTGGTGTCGAGGTATCGGGCGCGGTTGTAGTAGAGGCCCAGTGCTGGGTCGTACTGCTCGCCGGCGAAGAGATAGTTGTTCGGCGTGTTGCCCGTTGAGTTGATGAGGCCATCAGCTACACCTACGATGCCGTGGGCAATCGCAAAACCTTGAACTCGACCCTGCCTCCTGCGGGCGCCATGAACTATACCTATGACGCCGACGACCGTCTTGCCTCTGATCAGTACGACGCGGACGGGAACACGATCAGCTCGCTGGGAACCAGCCGTAAAAACTAGTGCCCGCTGATTGCGTCTCGCTGATTCGCTCCAACCGATAGCTGTAAGAGCGAACAACTAAGCCACCTTGCAACTCATCTACCACTTGCGCATACCCAGTCGGATTCCGTGTATCCACGAGGTAATTGGTGGTTACACCGCCGGCTGTTTCCGAGACTCGATTGCCATCTCCGTCGTACAGCAACGAAACACCGCCATGAGAAACCAAGTGATTCTCAAAATCGTACGTGTTGGCCGTGCCGAGCGAATTAACCGTGTTTCCGTTCGCATCATATGTATCGCTGCCCAAGCGGTCGTCGGCGTCGTAGGTGTAGACGTTGGAAACTGCACCGTTCACCAGCCACTGCCTCCGGTTGCCGACTGCATCGTAGGTGAAGGCGTTGGTGAAGTTGTGGTTGCTCGGGTCAGCCGTTACGGTCTCGGTGGTCAAACGATAGAGCGAATCGTAGCCGTAGTTCACCGTACGTCCACTCAGCTCGGCGACGGTCAGGCGGTTGCCGGCTGCTCCGAGCGTGTAGGCATAGTTCGAGATGGCCGACCCATTCTTCGACGATCCCGTCTGCGTCAGCCGGTTCAGCGTGTCGTAACTGTAAGCGTGGGTCACTCCGTTCGGATACACGAAATTCTGCAGGCTGCCCACGGCATCGTAATTGCGGGTCGTCACGCCCAATGTAGCTCCTTCCCACCCTGTCGCACAGGACGCGACATGGGTGGGGCAACCCCCGTTAACAATCTACGAAAGCTGGGCCAGCCCCGGTCAGAATTGCGGGTCAAGCTCCTTCATTGCGTCGAGTAAGTGCTGGCTACCAGCGTAACCACGTGACAATTTGACCCCCTTGCCCGGCTCCGTGAAGATGAGAATTGCCTGCTTTCCATAGTCGTTCGCCACAAAGAAGCGGTACGACTGGCCAGACTTGAGCCGAATCTCCAAGGCTGTCCTTCCTAGGGCGAACGTCCGCGAGCGCGTGGGAAGAAACCAATGGCACTCGTTAAGCCCTGCGGTGAGCTTTCGCAGTTCATGGGGATCTGCAATCGCGCGCCCCGCCACCTGGATCTCGGACACGTTGGTCGCATCCAGTCGTTTGAGGTTCCGGATCATGACAGCGCAAGAAAGAAATGTCCAGGCCAAGAATATTGACGCCATCCCAAAGACTAGCCATCCGACCAGATAGCGATGCAGTTGTTCCTTTTTCCAATCGTGAAACAGAACGAACGAAAAGCAGGAACAGATAGCGATGAGACCTACGTTTGTAATAACCGCGGGTGTCCCATTCATAATTCCATGCCCTGTCTTTCTCGACGTTACCCCTTCACCAGTTCAACTCTGTCAGTTCTATGTAGTACGAATAGGACGCCCCGAAGTTAATCCCGGGATTTGATGTCTTCCCCGCTCCGACTGTCCACGAATATGCTGAATTACCGAACTGGTCTGGCAGGCCGCTGCAAACGGTCAAGCTGGGAGCGATTGGAAGCCCTGTGAAATATGCAGCAAGAGCGGCTCCTCCCGATGTGCAGAAAAAGCTCCCTGTGTAGTCACCCGCACCTTTGAGGTTGTAGGCCTCCCCATAGTACAGCTGGGATAGCCTTAGGCCGTTGAGGTTGAAGGGCGTTGGTGGCGCATCACTATAGGGGCTAGTCGCCTTCAAGCCAACCGTGACACCGGGTGCAAAGTAGAGCCAGAGGGAATTTCCCTGTGACGGATACAGAACTTCGAACTCCGGCGTGAATGCGGAAAACATGAAACCCAAGGAGAGCCCGATCACAAATGGATTTCTGGGGAATTGTCTGATCAGCTTCCCGATCGGATATGACAACTGTACCCCAGCAATCTTCGCGGAGGGGCGCTGCAAAAAGGCATCCTTAGGGAGGTGCAGGAACGTTCCATAAACGAAGCCTGCTGCTGTGCCCAGTTGGACAGCCATGGCCGTTATTACCCCTCCCACTGCTTGCGCGATTGTGAACTCCGCCAGATCATCTTGCCCGCTAGGATCTTTGCGATTAGCCGGATCAGCACTGCTATAAAGATACATGTGCAGTGAGATCGGTGAATCGAGATCACCCTCGTCATCATCGATCGACCAAAAGCGTCCCGTGGTGTTGTTGTAGTATCTGGCGCGGTTGTAGTAGAGGCCCAGTGCAGAATCGTACTGCTCGCCGGCGAAGAGGTAGTTGTTCGGCGTTGATCCCGTAGAATTGATGAGGTTGCCGAAGGCGTCGTAGTCGTAGCTGTCGGTTACATCTCCGCTGCTGTTCGTGAGTTGGCGCACACTGCCGTGGCCGTCGTAGCCGTAGACTATTCAGTTGTCAAAGAACACAAACTCTAGCCTGAGCCAGCCCCCACTCAGTCGTCAAAACGGTCATAGAAGATGAACCATGTCGGTTCAATCTCTCGAACGTAGTTGTCTCCCTGCTCTTTGGGGTTCACCTCCGGCGGTATATACGCAATCCCCTTGCTCCACCCCGGCCCAACCGCGAGGCCGGTGCCGCCCGCGGCAAAGGTAAAGCTTATAGCCCCGTTGTGACCGATCGCTACGCTCTCGACCTTAGGACGAATCTGGGATATCAGGTTCCCGTAATCTTCCCAGCGGGAGGGAGGCATTGCAGACGGCTTGCTGCTCCCCCGACACCACCAGCTCCCCGAACACCACCAACTCTCCCGATACCACCGCAGGGGCAACCCATCCTGCATGTCCTTAGCTGCCATCGCTTGTATCTGTTCAAACACGTGGCGGTGGGCCCGAAAGGTCGCAGTCAACTCTTGATCGGGGGGAACTCGTGTTGGGAGATTATGTTTTACAACTACAAAAACTACGAGTGCCGAAGCCGTGAGCGCAAGGTACGTCAAAACTTTACGTAAAAGGGACTTTCGCGCGGGTGGTTTCATAATGGGGAAAGACTTTGCACGCGTTTACTCAGCGTTGCGCCGTCTTCGATAGCCAGGAACCCTTGGTCGATATCGATTTCGTTAATCACATTATTACTCCCACCCTTGATTAATTCCGCAGCCTCCTCCAGGGTCTGTTCATCGAAGCCCGCCGCCGCACCAGTCGCACCGAACTCGAAGTTGCCGAACGCATCATATATGGCATTTCCCACTCCTTGCTTGTAGTCATGCGGTCCGCCGGGTCGCCAATACCAACCGAAACGGGCATAAGTCACCGGGAAGTTCCACCAACTCAACTTGCCTCTCCATTCGTTCACTAACGCCTGTGGGTCCACCGAATCCGGGACAGCTATTCGGATCGGCATGCCAAGAGGAACCTTAGATATTGACGCTTACTTTGGATTCTTGACCTCGGACTCCGGTTCGTAACTGTTTCCATTGGGCAGCGTGACCACGAGTACCGGATACGCAGCTGCATGTGGAAGCTGGAGCACAGGCATCGCATTGATGGTCATGCTCACGGACTCTTCCACGCCCAGTTCGGCGATGCTGTCCTGGTTCCCAGAGGGGTCGGTCCCGTCCACCGGATTGGCGTCCGCGTAGAGATATTTATGCAGCGTCAGTGGTTGTTGCTCTTGCCCCTCCACAGTGTCCGCCGTCCAGAATCTGCCGGTCGCGTTGTTGTAGTATCGGGCGCGGTTGTAGTAGAGGCCCAGGGCGGCGTCGTAGGCTTCGCCTGCGAATAAGTACACGTTGGGTGTTGAGCCGGTGGAGTTGATCAGGTTGCCGAAGGCGTCGTAGTCGTAGCTGTCGGTGACGGCGCCGGTGGAGTCCGTCAACTGCCGAACTGAGCCGTGGCCGTCGTAGCCGCAGAAATTCAGTTGCCAGTTGCCAGTACCCAGTTGCCAGTTCTGGCTTATGCGTTCGAGGCCATACGAATACGCTTTCGTGACACTTCCAGAAACCAGCTCATCCACGACCTGTGCATAGCCGGTCGGGTTCACCGTGTCGACGAGATAATTTGTCGTCGCTCCGCCGACAGTTTCTGCGACGCGGTTGCCGTCACCGTCGTAGACAATGGCGATGCCGTCACTCTGCGTCACCGTAAGACCTCAGGCAGCAGCCGTGGTCCCTCGGAGATAAACCTCGCGCACAGCGAAACCAACTGCTCGGTTGCCTCCTCAGTTGCATCCGTGGTGAGCAAATCCCAGTACGTGTCCCCCATGATCCCCATCCACCGATGAAAGGATGTCTCCAAGGACAGTCCCTCTCTGGCCTTGAGATACTGGGTATAGCGCATTGGGAACTTTCCCTTGAGCCCAATTGACGTTGTGATTGTCCAGTCGTCCGCCTGGGCGACATGCTTGATCCCCTCAAGTTGATCCACCTCGGGAGTGCCGCGTAGACCTTGTGTGACGCGCGCCAACACAGTGGCTCGAAAAGCCTTGTTTGAATGCTGGGCACGAAGCTCCTTCTTGCGAATTGCTCCTTCTATCTCTTGTTCTCTCTTACTTGGTCCGCCATAATGGACGGCCCCGACGGCGGGGTACTCCACCACGCTTTTGTTCTGATAGGCCCGCAGCATTTCCCGCTCTGTTTCCGTGATCAACTCGCCGCACACTTCGGTAGCCTCAGGATTGCTGTGCTTAACGCGGGCAAGGGCGAATATTCGCCTCTGATCCGGAGGAAGGCTCAACATAAACTCATAGACTCTCAGAGAGAAGCGGCATCTCAATCTGGAGAGCAGCGGAAAGTCGTTTTCCACTTCGCGCTGAAATTCTCGTTGTGCCCACCTGTAGTAGTTGACCGCGAACTGCTTCTCAAGTTCAGTCATCCCCCCTCCTGAAGCGCTAGTAGAAATACGCTCCTACGACTTCGAGATCTAAGGCAGCTTGTGTAGCTAGAACAATCGTCGGGGCTAGGGAGCGAGCTGGGACATCGCATCTACTTCACCACGGCTATAGAGTTGGCCCGCCGCATGGCCCGCGCCATGGCCGACAACCGTCTCGCGCGAGAAATCAAAAATCTCACCCGTCCCAAGTTACTCATCATCGACGAGGTCGGCTATCTCACGCTCGAAGCCGCGCACGCCAGCTTGCTGTTTCAGGCCATCTGTGAACGCTACGAGAAACAGCAATCCATCGTGCTCACCAGCAACAAAGCCTTCGCCGACTGGAGCCACGTCTTCGCCGGCGATGCCATCATGGCGTCGGCCGCGCTCGATCGCCTGCTGCATCGGTCCACGGTGATCAACATCCGCGGCGACAGCTAGCGCCTGCGCGAAAAGCGCCAGGCCAACGCCCTGCTGCCGCCCAAGGAGGTCACAGCTCAACCCATGATCTAGCGATCTGCTCCTCTTTTTTGTCAGCGGGGGTCAATTCTCAGTGATCGCTATGGGGTCAAATCAAAATGACCGTTGACACAGGACAACCGCGGCCACCAAGACGTACATCCTAAGTCTTCCGGATCCCGGTTTCATACGATTCTTCCTCCCTCGGTGTTCTTCTGTTCAAATGGCGTAGCTTGGGCAAGAATTCTTCGCTGCCTGCGCTTTTGTGTTTCAAATACCCGCATCAGGATTTGACCGTCTCTCCGCGCTTGCGTGCGCTCTCGAAAACCGCAAAGGGCGGGACACTGGCTCCACTGTCAACATCCCCACTCAAGCCAAAACCCGGCTTGAGTGGGCCACCGGCCCGACTGCTTTCCTTCTGTGAGAAGGCCTATCGAGGGCCAATGTTTGGTTGCTGGAAAACAGCCTCGTAATCCTGTGCCATGCCCTGACGGGTGATGGCTAGATTCTCTTCGGTGGCTGGCACCATTCCTCCACACATGATCAAGATCGAGTCAGGGTCGTTAGTGAAGATCAGATAGCGTCCTCCGACCGTAACATCCGGTACTGAACTCGCGTCTTGGCATTGCAGACGAATCTCCTTAGGAGCTGCCGCGTCCTGCTGAGAATAGCGCTTCAGTGGCACTTCGACCCGAGCCTTAAATCGCCAAGCTTGTGCGCTCTCACTGTGCTTGTCGAGTATCGCGACGACGGCAACTCTTAAGGCATCGCGGGCAAGGTACTCCAATGATTCATGGCGTGGCAACTCGTAAGCTGGCGGTTTGTTATGTACGTCCGGGATCAGATGTGCTTCCTTCCTGGCCTGATTGCAGGCGGCGGGCATAACGTCACTCTTCTCAGGCCTAAAGCCCCAGTGTGTCAAGGAGGACAGATTGAACTCCATCAACCGACGAACTTCCGCTGGGTCTTCATACGGCGTGAACTGGACCGCAACAGCCTCACAATACGGGAGGTTTGTATCCACGCGGTAATCGGGATGAAGGGCGAATCGTTCATCCTCAGCCGGAAGCCACGAAGTAGTGGCTGCTTCTGCATCGGCTTGGATAAAGCCTCTCGCGTTGCTAGTGCCGAACCCGAACCACTTCTCCCAAACCACGCCGTCCATGACGTCTATCCCGGCATGCACCTCACTAGGTCGTCCACCCAGCGCCGCGTAAAGGACCTTTAGGTGCGACTTCTTCCACAAACTGGCGTGTCTGTACCAAAAGTCTCCAAACGTGACCCTGAACAAACAACGGTGCCTTTCGCATTCGCCTTCGTAATGCCCCCATTTACGCCAACGGTCAAACAGGGTCCGGACATCCTCAAAGCTCGTCTTGCGCAGTTCTATTTGTTGAATTTCGGCCAACAGCCGCTCTGCCCTATGCCGCAGTACCCACTGCTGAATCCTGACACTCGCCACCAAGACGAACAGCACACCCGAGACTACAAGTACGAAGTAGCGAAGAAAACGAAGTGTCGAAAAAGGTCGGCTCATATTATCCATAGACATCGCAGTAACTATTGTTGTTCCATGCTTCGGTGGTGTAGCTGCACCAGAAGCACTTCAGTCACATGCGTGAGATCTCCACTGGACCACGACGTGGATTCCCTGGCGCTCGGATCGTCATTCTGTCCTTATATCCTTTCAAAAGAGCTGTTGCTGGGACGGCAGCAGTCTCGTGGCGTGTAGGTCGCCTGCAACAGTAAGGCCGTTTTCTTTGACAACAAAATCGTAAGTAATCTGAATGATCTTCGTGTATGCGGTGCTGCTGTAAGAGTCGGTTCCAACAAGGAATAGATTCGCTTTCCAGCGAACTTCTCTTCCGCCTAGGTAGGGATAGTCTGATGGCGGATTTCGATGTGGGTCGTCCTTGAAGACGTAATCGTATCCCTTTTGATCGTGTTTCCCTGGTTCCTCCGCGTTGGTGTAGAAATAATCTCCCGTATAGCCAGCACGCGGTTGCGGGTCGACGTATTCAGTGCCCGGAGGCATAATCTTCCAGTTCTTCGGATCAGTGGCGTTCGTTGTTACCAGTTGAACCCAGCGGTAGACGGCAAAATGTGGGGAGCGCAGCATGTATCTCGCTCCAATCTCGATGTGGACTCCGGGTCCGAATTCGTTGGGTTCCGAGTAGTCAATCCGTTCGACCGTTACAGGCTGCTGCGGATTCAGCAGTACGGGGATGCAATTGATTGTATTCATGATGCCGAGGCTGGCCATCACCTCGTCAATCTCGTGGCCGCTGCTATCCGAGTTGTCAACAGGGTCAGCCTCGGCGTAGAGATATTTGTGCAGGGATGTTGGCCTCTCATCCTGCCCTTCAACGTCATCCATGCTCCAGAAGCGCCCGGTGGCAGTGTCGAGGTAGCGGGCGCGGTTGTAGTAGAGGCCAAGAGCGGAATCGTAGGCTTCGCCTGCGAACAGGTAGACATTGGGCGTGGAGCCGGTGGAGTTGATGAGGTTGCCGAAGGCGTCGTAGTCGTAGGTATCGGTGACGGCGCCGGTCGAGTCTGTAAGCTGACGAACGCTGCCGTGGCCGTCGTAACCGTAGAAAGACAGTTGCCAGTTGCCAGCTACCAGTTGGTTTTCGGAAATTCTCTCCAAGCCGTAACTGTATGTGCGCGTGACAGTTCCGTTCTGCAACTCATCCACAACCTGCGCATACCCCGTCGGGTTGCTGGTATCTAAGAGGTAATTTGTGGTGATGCTGCCGACAGTCTCGCTCACTCGATTGCCGTCGCCGTCGTAGACCACAGTCACTCCGCCATGCGAAATCAAGTGATTCTCGAAGTCGTACCCATTGGCAATTCCGAGCGAATTGATGGTATTCCCATCTGCGTCGTACTGATCGGAACCGAGGCGGTCGTCAGCATCGTAGTTGTAGTTCATCGCCCCCGCCGGTGGAAGCGTTGAGTTCAGGGTTTTTCGATTCCCCACCGGATCGTAGGTGTAGCTTATGGTGCCGTTCTTGTTGGCCGGATCGCTTGAAACCGCCTCCGAGGTCAGGCGGTACAGAGAGTCATACCCATAGTTCACAGTCCGTCCGCTCAGTTCTGCGACTGTCAGACGATTTCCGGCGGCACCGAGCGTGTAAGCGTAATTCGAAATCGCATTCGAGTTCTTCGACGCGCCCATCTGCGTCAGCCGGTTTAGCGTGTCGTATGTGTAAGCGTGAGTCACCCCATTCGGATAAACGAAGTTCTGCAAGTTGCCGACGGCATCGTAGGAATACGTCGTCGCTCCCGATGGGTCGGTCACGGTACTCAGGCGGTTCAGCACGTCATAGGTATATGTATCAGAAATTCCGTTCGTGTTCGACGATTTCAGCGTCAACAGATCGCCAGCCGAATCATAGGTGTAACTCAACGTGCCGAATGGCGTGGCCTTGCTCGTCAAACGATTCCGTGTGTCGTAGGTGTAGGTCGTGGTCCCCGAAGGATCGACCATCGTCTTCCGCAGTCCATTGGCAAAATATGTAAACGTGACCGGAGCCGCACTGAAGCTGGGGTCAGGAGTTTTCGACAACAGCCGATTGCTATTGTCGTAGGAATACGCCGTCGTTTTCCCGTTGAAGTCGGTCTTCGATTTCAGATTTCCGGCGTTATCGTAGACGTAGCTTTCGGACTGGCCCGCGGGCAGGGTGCGGCCGACGCGGCGTCCGATCTGGTCGTAGGCGTAGGTCGTGGTGTGGTTGTTGGCGTCGGTCTGCGCGATGCGGTTGCCCACTTCGTCGTAGCCGTACTGGGTCACGAGATTCAGGCCGCCTGGGTTACCGGAAGAAGATGCCGCGTCTTGCGTGACCGAGGTGAGGCGTCCCAGCGCGTCGTAGCCGTAGGCCGTGACTTTGCCCGCTTGGTCAGTCTTTGACACGACGCGGCCGAGATTGTCGTAGGCCGTGGCCGAAGTCGTCTGGTCGGGATAGACGACCGCAATCTGGCGATTCAGCGCGTCGTACTGATACTGCGTCGTGTTCTGGCGCGCGTCTTTGACCGAGATCTGATTGCCCGAGTTGTCGTATGTGAAGTTGGTGACATGGCTGAGCGCGTCGGTCAGCGAGATGCGGCGGCCGGCGTTGTCGTAGCCGTAGCTGGTGGAGTTGCCGTTGGCGTCCACGGTGGAGCTGACGCGGCCGGCGTTGTCGTAATTGGTTTGGGTGAAGCTTTGGTCGGCGTAGGTCGTCTGGGTCAGGCGTTTGTCAGCGTCGTAGGTGTAGGTGGTGGTGTTGCCGGAGCGGTCGGTCGAGGTCAGACGGTCGTTCTCGGCGTCGAAGGTCGCGCTTTCGGTTGTGTTGTCGGCGTAGGTCGTGGTGGTGAGGCGGCCCAGCGAGTCATAGGTGTAGCTGGTCTGGCGGCCGAGCTGGTCCATGGTCACGCTCTGCTTGCCGATGGAGTTGTACTGCACCTGGGTCTTCGTGCCGTCGGCGTAGTCGGTTTCGATCAGGCGGTTCGAGGCGTCGTACTTGTAGCCGGTGGTGATCGTCTGCGGCTGGCCGTTGACGGTGCGGGTGACGGTCTGGCTCAGCTTGTTGTTGTTGGCGTCGTAGGTGTAGGTGGAGACGTTGCCCAGGGCATCGGTCTGCTGCGTGAGGTTGCCCGAACCATCGTACTGGAACTGCGTGGTCTTGCCGTTGGCGTCGGTGACGGACGAGGGCAGGCCGTTCGAGTTGTAGACAGTCGAGGTGGTCTTGCCGTTGGCGTCGGTGGTTGAGGTCAGGTTGCCGTTGGCGTCGTAAACGTTGGTCGTGGCGTGGCCGAGCGGATCGGTGACGGTGAGCACCTGGCCGCGGCCGTTATAGGTGTAGGTCGTTTTGTTGCCCAGAGGATCGGTTGCGCTCAGGCGGTTGCTGGCGCCGTCATAGGTGTAGGTGGTGGTCTTGCCGAGCGGATTGGTCTCGGTGAGTTTGTTGTCGTCAGAGTCGTAGGTGTAGCTGGTAGTGTTGCCGAGGGCGTCTTGCATCGAGAGGACGTTGCCGTCGGCGTCGTAGGTGTAGGTGGTCGCGTTGCCCAGGCGGTCGGTGACGGTCTCGGTTTGGGCGGCTTCGTTTGTGTTGAACAGCACCGTCTTGCCGTTGGGGTCTGTGATTTGCGCGAGATGTCCGGTGGAATCGTATCGCGAGGCGGCAACGGTTACGCCACGCGGGTCGGTAATTGTAGTCAGTTCGCCGGTAAAGTAGTCGTTGGTAAAGGTCGTGGTGTTGCCGACGGCGTCGATGAACTGCTCAAGCGTAGAACTCGGGTTGTTGGCGGTGTAACTGTACTGCAGGGTGTTGCCGTTGGGATCAGTAATCTTGGTTATGCGATTGAGGGAGTCGCGCGTAAACGTAATGCTTTTGCCCGTCGAGCTCACAATGCCGCCCGCGCCGATGGTGAGAGAATTGCCGTTGGCGTCAGACATGCTGGTTACGCCGAGGGATTGATCGATGGTATAGCTGTGGCCGTCGCGAGTAGTGAGGATGAACTGCGTAGGGTTGTAGGGATGTCCGTTGTAGTCGAGAAGATTGAAATTGGAGCCGGAGTTATCGAAAATCACCTGGCCGCCATCGGCAGGAACTAGAGTTGCACCCGCGGTTCCCGAGCTGCCCGGCAGCTCAACGAATCCAATGGTGGCCGACTGTGGCGGGACGATCTCCGAACATGCCGGCGTAGCCACCGCCTGGAACAGATACTGCGTTCCATCGGGGAATGTGACAGTGGCGACAACATTGGCCGCGCTCTGCACGCAATAGCTGCCAAACAGCCCGCCGGAAGTGCCGTTCATTTGCCAGTTCTTGCCAAGATTCCGGTTCTTTTCGACGCGCACGTTGGCAACGCTTAGCGACCAGCCTGACCCGAAATCATGCAAGAGATGGTCACGGCTGTCGTATGTGCGTGTCACTGTGATGGGCAAGCCAGCAACAGGAACCGTGAGATCGTTGAATGACAACGTGAAGTCTCCCGGCTTCGCATTCTTGCTCACCACGAAAGAGGTCGTGGCAGAAGTCGTCTGGCCGTAGCTGTCTGTCGCGGTCAGGAGCAGGCTGTGGGTTCCGTTCAGCAGGACAGTAGGATCGAGCGTGGCGAAGGTCTGGGGAGCTTGCGGCATCGTGTAGCCGGTTGCCAATGTCATCCAGGTTTGGGTGCTGGCGCCATCCTGGGAGTTTCGGCTATAGGAGAGCGTCCAGATCGGGGTTTGTCCGCCTTGGTTTGGAGTGCTCGCATATACAATACCAACAACCCCAATCGAAGTCGTAATCTGCTGGCCATCCTGGGGTGCGTTCAGCGCGACTATAGGTGGAGCTCCGGTCGGCGCTGGCCTCACGGTGATGTTTAGGGACGAATTGGTTGTGATCTGGCCGTCGCTCGCTGAGAATTGCAAATTGTAAGTCCCGGCAGCCGGGAACGTAGCGTCGGTAACCGTAGAGTTCGGACTGCTGAACGTCACCGGAGCAGGTCCTTCGATCTCGCTCCATGTGACACTGAGCGTGCCTCCGGCAGGCAGAGTGACATTGGCAGCCAGACTCGTAGTGGCGTTGGGCAGCACCAGAATAGTGACGTTGTTCGGATTGAACGAAATGACTGGCCCGGAGTCTGCTGGATTGACCGTTATGATAGTAGTCGAAGTGTTTGTCAATATGGTGTCGCTGGCTGCAAGCTGCAATTGGTAGGAGCCGGCGACTGGGAAGGTAGCCTGAGTGACAGTTTGATTCGGGTTGGAGAACGTGACCGGCGCCGGACCACTCAATTGGGACCAGGAAACGATCAATGTGCCAGTATTGGAACTGGCAGAGCCGTTCAACGTCACGGTGTTGGTGGGCAGCGTGATGTTCTGGCTCCAGCCCGCGAAAACGGACGGCGGCTGGTCTGGCGCAGGCAAGGCAGCTATGGTCACAGTTGCCGTGCTGGTTAATTGTGGGTCGCTAGCCGATAACTGCAAAACATAGGTGCCTGCGGCTGGGAATCTAACGTAGGTAGCAGCGGAATTTGGGGAATAAAACGTGACCACGGCAGGGCCGCTCAGCTGACTCCAGGCGAGCGTGAGAGGCTTACCCGCCGGATCGCTGGCACTGCCAACGACGTAGGGTGCTGCCCCCGCCGTCGTGGTAAGGTTCGGACCTGCACTAACAATCGGTGGTTGGTTCTGCGGGGCTGGATACACTGTGATCGTAAGATCAGAAGTCCCGGTCAGTCCGGTATTGGTTGCGGAAAGCTGCAGATCGTAAGTGCCGGCGCTGGCGAACGTGACTTGCGTCGACAGACTCGCAGGACTGCTGAAGGTTACGGCCGCTGGGCCGCTTACTTCGCTCCAGGCAGTGGTAATGGTTGCGTTCGTGGGCACGCCGGGATTGCTGATCGTTCCGTTCAACGTAACCGTGTTCGTGGGAAGAGCGATGGTCTGGTTCGGACCGGCATAGACGGTCGGAGCGGCGGGAGCTGGGTTCAGGACTACCTCGGCGTTGGCCGTGGTGGTGTATTGACCGTAGGTCGCGGCCAGTTGGAAGTTGTATTGTCCCGCTGTCGTGAACGTCACTTGCGTGCTTGTCGCGGTGGGCGTGCTGATGGTAGCCGCAGGTCCGTAGGTCTGAGTCCAGAGCTGAGTGAGTGTCCCGTTGCCCTGTGGGCTGTTATCGGTCACAGTCGCGCTGAGCGTGGCGGTGTTGGTCGGCAATGTGATGGTCTGATACGAATTCGTAATGTTTACCACCGGCGGCGTATTGGCCGGGGAGACCGTGACGAATACCTCCTGCGCGGTCGTCAGCTCAGTGTTATTTGCAGTGAGATAGAGTGTGTAGCTGCCGGCCACGGGGAATGTCGCCATGGTCGAGGCCTGGGTTGGCGTAGCGAAGCTCACCACTGCCGGGCCACTTACCTGGCTCCATTGCTGCGTCAGAGTGGCGCCTTGGGGCAGAGTGCTATTCGTAACCGTGCAATTCAGGTTGATCGTGTTGGTGGGAAGTTGGGTTGTAAATGACCCGGAATTGGGGCAGGAAACCAGCGGCGGCTGCGTAGGCGAAAGGACCGTGATCGTAACCTGCGCGGTCGTCTGCAGCTGTGAGTTATCACCCGTTAGGCTTAACACAAACGTTCCCGCCTGATTGAAGGTTGCTGTCGTGTAGGCACTGGAGGAGTTGGCGAATACGACCGGATCTGAATTCGCAGGTCCACTTACTTCGGCCCACTGCACGATGAGCTTGCCATTGGGCGGAAGCACATTATCTGTGACAATGCCATTTAATGTGGCTGGCAACGGCAACGTGACCGTTTGATTTGGACCTGGATTTACGACCGGCGCCGTGACTTGTGGCGCCGGATTCACGGTGATGGTTACGTCAGCGTAGGAGCTTAACTGCGAGTCATTCGCCGTTAAGCGCAGATCATACGTGCCCGCCACGCTGAAGCTGGCAGTCGTCACGGGTTGGTTGGCATTGGCGAAACTCACCGTTCCCGGCCCGCTCACCTGAGACCACGTAATGGTCAATGTTGCTCCCAGTGGCAGGCCGTCATCGCTGACAACCCCCAACAGATTCGCAGAGCTGGGCAGCGTTATGACTTGGTCGCTTCCTGCATATACCACCGGGGCGCGGTTCGGACTGTTCGCATTCCAAGTCACGCTGCTGGTTGCGGTTGCGCCTCCGATCGACGCCAGGATCGTGTCCGTTCCTGAATTGGTGCCGGTGTAACAAAACTGCGACTGGCCGGAGACGTTGGAGTCCACCGATTGGCTGGAAACATTCGTGCCGGTGACCGTGAATCCCACGCCGATGCCGCCCGGCGGATTGCCATAAGCGTCGAGCAGGCTGGCGGTGAAGCATATCTGCGTTCCGGTTTGTTGTGTCACCGCGGTTGGTGTAAGCGTGACCGTGGTCCCAGCCCGCGCCGCATCGAAAGCCAGTCCAGCCTGATAGCTGTACGCGTCGTAGGCAGCAGCACCAGTGAGGGTCACACCGAATGGGGTTGCGCCATCGAAATGATGGACACCGGTCGAGACTGGGACCTGAGCGCCAGAGTAGTTGCTGCCTGGTATGGGACTGAAGCTCGCTGACAGAGGTGCTCCGTCCATCAGCAGGCTGGAGAAGGACGAAGTTGGCGCAACCACGTTGACATAATTCTCTGGGAACCCCGTTGTGGGAGTCAGGGTTGTGTAATGCCCGCCAAACTGTTCGTTCGCCGGGATCAGTGTCATGGATGGGTCACCCAAGTAGGTCCCGTCAGGCGGTCCAGCATCCGCATTGTGAGTCTGGTACGACATGCTGGTTTCAAACTGCGCAACCTCAACGGGAGCGGATGCACTGATCGAGACGGACGATGTCTCGAACGTCTCGTAGAACTGGTCCCGGTTGAGGGTGGCCACTGGCGAGCCGTTGATCGAAACATTCGTCCCGTCCTGGAGGGCCAAAATGCGGATCATGTCCCCATTGGGTTGATTGGCGTAGGGGACCGCCAGAAAGTTCTCTCCCCAGAGGTCCGTGGGGAGCATTTCTTCAACGATGTGGTTAGCGTAGACCCAAGGGAGGCCGGGAATGTCGGCGGCTCGATTTCCGCCAAACACCGCAATCGGCTTGTCGGATGTGATGACCGTTCCGGTCAGATCCTCACCAGTATTCTTGGTGAGGAGCTCATAGGTTCGCCCTTGGTTGAGAACGACATTGTAGGGCTGGCCTGCAGCTCGACCTAACACCGTCACACTGGGGGTGATGGTAACAGTGGTGCCGTCCTGGGCAGCGACGATCCCGAGTTCGCTCCCCCAGTAGGATTCGGGATACGCCATAACGATGTAGCTGGTGCCTAGGATCGGAGTTGGCAGTCCGAGGTACCCGTCCGTCGTTGCCGTGTAATAGCTAAACCCCACGACTGTCACTTCGCTCTGTGCGGTTACTCGAATCCCCTTGTTCTCGACGACATCGTTAGTGGATAGCAGTGCGTCGCTTGGTATTTGTACAGATGTGCCCTGGCCAGCCGACAAATTGAAATTCGCGGAGAAGTTCAAGCCAGGAATCGTTACCGTACCGGAATTGTTCACATCCGATGTGATGAGCAATTGGGGTTGGAATACCGATCCGCAGCACACGCTGGCCCCGTTGTCATAGTTCATTGGGAACATCAGCCAGAAATCGGTGCCCTTGTAGCCGCCGTGTCCGTACATCTTGCCGACCGTGATCGTCACGTTCGATGTGCTGAGATACTGCGAATCGTCTGCGGCGAGCTGGAGGACGTAAGTGCCCGCCATGCTGAAAATGGCGGTTGTAACTGGCGACGACGCGCTGCCAAACGTGACCGTTCCCGGTCCGCTGACCACGCTCCATGAGATCGTCAGGGTTCCGTTCGGCAGGCCGTCATCGACGGCAACACCATTGAGCGGCGCTACCGCGGGCAAAGTGATTGTTTGATCAGGACCGGCATTGACGTAAGGCGGTTGATTCTTGCCGCTACCCGACGCATACACGTAGACCGCAGTTTGCGCGGCCGTCGTGTACTGCGTGTTGCTCGCGCTCAATTGCAATACATAAGCACCCGGTGCCGTAAAGGTTGCTTGCGTGACCGCGGTGTTCGGGCTGCTGAATGTGACGGTCGTAGGACCGCTAATCACGCTCCAAGCTATGGTCATCGGAACGCCGTTGTCGGTAGCACTGCCATTCAGCGTCACCGTATTCGTAGGCCACGTAATTGTCTGGTTCGGTCCGGCGCTGACGACGGGAGGCTGATTCGGAGCCGGGTTCACCGTAATCGTGACCTGCGCTGTAGTGGTATGTTGCGCATTGCTCGCGCTCAGTTGCAGAACATAGGTTCCCGGCGTGGACGCAAATGTTGCTTGCGTTGCAGTCGAATTCGGGCTGCTGAAGGTGACCGTGCCTGGTCCGCTCACAACCGTCCAGGCGAAGGTCATAGGCGCACCGTTGTCGGTAGCGCTTCCAGTCAGCGTAACGGTGTTAGTCGGCAGCGTGATCGTTTGGTTCGGTCCAGCACTCACCACGGGAGGCTGAAGCGGCTGAGGGTTCACCGTAACCGTCGTCGTCGCGCTCGCCGATGTCTGCCCATTACTCGCTGTCAACTGCAGAACATAAGTCCCCGCGGACGAGAACGTCGCGCTGGTCACGGCCGAGCTGGCACTGCCGAAGGTGACGGTTCCCGGTCCGCTTACTACACTCCAAGCGAAAGTGAGCGGGTAGCCGCTGTCAGTCCCAGACCCATTTAAGGTGACCGAGTTAGTCGGCAGCGTGATTGTCTGATTTGCGCCAGCACTGACTACCGGAGTCGGCGGCGTGGCCGTCACCGTCATCGTCGCCGGAGGACTGTTGTACACGCCGTCGTTCACGATTAACTGCACGACGTATACGCCCACTGCATTGGCAACGAAAGTCGGATTGACCGCGGTCGCGCTGGAAAGCGCCGCACTTCCACCCGTGGGCTGGCTAAGAATAGCCCAGCTATAGGTCAAGGGATAACCGTCCACATCACTCGAAGCGGCTCCAGATAGCTGAACCGTAGTGCCCACGGTCACGGTCTGGTTTGGTCCGGGATTCGCCACCGGCACGGAGTGGCCGGTGGAAATCGTCACCGTGGCTGGAGTGCTATTCAGGTATCCGTCATTCACGATGAGCTGCGCGATGTAGTTACCGGCAAGGTCTGCGGTGAAGTAGGGATTGGGCGACGTCGGCTGCGCCAGTGTCGCCGTGCTTCCGGTAGGAACGCTCAGCAACGACCATTGATAGGTCAAAGGCTTGTTATCCGAATCGGTCGAACCTGACCCGTTGAGCGTGACCAGCGCGCCGAGCGACACGGTCTGCGCCGGGCCGGCATTCGCGACCGGAGCGATGTCACTGTTGCCGATCGTGACCGTTGCTGGGGTGCTGTTCAGGATGCCGTCGTTGACGATTAACTGCACGACCAAGTTGCCGGGAACATCCGCCACAAACGTCGGGTTCACGATGGTCGGGTTAGAGAGCGTGGCCGAGCTTCCAGTTGGAATGCTCAGGAAAGACCACTGGTAGGTGAGAGGGTTGCCGTCCACGTCCGTCGAGCCGCTACCGTTGAGCTGCACGGTTGTGCCAACCGTTACCGTCTGGTTCGCGCCGGCATTCGCGACTGGGGCAACATCTTGGCTACTGATCGTGACGGTCGCAGGGGCGCTGTTCAGGATGCCGTCGTTGACCACCAACTGCACCACATAGGATCCCGCCCTGTCGGTGGTGAAGGTTGGGTTCACCGAGGTCGGATTCGTCAAGGTAGACTTGCTCCCTGTTGGCACGCTGACAAAGGACCATGAGTAAGTTAGCGGTTTACCGTCCACGTCCGTCGAGCCGCTGCCGTTGAGCTGCACGGTCGTTCCGATTGGCACGGTCTGGTTCGCTCCGGCATTCGCGACTGGGGCCGAATCCTGCGTGCTGATGACAACCTGACTCGGGGAGCTGTTGTGATATCCGTCGTTGACTATGAGCTGAACCTTGTAATTGCCATACACGTCTGCTACGAACGTGGGCTTGGGCACAGTCGGATTCGACAGAGTTGCCACACTTCCCGAAGGAATCGAGACAAACGACCAGCTGTATGTCAGAAGCGTGCCGGTCTGGTCAGTGGAACCAGTGCCATCGAGTTGGACGGTCGCTCCTATTGCAACGGTCTGTGCCGGGCCTGCATTCGCCGTCGGAGGAGGATACATGCAACCGACCTGCGTGCCGGTGATGGTCAAGGTGACCGCGTTCGACGTTCCGTACTGAGTAGTTACAGTGACCAGTCCGGTGCAGTTATTGGTGGGGACTTGTAGTGAGATCGAAGTGTTAGTCCATGAGGTGGTTGGCACCGTGACGCCGTTCAGCGTCACCGTTCCCGTGGAGTTAAGAAAGTTCTGGCCGGAGATGGTGATCGAAGAACCTGGGGAGGCCGGCGAAGTAATGCTCGTGATATTTGGCAATGGCACGGCCACAGTAACTGTCCCTGAAGCCGACTTGGTCGTATCCGCCTGACTCGTTGCGGTAATAATCACACTTAGCTGCTGAGTAATGCTGGCTGGCGCGGTATATAAGCCGGAGGAATTGATCGTACCGCCGCTGGACGGGGTGATGGACCAGGTCACGGCCGTATTGCTGGTGTTTGCCACAGTGGCCGTAAACTGCTGGGTCTGTCCGGGATAAATCGTGGCGCTCGTCGGTGAAATACTGACCGAGACCGGCGGCATCAAGGTCACTGTCGCCGAAGCCGAGGCGCTGGAAGAGGCCTGACTTGTGGCCGTGACCTTGACCGTCTGCTGCGTTGTGATGCTCGCGGGCACAGTGTATAGCCCGGAGGAGCTGATGGTCCCGACGGACGGGCTGATGGTCCAGTTCACCGCCGTGTTGCTGGTGTTGGAAACGGTCGCGGAGAATTGCTGGGTCTGCCCACCATAAAGAGTCGCGGTGGTGGGTGCGACACTCACCGACACCGGTGGCATGAGGGTCACCGTTGCCGAAGCGGAGGCGCTGGAAGAGGCCTGACTCGTTGCTGTGACCTTGACCGTCTGCTGTGTTGTGATGCTGGCTGGCGCGGTATATAGCCCGGAGGAACTGATGGTCCCGACGGAGGGACTGATGGTCCAGTTCACTGCCGTGTTGCTGGTGTTGGAAACGGTCGCGGAGAATTGCTGGGTCTGGCCAGCGTAAAGAGTCGCGGTGGTGGGGGCGACACT
>Ga0187771_10000188_pt1 | contig 34171 bp, 29 predicted proteins | sample 0116_SJ02_MP15_1_FD_133139 | JGI IMG/M metagenome (GOLD analysis project Ga0187771, IMG submission 133139) | Tropical peat soil microbial communities from peatlands in Department of Meta, Colombia - 0116_SJ02_MP15_10_MG | ecosystem: Environmental > Terrestrial > Soil > Wetlands > Peat | place...
GCTCGCGGGTGGCGGAGAGCGTCGACGAGGTGATCGCGGTCGCCGAGCAGTCCTCCGCTTCGGCGCAGGAGGCGACATCGTCGGCCGAGAACACGAGCGCCTCGACCCAGCAGATCGCGGCCTCGGCGCAGACCCTCGCCGAGACCGCGCACGAGCTCGAGCAGCTAGTCAGCCACTTCTCGTTCGCGTAGGCGGGCCGGCAGTCCTCGCCGCGCTTCGCGCGGCTGCGGGCTGGCGGCCTGCTTCATGCGGACGCGTGTGGCGGGGCGTCCGCGGGTACTCCTAGCATCGGAAGTAGGCCGATGTCGTAGATCGCTTCAGACGGGGGTGGTCGGTGCCGAAGCGTGTTGGGATGGCGGGAAGGAAGAGTCGGTGGGGGCGGCAGGTCGTGCGCGACGTCGGCCCGCTGCCGGTCTACCGCGGGCAGTTTCGGGTCGAGCAGGCTGAGCGGCTGCTGTGGCGAGCGGGGTTTGGGCCGCGGCCGGGCGAGGCGCACGCGCTCGCCAAACGGGGGATGCGGGAAGCCGTGCTATCGCTGACGCGGCCCAAGGACATGCGGCTCGTCGGGCCGCTGCCGCACCTGCAGAACGGAGCGCCGTTGCAGCCGTATGACGTCTGGGGCAACGACGTGCTGTGGTGGCTCGACCGGATGGTGCGCTCGCAGGCCCAGCTGGTCGAGCGGATGACGCTCAGCTGGCACGACTGGTTCGCGACGAGCAACGAGATGGTCGACTCGCAGCGGCTGATGATCGACCAGAACTGGACGATGCGGCGACTGTGCCTGGCGAGCTTCCCGGCGATGCTGACCGCGATCACGACCGACCCGGCGATGCAGATCTACCTCTCGATCAGCGGCTCGACAAAGCAGGACCCGAACGAGAACTATGGGCGCGAGCTGCAGGAGCTCTTCACGCTCGGCGTTGACGACGGCTACAACGAGCAGGACGTGCGCGAACACGCGCGGGCGCTCACCGGCTGGACCAACACCTGGGACCAAGCGACCGGCCAGCCCGTCGACTTCCACTTCGACAAGACGCTGTGGGACCCCGGGATCAAGGTGATCTACGGGCATCGCGGCCCCTGGAACTGGCGCGACAGCCTGCAGCTCGTGATGCACCACCCCGCGCACCCGCGCTTCTTCGTCACAAAGCTGTGGTCCTACTTCTCCGCCGAGCCGCTCTCGGAGCGCGATACACGCGCCGCCTCCTACCTCTACGTCTCCACCGGCAAGCAGATCCGCCCGCTCGTCGAGGCGATGCTGATGCACCCCACCGTTCAGGCCGGCCCGCGCATGGTCAAGCCGCCGATCGTCCAGCTCGCGGGGATGCTGCGGGGCATGGGGCGTTACATCGACACCGACGACTGGGCGTGGCAGTCGAGCCAGATCGGGCAGATGCCCTTCTACCCGCCGAACGTCGCCGGCTGGGATGCGACGCGCTGGCTCAACACGGGGACCTGGCAGGCGCGCTTCAACCTCACCGCGGACATGATCGGCCAGAAGCGTGCGCTCGACCCCTCGAAAAACAAGGTGGAAGCGAACCCCAAGGCGATGACGAAACGCGCGCTCGCGTTCTGGGGCGCGCCGCAGATCAGCGGCGGGACGCTGCGCGTACTGCACGGCTACGCCCAGGCGGCCGCCGTAGGTGCCGCGACCGCCGACTGGGAGCGCCAGCAATACCCGGCGCTGGCGGAGAACGCGCTGCGCGCCCTGATCGTCGCAAGCCCCGACTACCAGACCTGCTGAGCCGCCACCGATGAGCTGCCACTGCAACGAGTTCAACCGGGCCGCGCTGCTGCGCAAGGGCGTTGCGCAAGCGGGGCGCGGGCTGCCCCGCATCGAACGCGGGATGCCACTGCCAGCGGGCACGGGGCTCAACCGGCGGCAGTTCGTGCTGAGCAGCGCAGGGCTCTTCCTCTCCGTCTACGGCGCCGGGCGGCTGCTCGAGCCCGCAACCTTCGAAGCGGGGATCGCGCAGGCCGCGAGCGTTCCCGGTGGACGCGTGATCGTGAGCGTCTACCTGCAGGGCGGCATCGACTCGATGTCGGTGCTCGCACCCGTCAGCGACCCGCTCTACCACCAGTACCGCCAGACGCTCGCGCTCGCCGAAGGATCCGGTCCCGTGTTCAGCGAGGACCCGAGCCTCATGTGGCACCCGCTCGCGAACGGTCTCGCACAGCTGCACGCCGAAGGCAAGGTCAGCGCGATGCCGACGATCGGCTACACCGACCCGATGAACCAGTCGCACTTCACGAGCCGCCACTACTACGAAGTCGGGGCGCTCGACGCCAACGTACTCACCGGCTGGATCGGCCGCTACCTCGACGTGATCGGAACACCGGACAACCCGCTCCAGGGCCTCTGCCTCGACGACTCGCTGCAGCCCTCGATGGCAACGGCGAAGGTGCCGGTCGCGACGCTCGACCTGCCCTCCGACTACTCGTTCTGGGCCGAAGGGGTCTGGGGCCCGCCGCAGGACATCATGTACAGCGCGTTCGACACGCTCGGGCAGGCGGGGATCAACTCCCACGACCCGGCGATGGCGACCTCGGGCGGCGCCGCCATCCAATCCAACACGCTGCGCAAGCAGCTCCTGCCCTACCAGCCGAGCGGCAACGGCCAGGCGCCGCCGTTGCCCGCCGGCTACCCGCAGAACGCGAGCGACAACTTCCCAGCGCGGATGGCCGCGGTCGCCTCGATGCTCGCCGCCGGCTTCCCGATCAACGCCGTCACCGTGAGCACCGACTCCGACTTCGACACGCACGAGAACCAGGCGACCGTCTTCGCCGCGAACTCCGACTTCGGCGAGGTCATGCAGACGCTCTACGCCTTCCAGCGCGACCTCGAGGCGCGCGGGCTCGATGGCCGCGTCCTGACGCTCGTCTGGTCGGAGTTCGGGCGCCGCCCGCAGGAGAACGCCTCCGGCGGAACCGACCACGGCGCTGCCGGCTGCGGCTTCATCATCGGCACACACGCAGCAGGCAACATGATCGGCGAATGGGCCGGCATCCAGGGGGCGCTCGACCCGCTCGACAACCTCACCGAGACGGTCGACTACCGCAGCGTCTACTGCTCGCTACTCGAGCAGTGGCTCGGCCAGGAGGCCACGCGGATCATCCCGAACGCGGCGAGCTTCCCGCGCGTCACGGCGGTGAAGTAGCGACGAAGCGGGCTCTCGGCGTCCTGCTTGCGCTCGCGCTCGCCGCGGACCTCGCGCTCGCGCTCAGCCCGGCAGGCGCGCGGCCACGGCTCGGCCGCTACGTCCAGGTCACCGAGATCGAATACCGCCTGCTGCTGTCGGAGGCCGCCGTGCAAGCCGGCCCCGTGCACCTGCAGCAAATCGACGGCGGCATGGATCCGCATGACCTGCGCATCCGCTACGGACGCGCGGCGAGCGTCATCGCGGAGCCGCTGCTGAACCCGGGCCAGATGCACGAGGCGGTCCTCTACCTGCGGCCCGGCACCTACCATCTGTGGTGCTCGCTGCCGGGGCACTGGAAGCTCGGGATGCACGCGGTGCTCAAAGTGGCCGCGCCGTGAAGTGTGCGGCAGCGCGGACCAACCACAGCCCGAAAACCCAGCACGCAAATCCACGGTGGATGCGGGGACGCACGGGTCAAGCGCGGCGCATCACTGCCGATGTATGGAGTGGAGTGGGCGCCTTTTCAGCTGACCACCAGGGGACCGAGTGAGACGACCACATATGCCGAGGCCACGCATGCCAGCCGGCTTGCGCGGCCAGCTGCTGCGCGTCACGCTCGGGCGCAAGCTGGCCGGCGGCTTCGCGCTGCTCGTGATCGTCGTCGGGCTCGTCGTGGGCGTCTCGGTCGTGGTCTCCGATCGGCTTGCCTCCGCGACCAACCACATCACCAATAGGACCCTGCCCGACCTCACGGCGGGCTATGCGGTTGGGCAGGACGCAGCCCAGCTGGCAACCCAGCAGGCGCGCTACGTGATCGACGGCGGCACCTCGCTGGCGGCCTACGCCGCCGCTGACAACAACCTGGGTGAAGCGCTGGTGCGCCTCAACGCTGCCGCCCTGCACAACACCGAGCAGGTCGCGCTCTCGGCGCGCGTGCAAGGCGCGGACGAAGCGTTCGCCACCAACAACGACACGATCTTCTCGCTCGTCCAGCAACATCACATGCAGGCAGCGATCAACCTCGCTGGCAATCGGCGCTCGAGCGCCCTGGTCAACAACCTCGAGCAGGCGGCGCAGGCCTTCATCGCGAACGCGCGTCGCGAGGCGGCGGCCGCCGTCGCCAGCTCGCACTCGACGCAGGCCGCGGGCCGGACGATCGAGCTCGTGCTCGCGGGCGCCGCGGTGCTCGCTGCGATCCTGGTCGGCTTCTTCATCACGCGCGGGATCAGACGCGGCGTCAAGCCGGTGCTGAACCAGCTCCGCAGCCTCAACGACCACTGCGCGACCTACATCAGCGATGCGCTCGAGCATCTCGCCAACGGCGATCTGACATACGAGGTGACACCCGCAACGGAGCGGATCGAAAAGGTCGGGCGCGATGAGCTCGGGCAGATCGCCGCGGCAGTGAACGGCATCCGCGAGCGGATGGTCGCGGCGCTCGAAGCCTACAGCCGCACGCGCCAGGCGCTGAAAGGCATGATCGGCAGCGTCGCCGATACCGCGACCACCGTTGGGACGTCCTCCGAGCAGATGGCGAAGAGCTCCGAGGAGGGCGGCCGCTCGAACGGGGAGATCGCCCGGGCCGTGGACGAGATCGCCGAAGGCGCCGAGCGCCAGGCGCAGATGATCGAGGACGCGCGAACCGCCGTCGATGACGTGGTCGTCGCGGCGACGGGCTCAGCGGAGCACGCACGCGCCACGGTCGAAGCGGCGATCGAGACGCGCAACGTTGCCCGTGCCGGGGTCGGCGCTGCCCAGCAGGCGAGCGACGCCATGACCTCGGTTCGCGACTCGGCGATCGAGGTCAACCAGACGATCGGCGAGCTCGCAGCCAAGTCCGGCCAGATCGGGAAGATCGTCGAGACGATCACCGGGATCGCGAAACAGACGAACCTGCTCGCGCTCAACGCGGCGATCGAGGCGGCCCGCGCCGGCGAGCAGGGCCGGAGCTTTGCGGTCGTAGCCGAGCAGGTGCGCGCGCTCGCGGAGGAGTCGCAGCTCGCGGCGCACGAGATCGCCGAGCTGATCGGCGCGATCCAGCGCGAGACGGCGACCGCGGTCGGCGTCGTCGAGGAAGGCACGCGGCGCACCGAGGACGGCACCGCGATCGTCGAGCAGACACGCGAGGCGTTCGTGCAGATCGGCGAGTCGATCGAAGACATGACCGCGCGGATCGAGGCGATCGCCGCAGGATCCGAGCAGATCGCGCACAGCGCGAGGGCGATGCACGAGAGCATCACGGATGTGGCCTCGGTCGCGGAGGAGTCATCGGCGGCGACAGAGCAGGTCTCCGCCGCGACGCAGCAGACCTACGCTTCGGCGCAGGAGATCGCCGCGCGCGCGCACAGCCTCTCCTCGACAGCCGACGAGCTCAACGAGCTCGTGCGACGCTTCAGGCTCGCCGCCTGATCTCACGCTCATCCTCGCTGCGCCGAAGGCCGAGGCGCGCTACGGTAGTGAGTGGTGAGTCGATTCGCGGCAAGGAGTCTCGCCCTGCCGGTCGCAGTGGCTGTTCTGGGGCTCTTCGCTTGCTCCGCAGGGGCTCACGGTTACTGGACCAGCGCGCCCGCGAAGGCGGGCGCCGCGCACGTGACGGTTAGCTCGGGTCCGCTGAGCGCGACGATCGTGCCGGGCACGCATCACCCCAAGGTCAACACGAACTGGCCGCTCACGGTGACCGCGACGCTCAAGGGCAAGCCCGCCCACGCCACCGCGTTCTACCTCTTCATGCTCGGCCCCACGGTCGTGGGCACCACGTACCCCTACAGCAAGAACCCGTATCGCTTCACCGGTAGCTACCACGACACATTCGTCTGGCCGTCCGACTCGCTCGGGCAGCCGCTGACGTTGCGCGTCGTCGTCAGCGCGGGCGGCCGCAAGGTCAACCTCGACTGGAACATCACGAGCGTCAAGTAACGCCGGTCGGGCGCCGGGCGCGGCGCGCAAGACGGCGCGCTGCGACGACCAGCGCGCCCGGCAGGATTTGAACCTGCGACCTCTCGCTCCGGAGGCGAGCACTCTATCCCCTGAGCTACGGGCGCGGGGGCGCGTCATCGACGCTCCCTCAGGATATCCGGCGTGGGGCGACGGATCGCTTCGGCGTGGCCACCACGACCGCTAACCTCGGCTTGCGATGGAGCTATCGGTCACCTTCATCGGCACCGCCGGCTCCGTGCCGAGCGCGCGGCGCGGGCTGCCTGCGCTGCTCGTGCGCTACGGACCGGAGCGGATCCTGGTGGACTGCGGCGAGGGCACGCAGCGCCAGCTCGTCCGCTCGGTTGGGCTGCTCGAGCTCACCGACGTGTTCATCACGCACCTGCACCTCGACCACTGGCTCGGGCTGCCCGGGCTCTTGAAATCGCTCGACCTGCGCGATCGCCAGCGGCCCCTGCAGGTCTACGGACCGCCGGGCGTCGCCGAGACGCTGACGAGCATGCGGCCGATCTACGGGCGGCTCAGCTTCAAGCTCGAGGTGGTCGAGCTGGAGCCGCAGGACACCGTGCGCCGCGGAGCGCTCGAGATCTCGCCCGTGAACGTGCGCCACAGCACGCTCGCCTACGGCTACGTGCTCGTTGAAGACGAGCGCCCAGGACGCTTCGACGCCGAGCTCGCGTCCGCGCTCGGCGTCGCGTTCGGTCCCGATTTCGGCCGGCTTCAGCGCGGCGAGACCGTGAACGGCGTGAAACCGGAGCAGGTCATCGGTGAGCCCCGGCGCGGGCGCAAGCTGGCGATCTCCGGCGACACGGCGCCGTGCGAGACGCTGGCGATCGCCGCGCACGCCGCGGACCTGCTGATCCACGAGGCCACGTTCAGCGAGGACGAGCGCGAGCGTGCGCAGCAGTCCGGTCACTCGACCGCGGCGCAGGCCGCGCGGATCGCGGCCGACGCGGAGGCCAAGCTGCTCGCGCTCACTCACATCTCGGCGCGCTACAACGGCAGCGAGCTGCGCGATGAGGCGCGCGCGATCTTCCCCGACACCGAGCTGCCGCGCGACTTCGACGCGATCGAGATCCCGTTCCCGGAGCGCGGCTCGCCGCACCTGAGCCGAGTCGGCGAGGTAGGCGCACCCACCTCGGCGTCCGGCTGAGCGACGCTCCCGATGGGTGTCGCCGTGCGGTGCTACAGTGGCCCGCGGCTCCTTTAACCCGGTCCCGTGAGGCCAGGAAGGAACGTGGAGAAGTGGTCGACGTGCCAGAGAGCGTCGTCCTGCGCGAGGACGACATCGCGCGAGCGCTGAAGCGGATCGCGCACGAGATCGCCGAGCGCAACGCTCAGGCTGAGGGGGGCATCGCGATCGTCGGCATCCACCGCCGCGGCGTCCACCTCGCCGAGCGGCTCCGGCCGCAGCTCGGGGAGTTGCTCGAGGAGGCTGAAGTCCCGCTCGGAACGCTCGACATCGCCTTCTATCGCGACGACCTCGGCCTGCGAGCAGAGGCACCTGTCGTCGCCGGTACGCAGCTCGACTTTCCGCTCGACCGCAGCACCGTCGTAATCGTCGACGACGTCCTCTTCACGGGCCGGACCGTGCGTGCGGCGATCGATGCCCTGCTCGGCTACGGACGCCCAGCGAAGATCCAGCTTGCCGTGCTCGTCGACCGCGGTCACCGTGAGCTGCCGATCCGTCCCGACTACGTCGGCAAGAACCTTCCGACCTCGCGCAGCGAGCGCGTCAACGTGCGCGTTGCCGAGCTCGACGGCGTCGACGAGGTCACGATCTCGCAAGAGAGGGTGCTCGCATCATGAGACATCTGCTTTCGATCGAGGAGCTCGACCGCGACGAGATCGAGCGGATCCTCGGGTCTGCCGCCTTCTTCGCCGAGGTGGCGGACCGCCCGATCAAGAAGGTTCCGAGCTTCCGCGGACGGCTCGTCATCAACCTCTTCTATGAGGCCTCGACGCGCACCCGAAGCTCGTTCGAGCTGGCCGCGAAGCGGCTCTCCGCAGACGTGCTCAACGTCGTTTCGACCGGGTCGAGCGTCGAGAAAGGCGAGTCGCTGCGCGACACGGTCGCGACGCTGTCCGCCTACGGTCCGGATGCGATCGTGATCCGCTCACCGCACGCCGGCGCACCGCGGCTGATTGCCGGCTGGACCTCGGCCGGGGTCGTCAACGCCGGCGACGGCAAGCATCAGCACCCGACGCAGGCGCTGCTCGACGTTTACGTGCTGCGCAGGCGGCTCGGCGAGCTCGACGGTCGCTCGATTTGGATCGTCGGCGATGTGCTGCACTCGCGCGTCGCTCGCTCGAGCTCCCAGGCGTTCAAGGCGCTTGGCGCCGATGTCACGTTCGCCGGACCGCCGACGCTCGTCCCGCCAGAGCTTGCGGCGCTCGGCTGCGAGGTGCGCCACACACTCGACGATCTCGGTGAAGCGGACGTCGTCTATGCGCTGCGCCTCCAGAACGAGCGGATGCGCGAGTCGTTCCTCCCGTCGCTGGCCGAATACGCCGCCTACTACCAGATCAACTCGCGCCGGCTGAAGGCGCGCCAGCTGCTGATGCACCCGGGTCCCGTCAACCGCGGTGTCGAGCTCTCGGGCGATGTGATCGACGCGCCGCAGTCGCTGATCACCGAGCAGGTCCGCGCGGGCATCGTGGTGCGCATGGCGGTCCTCGTAGAAGTGCTCTCGGGCTCGCACGCCGGCGATCCGACCCTCAAGCGGATCAGCACACCGGAACCCCAGCTGGCATGAACGCGCCGCGCGAGACCAGCGCCGCGGGCGGCTCGGCCGGAAGTCCGCTGTTCGCGGTCCGAGCACCGCTGGCCGACCTGCTGCTGCGCGAGGCGCACGTGCTCGACCCACGCGCGCGCCTCGACGAGCCGCTCGACATCCTCGTGCGCGACGGCGAGATCGCCGAGCTCGCGCCGCCCGGGAGCCTCGAGCCGCCGATCGGTGGCGAGACGATCGACAGCGCCGGCAAGCACGTCTTCCCGGGCTTCTTCGACCCCCACGTTCACCTGCGCATCCCGGGAGCCGAGCACAAGGAGGATCTGGAGACCGGCACGCGCGCGGCGGCCGCAGGCGGCTACTGCGCGGTCGTCGCGATGCCGAACACCAACCCGGTGCTCGACAAGCCGGCGCTGCTGCGGGGATTGATCGCGCAGGCCGGCGAACAGGCACGGGTGCCGGTTGGCTTCCTCGCCTCGATCAGCGTCGGCCTCGCCGGCGAGCAGCTGACCGAGATGGCACAGCTGCGAGAGGCGGGGGCGCTCGGGTTCACCGATGACGGCCGGCCCGTCGCATCGGCCGGACTGCTGCGCCGCGCGCTCCAATACCAGCGCCTCTGCGGCGGCGTGCTCGCGTTGCACGAGGAGGATCCGACGCTGACGGGCTCCGGCGTTATGAACGAGGGACCGATCTCGGCAGAGCTCGGGCTCGCCGGCATCCCGGCGATATCAGAGTCGACGATGATCGCCCGGGACGCGATGATCGCCGCGTACGAGGGTGGCCGCGTGCATTTTCAGCACGTGAGCGTGGAGCGTTCGATCGAGGCGCTCGCGGCGGCGCGCGGGGCCGGCGTACGCGTCAGTGCCGAGGCGACGCCGCACCACCTGCTGCTAACCGACGCTGACGTCCGCGGCCTCGATACGAGCTTCAAGATGAATCCGCCGCTGCGCAGCGAGGGCGACCGCCTGGCGCTGGTTGAGGCGCTGCGCGACGGCACGATCGACTGCATCGCGACCGATCACGCGCCGCACGCGCGTGACGAGAAGGCGGTCCCGTTCGAGGAGGCGCCGATGGGAACGACCGGTCTCGAGACGGCGTTTGCGGCGCTCTACACGCAGCTCGTGCTGCCCGGCACGCTGACGCTCGACTGCCTGATCGAGCGCCTCACCGCCGGCGCGGCGCTGTTCGAGCTGCCCAGCCCGACCGTCGCCACCGGTGCCCCTGCGAATCTCTGCCTCGTCGATCTGGAGGTGCGCTGGCGCGTCGGCGAAGCGGGCTACGAGAGCCGCTCCGCGAACTGCTGCTTCGCCGGGCGGGAGCTGCACGGGCGAGTACTGCTTACGGTCGCGCGCGGTCAGGTCGCCTACCGCGAGCGGAGCTTCGCGCTCAGCCCCGCATGAGCTACGTGCTGCTCGAGGACGGGGCCCGCTTCGACGGGGAGCCGTGCGGCGCGCACACGCTCGCGGTTGGTGAGGTTGTTTTCAACACGGCGATGTCCGGCTACCAGGAGTCGCTGACCGATCCGAGCTATGCCGGTCAGCTACTGACGTTCACGTATCCGCACATCGGCAACTACGGCGTCAGCGCGCGTGCGATGGAGTCGGCCGGGATTCATGCACGCGGCGCGATCATGCGTGCCGCGCGCAACGTGAGGCCCGCCGTCGGCGGCGCCGAGGCCGGCTGGCTCGACTGGCTCTCGGCGAACGGGATAGCCGGGATCACCGAGGTCGACACGCGCGCGCTCGTGCGCCACATCCGCGAGCGCGGCTCGATGCGGGGCGGAATCTTCCCGGCCGACCTGGTGGAGGCCGACGCTCGCGCGCTGATCGCCGCCGAGCCGCCGATGGACGGCCGTGATCTCGCGCGCGAGGTCAGCCCGAGGGAGGCGCTCACGCTCGAGCCGACCGGCGGCGACGGCGACGGCCCGACGATCGCGGTGATCGACACCGGCGTGAAGGCATCGATCGTCACGCAGCTGCGTGAACGCGGCGCGCGGCTGCGCTTGTACCCATGCACGGTGAGCGCTGCCGAGCTGCTCGACGAGCGTCCGGACGGCGTGTTCATCGCGAACGGTCCAGGTGACCCGGCGGCGCTGTCCTACATCGTCGATGAGCTGCGCGGCGTCGTCGGGCGACTGCCCGTTTTCGGTATCTGCCTCGGGCACCAGCTGCTGTGCCGCGCGGTCGGTCTGGAGACCTACAAGCTGCGCTTCGGACATCGCGGCGCAAACCACCCGGTGAAGGACCTGACGACTGGGCGGATCGAGATCACGAGCCAAAACCACGGCTTCGCCGTGCTCGGGCCGGGCGGGGCGAGGACGATCGACGACGACCGCCCGGTTCGCTGGGAAACGGACTTCGGAGCTGCCGAGCTGACCCACATCAACCTCTATGACCGCACCGTCGAGGGGCTGCGGCTGCTCGAGGCCGGCGCGAGCACGGTCCAGTACCACCCGGAGGCGGGTCCGGGACCGCACGATGCGCGCCACCTGTTCGATCGCTTCATCAGCCAGCTCACGCGGGAGGCGCATGCCGCGTCGCACTGATATCGAGCGGATCTTGATCCTGGGCTCGGGGCCGATCGTGATCGGGCAGGCGGCGGAGTTCGACTACTCGGGGGCGCAGGCCTGCCGCGTGCTTGCCGAGGAGGGCTACGACGTTGTGCTCGTCAACTCGAACCCGGCGACGATCATGACCGACCCAGACTTCGCGAGCGCGACCTACGTCGAGCCGCTGCTGCCCGGGCCGGTCACGCAGATCATCGAGCGCGAACGCCCGGACGCGCTGCTGGCGACGCTCGGCGGCCAGACGGCGCTCAACCTCGCCAGCGCGCTCAGCGCCAATGGCACGCTCGAGCGCTTCGGCGTCGAGCTGATCGGCGCGAGCCGTGACGCGATCCGCCGCGCAGAGGATCGCGAGCTGTTCCGCGAAACGATGATCGCCGCTGGGCTGCGCGTGCCACGCAGCGAGATCGCCAGCAGCCCGGCCGAAGGCACGGCGGCGCTTTCCAAGATAGGGCTGCCGGCGATAGTGCGACCCGCGTTCACCCTCGGGGGCCAGGGCGGCGGGATCGCGCGCACCGCCGAGGAGTACGCCCGGGTCGTGGCGGGCGGAATCGCGGCTTCGCCGATCGGGCAGGTGCTGATCGAGGAGTCGGTGCTCGGCTGGGGCGAGTTCGAGCTCGAGGTGATGCGCGACAGCGCTGACAACGTGGTCGTCGTCTGCTCGATCGAGAACGTCGATCCGATGGGCGTGCACACGGGCGACTCGGTGACCGTGGCACCGCAGCAGAGCCTGCCCGACCACATCTACCAAGAGTTGCGCGACCAGTCGCTGACCGTGATCCGGGCGATCGGCGTGGAGACCGGCGGGTCGAACGTCCAGTTCGCGGTGAACCCGCGCACCCAGGAGATCGTCGTGATCGAGATGAACCCGCGCGTCTCACGCTCCTCGGCGCTCGCATCGAAGGCCACCGGCTTCCCGATCGCGAAGATCGCGGCGCGGCTCGCGGTCGGCTACACGCTCGACGAGATCCCCAACGACATCACGCGCGCGACGCCAGCGAGCTTCGAGCCGACGATCGACTACGTCGTCGTCAAATGGCCGCGCTTCGCGTTCGAGAAGTTCCTCGGCGCTGAGCCGGTCTTGAGCACGCACATGAAATCCGTGGGCGAGGCGATGGCGATCGGTCGCACGTTCGCTCAGGCCTTTCTCAAGGCAATGCGGTCGAGAGAGCTCGATGTCGCCCCCGACGTCGAATTGCCGCTCGACGAGCTCCTCTCCCGGCTGGAGCATCCCGGTGCGAGTCGCTACGACCAGATCCTCGAGGCGCTGCGGCGTGGCGCGACGATCGATGATGTGCACGAGCGCACGGCGATCGACCCGTGGTTCCTGCACGAGTTCGCGGCGATCGTTGCCGACGAGCCCGCGGTGTTCCGCGGCGTTCGCACGTTCAAGTCCGTTGACACGTGTGCCGCCGAGTTCGCCGCCAGCACGCCGTACTTCTACTCCGGCTGGGAGCGGCCGGCGCACGACGGGCGGGCCAACCACGAGGTGTCGCCCTCCGGCTCGAGTCGCATCGTGATCCTCGGCTCGGGGCCGAACCGCATCGGCCAGGGCATCGAGTTCGACTACTGCTGCGTGCACGCCGCACAGGCCGTGCGCGAGACCGGTCGCGAGGCGGTCATGATCAACTGCAACCCGGAAACCGTCTCGACCGACTACGACACCTCGAACCGGCTGTATTTCGAGCCGCTGACGCTCGAGGACGTGCTCGGCGTAATCGACATCGAGCAGCCGGAGGGAGTGATCGTCCAGTTCGGCGGGCAGACGCCGCTGCGCCTCGCCGCCGGGCTGGAGCGCGCCGGCGTGCGGCTGCTCGGCACGAGTGTGGACTCGATCGACGCCGCCGAGGACCGGGGACGCTTCGGTGCGCTGCTCGCACAGGTCGGCTGCAAGGCGGCGCCCTACGCCACGGCGCGGACGATCCAGGATGCCCTGCACGAGGCGGAGCGGATCGGCTTCCCGTTGCTCGTGCGTCCGAGCTACGTGCTCGGCGGCCGGGCGATGGAGATCGTCTACTCGCACGCGGCGCTCGTCGACTACCTGCAGCGGGCTCACGCTGGCCGCGACGGGCGTGACATCTACCTCGACCGCTTCCTCGAAAACGCGATCGAGGTCGACGTCGATGCGCTCTGCGACGGGCGCGAGGTCTGGGTCGGCGGGATCATGCAGCACGTCGAGGAGGCGGGGATCCATTCCGGCGACTCGGCCTGCGTGCTGCCGCCGCACTCGCTCGGCGCGGACATGCTCGAGCGGATCCGCGAGCAGACGCGGCGGATCGCCCTCGCGCTCGAGGTCGTCGGCCTGATCAACATCCAGTTCGCGGTCATCGCGACCGACGAGCTGTTCGTGCTCGAGGCGAACCCGCGGGCCTCGCGCACCGTGCCGTTCGTCTCGAAGGCGATCGGCTATCCGCTGGCCAAGCTCGCCTGCCGCGTGATGATGGGCGAGACGATCGGGGACCTGAACCTACCGGCGGAACCGATGCGCCGGTCGCGCGTCTGCGTCAAGGAGGCGGTGCTCCCGTTCAACCGCTTCCTCGGCGCCGATTCGCTGCTCGGACCGGAGATGCGCTCGACCGGGGAGGTGATGGGGATCGCGGGCGACTTCCCGACGGCGTTCGCGAAGGCCCAGGCGGCCGCCGGCTACGCGCTGCCAAGTCGGGGTACCGCATTCATCACGGTCACCGACACGGACAAGCCGGCTGGCGCCGGGCTCGCGGCGCAACTGCACGACCTCGACTTCGAGATCGTCGCTACGCGCGGAACGGCCCAGGCAATCGAGCGCATGGGCATCCCGGTGACCGTGCTCAACAAGGTCGGGGAGGGTTCTCCGCACGTCGTTGACTGGATCGCGCGCGGCGACGTCGACCTCGTGATCAACACCCCGACGGGCTCGGGCGCGCGCAGCGACGGCTGGGAGATTCGCCGCGCCGCGCACACGCGCGGCATTCCGGCGATCACGACGCTAGCCGGTGGGCAGGCGGCGGTCCGCGCCATCCGCGCGGCACGGGCGGGCGAGCCGACCGTCGTCTCGCTGCAAGAGCTCCACGGCCGATGAGGCGAGCAAAGCTCGCCTCATCGGCCGTGGGAGCGGATCGCGGGCGTGGCCGGCGGCAGCGTGCGCCTGGGAGCGTGCGCTCGGTGACCGCTCCGTTTGGCCGGCGCCGCTGCCCGGTGATCGAGCGCGAGGAGCTCGGGGCCTACGTGGTGCTGGCGGTCGCCGACGAGGCTGTGCCGGCGCGGCCGGGACAGTTCTACATGCTGGCGGCAGTCGCCGGGTGGGGTGGGGGCGAGGCCGAGCGCCCGTTTCTCGCCCGCGCGATCTCCGCGCTTGCCGCGCACGGCGACGGGCGGGTGGCCTTCCTGCTCGAAGACGTCGGGCCGGGAACGCACCGACTTTGCGAGCTCGAGGCTGACGACGAGCTGTGGCTCGTGGGACCCCTCGGCCGAGGCTTCGAGCCGCCGGAGCTGGAGCCACTCCTGGTCGGCGGCGGGGTTGGGATCCCGCCGCTTGCGATGTTCCAGCAGGCCTGGGGTGGACGTGCGCTGGGCGGCTTTCGCGACGGCGCCCATGCGCTTGGCGCACGGCTGCTGCATGACCCGCAGGTCGCGACGGACGACGGCTCGGTCGGGTACCACGGCTATGTCACGGACCTGCTCGAGCGCGAACTCGACAGCGCCACCGGCAGGATCTGCGTCTACGCGTGCGGTCCGCCGGCGATGCTCGACGCCGTGCGCTCGCTCACGGCAGCTCACGGCGTGCCCGCCTGGATCGCGCTCGAGGCGCCGATGGCATGCGGCTTCGGCGCCTGCTTCGGCTGCGTCGTCGCGACGCTCGACGGGTACAAGCGGGTCTGCGTCGACGGGCCGGTATTCGAGGCGGCGATGCTCGCGTGATCGAGCTCTGCGGAATCGAGCTGGCCCACCAGGTGATCAACGCGTCGGGCTGCTTCGACGTGCTCGCGGCGCGCGCGGTGTTCGGCGATGCGCTGATCGAGGAGTTTCCGTTTGCGGCCTACGTCTCGAAGACGGTCACGCTCGAGCCGCGCGCGGGCAACCCGCCGCCGCGTCTGTGGGAGACCGCCGGCGGGATGGTCAACTCGATCGGCCTGCCGAATCCCGGCATAGACGCCTATCTCGAGACACACCTGCCCGAGCACGTAAAGCTCGGCGTGCCGCTCTTGACCAATGTGATGGGCTCGAGCGAGGACGAGTTCGCGGCGCTCATCGAGCGGCTCGCGGGGCGCGAGGAGATCGCCGGGATCGAACTCAACGTCTCATGCCCCAATGTCGCGACCGGGCTCGATATAGGCGCCGACCCGGCGGGGATCCGCGGCCTGATGCGGCGCGTGCGACCGCTGACGAGCAAGCCGCTGATCGTCAAGCTCACGCCAAACACGGCCGACGTCACAGCCTGCGCGATCGCGGCGGAGCAGGCGGGTGCCGACGCGGTCTCGCTGATCAACACCCTGCGCGCGATGGCGCTCGCGCCGGGCGGTGTCCAGCCATGGCTCGGCGGAGGGACCGGCGGCCTGTCGGGCCCTGCGATCCGCGCGGTCGCGCTGGCGCAGGTTGCGAGTGTCGCCGCGAGCGTCGCGATCCCCGTCATCGGCATGGGCGGCGTCTCCAGCGGAGCCGATGCGGCAGCGTTGCTCGACGCCGGCGCGAGGGTGGTTGCGGTCGGCACCGAGAGCTTCCGCGACCCCGCGGCGGGCCGGCGGATCGCGCGCGAGCTCGCGACGCGGTTTGCGGAAAATACGGCCTAAGGGCGGCTCCGCGTGCGCGATTAAGTGCGAAAGGCCTGCAAATGAGCAGGAAACAGGCGCCTGCGTCATGACGTCTCAACCTCAAGTTGGGGTCGAGGGAACTTTTGCTTTACGTCCTTGCATGGCGCCGCCGAGGCGATACACTCGCCGCCCATGTCGCCCGGTCCGCGATTCGTCCAGCAATGACAGCCGTGACGCCGGAGCGATCCCCCAATCAGCGGCTCGCTGCGCTCGCGCGCGCCAACGAGATCCGCTCACAGCGTGCAAAGCTGAAGCGCGACCTGAAGGCGGGGAGGGTCTCGATCCAGCAGCTGCTGGACAAGCCGCCCAACTATCTAGAGACGGCCAAGGTCTCGGACATGTTGTTGGCTGTGCCGAAATACGGTCGGGTCAAGGTCAACAAGATCCTGCACACGTGCCGCATCTCGCCGAGCAAGACGATCGGCGGCCTCTCGGAGCGTCAGCGGAGCGAGCTCGTCACCCTGCTCACGCACCGCTGAGCATCTTCGTCATCACCGGACCGTCCGGCGTCGGCAAGGGGACGCTGATCTCGGCCCTACGCGAGCGCCACCCCGAGCTCGAGCTGACGGTATCGGCGACTACGCGTGAGCCGCGCCCCGGCGAGGAGGACGGGGTCGCCTACTACTTTCTTTCCGACGCCGAGTTCGATCGCCGGCTCGCGGCCGGCGAGTTCGTCGAGCACGCCGAATACGCCGGCCACCGCTACGGCACGCTGCGCGGCGAGCTCGAGCGCCGCACACGCGGCGGGCATCCGGCGGTGCTGGAGATCGAGGTGCAGGGCGCGCGCCAGGTGCGCGACGCGGTCCCCGGCGCGGTGCTGGTCTTCGTTGCGCCGCCCTCGCTCGAGGCGCTGCGCAGCCGTCTGGCCGGCCGCGCAACCGACTCACCGGAGACGATCGCGCGCCGCCTCGCGGTCGCCGAGACCGAACTCGCCGCGCGCGGCGAGTTCGCCTTCGTGATCGTGAACGACAGCCTCGAGCGAGCCGTCGCCGAGCTCGACGAGCTCTACGTCAGGGAGATGGCCGAGAACCCAGCTCGCTAGGCGGCCCGCGGCCCGCGGGGCGGGGAGACGGGATCGATCCTCTACACTGATCGCGTGCTCTCTCCCCGTATCGACGAGCTGCTCGAGCACGTCGACTCCAACTACGCAAGCGTGATCGTCGCCGCCAAGCGCGCGCGGCAGATCAACTCCTATTACCAGAACCTCGGTGAGGGCAGCTTTGACGAGTTCCCGCCGCCGATGGTCGAGTCCGGCTCGAAGAACTACCTCACGATCGCGCTCGAGGAAGTCGCAGCCGGCAAGCTGAAGTACCACTACCGCTAGCGGGGCTCCGTGGCACGGCTACTGCTCGGCGTGAGCGGTGGGATCGCTGCCTACAAGGCGCTCGAGCTCGTGCGTCTGGCGACCGAACGCGGCCACGCTGTGCGCGTGATCCAGACGCCGACTTCGAAGCGCTTCGTCGGCGCCGCATCGTTCGCCGCGCTCACCGGCGCGCCGGTGCTGACGAGCGAGTTCGAACGCGACCCGCTGCGCGGCTCCTATCCGGGCGATCCGCTGCCCGAGCACGACCCCGCGACGCACCTCGCACTCGTGGCCAACGCGGATCTCTACCTGATCGCGCCGGCCTCCGCCAACACGCTCGCCAAGCTCGCACACGGCCATGCGGACAGCCTGCTGACGAGCGCCGCGCTCGCCGCGAGCTGCCCGTTACTCGTCGCGCCGGCGATGAACAGTCGCATGTTCGAGCATCCCGCGACGCAGGCGAACCTCGCGCTGCTGCGTGAGCGCGGGGCCACCGTGATCGACCCCGGCAGCGGGCGCCTCGCGACGCCGGGCGAGCGCGGGATCGGGCGTCTGGCCGAGCCGGTCGATCTGCTCGCGGCCTGCGAGGCAAAGCTCGGCGAGGGCCCGTGGCACGGGCGGCGCGTCCTCGTCACCGCTGGCGGCACGCGCGAGGCGATCGACGCCGTGCGCTTCATCGGCAACCGGTCGTCGGGGCGGATGGGCTTTGCGATCGCCGACGCGGCGGCCAGACTCGGTGCCGAGGTGACGGTGATCGCCGCCAACGTTGCGCTCGAGCGCAACCCCCGGGTTCGCTACCTCGACGTCACGAGCGCCGCCGAGCTTGCTGGAACGGCGCTGGCAGAAGCGCCACGGGCCGACGTCGTGGTCATGTGCGCCGCCGTCGCCGACTACACGCCGGTCGACGCGCTGGATGGGAAGCTCGAGCGCGCCGAGGGCGCGCACGTGACGCTCGAGCTCGAAGCGACGGCGGACATCCTCGCCGAGCTCGCCCAAAACCGCAGGCCCGGGCAGATCATCGTCGGCTTCGCCGCCGAGCACGGCGAGCAGGGCCTGTCGCGCGCGCGGGCCAAGCTCGCGCGCAAGCGCGTTGATCTGATCGCCTACAACGACATCGCGGCCGACGGCATCGGTTTCGACGCGGGGGAGAACGCGCTGACACTGATCAGCGCTGCCGGTGAGCAGGAGCTTTCACGCGCGCCCAAGCAGGAGATAGCGCGCGGGCTGCTGGACGCGATCGATCGACTGCGCGAGCGAGCCTGAGCGGGCCAGGAGCGCCGGGGGTGCCCTGCTAGAATCGGCCCACAGCTTTCGTGCCGGCCAGGATGACCGGCGGTCCCCGTACCGGAAGTGGGCGCTCGCCCGCTTTTTTTTCGTCATGAACCAGCTACAGAGTGAGATCGAACAGCACGTCGCCGACGTCGAGCCTGAGGTCGAGGTGCTGCTCGTCGAGTGCTCGGGCTCAACGCTGCGCGTGTTCATCGATCATCCCGACGGCGTGACGCTCGCTCACACCGAGCGCGTCGCGCGGGCCCTCGGCAGCTTCCGTGATCGCTACACGATCGAAGTGAGCTCGCCCGGGCCGCGGCGGCCGCTCGCCAAGCCGGAGCACTTCCGTCGTTTCGTCGGGCGACGTGCGCGCGTGCGCCTCGCCCGTGGCTGCGCGCGCTTCATCCCGCCAGGCGCGGGCGCGAACGCGCAGCGCAGTCTGACGGGTGAGTTGGTGGGGGCATCGAAGGACGAGGTGACGATCGCTGTGCCCGACGGGGTCGTCGCGATCCCGTATGCGGCAATCGAACGGTCCCACTTGGTTGAGGAGTAGAGGAATGTCACGCGAGATCCTTGACGCGATGCACGCCCTTGCCCAGGAGAAGGGCATCGACTCCGAGCGCCTGATGATCGCGCTCGAGGACGCGCTGCTGTCCGCATACAAGAAGCAGCCCGGCGCCGCGAAGTACGCGCGCGTCGAGATCGACCGCGACACCGCCGACTTCCGCGTGATCGAGCTGATCATCCCCGAGCAGCTCGAGGCGCACCTGATCGTTGAGACGATCGACGAAGGCACCACCATCGACCCCGAGACTGGGGAGATGCGCGAGCCCGAAGAGCCCGAGATCGATCCCGCGAAGTTCGAGCAGTACCGCGACCAGATCGACGAGCGCGACGTTACACCGGATGACTTCGGGCGGATCGCGGCACAGACCGCGAAGCAGGTCATCCTGCAGCGGATCCGCGAAGCCGAGCGCGACATGATGTACGAGGAGTACCGCGACCGTGTCGGCGAGCTGATCACGGGGATCGTGCAGCAGTCGGACTCGCGCTACACGCTGGTCCAGCTGCGCGAGCGCGTCGAGGCGCTGCTGCCGAAGTCCGAGCAGGTCGACGGCGAGCGCTACGACCACTCGCAGCGGATCAAGGCTGTTATCAAGGAGGTCTCGCCGCAGGCGAAGGGACCCTCGATCATCGTCTCGCGCCGCGACCCTGAGCTGATCAAGAAGCTGTTCGAGCTGGAGGTGCCCGAGATCGCCGACGGGCTGGTCGAGATCGCGAACGTCGCACGCGAGCCCGGCTACCGTTCGAAGATCGCCGTCGTCTCGCACGCCGATGGCGTCGATCCGGTCGGCGCTTGCGTTGGCCCGCGGGGCTCGCGCGTACGCATGGTCGTCTCCGAGCTGCGCGGCGAGAAGATCGACATCATCCCCTACAACGACGAGCCCGCGCGCTTCGTCGCCAAAGCGCTGTCGCCGGCGCGCGTGCGCGAGGTGCTCGTCGACGATGCCGCCAAGCAGGCGACCGTGATCGTGCCCGACGACCAGCTGTCGCTAGCGATCGGACGCGAGGGGCAGAACGCACGGCTTGCGGCGCGGCTGACGGGGTGGCGCGTAGACATCAAGTCGGAGACCGAGTTCGCCGCCGAGGAAGCCGAGCACGGTTACGAGGAGGAGGAGGCGCAGGGCCGCTGCGCCGCAATCATGTCGAATGGTCGCCGCTGTCCGAACGCCGCCCTGCCGGGCTCGCGTTACTGCGGCCTCGAGGCGCACCAGGCGCTTGAGGCTGCCGACGCTGGCGACGCCGCCTCAACCGCCTCGTAGAGCGCGCCGCTCGCACAGCGTGCCGGGTCACGGCCCGACGCTCGGCAGAGGTTAGTGGGAGCCTTCCGACAGGTCGTATCGGAAGAAGGAGCTGCCGTGCTCGAAGGACTGATGCAGGACGATTTCCCGCTGGCGCTACCGGTCATCCTGCGGCGGCTGCGCGCCTATCCCGGCGAGGGCGAGATAGTCACGCTGACCGCCGATGGGCCGGTCCGCACGGGGTACGCGGAGGTGGTCGCGCGAATCGATCGCCTTGCGCGCGCCCTGCGAAAGCTTGGGATCCAACCCGGCGACCGCGTCGGAACGCTCGCCTGGAACAACCAACGCCATTTCGAGTGCTACTACGCGATCCCCTGTGTCGGGGCCGTGCTGCACACGGTGAACCTGCGCCTGCGACCCGAGCAGATCGCGCAGACGATCAACCACGCCGGCGACCGCGTGATCTTTGTCGACGACTCGCTCGCATCGCTGCTCGTGCGGCTCGCGCCCGCGCTCGAGCACGTCGAGCACTTCGTGGTGATGGGCGAGCGACCGATCGAGGGGCTGCCACGCGCGCTGCGCTACGAGGAGTTGCTCGACGCGGCTGGAGACGCTGCGTTCGACTACCCCGAGATCCCCGAGCGCCAGGCGGCGGCGCTCTGCTACACGACCGGCACGACTGGCGAGCCGAAGGGCGTGCTCTACTCGCACCGCTCGATCGTGCTGCACTCGATCAGCACGATGCTGGCCGACACCGTGGCGCTGCACACCTCGGACCGCGGTCTGCTCGCCGTGCCGATGTTCCACGTCAACGCCTGGGGCTGGCCGCACGCCGTCGGGCTCAACGCGATGACGCTGCTGATGCCCGACCGCTACATGCAGGCAGAGCCGCTGGCCGGATTGATCGAGGCCGAGCGCGCGACCGTGATCGCCTGCGTGCCGACGATCTACGCCGACCTGCTGCGCTACGCCGACGAGCACAACCCGAACCTGCGCTCGTTGCGAATCGCGATCTGCGGCGGCGCGCCGATGCCTGTAGCGCTCGCGCGTGCGCTGCAGGAGCGCCACGGCGTGCCGATGGTCCATGCCTGGGGTATGACGGAGACGAGCCCGCTGGGCACGATCTCGATCGCGCCCGCGGGCGTCGACGAGGAGGAGCGCTGGCGGCTTGCGGCCAGGCAGGGCGCGGCGGTTCCGTTCGTCGAGCTGCGCGTCATCGGCGAGAGCGGCGAGGAGCTGCCGTGGGACGGCGCGTCGAACGGCGAGCTCGAGATCCGCGGGCCGTGGATCGCGCGCTCCTACTACGAGGCGGACGTGCCCGAGCAGTTCCACGACGGCTGGCTTCGCACCGGGGACGTTGTGAACATCGACGAGCGCGGCTACATGCAGATCACCGACCGCACGAAGGACGTGATCAAGTCGGCCGGGGAGTGGATCTCCTCGGTCGAGGTCGAGAACCAGCTGATGGAGCACGCCGCGGTTCGCGAGGCAGCCGTGATCGCGATGGCGGACGCCCGCTGGGGTGAACGCCCGTTTGCCTGCGTCGTGCTCGAACAGGGGGCGGATGCGAGCGCTGCGGAGCTCGTCGATCACCTGCGCGCGCGCATCGCGCGCTTCTGGGTGCCCGACGAGTTCGCGTTCGTTGACGACCTCCCCAAGACGTCCGCCGGCAAGTTCGACAAGCGCCAGCTCCGAGCCGAACTGGAGCAGGACACGCTCCCCAATCGGGTCCGCGTGCGCGGGGTGCGCAGGCGCTGACCGGCTGGTACGCGTACGCTGCGATGCGGCCGCCCATCTGCTGCACGCAGCGAAGCGCCTAGAATCGTGAGTAGATGGCAAAGAAACGCGTACACGAGATCGCCAAGGAACAGGGCGTCCCGACGAAGGATCTGATCGCGAAGCTGCAGGCCTCGGGCCTCGATGTCAAGGCTGCCGCCTCGACCGTCGAGGAGAGCGAGGCGCTCGCGGCGCTGAAGCGCAGCGCACCGTCCCGCGCAGTGGCCGGCGGGCGCGCGTCCAGCGCCAAGCCCGCGGCCGTCAAGCCTGCTGAGGCCTCCGCGCCGGCGGCCCGGGCGGCTGAGCCTCCGGCGTCTGCCAGCGTTGACGGCAGCGCCGAGATCGTGCGCGCGCGCCCAACGCGTGACTCACGTCAGGGCGAGCAGCGGCCGGGCGCGATGGCCGGGCGCCGGCGCGTGGTCATCGACTCGCAGGCCTCGCGACGTCCGAGCAGCGGCCCGGCCACGCAGACGCCGCGGCGCCCGCCGCGACGCGGACGGCGGCGGCGCGGCACCTATGACGAGACGGTCGCGCCGATCGACACGAGTCTGCTCGAGGCGACCGACCTGATCCGCATCAACTCGGGCTCGACGGTCAAGGACGTCGCCGAGTACTTCGGCGTCCCAGTGCCAGAAATCATTCGCAACCTGATGGCGCTCGGCGAGATGGCGACGCTGACGCAGACGCTCTCGGACGAGGCGATCCAGGTGCTCGCGGAGGACTTCAAGAAGGACATCGAGATCGTCCACGCGGCCGACGACGTCGACGAGCCGGACTTCGAAGACCCCGAAGAGGATCTCGCAGAGCGCCCGCCGGTCGTCACGATCATGGGTCACGTCGATCACGGCAAGACCTCGCTGCTCGACGCAATCCGCCAGACCTCAGTGGCGGCTGGCGAGGCGGGCGGGATAACGCAGCACATCGGCGCCTACCAGGTGTCGCACTCGGGTCGCGGCATCACCTTCCTCGATACGCCAGGCCACGAGGCGTTCACGGCGATGCGCGCTCGCGGCGCGCGCGTGACCGACGTCGCCGTGATCGTTGTCGCTGCCGATGACGGGGTCAAGCCGCAGACGGACGAGGCGATCGACCACGCGCGCGCCGCCGGCGTGCCGATCGTCGTCGCCGTGAACAAGATCGACAAGGCTGGCGCCCAGCCGGAGCGGGTACGCACCGAAATGGCGCAGCGGGGCCTGCAGCCGGCCGAGTGGGGTGGTGACGTCGAGTTCGTCGACGTGTCCGCGAAGACGAAAGAGGGTCTCGAGTCGCTGCTCGACACGATCCAGGTCGTCGCCGAGCTCGAGGAGCTGCGCGCGAACCCAACCGCGCCCGCGTCGGGCGTCGTGATCGAGTCACGCCTCGATCCGGGCCGTGGTCCCGTCGTAACGCTGCTCGTGCAGCGAGGCACCGTCCGCATCGGCGACTCGCTCGTGGCCGGCGCCAACTTCGGGCGCGTGCGCGCGATGCAGGACTTCATGGGCGCGCGCGCGACGAAGGCAGCGCCGGGAGAGCCGGTCGAGGTGCTCGGGTTCGATGGCGTGCCGGAGGCCGGCGAGTTCGCACGCGCGGTCGACAATGAGCGTCGCGCACGTCAGCTCGCCGCGGAGCGCGCGAACCGGCTGAAGACGGAAGCGCTCGCAAGGCGCTCCGGTCGCAAGATCTCGCTCGAGGACGTGTTCCGCCTCGCGCAGGAGGGCAGGGTGAAGGAGCTGAACCTCGTCTTGAAGGGCGACGTGTCGGGCTCCGTCGAGGCGGTCGAGGACGAGATCGCCAAGCTGCCGCAGGACGAGGTTGCAGTCAACATCATCCACCGCGGCGTCGGCGGGATCAGCGAGTCCGACGTGATGCTCGCCGCCGCATCCGACGCGGTGATCCTCGCCTTCAACGTGCGTCCCGTCGGTGACGCCAGGGCGCTCGCCGAGCGCGAGGGCATCGAGATCCGCAGCTACTCGGTCATCTACCGCGCGATCGACGAGCTGCGCGCGGCGATGCAGGGCATGCTCGAGCCGGAGGAGGTCGAAGAGACCGTCGGCCAGGTCGAGGTTCGCCAAACCTTCCGGGCGTCGCGAATCGGCACGATCGCGGGCTCTTTCGTCATCGACGGCAAGGCGGTCCGCGGCGCCAAGGTACGCGTCGTCCGCGACGGCACCGTGGTTGCGGAGACGACGATCGCAAGTCTGCGGCGATTCCAGGAGGACGTGCGCGAGGTCGCCTCGGGCTTCGAGTGCGGCATCGTGCTCGCGAACTTCCAGGATGTGAAGGACGGCGACGTCTTCGAGATCTTCGAGACGCGCAAGGTCGAGCGCGAGCTCGCACGAACGTGAGGCCGGCGCCGCCCCGGCGCCGGGACTAGACCTACACGGGCAAAGGCGTCTAGGATGGCCACAGGAGGGCGCATGCGCCGAGTGGACGAGGCGGTTCGCCAGGTGCTCGCCGACGTGATCGCAGAGGAGCTCAAGGATCCGCGTGTGGGATTCGTAACCGTGACGGACGTGAGCACAAGCCCCGATCTGAGATCCGCCCGCGTCTATGTCAGCGTGTTGGGAGAGGAGCCGGCACGCGCGGCAACGCTGGCGGGGCTGCAGCACGCGCACGGCTATTTGCAGGGTCGGATCGCCAAAGAGCTCGGGCTGCGCCGCACGCCGACGCTCGAGTTCTGCTACGACGACACGACCGATCGTGCGCTGCGCCTCGACGGGCTCCTGCGGGACGGGGACCCCCAGTTGCGGGGGACAGGCGGCGGCGCATGACGGACACGGCAGCGCTCGCGCTCGACGCCCGCAACGCGGTGCTCCAGACGATCGGGAGCGAAGAGCGCTTCCTGCTCGTCACGCACGAGAACCCCGACGGCGACGCGCTCGGATCGCTGATCGCGATGCAGGCGCTGCTGCGCGCGCTAGGCAAGGACTCGCTGATGGTGATAACGCCCGATGACTTCCCGCTGCCGCACGAGTACCGGTTCCTGTCGCTCGACGGCCTCGTCACAGGGCCGCCGCCCGATCTCGAGACGCGCACGGTGATGTTCCTCGACTGCGGCAACCTCGACCGCAATCCACTCGCGGCACTGCACGACGCGGGCTCGCTGGTGAACATCGACCACCATCACGACAACACGCGCTTCGGCACGATCAACTATGTCGTCGAGGACGCGTCGTGCACGGCGGAGATCGTTTGGGATCTCCTGCACGCGACGGGCGTAGAGCTGACGACGCCTCTCGCCGAGGCCCTGTACGTCGGGCTGGTCACCGACACCGGACGCTTCTCCTACGAGAACACGTCCGGGCGCGCCCACAGGATGGCGGCTGAGCTGATCGCGGCCGGCGTCGATGTGGCTGCGATGTACCGCCGCATCTACGAGGAGATGCCTGAGGCCAAGCTGCGACTGCTGTGCCGCGCGCTCAGCAGCATGAGGGTGTTCGCCGACGGCCGGCTCGCGACGGCCGTGCTGACCGTCGAAGACTTTGCCGAGACGGGGGCCGAGGACAGCCACAGCGAGGGCGTCATCGACCACCTGCGCGCCCTGGCGGGCGTGAAGGTGGCGATGCTGGTCCGCGAGATCGTCGCCAACGGTCGTGGCATCCAGCGCAAGGTGTCGCTGCGTGCGACCGACAACGACATCGACGTCTCTGCGATCGCGCGGCTGCACGGGGGTGGCGGCCACCGCCGCGCCGCAGGCTTCACCAGCGAACTGTCCGCCGCCGAGCTGATCGACGCGATCCGCGCGCAGGTGTGACGCCCGGCCCGGGCCTGCTGCTCGCCGACAAGCCGCGCGGGATCAGCTCGCACGACGTTGTGGCGCGAGCGCGGCACGCGCTCGGCGTCCGGCGGATCGGTCATGCCGGCACGCTCGACCCTTTCGCGACTGGCCTGCTCATCCTGCTTGTCGGCAGGGCGACGCTGCTGCAGCCGAGCTTCATGGCGCTGCCGAAGACCTACGAGGTGACCGTGCGGCTCGGCGCGCGGTCCACGACCGGCGATGACGAAGGCGAGATCGTCGAGACCGGCAGGTTCCCGGCGGAGCCGCTCGCCCTGCCGCGCGGGCGCATCCGGCAACGTCCACCGGCTCACTCCGCGATCAAGATCGGGGGCGAGCGCGCCTACGCACGAGCCCGTCGCGGGGAGTCGTTCGAGCTGCCCGAGCGCGAGGTCGAGGTCTACTCGGCCGAGCAGCTGTGGCGCGAAGGCGACGAGGTGGGGCTGCGGATCAGCTGCTCAGCCGGCACCTATGTTCGCTCGCTGGTCGCTGATCTCGGCGACGCCTACTGCGTGGAGCTGCGCCGCACGGCGATCGGCCCTTTCACTCTCGAGGGCGCCTGGTCAACCGAGGGCCCGCCCGAGCTGCTCGATATACGTACTGCGTGCGAGCGCTTCCTGCGCGTGATCGAGCTCGACGCGGCGGCAGCTGCGGCGGTGCGGAACGGACGGCCGATCGCGATGACGGCAAAGGACAAAGTGGTACTGCTCGCGGACGGCTCCGGTGATGCGCTGGCGCTGGCGGTGCGCGGTGAGGACGAGACGCGCGTGAGGCTGAGACTGCTTTGAGGATCGTCTCGATCGATGGCGCGGCCAGCGGCGTCGCGCGGCTTGCGGTCGGTACCTTCGACGGTGTTCACCTCGGTCATCGCGACGTCATCGCTGGCGCCGACAGCGTCCTCACGTTCGATCCGCACCCGGTGTCGGTCATCAGACCGGCGCACACCCCGCGGCTGCTGACGCCGCTCGCGATCAAGGCCGACGTCATCGCCTCGCTTGGCGTCCAGGAGCTGATCGTGATCGAGTTCGGTGCCGAGTTCGCGGCGCTCAGTGCCAGCGAGTTCGTCGATCAGGTGATCGTCGGGCGGCTCGCGGCGGCGAGCGTGTCGGTCGGGGAGAACTTTCGCTTCGGCCACGGCGCGCGCGGCGACGCCGAGATGCTGGCCGCCGATCGGCGTTTTGCGACGCGCGTCGTGCCGCTGCGCGAGCTCGATGGCGAGGTCGTCTCATCGAGCCAGATCCGCTCGCTGATCGCGGCCGGTGAGGTCTCGCGCGCCGCGAGGATGCTGGGCCGGTCGTTCGAGCTGCGCGGAAGCGTCGTCGTCGGCGATCGCCGTGGGCGCGAGCTCGGCTTCCCGACGGCGAACCTGGTGCCCGATGAGCGCCTCGCGACGCCCGGGCACGGCGTCTACGCCTGCTTCGCGGACGGCCGGCCCACGGCGGTGAACATCGGCGTGCGTCCGACCTTCGAGTCCGGTCGCGGTGAGCTGATCGAGGCCTATCTGCTCGACTTCGACGGCGACCTGTACGGCAGCGAACTTCGCCTCCACTTCATCGAGCGCCTGCGCGGGGAACGCCGGTTCGAAAGCGTCGATGCGCTCGTGGCGGCGATGCACGACGACGTCGCCCGCGTTCGGGCGATTTGCGCGTCTGCTAGCTTTGGCGGCCGATGACGCTTACCTCTGAGCGCAAGCGCGAACTCACTGCCCAGTACGGGCGTGACGAGCAGGACACGGGAAACGCGAAGGTTCAGATCGCCCAGCTCACCGAGCGGATCAACCGCCTCACCGAGCACCTGCGCACGCACAGCCACGACCACCACTCGCGCCGCGGGCTGCTGATGCTGGTCGGCCGGCGCCGGCGGTTTCTCGAATACCTCCAGCGCCGTGACCTCGAGGGCTACCGCGACCTGATCAACGCCCTCGGCCTGCGCAAGTGAGCATCATCGCTGCGCTGTTGGCCGGGCTCGACGCGGCCTGCGTCTAGCGGCTCCTCGCGCGTCGCTCGCGCTTTGCGCAGCACGCGCCCGCGCGTGCCCGGTCGACCTCGGGGCTGCGCAGCCTCGTAAGCTCTCAAGACGCCCGCGACCGCGCCGATGAAATACGCGATGAGCGCCACTGGAGTCCGCGCGTCGGTGCGCGCTGGGTCGTCGCGCGTCGATGTGTGCGTGGTGGGCGCAGGTTTCGCCGGAGCGGTGATGGCTGAGCGCGCGGCAAGCCACGGGTTGCGCGTGCGCGTCGTCGAGCGACGCAAGCACATCGCCGGCAACGCGCACGACTACCGCGACGCGCATGGCGTGCTCGTGCACGGCTACGGGCCGCACATCTTCCACACGAACGCCGAGCCGGTGCGCGAGTACCTCTCGCGCTTCACCGAGTGGCGACCTTACGAGCACCGTGTGCTCGCTGACGTAGACGGCGAGCTCGTGCCGGTGCCGATCAACCGCACGACGGTCAACCGCCTCTACGGCCTGGATCTGCGAACCGACGCAGAAGTCGAGCGCTATTTCGAGCAGGTCGCCGAGCCAGTCGCGATGCTGCGCAACTCGCGCGACGCGGTCGTCTCCAAGGTCGGTGTCGAGCTCTACGAGCGCATGTTCCGCGGTTACACGCGCAAGCAGTGGGGCCTCGATCCGGCCGAGCTCGACGCGTCGGTCTGCGCCCGGATTCCGGTGCGAACCAACGATGACGATCGCTACTTCACCGACGACTTCCAGAAAATGCCGCGCGCGGGCTATACGGCAATGTTCGAGCGGATCCTCGATCACCCGCTGATCGAGGTCGTCACGGGCACTGCCTACGGCACACTCAGCGACGCCGCGCGCGCCGCACGCCTACTGGTCTGGACGGGGCCGATCGACGACTACTTCGAGCAGCGCTTCGGCCCGCTGCCCTATCGCAGCCTGCGCTTCGCCTTCGAAACCCGCCCCGTAGCGGACGGCGCGCTGCTCCAGCCGGTCGGCCAGATCAACTACCCGAGCGCCGCTGTCGACTACACCCGCGTGACCGAGTTCCGACACCTCACCGGTGAAGACGGTGCGCACTCAACGGTCGCGTACGAATATCCGTCGGCCGAGGGGGACCCCTACTACCCGATTCCACGACCGGAGAACCGCAAGCTCTACAAGCGCTACCAGGCGCTCGCCGCAGGCGAACGCGATGTCGTTTTCGTGGGACGGCTGGCTCGCTACCAGTACCTCAACATGGATCAGGTGGTCGCGCAGGCGCTGGTTGCGGCGCGCGAGGCCTTCGGTGAAACGCCGCGCCGGCCCCAGCGCCGCCCGGCTGCCTGAGAGCTGGTGGTTCGCCGTCGCTGAGCAGCCGACCGTCAGCCGCTGATCACAGCTTCCAACTACCAGCGCTGAGGACGAGCCGCTCGCCCTCTACCCATCGGCGCTTTGCTGGCAGCGCCCGCGGGGGGTCGGCGCAGCGGCTAGGATTACCTGCGAGCTCCAAGAGAGATGAGACACGTTGCGCCGCCAGATGGGCGGCCAGAGAGGCAATAGATGAGTGATGGCATGACCCGGCTGTCCGTGACGATCGCGGGCAGCGAGATCTCGTTCGAGACCGGACGGATCGCAAAGCAGGCCGGTGGCGCGGTGGTAGTGCGCCAGGGAGACACGATGGTCCTCGCGACCGCCACGGCCGGTGATCTGCGCGACGCGGACTTCCTGCCCTTGACGGTCGACGTCGAGGAGCGGATGTACGCCGCCGGGAAGATTCCCGGCTCTTTCTTTAAGCGAGAAGGTCGCTCCGGCGAGAAGGGGACGTTGACGGCGCGCATGATCGATCGCCCGATCCGACCGCTGTTCCCCAAGAGCTGGCGCTATGACACGCAGATCGTGGCGATCCCGCTGTCGGTCGATCACGTGCACCCCTACGACATCCTCGCGATGAACGGTGCCTCGGCGGCGATCATGATCTCGGACATCCCGCTGCCGCAGCCGGTTGGCGCCGTGCGGATCGGCAAGGTCGACGGCAACTTCGTCGTGAACCCGCACGAGGAGGACCTGCTCGGTGCGAGTGACCTCGATCTCACGGTCGCCGGCACCGAGGACGCGATCCTGATGGTCGAGGCCGGAGCGCGCGAGATCCCGGAAGCCGAGATCCTCGATGCGCTCGACATCGCGCACGGCGAGATCAAGAAGCTCTGCGCGCTTCAGCGCGAGCTGGCGGAGAAGGTCGGCAAGGAGAAGCTGCCCGTCGTCGTGCCGCAGGTCGACGAGGCTTTGCTCGAGCAGATTCGCGCCTCCCATGGAACGGCGCTCGACGAAGCGACACAGGTGGAGGACAAGCTCGCGCGCCAGGATGCGACGAAGGCGGTGGAGAGCGCGGTGCTCGAGCAGCACGCGGGCGACCCCGAGGCCGAGGACTACGCGGAGCGGCGCGCAGCCGCTCAGCTCGTCTTCGACAAGCTGGAGAAGTCGATCATCCGCGAGCGCATCGCCGTTCACAAGAAGCGCCCCGACGGCCGCGCCGAGAACGAGATCCGCCCGATCACGATCGAGGTTGGCGTCACGCCGCGCACGCACGGCTCGGCGCTGTTCACGCGGGGCCAGACCCAGGCGCTCAGCGTCGTCGCACTCGGCACGCTCAAGGAAGAGATGCGCCTCGACACGCTGGGCCTCGAGACGAAGAAGTACTACTGGCACCACTACAACTTCCCGCCGTTCTCGGTCGGTGAGGTGGGCCGCATCGGCGGGCCGAAGCGTCGTGACATCGGTCACGGCGCGCTGGCCGAGCGTGCGCTCGTCCCGATGATCCCCTCGATCGACGAGTTTCCCTACACGATCCGGGTCGTCTCGGACATCCTCGAATCGAACGGCTCCTCGTCGATGGCGTCGGTCTGCGGCTCGTCACTGTCGCTGATGGACGCCGGCGTGCCGATCGCACGGCCCGTGGCCGGTATCGCGATGGGCCTAATCAAGGAGGGCGATGACTACATCGTCCTGACCGATATCGCCGGCGTCGAGGACCACCTGGGCGACATGGACTTCAAGGTTGCCGGCACCGAGCACGGCATCACCGCGCTCCAGATGGACATCAAGATCTCGGGCGTCACGTTCGAGATTCTGGGCGACGCGCTGACACAGGCGCACGAGGCGCGCAAGTTCATTCTCGGCCGGATGGCCGAGGTGATCGAGGCGCCGCGCGCCGCGCTCAGCCAGTACGCACCGCGGATCGAGAAGGTCCAGATCGACCCGAGTCAGATCGGTCTCTTGATCGGCAAGGGCGGCGAGACGATTCGCGGGCTGTGCGAGGAGTTCGACTCGCAGATCGACGTCAACGACGACGGCCAGGTGCTGATCTACTCGGCCAACGGCGAGCTCGCCGATGCGCTGGTCGAGCGCATCCGGACGATGATGAAAGAGGTCGAGGTCGGCGACGAGTACCTCGGCAAGGTGGTCAAGACGACCGCCTTCGGAGCCTTCATCGAGCTCTCGAAGGGAACCGACGGCCTGCTGCACATCTCGAACGTCTCGCCCGGCAGGCGTGTCGACACGGTCGAGGAAGCGCTGCAGAAGGGCGACGAAGTGGCTGTCCGCGTCGTCGAGGTCGATCGTGAGCGCGGTCGGATCGGCGTACGCCGCGCCGACGATCCCGAGATCGTCGGCAAGAGCGCCGAGGAGCTGATGGCACTCGCAGCCAGCAACGGCGGCGAGCGTCCACGGCGCTCGCGCGACGGCGGCGGTCGCGGCGCGCGCGGCTCCGGACGGCCGCGACACTGAGCGCGGCCTCGTCGGCGCCGCCCCGCGGCGCCGACGAACCGCGGGCTCGGCAGCGCCTGCGATGAGCGAGCACCTAATCACCGAGCTTGACGGCGGAGTACGCGTCGCCACCGAGCGCGTGCCCGCCGTGCGGTCGGTGGCGCTCGGCTTCTGGATCGGGACCGGCTCGGTGACCGAGGGCGACGAGCAGGCTGGGCTCTCGCACCTGCTCGAGCACATGCTGTTCCGTGGGACTGCGCGCTACGGGTCGGAGGAGATCGATCAGATCTTCGACGCGATGGGAGCAGAGCTCAACGCCGCCACTGGCAAGGAGACGACGTCTGTACACGCACGCGTCCTCGACATCCATCTCGAGCGCGCGTTCGACGTAATCGCCCAGATGGTGACGGAGCCGGCGGTCACCGGGCTGACCGAGGAGCGCGCGGTCGTGCTCGAGGAGATCGCGATGTACGAGGACGACCCACAGGATCTGATCTTCGACGTGCTCGGTGAAGCGGTGTTTCCCGGTCACCCGCTCGGCCGAGCGATCCTGGGCCACGCGGAGGTGGTGAGCAGGGCGACACGCGAGCAGCTGCTGCAGTTCCACGACGAGCGCTACTTCGCCGAGAACATCGTGATCGCCGCGGCCGGCAGCGTCGACCACGACCAGATCGTCGCCTGGGCCGAAACCGCGATGCGGTCAGCGCCGGACGCGGCGACCCATGTCACCCCGCCCGCGGGGCCGCCTCGCGGCGGCTCGAGGACGGTCTTCCGTCGCAAGGACACCGAGCAGTACCACGTGTGCCTCGGCGGCGTCGGGCTCGCCCGCGACGATGACCGGCGCTTCGCCTTGCGGGTTCTCGACAGCCTCACTGGCGGCACCACCTCGTCGCGACTGTTTCAGGCCGTGCGTGAGCAGCGCGGGCTCGCGTATTCGATCTTCACCTTCCAGAGCCTCTACGCGGGTACCGGTCAGGTGGGCCTCTACGTGGGCACGAGGCTGGAGAATCTCACCGATGTGATGGGGGTGATCGACGAGGAACTCGAGCGTCTGTGCGCCGAGCCGGTAGGGGAGGAGGAGCTCACGCGAGCGAAGGACAACGTCAAGGGTCGCGTCGTGCTCGCGATGGAGTCGACGACGGCGCGGATGGAGCGTCTCGGCTCGAGCATCCTTGCGGGCATGCCGATCCTCGAGCTCGACGAGGTGATCGAGCGCGTCGACGCCGTCGATGCGGCTGCGCTTACGGCACTCGCCGGTGAGCTCTTCGACCCGTCGCGTCTGTGCGTAGCCGCGATCGGGCCCGACGAGGATTCGTTTCGCAAGGCCGTCGACGGTCGCGTCGGCGACCTCGCGGCGACGTCATGATCCGGGTCGGCGTAGCTGGCGCTGCCGGGCGCATGGGCACCACGGCCTGCGACGCGATCCAGGAGGCCGACGATCTCGAGCTGGCCGGTCGAGCCGACCCGGCGCTCGGTATCGAGCTGGCGACGATTCTGCCCGAGTGCGAGGTCGTCGTCGACTTCACGCAGGCCGGCGTCGCGCTCGTCAACGCGCGCGCCTGCGTTGCCGCCGGTGTTCACGTCGTGATCGGTACCACCGGGTTCGATCCTGCCGAGCTCGAAGGCCTGACCGGGGCGAACATCTTCGTCGCGCCGAACTTCGCGATCGGTGCGGTCCTGATGACGAGCTTTGCTGTGGAGGCGGCAAGGCACATGCAGGCTGCGGAGATCGTCGAGCTTCACCACGAGACGAAGCTCGACGCGCCGAGCGGCACGGCGGCGCGCACCGCGAAGCTCATCGCCGAGGCGACGGGCGGAGCGCCGCCGCCGATCCACTCGGTCAGGCTGCCGGGCCTCGTCGCCCACCAGGAGGTGATCCTCGGCGACGTCGGCCAGACGCTGACGATCCGCCACGACTCAACCGACCGCCGTTCGTTCATGCCCGGCATGCTGCTGGCGATTCGGCGGGTCGCGTCGCTCGAGAGCTCGCCTGTGATCGGGCTCGAGCGCTTGCTGTTCGCTGCGTGAGTGCCGCCGAATCGCCAGCCGTGTCCGCGGTCCGACACGACCCGCGATCAGGCGAGCTCGTCGTGATCACACGCTGAGAGCGCGCTGTCGGTTTGCCGCCCCGCCTGGGATACTGAGCGCATGGAGGATCTGGGTAGCGTCATCACCGCGATCGTCACGCCGTTCGACGAGGAGCTGCGCGTCGACGAGGAGGCGTTCGTCGCGCTGTTGCACCACTTGGCCGCGCACGGCTCGGACGGCTTCGTCGTGTGCGGCACGACCGGCGAGGCGGCGACACTGACCGACGAAGAACAGCTCGGCCTGATCGAGCTCGCGGTACAGGAGCGTCCGGACGGCGTCAGCATCATCGGCGGCGCCGGGTCCAACGACACGAGGCA
>Ga0187771_10000189_pt1 | contig 34073 bp, 28 predicted proteins | sample 0116_SJ02_MP15_1_FD_133139 | JGI IMG/M metagenome (GOLD analysis project Ga0187771, IMG submission 133139) | Tropical peat soil microbial communities from peatlands in Department of Meta, Colombia - 0116_SJ02_MP15_10_MG | ecosystem: Environmental > Terrestrial > Soil > Wetlands > Peat | place...
CGCGCGGCTTTATGGAAGACGGATAGGAGTGCGGGCGCAGGCAATTAGCCCGCGCAACCCTGCGGCGCGGGATTTTCTTCACGGCCGGGTGGAAGTTCTGCTCACCCGGCAACTCCGACAGGATCCTAACGAGTGGGAGTGCCTGGTTCGCCCGGGACGGAAAATCGGTGTGGGGGAACATCTGTTCTTTGGGAATCAGGATGAGCTGCAGGCCGAGGTGATCGGGCGCGGCGGTTTTGGCGAACGGAAGATTAGGTTCGAACCCGTAGAAGACTTCTTCGCACGCGTGGAGAAAATCGGGCATGTGCCGCTGCCGCCGTACATCGCGCGGCCGGATTGTGCAAGTGATCGCGAGCGCTACCAAACGATTTATGCCCGCGAACGGGGGTCAGTCGCGGCTCCAACGGCAGGGCTGCATTTCACTCCGGAGATTCTCGGACGCATCCGGGAGCGCGGGATCGAAGTGGCTGAGATTACGCTGCACGTCGGTTTGGGGACTTTTCAACCCGTACGGGCAGAACGGGTCGAAGAGCACAAACTGCATGCAGAGGCTTATTCGATTTCAGCCGGTACGGCAGAGAGGATCAGGGGGGCGCGAAGCGAGGGCCGACGCGTGGTCGCGGTCGGAACCACGACTGTGCGGACATTGGAGCACGCAGCACAGCAGGGCACGGGAGAAGTGCGCGCAGGCAACGGCGAGGCAGATTTGTTCATTTATCCCGGGTACAAGTTTCAGGTGGTCGGGGCGCTGTTGACGAATTTCCATTTGCCGCAGTCCACGCTCCTGATGCTGGTGTGCGCGCTGGGCGGGCGGGAGAACGTGCTCCGCGCGTATGAGCACGCGGTGAAGCAGCGATACCGTTTTTATTCATACGGGGATTGCATGTTTGTGGAGTAGGGTTTGAGCGCAAACAACCCAATGCCCCCCCGAGGGGGTCGACTCGCGGACCGGTCAAGAGGATACGGCGTCGCGCTGGCCTGTGCGGCTAATCACTGAACTGCGCCTGTGTCAGATGTAGATTGGGCCTAAGTTGGAGAACACTACGAGGAATAAACGACCATGCGTATGCGCACGTTAATCGAATTCTCTCTTGTCTTTTGCTCCGCCCTTGAGATTCCTGCTCTCGCACAAGAAAATGCAACCGCTGCTCAGCCATCGGCCAGTCACAGCATTGTTCTCGACGTCGTTGTGACCGATAAGTCCGGCAAGCCAGTTTCCGGGCTGCAGCAAGAAGATTTCTCCGTTCTCGACAACAAAACACCAGCCAAAATTACCGCATTTCACGCCACCGGGGACACGACGGATGTGGCAGATTCCCCTCGCCAAGTCATCTTTGTTGTTGACGCGGTCAACGGCTCCCAGCAGGGCCTCGTTCTCGAGCAGCAGCAGCTACGGAAGATTCTGCAGCAGGACCGTGGGCACTTGGACCTACCCACGTCGCTGGTGATTTTGACTGACAGGAGCAGCCAGATTCAGCCGCAGCCTACGCTCAATGGTAATGATTTGGCGAATGCCCTTAACGCAAGTACGGCTCCGCACGTAACTGGGGCTCCGCACCTGCTTCGAGGGACCGACGGACATGTGGGGGCTGATCGGCTTCAGATTTCGACGCACACTCTGCAGGAGATCATCCGCTACGCCGAAACGCAGTCCGGCAGGAAGTTCCTGATTTGGCTAGGTCCAGGATGGCCACTGCTGACTGCTTCCGGACAGACCCCCGGCCTGGCCGAGAGCCAAAAGCTGTTTCATATTGTGGTCGCGATCTCGCAGCAGTTGCGAGAGGCACGGCTCACACTCTACGCCGTAGATCCGAGCGACGTCTCCGCCTTGACTTATTATTACCAGAGCTTCCTTAAGGGTGTGACCGAGCCGAAGAAGGTGGACTATGGCAATGTGGCGGTGCAGGTTCTCGCAATACAAAGCGGCGGGCTCGTTCTGCATTACAGCAACGATCTGCAAAAGATGATCGCGACCTCTCTGGCGGACGCGAAAGCGTACTACACGCTCTCACTCGATGCTGCTCCAGCGGACCATCCGGACGAATACCACGCTCTGCAAGTGAAGGTTGATAAACCCGGACTCACCGCCCGAACGCGTACCGGCTACTACGCTCAGCCGTATCCGGCAGCTGGGCATTGAAGACTTGTTGCGACAAATTAGAGGGGGGACCACATCCGGCGGCACTGAAATTGTGCCGTTCCCCTTTTACTCACAAGAAGTCACGTGACACTCACATCGCTCTCCTCTGGAAGAACAGACTCAGAACGCCACCATGCTGCCAAATGCGCAAGTTTTAGCAGGTAGATCTGGTCAAAGTGCATTCGACTGTTCTTGCCGCAAAAGCAAAGCGGGCATCCGCACGGATGCCCGCTGAAAACACTTCCTACTGCTGCGCGGCGAGCGACTTTGCACCGCGGAGCGCAGCGACGCCCAAGATACAAACTATGCTCTTGCGCCGACTACGGCCGGCTCGGACGCCGGAACTGCTTTGTCCTCGCCGTTGGTCTTCTGCTGCTGCGGTTGACCACCCTTGCGGATGTCAATCCCGCCCTTGAAGAACGCGCCGTCTTCGATGGAGATGCGCGAGGCGATAACGTCGCCGGTGAGCGATCCGTCGCTGCGGATATCCACGCGGTCGCTGGCGGTAAGGTTGCCGCGGACTTTGCCCAGCACGACGATCTCGCGGGCGTTGATGTTGGCGGCGACCACGCCATTGCGTCCCACGGTAACGCGGTTGCCGGAAAGATTGATCGAGCCCTCGACACGGCCGTCAATGTAAAGGGACTCGGAGCCGCTCACCTCGCCCTTGATGACAAGCGATTTGCCAATGGTGGCCTGGTCGGCGGTGGTGGTCGCGACTGGCCTAGGAGCAGGCGCTGGCTCCGCGGTCACAGGCGCACTGGGGGCAGGCGTTGCGGGACGCTCCGGCTCGACGGGACGGGCTGGAGTCTGAGGCTGATTCGTCGGCTTCCACATGGGGGTATTAAGATTCCTTTCCTCGTTGGGATTAGGGGCCACAAAGGCACATAGGTGACCATGCAAATTGTACTCCCGCGTCTCAAAGTGATTCCTGTGGAAAAGGCTTTATCTTCTACTCGATAGTTCCTATCGTGGTACGGCCTTTGGTGCGAGGTTGCCAGGGAGGCGTGGGCACTTGGCAAATTCTTTTTTTCCAGGTGAATACAGACATTGCGGCAAAAGCGTCACCGGGCCGTATCCTTCCACGGGCTTGCGGGGTTATGCTGTTTGAGTCGAAGATTTGTCGAAAACGGACGCAGGGCTGGGACGTCTAACTTTTCGCAGAGGTTTACTACCCAGGGGATTCAACCACAGTTGCTTCGACTTGGAGCCGAGCATGTTAGAACCGGACGTTGTTACGCCTCCCGCATTGACGATCACCCGGCCTGAGCCGGGCGAGTATGCGCCTTACTACGACCGATACATCTCGCTGATTACGGGATCTGACATTTTGGGAACGCTTGAAGCGCAGCGCCGCCAGATGCTGCTGCTCCTCTCGGGCCGCGACGAGAGCGACGGCGATTTTCGCTATGCTCCCGACAAGTGGAGCGCGAAAGAAGTGCTGGGACACGTGTGCGACACGGAGCGCATCTTCGCCTACCGGGCACTACGGATCTCGCGCGCCGACCAGACGCCCATTGAGGGCTTCGAGCAGGATGACTATGTGGAGAACGGACCGTTTGCGCGCGTCCCGCTGGCGGAGATTATCGAAGACTACATCGCAGTGCGTCGAGCCACGCTGACTTTGCTGCGTAATCTGAATGAAGCCGCGTGGGCGCGGCGGGGCGTGGCCAACAAGAACGAGATCAGCGTGCGGGCGTTAGCCTACATCATGGCCGGGCATGAGCTGCATCATCGCAGGATTTTGGAGGAGAAGTACTTTTCTCCGCATCGGGGATAATCTGCTCGGTCCCAAGGTCTTAGGGAAACTCTGATTAAGTCCAAGTTTGTCATTCCGAGCGGAGCGGAATTGCCCGTATTCCGGGCAATTCCGCGAAGTCGGGGAACCTGCTTTTGTTCTTCTTGGACTCAATCAGAGTTTCCTTAGGTCTCGGGCCTTAGGCGTTGGCTATTCAGACCCGACACCTGCGGCCAAGGCGCCAGTTTCTATCGCCACGAATGCGGCGGGCAGTCTGGCGTATGCTGAGAGCTACGACTGAAAGCTGATAGCTCCCGCATGCTTTCCGATTCCACTATCCTCAAGCACATTGCGCACCAAGCCAAACATACTGCAGGATTCAAGCAGCTCGTGCGCGAACTTGGGCTACATGGGGACGAGCGCCGCGAACTCGATGAACGTCTGCAGAAATTGGTTGCGAGCGGGACTCTGATTCCAATTGGCTCCGACCAATATGCCCTGCCGCAGGCGGCCGACCGAGGCCTTGTCGCCGGTCGGCTCACCGTGCATCGCGACGGTTTTGGCTTCGTCATCCCGGATGCGAATGCCCTTCCCGCAACGCTCAAATCACGGCTGACGGGCGATATCTTCATTGCCCCGCACCTCATCGGAAGTGCGATGCACGGCGACCGCGTGCTGGTGGAGATTATGAGCGTGCGTCCGGATGGCCGCGCGGAAGGCCGCATCGTGCGTCCGGTCGAGCGCGCGCATCCGACCGTGGTGGGCGTTTTTCATTACGGCAGACGGCGCAATTATGTCACGCCGATGGACGCGAAGATCACGCAGGAGATTGTGATTCCGGCGGGGATGGAGCGGCCGGAATCGTCTGCCCCCCCTGCGGTTGATGTTCTTGGAAAACTTTCACCACGGAGGACACAGAGATCACAGAAGAAAGCGAAATTCCTGGATCGCGTGCTGGGTGACGAGGCGGCGCGCAGCACAGATTGGGACAATCTAGAAAGCGTAGTGGTGGATGTGGAGATCACCGACTGGCCCTCGCCTACGCAGAATGCGCGGGGCCGGGTCATCGAGATTCTGGGTCGTGAAGATGATTTTGGTGTGGATGTCGAAATCACGATCCGCAAGTTCCATCTGCCGCATCGGTTTCCGGCCGAGGTGATCGCGGAAGCGCAGCGCACGCCAACGGTCATCACGGGACGGGAACTGCATCGGCGGCGCGATTTCCGCGCGCTGCCGATTGTCACGATTGACGGCGAAACGGCGCGCGATTTTGATGACGCCGTCTTCGTGCGCAGGCTCGAGAACGGCAACTTCGAACTGCAAGTGCACATTGCCGACGTGGCGCACTATGTGACGCCGGGATCGGCGCTGGATCAGGAGGCGCGGCTGCGCGGCACGAGCGTTTACTTTCCCGATCGCGCGGTGCCCATGCTGCCACTGGAGCTTTCGACCGACATCTGCAGCTTGCGGCCGCAGGTGGACCGGCTGGTCACGTCGTGCGTGATGGAGATAGATCACCACGGCGAGGTTGTGCACTACGAGTTGTGCGAGGGCGTGATCCGGTCGGCCGAGCGCATGACCTATACCGCCGTGAATGGCGTGCTCGAAGGCGATGCCGCCATGCGCTCTCGCTACGCGCCGCTGGTCGCGGGGTTTGAGCTGATGCGGGATCTGGCGATCATCTTGAACCGCAAGCGCGAGCGGCGCGGCTCGATTGACTTCGATCTGCCCGAGCCGGTCATCGAGTTCGACGAATTCGGGTTGATGAAGAGCATCATGCGTTCGGAGCGCAACATGGCGCACCGGCTGATTGAAGAGTTCATGCTGGCGGCGAATGAGTGCGTGGCGCAGCATTTGGAGTCGAAGGGCGCTGCGTCGCTCTATCGCATTCATGAAAAGCCGGATGCGAAGCGGGTTTACGACTTTGAGTTGATAGCGGCGACTTTTGGGTATTCGCTCGGCGTGGGTGCGCTGCCTATTCATCGCGTGCAGATGAAAGCCGACCGGCGAGCAGCCCATGGGACCGGGCGACGTGTGCGCGAGATCGAAGTTCCGCAAGAAGTGCACATCACGCCGAGAATGTATCAGAAGCTCGCGGAGAAGATTGCGGGCAAGCCGGAGGAGCGAATTCTGAGTTATCTGATGCTGCGCTCGCTGAAGCAGGCGCGGTATTCGGAGGAAAATCTAGGCCATTTCGCTCTGGCTGCAGCATGCTACACGCATTTCACCTCGCCGATTCGGCGATATCCGGATTTGATTGTGCACAGGATATTGAAGGAGGTATTGAGTCAAAGCTCCCACGTCTCGCAAAAGCGGCGAGACCCTTCGACTTCGCTCAGGGCAAGCATGGAGCACCCCACAGTTGATGAACAACCTTCGCCGTGGTCGAAGGGGCGGACGGGAGTGTCCGCCTCACACGAACAACTTGCCGGGCCAATTGCGCTGGAAGAATTGCACGACATTGCCGAGGAATCGAGCCAGGCGGAGCGGCGCGCCGACGACGCTGAGCGCGAGCTGATGGAGTGGAAGAAAGTGAAGTTCATGCAGGAGCGAGTGGGCGAAGACTTTGACGGGCTTATCATTAGCGTGACCAAGTTCGGGTTCTTTGTGGAGCTGACAGATCTGTTCGTCGAGGGGCTGGTGCCGCTGAACACGCTGACCGACGACCGCTACACCTATCACGAGAACACGCGAGAGATCATCGGACAGCGGTCGCGAAAGACGTACCGGCTGGGGCAGAAGATTCGAGTGTTGGTGGACCGGATTGATCCGGTGGAGAAGAAGATTCAGTTTGCGGTGGTGGAGGAAGCGGCGGCGAGAGCGACGGGACGGAGGAGGCGGAAGTAAGTGGGCCACCGGGCTGCGCCCGGCCGGACAGCCGAGGGCGGCTGTCCCTACGTGCGCTAGTTACGCTCCCAGCGCCTTCTGAATCTCCCCAGCAATCGCGGCCGTCACCGTCTTCATTTTCTCTTCTGACTCAGCCTCGACCATAACCCGCGCCAGCGCCTCGGTGCCGGAATAGCGCACGACCACGCGGCCGTTGCCGTCGAGTTCATGCTGGGCAACTTCGATGGCCGCTTGCACCGAGGGCACTTGGTCAAAGGGAATCTTCTCGCGCACGCGCACGTTCTGAATCTTCTGCGGAAAAACTTTGAGATCATTGACCAACTCAGCCAGCGATTTTCTGCTGCGCACCATGATGTCTATCAATCGCAGAGCGGTGAGCAAGCCGTCGCCCGTGGTCGCGTCGCCGTCGCGAAAGATGATGTGGCCGGACTGCTCGCCGCCAAGCGTAGCGCCGGTCTTAAGCATTTCCTCAAGCACGTATTTGTCGCCGACGTTGGCCCGCAACATGCGGACTCCGGATTTCCGGAGCGCAATCTCCAGGCCCATGTTCGACATGGTGGTTGCGACAACGGTATCGCCCTTCAATTTGCGCCGCGCGCGGAGATCGCGAGCCGCCACGAGCAGCACAGCGTCGCCGTTGACGACACGGCCATTGGCATCGCAGAAAAGGGCGCGGTCGGCATCGCCGTCGAAAGTGACCCCCAAGTCGAACTGTCCGGGCAATCGCGCCACGCTCGTTCCCAGAGTCTCGGGATGAAGCGCGCCACAGCCCTCGTTGATATTTCTGCCGTCGGGAGAAATGTGAATGAACGTTGCCCTAATCCCCAAGTCATGAAACAATTCCGGCGCTTCCGCGGTGGCGGCGCCGTTGGCGCAATCCACCAGCACGCGCAGGGGGCGCAGGTCGGAGGCGACGCTTGAGCTCAGCGACTGGATATAGGCACGGCGCAATCCGGCCTCGCCAGGCAGGGACGGCCGGGGAATCTTCAGCGCAGTATCGTCCGCTGCGGCCGGATTCTGGAGCAAGGCAAAGATCTCTTTTTCAATCGCCAGTTCGCGTTCGTCGGTCAGCTTGAAACCGTCGCCGGAAAAGACTTTGATTCCATTGTCAGTCCAGGGATTGTGCGAAGCAGAAATAACCACCCCCGCAGCCATGCCCCGGGAGCGAGCGAGATAGGCAACGCCGGGCGTAGTGATGACTCCGGCGCTGTGCACCTCTACGCCAACAGCGGCCAGACCGTCGGCGACGCGGTCGGCAATCCAGCGGCTGGACTCGCGCGTGTCTTGGCCGATCACGGCCTGGGCCTTGGGTATAGTGCGCACCAGATCATGGCCCAGGGCGCGGCCGATGAGATAGGTGCTCTGCTTGGTCAGAGGGAATTCTCCCGCGACGCCACGAATGCCATCAGTGCCGAACAGTTGCCGCGTTTGCAGGGTCATGAGAAGAGCTTTGGACAACGTACAAAAATACGCACCACGAATGATAACCGAACTGCCCGCTTGGCCCCGCAGGACAACCGAGGGCAGCTAGCCCCACATAGGCTCTCAATGCGCCGCGCCGCTGCCGGTCCTCTGCACGGTCACCGTCACGCGAATCGAGGTTGGCTGTACGACTTGCACGAGCGGATCGGGCACATACGCATTGGTGATGAATACGGCGCTGCCCCGCATGTTGGTCGCATCCACAGGGTCGGTGGTCGCCGCATCCACTTTCTCCACGTGATGCTGCGGGCCGGTAATAGTGATGCGGGCCGGATCAGCCTCAGCTTTGATCTGCGCGCCAGCAGGACCGTTAACCCGGGGATGAATCTCGACTTCTCGCGTCAGCCGCGTATCGAAGGCGAGATGCAACTGGCTGGGAACGACTTGCACGACAGCCACATCGTGGGGATGGCGCACCTGCTGCGAGGTCAAATCGAATGTCCGCTCACCGGGCTTGGCATCGGCCAGGTTAAGCTCGGCGCGGACTTCATCGGCCTGCAACTGGCGGATGATCCGTTCGGGTCCGCGGACGCGGATTTGGGCTTCGGGAATGGACTCGGAACTGATCTCGAGATGCTCGGGAACATTCTGAAACACAACGGGAGCGCGCAGCGCGACTTCAGCCTGCTCTTCGTGCGAGATAAAGTACCAGAGTCCTGCCGCAAGCACTAACGACAGCAGCTTCAGCCAGAAGTCGTGAAAGACGTAGCGCTTTAGGAGACTGATCATGAACGCGGCTCCGAATCGGAAGCTGGTTCCGGACTCTGTTGCGGGCCGGGTTCTTGGAGCGGCAAATCGAACGCCGCACTCGCGGCGTCTTCATTCTGCACGAAGGGCGTCGGCAGCGTCACTGGCGCCATGTAGCGGCGCAACTCGCTGCCTAGGCGCTCGCGCAGCTGGTCGACCGTGAGGTCACGTTCGATCTGACCGCCGATGGCGAGGCTGATTGCCCCGGTCTCTTCAGAAACAACCACGGCAATGGCGTCGGTCTCCTCGGTGATGCCGATGGCAGCGCGGTGCCGTGTGCCGAGCTGCGTCGAAAGCAGCGGATTCATGGAAAGAGGCAAAAAACAGGCGGCGGCGGCGATGCGGTCTTTTTGTATGATCACGGCGCCGTCATGCAAGGGAGCGCTCGGCCGGAAGATGGTGGCCAGCAGGTCATAGGAGAGGCGGGCGTCAAGCGGCACGCCGCTTTCGATGTGGGTGCGCAAACCGATTTCGCACTCAATCACGATGAGCGCGCCGGTCTGATGCTGGGAAAATAGATTCGCGGCCAGCACGATGTCATCGTAGGAGTCGCCGTTGGCCGTCGAGCCGCGCAAAAAGCTCATGCGGCGTCCCAGGTCCGCCAGCATGTGGCGAATCTCGGACTGAAACACCACGATGAGCGCAAACACAATGTAAGGAAGCACACGGCTGACCACCCAATTCAACGTCGTGAGCTCACCCATGCTTGCGAAGTAGAAGATGACGCCGACGATGACGAGGCCGGCCAGCATGGGAGCGGCGCGGGTGCCGCGGATCATGACCAGAACCTGGTAGATGAGCAGGGCAACCAGCAGAATGTCGAGTGCTGCCCATGCCGCTTGCGACCATGTCGTGAAGACCGGGGCCACTCGAGTTTCTCCCGATGGAGTGTCAGTATTGAATGTCTATTGTAATGCAGGGGGTTATCCCCGTTTCTTGGTTACTGCGGCGTGAATCTCGCCGTGGGCTAAGCGCGCGGATATTTCTTCACCGATCTTGACGTGGCGAGCATCCTTGAGCAGCTTGCCTTCGGAATCAAAAACCAGCGCATAACCGCGATCGAGAATCGCCAGGGGAGAGAGCGATTCAAGGGCCGTATGCAATCTTTCACTGCGCACCTTATATTGCAGGAGCAGGTTGCGCATCACCGCGACCAGCGCGGCGGTTCCGCTGGCCAGCTCTTTTCGCATGCCGGAAAGCACCAGGCGCAGATCGTAGTGCCGCACTACAGCCGAAACGGACTCCCAACGGTGCCGCATTCGTGTAAGCATTTGCCACTCGGCGAGCTCCAGGCGGTGAGCGAGGTCGTCAAGCGCCTGCTGGCGCTGATGGATTGCTTCTGTCATGCGGCCAAACGCCCCGTGCTGCGCGAGCTCGGTCAGAGCCTGGCGCCCCATCAACAGCCGATAGCGCATCGACCGCGCCAGCCGCTCATGCAAAGAAGCCATGCGCTCCTCGATTTCCTGACGCGAGCGAATCACGAGTTCGGCCGCTGCGGAAGGCGTGGGCGCTCGCAGATCAGCGACGAAATCCGCGATGGTGAAATCGGTTTCGTGTCCAACGGCGGAAATGACGGGAATGTTGGAGGCGGCGATCGTGCGCGCCAGCGCCTCGTCGTTGAACGGGGCCAAATCCTCCGCCGAGCCGCCGCCGCGGGCGACGATAATTACTTCCACGTTGTCGTGCTGATTGAAATAGCGCACGCCCGCGGCCACCTCGAGAGCAGCTGCGTCGCCCTGCACCTGCGCCGGATAAATCAGAACGTTTGCGGAATGGTGGCGCCGCTCAAGAATATTCAGAATGTCGCGCAGGGCAGCGGCTTGCGTGGAAGTCACAATGCCGATGCGCGCGGGCAGTGACGGGATCGGCTTCTTGCGCTCGGCAGCGAACAGTCCTTCAGCTTCCAGCTTGGCTTTGAGCTGTTCGAAGGCCAACTGCAACGAGCCGGCTCCCTTCGGCTCGATATACTCGGCCGAAATCTGCAATTCGCCGCGATCTTCGTACACCGTGACCCGGCCGCGCAACACGACTTGCATGCCATCTGCCGGCCGAAACCGCAGCAGCCGCGCCGATGAGCGGAACATGACTACGCGAATCTGCGCATTGCCGTCTTTCAGCGTGAAATAAAGATGGCCGGAATCGGGAGCACGGAAGTTCGAAATCTCGCCTTCCACCCAGGCGTCGGAATACTCGCGCTCGATGTGCGTGCGCACCGCCGCGACCAGGTCACGGACTTTCCAAATGCGGCGCTCGGGCGCGCGAAAGTTGAACCCCATCTGGTCGGCGAGGGAAGACATTGGCTGAAGTGTAACGCAGGTGGCGGCTGAGGGACTCCTAGCTACTAGCAGGTTCGTATAGACCGGGGCCTCGAGTCAGCGAAAAGGCTGCTCGTTGCGTGTTGTGTCTTTTGTGCATCTGATGTATGATGTTTGATGCATACCTCCTGTCATAGGACCACAATGCGCACCACCCTTGCCATCGACGATGACGTGTTGAGCGCCGCCAAGGAGATGGCGGCGATGGAGAATAAATCTGTGGGGGAAGTCATCTCCTCGTTGGCCCGGCGCGCGCTGGCGCCCTCGGAATCCAAGATCAAGACCCGCAATGGCGTGCCGCTGCTCAAGGTGAGGAAAGGAGCGCAGCGCGTCACTTCAGAACTCGTGCATCAGCTTCGCGAGGAGCTTCTTTGAGCAGGTTTCTGCTGGACGTCTTTCTTCTGGACATCAATGTCTTGATCGCCCTGATTGATCCCGCTCACGTCCAGCACGACAAAGCCCACGCCTGGTTTGCGGCAAAGGGCCAGAGGGCGTGGGCTACGTGTCCGATTACGGAAAACGGAGTGTTGCGGATTGTCGGCCATCCCCGCTATCCAAACTCTCCCGGCTCTCCGGCCGCAGTTGCCGGCCTGTTGGCCGCATTCCTGGAATTGCCGGGCCATACCTTTTGGGCCGATGATGTGTCTTTATTCGACCGGGCGCACGTGAATTCAGCGCGTCTTCTGGATTCCGCTCACCTTACCGATAGTTATCTATTGGCGCTAGCCCGAGTACACCAGGGGCAACTGGCCACTCTGGACCGACATCTGGTGACGGAAGCCGTGATCGAGGGAAATCAAGCGCTTCATCTGATCCATTGAGCCAGTTCGAGGATCGAAGTACGGTCCAGTTTCTTGCCGCCATGATCCCGCGCGGGATCCCTGCGTCCGCCCTGGCACGCCTCCCCAGTTTATGGCCTGTGAGCCGCCGGTTTCTCGAGCACATCCAGCTCCACCAGCACCTCCTGGCTATGTTTGGAAGGGTCCACACTGGTATAGGCCTTCGCAATCTTGCCGTCAGGATCGATAAGGAACGTATTCCGGGCGGCGAATTTCACCACGCCAAGATTGGTCAGTGAGCCGTATACCCTGCTCACTGTGTGGTCGGTATCGGCGAGCAGCTTGAAATTCAGACCTTCTTTGGCGCAGAACTTTTTGTGCGAATCCACGCTGTCCACGCTCACGCCCAGCACGACTGCGTTGCGCTCGGCATACTTCGGCTGATCCACTTGGAAGTTATGGGCTTCACGCGAGCAACCTGGCGTCTGATCCTTAGGATAAAAGTAAAGAACCAACCATTTGCCACGGTAATCCTTCAAGCTGACCAGCGATCCTTCCTGCGAGGGCAGAGTGAACTCGGGAGCAGCCGTTCCTTCCGCCGGGGTCGCCGAGCGCGACGTAAGGCGAAAGATCAGCACACCCAGGATCACGACGACAATCAGCAGCACGATGCGTAACATGGAGACCCCCTCCCCCCGTGGATGGGATTCGATTCTAGACCACCGCCGACTTCCCTCGCACAAGGTCGGGGAAGCTGTCTGCGAACGCGAGTCACACGACCGTGGTCATCGGCCCTTGAAGCATTTTCCGTCACTTTAGTGCACTTTAGGGGCGTCCCCACTTACCTTAGTAACGTGACCAAGAGCGACACAACTCGCATAAATACAACAGCTTATGGGGACAATCACCTCGGTGCGCTACATCACCTTTGGTAACTTGCGTCTTTGGCGACTTGTTTGCCATACTCGGCCCGTAATCGGAAATTAGTAACGCTTTATCCGGGCGGGCGGTGTAGTCAAATGAGGAAATTCTGCGAGTGGTGTCTGAAAGCCAAGATTGTCGCAATTGAGATTTTTTCCCTGACCGGGTTCCTCCTTATTTTGAGCTTCATGATCTACTTCGAATGGCACCATCTAGCGGGATTGGTTCGGTGAACGTTTGTACCAACGAACGATTTGCAAGCGCTAGTAGCGGCAGCCACCACGTTGAGCCTTCGTCTGGTTGTGGGTGATAAGAAGCAGGACGCAGCATCGCCCTTATCGTGCCAGTCTTGAAACGCTCCAGACCATCCGGAGGAGTCCTTACTAGTAGACGCTGGCAGCCCGCGCCGCAGCATTCGGTTATGAGCGTTCAAAGTTAACGCATCCCCGGCCCCGCAAGCAAAAATCCGTATGATTGAACTATGATGGAATATTGCGCCTCTACTGGGGAGAAATCAGACGTGGCTCAGACCGAAACCGACGGCTCAGAGGTCTTAGAAACCAGGGAATGGGTCGATTCCCTGGATTATGTTTTGACAAAGAGCGGCGCCAACCGGGCTGGCCGCCTGCTGCAGCAATTGGCGCTGCATGCGCGGCGCGAAGCTGGCATCAATTTGCCGTTTTCGGCCACTACGCCTTATCAAAACACAATTGCTTCGCGGCAGCAGCCGCCCTTCCCCGGCAGTCAAGAGATGGAACGGCGCATCAAGAGCCTGGTGCGCTGGAACGCTCTGGCCATGGTGGTTCGCGCCAACAAAATCCAGGAAGGCATCGGCGGCCACATTTCGACCTACGCATCGGCGGCGACTCTATATGAGGTAGCGTTCAATCACTTCCTGCGGGCACAAACCGAAACCGGCGATCGAGACATCGTCTACTTCCAAGGCCACGCCGCGCCGGGGATGTACGCCCGCGCTTATCTCGAAGGCCGCATCTCCAAACAAAAGCTCGAGAACTTTCGCCGCGAACTCAAGCCCGGCGGCGGCCTCAGTTCCTATCCGCACCCCTGGCTGATGCCCGAGTTCTGGGAGTTCCCTACGGTCTCCATGGGCCTGGGGCCAATTCAAGCCATTTATCAGGCTCGTTTTATCAAGTACTTGGAAAACCGCGGACTCAAGCAGTCTACCGGTGGGAGAGTCTGGGCGTTTCTGGGTGACGGCGAAATGGACGAGCCGGAATCGCTCGGCTCCATTACGCTGGCTTCGCGCGAGAAACTCGACAACCTGATCTTCGTGGTGAACTGCAATCTGCAGAGGCTCGACGGCCCGGTACGCGGCAATGGAAAGATTATTCAGGAACTGGAAGCTATCTTCCGCGGGGCGGGCTGGAACGTCATCAAGGTGATCTGGGGCACGGACTGGGATAGCCTCATTCAGAACGACCGTGACGGCCTGCTGGTGAAGCGCCTGGGCGAAGTCAGTGACGGGCAGTATCAAAAATATTTCGTTGAGAGCGGAGCATATTTCCGCCAGAACCTGTTTGGCACCGATCCGCGCCTGCTCAAGATGGTTGAGCATCTTTCCGATGAGCAACTGGCGCGCATGCGCCTCGGCGGCCACGATCCCATCAAAGTCAATGCCGCTTACGCCGCCGCTGTGAAGCATACCGGCTCGCCCACAATTATTTTGGCGAAAACGATCAAAGGCTACGGCCTAGGCGAAGCGGGCGAAGGCAAGAACATCACCCACCAACAGAAAAAGCTGAACGACGACGAGCTGCAGATGTTCCGCTCGCGTTTCGGCATCCCGATTCCCGACGAGGAACTGCATAACGCTCCGTTCTACCGCCCCTCCGACGACAGCGCCGAGATCAAGTACCTGCAGGCGCGGCGCCAGCAACTCGGCGGATATACGCCGCAACGCAAGGTGCGCGCTTCCGCTATGAAGCCCTTCCCAGATTCGCATTTCGAGGAGTTTCACAAGGGCACCGAGGGCCGCGAAGTTTCCACCACCATGGTCTTCGTGCGCCTGCTGGCCAAATTGCTCCGTGATCCCGAACTGGGCAAGTTCATCGTGCCTATCGTTCCTGACGAAGCCCGCACCTTCGGCATGGAAGCGCTGTTCCGGCAGGTTGGGATTTACTCCAACGTGGGCCAGAACTACGAGCCCGTGGATATGGATACGCTCCTCTACTACAAGGAAGCCAAGAACGGACAGATTCTGGAAGAAGGCATCACCGAAGCCGGGTCGGTATGCTCGTTTATCGCCGCGGGCACGGCGTATGCGAATCACGGCATCAACATGATTCCGTTCTTCATTTACTATTCGATGTTCGGGTTTCAGCGCATTGGCGATCTGATCTGGGCCGCAGCCGACATGCGCTGCCGTGGATTCCTGGTCGGCGGCACCGCCGGCCGCACTACTCTTGCCGGCGAAGGCTTGCAGCATCAGGACGGCCACAGCCACGTGCTCGCACTACCCGTTCCCAATCTGATCGCGTATGATCCTGCGTTCGCATACGAGATAGCCATCATCATTCAGGACGGCATCAAGCGCATGTATGTCGATCAGGAATCGATCTTCTATTACCTGACCGTCACCAACGAGCCTCTGCCCATGCCCGAAATGCCCGCGGGTCCTGGCATTCGCGAAGGCGTGCTGAAGGGTTTGTACCGGTTCAAAGCATCGGCCAAGACGGACGCCAAGGCGCGAGCGCAGTTGCTCGGCAGTGGCACGATCATGTACGAGGCGCTGAAAGCGCAGCAGCTTCTGGAAGAAAAGTACGGTGTTGCCGCCGATGTGTGGAGCGTCACCAGCTACAAGCAACTCTATCGCGACGCCAACGATTGCGAGCGCTGGAACACGCTGCATCCAGTGGAGACAGCGAAGGTTCCCTACGTGACGGCGACTTTGCAAGATGCGCCCGGGCCGTTCATCGCGGTATCGGATTACATGAAGGTGTTGCCCGAGAGCATTGCCAAGTGGGTGCCTGGGCAGCTCGTATCGCTTGGCACCGACGGGTTTGGCCGCAGCGAAAATCGGGCCGCTCTGCGAGACTTCTTCGAAGTGGACGCAAAGCATATTGTTCTCGCGACGTTGGCCGCGCTGGCACGAGAAAAAAAGATCTGCGCGGATGTTGTCGAGCGCGCGATTCAAGAACTTGGAATTAACCCGGAAAAGGCGAACCCCGCGACCAGTTAGGGTTTCGTATCAGGGCACGCCCTCAGGCGTGCCGAAGACGACATTTTGAAGAATTGCGCCTTCAGGCGCTGAGGGACCGAACGCAGTGATCGAATTCAAGCTTCCCGAGCTGGGAGAAAACATCGAACAAGGCGACCTAGTCCGCCTGATGATCGCGCCGGGCGCGACGGTGAGCGCGGGCCAGTCGGTCATGGAGATTGAAACCGACAAGGCCATGGTCGAAGTGCCCTCATCGGTGAGTGGCACTGTGTACGACATTCGTGTGAAGGAAGGCGAGAAAATCAAAGTGGGGCAGGTGATTTTTACCGTGAACGGAGCCGAAGCCAAGACTGCCGCAGCCACGGGCGCGGCCGCAGCTCCACCAGTTTCTGCACCGCAGAATCTGCCCGCAGCTCCCCCGGTTGTATCGCAGGCCTCGCCTCCGGCCCCGGCAGCCGTCATTTCAGAAGTTCCTGCCGTCTCGGTATCCGGCCCCAGCGAATTCCGACTCCCCGAACTTGGGGAGAACATTTCTCAAGGCGATCTGGTGCGGTTGATGATCACGCCCGGCACGAAGGTTTCCGAGGGCCAGCCAGTAATGGAACTGGAAACCGACAAGGCGGTTGTGGAAGTACCTTCATCGGTTGGCGGCATCGTTAAAGAGATCAAAGTCAAAGAAGGCGAAGAGATCAAGGTGGGGCAGGTGATTTTCACGCTCGAAGGAGGCGCACCCACGCAGCTCGAGCCTTCCCGCGCCCGCACCTCCCCGGTCGAACACGTTTCCGGACAAACTGGGGCGCGGCTGGCGTTTCAAGCTGCGATTCGAGCCGAGGGCAAGACCGAAGAGCAGGCGCTACCCCCTGATCAGCCGCTGCCCGCGCCGCCGGTGTTCAGTATGCCTGTGCAACTGGGCAAAGTCGCCGGCGCCGAACGCCAGCCGATTCCTGCCGCGCCGCACGTGCGCCGGCTGGCCCGTGAAGTCGGCGTAGACATTTACGAGGTAAGGGGCACCGGCCCCGGCGGCCGCATCAGCGAAGACGACGTCAAAGGCTACGCCAAGTCCCTGCTGCAAGCCGCGTCCGCAGCAGCTCAAGCCCCGCCCCGTGCTGGTCACTTCGCCACGCCTCAGCTTCCCGATTTTTCGAAGTGGGGCAAGATTGAGCGCGTTTCCATGCGCGGCATTCGCCGGAAAACGGCTGAGCACCTTGCCGAATCCTGGAACGCGATTCCCCACGTCACCCAGCACGATCGCGCCGACATCACTGAACTCGAGCAATTGCGCGCCCGCTTCGCTCCCAAGGCCGAGGAAGCCGGCGGCAAGATGACGGTCACGGCGATCGCCCTGAAAGTCTGCGCCGCTGCGCTGAAAGTGTTCCCTCAGTTCAACGCCTCGATCGACATCGAGAAAGAGGAAATCGTCTACAAGCAGTACATCCACATCGGCGTGGCCGCCGATACCGACCGGGGCCTGCTGGTTCCGGTCATCCGCGACGTGGATAAGAAGAACATTGTCGAGATCGCGGTTGAGTTGGCGCAGCTTTCGAGAAAGGCGCGCGAGAAAAGACTCACGCCCGCGGAGATGGAAGGCGGCACATTTACCATCACAAATCTAGGCGGTATCGGCGGCATCGGCTTTACGCCGATCGTGAATCATCCTGAGGTTGCGATCCTCGGCATGTCGCGTTCACGCATGGAGCCGGAGTGGATTGGCGGCAAATTCGAGCCGCGGCTGATTTTGCCGCTCTCGCTTTCCTACGATCATCGCCTGATTGACGGCGCCGACGCTGCCCGCTTCCTGCGCTGGATCGCGGAAGCGTTCGAGCAGCCGTTCTTGCTGTCGGTGCAGGGATGATGTTTCTTGCTTGTCATCCTGAGCGAAGCGAAGGACCTATGCAACTCGTCCACAGCGCCAATGCTGTTTGCAAATTACACGGGTCCTTCGCGGCAAAGTGCGCCGCTCAGGATGACAAATTGGCTTTGATCCTAAATGCTTATCTCAAGAATGTCTGATACTTCCTCCCTTCACATCGCTGTCATCGGCGCCGGCCCTGGAGGCTACGCCGCCGCGTTTCTTGCCGCAGACCTAGGCATGACCGTCACCCTCATTGATCCGGAGCTCAATCCCGGCGGAGTCTGCCTTTACCGCGGCTGCATTCCGTCGAAGGCTCTGCTGCACGTCGCCAAGCTGCTGGAAGAATCCGAGCAGGCCAAGAACTGGGGAATTGAATTTGCCGCTCCGAAGATTGACCTGGCGCGTTTGCGCTCGTGGAAAGAAAGCGTGGTCAAGAAGCTAACCGGAGGACTCGGCGTACTCTCCAAGCAGCGCAAAGTGAATTGGGTCCAGGGCCGTGCCGCGTTTGAAGATTCCGCCACGCTGCGCGTCACCAAATCCGACGGCTCCGAGGAAACCCTGACCTTCGATCACGTCATCATTGCCACCGGCTCGCGCCCGGCGATCATTCCAGCTCTGAAGCTGGACACGCCGCGCATGATGGATTCCACCGGCGCGCTGAATCTCGAGGATATTCCTGGCACGCTTCTCGTGGTCGGCGGCGGATACATTGGCCTCGAACTCGGATCTGTCTACGCCGCGTTGGGCACGCGCGTCACCGTCGTCGAAATGCTGCCCGGCCTGCTTCCCGGCGCAGATCGTGACCTCGTCCTTCCACTGCACAAGCGCTTGGAGAAGACATTCGACGAAATTCTGCTTAACACCGCCGTCGCTTCCGTCAAAGACCAGGGGACTGGTATCCGCGCGACATTCGAAGGCGCGGACGTGAAAGAGCGCGAGAAGGTCTTCGACCGGGTGCTCGTTTCGGTCGGCCGCAAGCCAAACTCAGAGATTCCCGGCCTCGAAAAAACGCGCGTGCAAGTTGGGCCGCGCGGTTTCATCCAGGTCAATAAACAACTCCAGACGGACGATCCTTCCATCTACGCCATCGGAGACGTGGTCGGCGAACCCATGCTCGCGCACAAAGCGTCGCATGAGGGCCGCGTTGCCGTCGAGGCTATCGCTGGACACAAGGTCGCTTTCGAGCCCAACGCCATCCCAGCGGTCGTCTTCACCGATCCGGAGGTGGCCTGGTGTGGTCTGACCGAAACCCAGGCGCAAAACGAAAACCGCGAGATCAAGGTCGCCAAATTCCCCTGGGCGGCCTCAGGCCGCGCGATCACGCTCGACCGTCCCGAAGGTTTGACTAAACTTCTCTTCGATCCGCAGTCGGAGCGCCTGCTGGGCGTAGGGATCGTCGGGGCGGGCGCTGGCGAAATGATCGCCGAAGGCGTCCTCGCCATTGAAATGGCAGCTCTCGCCAAAGACGTGGCTCTGACCATTCATCCGCATCCCACTCTCTCAGAGACGATCATGGAATCCGCCGAGGTCTTCTTCGGCACCAGCACGGACATCTATCGCCCCAAGCGCGGGTGAGGACTGGCCATCAAATGGGCGCGCTGAAATCGACCGAGTCGAAGTATTGGCAGAGATTAAGATGAGTGATTTCCATCACTGATGAGGATCGGCGTCTGGTGCACACTCAGCGAATCACACATGCAATTGGATATCTTTGACTAAGTCGGTGGTGATCGTGATGAGTAACGTGAACTCCCAAATCGTTCCTCCTGAGTTTGCAAGCCCTACGCAGTCCTCCCCGCCAGTGCCGCACAATGCCGCTACGCGTGTGATTGTCTCGACCTTCGGCGTTCTCGTTGGCATCGGGTCCATCAACCATGGCCTCCTGGAAGCCATCCAGGGCAATCGCCCTACTCCTGGCCACATGGTGAATGCCCTCGGCCCCGGTTATCATTGGACGGTGTGGACTCAGGGCGGGGAGGCCGCCTTCACACTGGTCCCGAACTTCCTTCTGACCGGCATCTTGGCCACTCTCATGGGCGTGTTGCTGATTGTCTGGTCGCTCCGCTTCATTCACAGGCCGTATGGTCCTAGCGTCTTTCTTCTCCTGTCCGTGACCTCGTTTCTGGTTGGCGGCGGCATCGCACAGATTCTGCTCTTCACTCTGAACTGGGCGGCCGCGACGCGGATTCGGGCGTCTCTTGGATTCTGGCGCTGGTTGATCCCCGCTCAGGTCTACCCGTTGTTGGGAAGAGTTTGGCGATGGACTCTGGTAGCGGCCACTGTCTTCTTCCTGGCGGCATTGGAGATCGCCGTCGTTGGCTATGTCCCTGGTGTCTCCAACCAGATTCAAATCCTCCACGTCTGCTGGACACTCCTGCTGGTCGCGCTGGCCCTTATCCTCTTTTCGTTCTTCTCCGGCTTTGCCCACGACCTCGATGCTCGATCACGGCTGAACCAGTCGCATGTTTGAGCACCTTTCAGCTCCGTCAACGTCAGCGAGGAATCTGGCATAAAATCTTCACTTGCTCAGTCCGCACGGATTCGCATGTTTTGCAAGCGCAAATCCGGACGGGAGAATGCCATGTCTCATTTCCCTAAGGCGAGCGTTATCTCTGTTCTTTGCCTCGTCACGTGTTTGTCTTCTTCCGCCCAGACGTCCCTCAGCCAAGCGCTTCAGCCCCTCACGACCGCAAACGCCCCGAGCGCTGCCGTCGATCCCTTGGGGCGCACCACGCCCTCAAGCGCGGTTCTAGGATTTTTGCAGGCCGCACAGTCCGGCAACAACGGCATTGCCGCGCAATATCTGCAAATGAGCGCCGCCCATCGCCAGGCGGAAGGCGAGCAGATGGCGATGCAGCTTAAGTTTGTCATGGATCGCGCCTTCGTTGGCCGCTTGGGTAACTTCACGCAGCCGGAAGGAACTCCGCAGGAAGGTGTTCCGCCGGGCCGGCAGAGGCTCGGCATGATGGCATCGGGCGACGTCGAAGTCGACCTCGAGCTGGTGCGCGTATCCGACCCCAACGTCGGCAAGATCTGGTTGATCTCCTCCGACACGCTGGCAAAAGTTCCCGAACTCTACGATCAAGTCGAAGCGCGCCAGGTGGAGACGCACCTGCCTCCCGCCCTGGTAAAACACCAGTTGGGCGGGATGCCGGCGTGGCAGTGGATGGCGCTCGTGCTGGCGCTGCCATTGGCGGTCGCCGTTGGCTGGCTGGTGCTGGCACTGCTGGAAGTTCCTCTGCGCTGGTGGGCTCGGCGACGTGGCCAGATGGATGTCGCCCGCTGGCGTTCGGTCTCGGGGCCGGCATGGCTGCTCGCCGCGACTCTCGCCCACCAGACCTTTGCTCGCTACCTGGGCATGCCCCTGTTGAATCGGCACTATTACTTTCAGCTAACTTCAGTCGCTCTGATCATCAGCGTTACGTGGATCTGCTGGCGAGTCGTGCGCTGGCTGCTGCGCCGCGTTCGCAATCGTGCACTGGCCCGGGGACACGCCGGCACGGGATCGCTCATGACGCTGGGCGAGAGCCTCGTCAAAGCGGTAATTTTCCTTGCTGGCGTCTTCGCTGTGCTCGGCAGCCTGGGTTTCAACTTGACCACCGCCCTCGCCGGACTGGGCATTGGCGGGCTGGCTATCGGCTTCGGCGCGCAAAAGACGATTGAAAACCTCTTCGGTGGCGTCTCCGTGCTCGGCGACGAAGTCATCCGCGTTGGCGACTACTGCCGCTTCGGTGATCGCACCGGCACGGTAGAAGATATCGGCTTACGCTCTACCCGCATTCGCACTGACGACCGAACCCTGGTCGCGATTCCCAATGGCACCGTGGCCACGATCAACGTAGAGAACTACAGCCGCCGCGACAAGATTCTCTTCAAGACCAATCTCGGCGTGCGCCGCGAGACGAGGCCCGACCATTTGCGCTGGGTGCTGGCCGAGATTCGCCGTTTAATCTACAGCCATCCTAAAGTCGAGAACAGGACTTCGCACGTGCGGCTTACCGACATTGCAGGCAGTGCGCTGAACTTAGAAGTGTGGTCGTACATCCTGACGCGAGATTGGGAAGAGTATCTGGCCATCCGCGAGGACCTGCTGCTGCGCATGATGGAGATTGTGGAACAGTCCGGCAGCAGTTTAGCTTTCCCTTCTCAGACTCTTTATCTTGGCCGCGACACCGGACTCGAGAAAGAGAAAGCCGAGGCTGCCATCGAGAAAGTCGCAGAATTGCGCAACGAAAAGCAGCTGCCCTTCCCGGACTTTGACGAAAAGGAGATTGCTTCCTTCAGGGGATCGATCGAGTACCCACCGAAAGAATCGGCGGTTAACAGGCCTCAGGGTGGGTCTGCTAAACCTCGCGCTTGACCAACACGAGGCGTCTGACGATGAAGATCGAACTAATTGCTGCGCTGTCGCTCTTCCTTATGTGTGGGAGTCCCGCCCAGGATTCGGCTCCTTCCACAGTGAACAGCAATGAGAAGGAACTGGTTCTTCTCCTAAACAAGAAACTCTCCGACGCGGCGGCAGCGCGGGATGCCGGAGACTGGAACAAAGCTATAACAATCCTCGAGGAAGCGACCGCGATTGCGCCCTCGCGGGACCTTCTGTGGTTCAAGCTCGGTGACGCATATCGGGGAGCAAAAAGGTATCAGGATGCCGTTGATGCCTACAACAAGGCAATCGCCATTAAACCATTCGGGCCCTACTACAACAACCTGGGCGAGGCGGAGTCGAAGCTTGGAATTGTCCAAAGTGCCGTCCAAGCCTATCGCGATGCTATCCGGGTGGACCCAGAGAAGGCAGATCAGTACTACTCCAACATCGGGGCCGTGGAGACCAACGCCGGCGATCTTGATGCAGCGAACGAGGCCTACGACAACGCCATACAAGCGAATCCCAATTTTGCCCTCGCCTATTACTTCAAGGGACTGAACCTCCTGAGTGATTCGAAGACCGTCCATGGACAAGCGGTAATCCCTTCCGAGGCATTAAAGGCCCTTCAAATATATCTGGACTTAGCACCGGAGGGGCAGCATGCAAGCATGTGCCAGCGCTTCCTTACTTTTGCTCACACGGAGGTCACCACAACCTACAACCGCGATACCCCTCAGGACGAGGATCAGCGACAGGAAACCCAAGAGTTTGTTCCTCAGGGCAGCATAAGGGGCGTTTGGCAGTTTCAACCTACTTACCCCGAATTGGCCCGAGAAGCCAGGATTCAAGGCACCGTGCATCTCGACGCGATGATTGGAAAGAATGGCGATGTAATCAGTCTTCGCGTTGTCTCCGGTAACCCGTTTCTCGTTGAAGCCGCACTGAATGCGGTGAAGAAGTGGAGATACAAACCCTACATCGTTAGCAGTGCGCCAGTCGAGGTTCGGACAGGGATCGTAGTGAACTTCTCCTTGACATCAGATGGCCACGAGAAGTACCCGCAAAGATAGGATCTGCGATATGGGGAGCGAGGATGTTTCGCTACCCCGGGATTCGTCTTCAAGGCCGACCGCGGGGCTGAAATCTGCGCTCCGATAGCCAACAAAGAAACAAGTTAGTGGGAAGGTAAATTCCCACTGGCACTACGATCAGATACCCCAGCAAATACAGCCATCCCGGCATGACATGCTGCTCGTGAAAGAACAGTCCGCGCGCCCAGTTGATGTCCATCTCCGGGCGCCAGAAGTAGTTGATCGGCACCACAATCCATGCGGTCAGAGTCTGCAGCTTCCACCCGCGCGGGTCATAGCCGAGGCGCCAGATCGCCCACACCAGCACAGGCGGCGTCACGACGTGAAACAGGCTCAGAAGGCGAATAAACAGGGGCAGTCCTGGATCGAACATGTATTCCGTGCCGCCGATGAGATGCCGCCCAGTTAGCAGGGCGCCTCCGAGATCGACAATGTAAAGCGACTGGAAGAGCAGCAGTCCGCAAGCCGCCCAAGAGAAAACCAGCGCGCTCTCCAGCCACAAGGCAACACCGATCAACACATTCCCGATGTCGCAGAAAAACAGAAGATCTTGTGGTCCGTATTGTTGCCAGTAGATCGGGGCCCAAATTAAGAGCCAGATCGTCCACCCGATCTTGAGCCACATCGGTATTCGCCTGCTCATCGAACGCCATTGTAGCCTCAACGCTGCACTTACTCTCGTTCCGTCTCGCGCCTGCCGGACGGAATGGCCCAAAAGCAGGCAAGCCTAATTACCAGCGTAACTTGCTGGCCCTTACGCCTGTACCTACGATGGCTCTGATATGGGTTTCCAAGCTCTTCTCTTCTGTCCTGATGAAAAAACCGCTCGCGCCGTGACGCAAGTCTTGAGCGAGCTGGAGTTCGACGTCGAACCCTGCAATGAACCCTTCGCTGCGGTGAAGAAGATGATGGGTGCGCACTTCGACGCGATCGTTGTGGACTGCGACAACGAGCAGAACGCCGCTCTTCTGTTCAAGAGCGCGCGCAGTTCGTCGTCCAACCAGGCATCGCTGGCCGTCGCCGTGGTGGAAGGTCAGGCCGGCGTGGCCAAAGCATTTCGCATCGGCGCCAACCTGGTTCTAACCAAGCCCATCAACATCGAACAGGCCAAGGGAACTCTGCGGGTTGCTCGCGGACTGCTGCGCAAGGGAGATCCCTCCAAGTCTGCTGCGCCCACTGCAACGGCAGCAGCTCCCGTCAAACCACCGGCCAGCACGCCTGCCGCGCCTGCGGCACCAGTGGCACGCGCAATCGGGTCACCCGTGGCCAAGCCTGCTGCGGCTTCGGCCAGTTCCGCTTCTTTTGCCCGGAACCAAGCGGCACCCGCAGCCAAGGATTCGGGCACGGCGGGGACCGCGGTTTCCAAGGTTCCGCCACCGCCGGTCAGGAGGGTTACCGCGCAGGTTTTTCCGGCGGCAAAGCCGCCTGTCGCAGCCGCACCAGCGGTGCCGTCACCAGTAGCTGGAGCGAAACCTGTAACTAAGCCTGGGGCGCCGCCCTCTTCCGTTCGGTCGAGCGGTGGGGCTGCCAGTGCGCCTGCACCCGCACGTGAAGTGAACGTGCCCGCAGAAGTGCCGCCGGTCAGTCCGGCCAAGGAAGATGACGAGATTCTCGAGAGCCCGGCAGCAACAAAGCCAAGCGCGACAACCGAGCCTGCTAAGGATGTCCCGCCGCCTTCCTTCACCTTCGGAGGAGCCAACGCTCCCGCCAAGTCAAGCGGAACCAAGAAGATTCTGTTCGCAGTGGCTGCAGCCGTAATCGTCGCCGTGGGCCTATACGCCGGCTGGACGTACTACCACGGGCACATGGCCCAGTCTGTCAGCACCACTGCGCCCGCGAAACTCGCGGCTCCTTCGGCTCCTGCGCCGTCCGGCGTTCAGACCACTTCCCCAGCCCACGTGGCGCTGACCGCCAACAACGCGGCCGAGGCTGAAACGCCGTCTGCCACTACGACGTTACCGAAACCTGGAGATTCCGACTCGTCTGCCGCAACCAAACCCGGTGCGAACGCGAAACAGAAGACTCCCCTCCTGGTCAAGGGCGGCGCAACTCCGATCAAAGCAACCGCAGCGGAGCCGGATACGGCGGCTCCCAGTCTGATTGGAATCGCAGCGCCGAGTTCGAGCGGCCTGCCGAACCTGGGCACGACCAGCGCCACCAAACCTGTTCTCCAGAGGCTGAGCATTTCGCAAGGAGTATCAGCGGGCTTGCTAATCAAAAGGGTGAACCCGGTCTATCCGCCGACCGCCGTGAGTCTACGGATTGAGGGTCCTGTCCAGTTGCTGGCTACAGTTTCCAAAGACGGCGACATTACTCACGTGAAGGTGCTGAGCGGTGATCGTCAACTGAGCGCTGCCGCGGTGGAAGCGGTCAAGCGCTGGAAATACAAGCCTTATCTGCTCAACGGCGAACCCTTCGAGATTGAAACCCAAATCACCATCAACTTCAAGCTGCCTCATTAGAGGCTATCAGGCCATCCTAGTAGATCCGTTTCTAAAAGGGCGCGGCTTTCAGCCGCGCCACCACGTTCTCAGTGGCAGATGTTCTCCTGCGATGCCCTCGTTCAGTACAAGTGGAAATCTACTTCCACGGCGATTTCGACAGGAACGGGCTGGCCATCCTTCTCCGCAGGCTGAAATCTCCATGTCTCCACGGCTTGAACGGCTTTGGCGTCAAGGCCGCACCCCAACGGATTGAGAATGTGGATGTTTGTCGGGAGACCCTCTTCGTTCACCACAAGATTGAGAACGACTATGCCCTGGTACTTTGCCTGTCGGGCGCGCTCGCTGAACTCTGGGTCCTTCTGGAAAGTCAGCCTGGGTGGACTCACACCACCGCCGACGTGATCGACCCCAGGCTTGGTGCGGTTTTCGCTCGCACCAGGTGTGTCGGATGCTGAACTGTCTTCGTCGCGGTGGACTCCTGGGATCGCCAGCATCTCAGGTGAGAAATGGCAGTTCAGATCTTTAGCAATCAGGCCCGCACGGACGCAAGGGTTCCAGTAGTCGGGAATTAGATCTACCAGATGATCCTGCGCGGTAAGGAAGATTCCTGCAAGAGCAGCATCGGCCCGGTCGGCTGAGGAGTTGTCCGTTCCAATGTCTGCCTCGATTTCGAGCAGAACCGGTTTTTTCTCTTTTCTTCTACGCTCCGGTTGTTCTGCGACCTGAAACTGGAATTTCTTATCGATCGAAACTACGAGGAGCCGCTTTGCTTTGATGGTTAATCGCTGGCGGGAAAGACGGATCTCGTTCACCACGACAAATCCGTCCGCAGTCCAGTCACCGGAAGGTGCGAAGCTGGTGAGCACTCCGGCAGAGTTGTAGCGTAAGTGATCCGCGGAATAAAAGCCGCGCAGCATTAGGGTCTTGCCCTGGTACTGATCGCGGAGACGTTGCTCCAGCGCGGCCGACTGAGAATAGGCCAGGGGGATCACAAATATGAAGCCCAGTGTTGCGGCGACGTAAGGAAAGCGGAGTTGGCGCTGCATGGCCGGAATTGTAGCGCGCCGGGCGGCTGCGTTCCACAGGACAACGACGCCCGGGACTGTTGCCCGGGCGATCTTGGCTGAAGGGTGAGAACTGTTTACCGGATGTGCTTATTCAGAGCCTGGGCGATGGTGTCCTTGGGGCGATAGCCGACAAGTTGTTCGACGACCTGTCCGCCCTTGAATACCAGCAGAGTCGGGATACCGGTGACTTTGTAACGCATGGGCGTGGCACTGTTGGAGTCCACATCCATTTTGCCGATCTTCACCTTGCCCTGATATTCGGCAGCCAGTTCTTCGACTATGGGGGCGATAGCGCGGCAGGGGCCGCACCATGTCGCCCAGAAGTCCACCAGAACGGGCTTGTCCGATTTCAAGACATCCTGGTCGAAGTTCGCGTCCGTCACTTCGACGATTCCGTTGCCTGCCATTTTCCTCTCCTCTTTTCTCATGAAGTCGCGCGTTGCGAACGCCCGACGATGTATTTGCGCCGCGCGCGATCCGAATAAGTGCTTCCGCTTACGGGAACCGAACCCGCCTATTTTAGCACCGGGTATTTGATGCGAGGCCGACGGCAAACGTCGCAAGTTGCTTGCGGGCTTCGGTCGCGGTTCAGGGTCTGGCTACCTTCTGAGCCTGAGGAGGAGAAGCGCTGCTTTCAGGAGTCTGTTTCTCACTGTCGTCGGATTCGGAGGGCTTAATCGACTTGATGTAGCTCACCAACTGCCAGCGCTGCGGCTCGGGGAGCTTCGACCACACAGGCATGCCTCGGCGGACGACGCCGTTGGTCAAAAGCCAGAATAGCGTCCCGGGAGTGGCCTGCTGCACCTCAGGCGCGAGCAAGCTGGGAGCCTTCTTGCCTCCTTCGGCTCTTTCTCCATGGCACTCGGCACAATGCAGGTTGAACAGCTTGGCGCCCGCGGCCACAGCCTCGCGATCGTCGGCGAGGGGATTCGGGCGGGTGGTCGCCTTTGCAGGCGCTTTGCTCAGTTCCGCATATACGGAATCGGTTTTCGCAGTGGGCGCAGACTGGGTGGTTTGAGCGGCGGCACGCCCAAGCACGGGGAGGAGAAAAAGCAACGTGGGGATGGAAATGCTGGCGCGCGTAGGCATCTTCAATGTCCTCCAAACAATCGGCCCATGGCTGCTCCGAAACCAGAGAACTCGCGCGAGATTCCCCAGCGGAGCAAGAAACGATGGCTGTTGTCGTTCAGGCCGAAGCCCGGCGACAGACGCAAGGTCCAGTCGGAGGGTAAATTCCAGGCTACAACTGGAGCGAGGTAATGAGAGGTGTTAGGCAGGCCGAAGCTGTAGCGAGTGCCTAGGCCGCCGTACATTTCGACCCCGGCAATGAAATTCTCTGGGCAGAAGCTGCAGCGCTCGGCAGAAGCCTTCAAGGCTAGCGGGCGGCTGGCGCCGACGGCGTAGCCGAACTCCCAGGGATTGCCCCCAGTGAGGTTCTTGGTAGCGATGGTGTTTTCCGCAATGTTCCAGCCTTTGAAACTCCTTGAGAGCAGCAGCTTCGATTCCAGTTCGTGAACGTGTTCCTGGCGGGCCAGCGAATTTGGCACGGCGTAGTCTGATTCGACGTCGTGGCCTTCGACTTCCTTCAGGATTTTGTCAGCGCCGCTGGTTTGCTCATATTCGATGTAGAGCACGGGATTGATGACGTGCTCGTGCTGCAGAAGGCGGAAACGGTTTTCCCAGCGGAATCCGGTGAAGATGGTGCTGTCGCCAAAGGTAGTCTGGCCGTCGAGGTAGACCTCAGTAGTCCACCAAGCGGTCGCGCCGTATTCGAATTCAGTCCAGTAGGCGTGGAAGTCGTTGCCCCGGCGTTGCGTGCCGAAGGTGGAAAAGTATTCAACTTCGAGGTTGCCCGGTTCCTCTAAGTAGTGGTCGTAAGTGACGATGTAGGGACTTTCCTGGGCGCGGGCTGGGAACGCGACGGCCCCGAGAAGCAGCGCCAGCAGAATTGGCAGCCAAGTTCGGGGAACCGGCAACGATGCAGATGCAACTTGATTGCAATTATTCCCCATAGACGTGGATAGCATCAAAAGACAGCCCCCATCCACTAGTTGCAACTGAGTCGCATCTATGATTACACTAGCGATCATGCCGGACGCAGGGCGGATTTGTCCAGCTCCGGCAGAAAAATTCGTCGCACTCGGATTGCGACCAGTTGCGACAGACAAGGACGCAAGCCAAACGCGCGTTTTTGCGCCGCAAAGAACGGGGCGCGCGGCGCGGCTCGCCCGGGTCCTTTCGTCGGGCAAAAAGCGCCCTCCTCAGGATGACAAGACATGCCGCTACCACAGACTGAAATGCCGGGCCGTCTGCAGGCGCAGTTAGCCGAACGTGGCATCCGCATGACCACCCAGCGGCGGGCCATTCTCAGCGTGATGGAGACTGCCCGCAAGCATCTGGACGCCAGCCAGATTCTGCGCAAAGCGCAAAAGCTCGATGCCAGCGTGGACCGCAGCACGGTCTACCGCACGTTGCGCCTATTGAAGCGCCAGGGCCTGATTGACGAACTCGATCTGATGCACCTCAACGGCGAGGGACACTACTACGAGCGTAGGCTGGAAAGAGACCACATTCACATGGCGTGCCTGCGCTGCGGCAGGATCACCGAATTTGTGAGCGACGAATTCGAAAAGCTTAAGCGCCAGGTCGAGCGAGACTGCCGGTTTCGAGTGCTGGTCTCACGGCTGGAAATTGGCGGGTACTGCGCGGCTTGCCGGGGAGCGCAATAGATGCAGCAGTTTTGCAGCCGGCACAAAGAAAAAGCGTCCTCGACTTTTCAGTCCAGGACGCCTCGGCAGCCCTCCCCCAGAACTGCCAAACCACGAGATGGATATTAAGATTCTCCTCACTTTTCGTAAACGTCACTTTGGTAACGCAAATTTGTCGAAACCCAGGGTGGGCATTCACCAAAGTAACTGAGTCGGAGGACGCAGGGGAGCTGCGACTGGAGTCTGAGGCAAAGCCGCTTACTGTCTTTGCCAGGTTTGGCCGCCATCGTCCGTGACCCAGACTTCACCCGTAGATGTCGCGACCTTCCCGCGTTGAGCGTCAGAGAATTCCACAGAGACTACGTCACCGGTTAGAGTCGCACCGCCGAGTGAGGGCAGCACTCGGGTCCAATGTTGGCCGGCGTCAATCGAATGATAGAGGATGCCATTGGAACCGCCAGCCCATACGTCCGATCCGGTGGCAGTCACGGCGCGGAAGGTGATGCTGGCGGCCGGCTGTTTCAGATCTTTCTTGTCTGCAATTTCGGCTTTAGCAAGCGGCGTCTCTGGCATTATTACGAAACTGGTGAGGCCTCCTTCCGGCGCAATACTCGTACGTATTTCGACATCTTGCCAGGTCTTGCCTTGATCGAGGGAGCGTTGTAGAGAGCCAGTGGAACCTATGTTCCACCGCGGCATGCGCCCGGGCCCCAGCTCGGCGAGTTGTGCGAAGTTGCGTCCGTTCAGAGCTGTGCCGCCTGCTGCAGCCGGAATCACTTGCTGCGTAGTAGCATCTGCCGATATCGGCCCGCCGACGTTGGCCCCTTGACCGCTCACAGGTGGCTTTGCTTTGTCCACCCGCTTTGAGTAGTAGCCGTAGCCGAAATGCTCCGCCGGCTGACCCGATTGCGCCTGGAGCTGCGCTTCTTGATTAGATGGAATCTGAGTCTGGACCTCGGTTTGGACCTGCTGTGCCTGACTCGACGCTTCTACTTGAACCGTTTGCGGCGCGGCCGGGACCATCCGACTTGCTGCCAAGTCAGCGGCGTGGGTTTTCGCCGGGGCCGGCGCGGTCAGTAACGGAACTGACTGCGCCCCCGCGCTTTGTTGCCGCCACTGTGTCGGCATCTGCGAACCGCGTTGAAGTTGGCCGTCAGCCACGCCCGCGACTGGTGGCGGTGGCATAGGAGCTTGCGCCTGTTCTGCGCGGGGGCTCAACTTCTGCTCGGTGACCGGGAGTCCTGTGTAGCCCCCAGAACTGGCATTGGTGGAGTGGGCGCTCAGTAGAGACTTGTCTTTGCCCTGCGCGGGTGCTCCAGCCGTGGACGGTGCCGCAGTTCTGGTCTGCAAGTTAGCAGAACCTTCGAGGTGAGCAGTCTCGGTGAGGGCTTGACGCCGTTGCAGTTGCATGACCCCAATCGTTGCGACGGCAATGACGCAGGCTGTCACGAATCCCCAACGAAACACTGGCCAGGTTAGCCATCGGCTACGGGCCGGAACGAACACAGTCTGCATTTGCTCAGGTTCAGGCAAGGCGAGCGCCAGCACATCGCGGCAGTCGGCGCAGCAGGCGAGATGCTCGACCACGACGGCGCGCTCGGTCTCCGGCAGCGAACGCTCGGCGAAGGCCGTCAGGACGTTCGCGTCAGGATGACCGGCCGCCGGCGCTGCCGCCCGCAGCCTTTCGCGCACGATTTTGGGGACGCTTTGCATTTCAATTACTGGCTCAATAGCCTGTCTTGGCTTCGCCAAGAATACCGTTCTAAGAAAAACCTGATTAAGTCAGTTTTGTCATTCCGAGCGAAGTCGAGGAACCTGCTTTTCTGCACTTAATCAGAGCTTCTCTAAACCCTACCCCGGGCCTTCCCGGACTCTAGCCTCCACCCTCTTGTCAGAGAACGCGGGCTCTTCCGAATCTTGCGCCAAATTGCGCCGAATATCTATCTGCAGGTCCCGCACATCGACCTCCAGAGCCTCTTCGGCCTGCCGGCGGGACATTCCGCGGCGGACCAGCCCTGCCAGAATCTGCTTGCGCAGGGCTTTCGCCAGCCGGTCGAGCTTACGGCTGATGGTCGACTCGTGAACGCCCAACATTCGCGCAATCTCGGCCAGAGTGCGCCCATCCAGATAATACGCGCTGAGTACTGTGCGGTCCTTGCCGGAAAGAAGGCCCAGGACCTCGTCCGTTGCCTGCGCCAGACGCAGGTCGGCCCCGGCCGGCTCAGGGTCAGGAGCCCGGAACTGCACGCCTTCTTCCGATTCCTCGTCCAGGCTCACCAGGCGCTTGGTGCGCCGATAGCGGTTGACGTATTCCTGCGCCAGCACCGTGCGCAACCAGCCTTCCAGAGACCCCCGCCCGGTGTAGGAAGCCAGCTTGGAAACCCGCACGCCTTCGCGCGTGTTCGTGCCGTAAAGGTCGGCGTAGAGCGTGTCGGCCAATTCCCGGGCCGCGGAGTCCTCACGCGCGATGCGTAGCGCGCACTGATAAAGCTTTTCCCGATAGCGCGTGAGGAAAATCTCCCAGGCGGAATTGTGGCCGGCAGCACAGGCACGAGCGAGGGCCAATTCGTCAACGCGAAGGGCTAGAAAGAACGAGCGCAGTTCGGCCTCGGAGCCGCCCGCCGTCGCATGTTTCGATCCGACTTCACAGAGGATCGCCCCGAAAGATTCGCGGCTCAGACCGACCTTCTCACAGGCGCTGCGGGTATGGAGCTCCGCCAGCAGATCGTTCACCACCGACTGCACAGCGGAGATCGGTTTGGTTGAGCTCATTGCCCGACGAAGCGCCCCATCTATCTAACAACCCTGATCCTACCAATTTGTTAGACGCGCGGAGAGGGAAATTTGTCCGCAAGGTGGACAGGCATTTTCGTTCTTCCCATGAGCCAGGAGCGCAAAATCCCATGTCTCGCAAAAGCGGCGAGACATGGGGCACCCCAGTTGGCGGCGCTCGTCTGGCTTGGGGGAGCGTCTATGAATCCGAAGGTCTTCTTAGGCTTGAGTGTTCTCATTCTCGTGGTTGGGCTGGTAGTCGCCAGCCAGCGGCCAGTGCGGGCGGGAGAGGTGATTCCCGCATCCGGGTACAAGGTGCTGGAACCGATCCAGCATGGGAATCTGACCGTGTTTCCGGTAGTCGCAGCCAAGAGCTACCCGACAGCCCAGTTCCTGACGCTCGATGAAGGACTGCGCTCGGGAGAAGTGGTTGTTACGGAAGCGGGCAGCGTCCAGGGGCTAATTCGGCGCCGTCCGGCGCCCCCTATTCGCCATGACGGGGCGCAGGTGAACCGGCTGGTTCTGGTGAACAACTCGACGCGCCCCTTGCTGCTGCTGGCGGGCGAGATTGTCACCGGCGGCAAGCAGGATCGGGTGATCGGTAAAGACCGCATCGTTCCTCCTGAGAGCGATCCCGTAGACCTGAGCGTATTTTGCGTCGAGCCGGGCCGGTGGGTCGCCACCAGCGAGCACTTTGGAGCGTCGGCGGCAATGTATGGCGGAGTTGTAGCCGGAAGGAATGCTCCTCCTCCCCCGGCGATGATGGCGCAGCCGTCGGTGCGCGCCAAGGCGATGGCCGACAAAGATCAGAACGAGGTTTGGGCAGAGGTGCGAAAACAGCAAGCGGCAGAAACTGTGGAAGTGACCGCGGCCGCACCCTCGGTGGCGGCTGAGATAGCAAACACGAGTTCGTACGCCCGGGTGATGGAGAACGAAGTGGTCAAGAAGCAAGTGGACGCGGTCGCCATCCCGATCGAAACTCATTACGAAAGCTTGATCCGCCAGCTGCGCGACCGCAACGCAGTCGGCGTCGTGGTTGCAGTGAACGGGCGCATTATCTGGGCGGATGTGTTTGCTAGCACGAATCTGCTGGAGAAGTACTGGCCAAAGCTGGTGCGCTCGTATGCCTCAGAGGCCGTCGTAACGAGGGCGAAAGAAATCGAGGTGACCGTCACTCGGGCGCAGGAATTTTTGCAGGATATGGAAGGGCACAAGGAGACCATCGAGCGCGAACCCGGAGTCTACCAGCACACGGAAGTGACCGGAGATGGGTTCAAGGCATTCGCACTGACCTCGCTGCTGCCAAAGACCGGCTTCGAGGTTCATGTGGCAAAGATGGCTGAGTGAAGGACAATGGTCAGTTTGGAGCCCCGGACGCCCTCGTCCGGGGTTCGACTTTTCGGCGGACGGGGCGTCCGCCGCTCCACACCATTGATCTTCGGCCGGGGCCGCTGATCACTTGCTGCTTCATATTCGACGACTTCGAATTGATTGCTCTCGCAGGTCGAACGTGCCATGGTCGCTCTTCCTTACGCTCATTGTTGCATGTGATACCAATCTGATCTGTCCATCCTGTTTCTCGTCCGCCAGTCCGCATGACCATGCTTACCTGTCATCTCGCTC
>Ga0187771_10000191_pt1 | contig 33840 bp, 35 predicted proteins | sample 0116_SJ02_MP15_1_FD_133139 | JGI IMG/M metagenome (GOLD analysis project Ga0187771, IMG submission 133139) | Tropical peat soil microbial communities from peatlands in Department of Meta, Colombia - 0116_SJ02_MP15_10_MG | ecosystem: Environmental > Terrestrial > Soil > Wetlands > Peat | place...
GAACGGCCCAGATTTCACCGATTTCTTGGTCAATAGAGCGACTATTAACCGGCAAAATCGGTAAAATCCGGCCTCGCTCAGCCGAATTTTCGTAACGATCCCCTAAGCCCGACAGGCTCCTAGAAACCCGCGTTTGCACGCAGGTAGGCGCCCAGTTCCCCGTCACGCTTGGAGATGTGGTTGATCAGCCATTTGAGCAGCAGATTGTTGGTTTCGGTCACATGGTGGACCGCAACCCCTTCGGTTGTGATCTCGTCCTCTAGCGCCTTGAGCCTGACAATAAAACCGTCATGCTCGTTTTTGTGGGCGTCATAGCCGGGATAATGGTGCTTTCTCTGGATGTTTTCCTCGTCGCTGAAATGCTTGACCACATACTCATCGAGAAACACCAGAAGCCTCTGCAACTCCTGCATCCCCTTGCCCCCCTCGCAGGCCTTGAGCAGGCTGTCGAAGCGGGACAACAGCTCCTTGTGCTGACTGTCGATCTCCGGAATGCCTATCGCCAGGGACTCTCTCCATACGATACCCATATCACATATCCTCTTTATGTCGTAAATTGCAAGCCGGTCCAGCCGGCGCCCGTACGGACGGATCGCACCGCTACAGCTTATTTTTTAGATTTCTTATTACTCTTTTCCTCCTGTTTTTGCAACACCTCCGCCATCCGCCGCAGACGGGCGTCCACCAGGTGGTACAGCGTCCCCTTGGGGAACATCCCGCTCCTGGCCCGCTTCCCGGCGGCCATGCCGGTCAGGATCTCGATCCCCTGCTCAATGGTCTCCACACTCCAGATGTGGAACCGGCCGGCTGCCACCGCCGCCACAACGTCGTCCCGCAACATCAGGTGCCGTTCATTGGCCTTGGGAATCATGACCCCCTGCCGCCCGTTCAGCCCCTTGGACTTGCAGACGGCAAAAAAGCCTTCAATCTTGTAGTTCACCCCGCCGATGGGCTGGATAATGCCGCGCTGGTTGACGCTCCCGGTCACTGCGATGCCCTGCCTGACAGGAACACCGGACAAGGCCGACAGCAAGGCGTACAGCTCGGTGGAAGAGGCGCTGTCTCCCTCGACGCCGTCGTAGGATTGTTCAAAGCAGACGGAAGCGGAAAGCGACAAGGGACGCTTGACGGCAAAAACCCCTCCAAGGTATCCGGTCAGGATCAAGACCCCCTTGTCGTGAATCGGACCCGAAAGCTTGACCTCGCGCTCGATGTTGACCATGCCGGCCTGACCGGTGTAGACCCTGGCCGTAATGCGCGAGGGGCGGCCGAAGGTGTGGTCGCCGAGGGAGATCACCGATAGTCCGTTGATCTGGCCGCATACCTCGCCGTCCGTGTCCACCATGATGGTGCCGTCGTCGTACAACTCCTGCATGCGCTCTTCGATGCGGTTAACCCGGTAGAGCTTCTCTTCGGCGGCCCGCTGCACATCGTCGCCGCTGACAATGGCGTGGCCATCCTTGTGGGCCCAGAAAACGGCCTCACGGATAAAATCGGCGATTTCCATGAACTGGGAGGAAAGCTTTCCCTGGTCTTCCACCATGCGGGAGGTATGCTCCAGCAGGCGGGCAACAGCGCTGCGATCGAAATGCAGCAGTTTTTCGCACCGGCAGTGGGTGGCCACGAACAGGGCGTAGTCCCGCATGATCTCCGGCGTGCGGGACACGCGGTTGTCGAACTCGGCCTTGACCTTGAAGAATTTGCGGTAATCCGGGTCCAGATGAAACAGCAGATAGTAGATCCAGGGCGAGCCGATCAGGATAATCTTGGCTTGGAGCGGCACCGGCTCCGGTTTGAGCGACACCATGGTCATGAAACGGTACTGTTCCAGGACGTCCTCGATCCTGATCTCGCCGGTCCGGATGCAGCGTTTGAGCGAATCCCACACAAATGGGTTAATCAGCATCTCACGGGCATCGATCACCAGGTAGCCGCCATTGGCGCGGTGCAGTGCACCGGATCTGATCATGGTGAAATCGGTCACCGCCACCCCGCCGTACTGCATGACATGTTCGATGCGGCCAAAGAGATTGTTGTAGGTGGGGTTGGACTCGAAGATGACCGGCGCACCCTTGGCCTCCCGGTTATCCACCAGCACATTGACCTCGTAACGTTCGAAGGTCGGTTCCTGGCGCGGCATCTTCAGGCCGGGGATCTGGGACTGGGGCGCCTGGGGCTTGAAATCCTCAAGGTTATTGAGGATATCCTCCTGCACCGCCTCCAGATATGCCAGCACCTTGGGAAACTCGCCATACTTCTGGCGCAGCGGGTCGAGGCGATGCCCCAGGCACGACAAACCCAGTTCCCGATCAGCCTGGAAAAGCGCATCCTTGGTCGCCTTCTCGCTCCCGCGCACCTGGCGCAGAACCTCGTTCAAACTCTCCGTCAGTTCCTTGCCGTCCTGCTCCAGTTTTTCGCGTTTTTTCCGGGGCAGCGACTCATACTCATCCTGGGTATAGTTGCGCCCCTCCTTCTGGGGCACGACCACCAGCCCGGAAACCGTCCTCTGGAGGGTAAACCCGCGTTTCTCGCACTCCTTTTCAAGCGTCTGGAACAACCCGCTGTTGGTGGCCTGGTACGTTTCCAGGATCTCGGTGCGGCGGTTCTCGTACTCCCGGCTTTCCAGGGCCTTGGGTATATCCTCCTTGAAGGCCTCGATCAACTCCTTCATGTCTGCGGCCAGCACGCCCCCCTTGCCGGCCGGCAACGACAGGGATACGGCGGCATCGTGATCCTTGAAATTATGGACATACAGCCAATCCCAGGGTTGCGGTTCGTTCGCAATCCGCTTCCTGAGGATGCTGCGGATGGTCGAGGCCCGGCCGGTGCCGGTTTCGCCGGAGATGTAGAGATTGAAACCGGTACCCTCCATGCCGAGCCCGAACTCGATCGAACGCAGGGCGCGCTCCTGGCCGATGGCATCTTCCAGATCAGGGAGTTCTTCGGTGGTTTCGAAATCGAACATCCCGGGATCACACTTCCAACGGAGTCTTTCGGCAGGGATGAGCAGTTTGGAGAGAGGCATCAGACGCTCCTTATCTAGCTAGGTTGTTGAAAAACAGTCATCTCGCCGCCGTCCTCGAAAACCCCTTCGTGCGGCGTAGCGCTGCTACGCCTCCTCGGGGTTTCCTGCGGGTGCGACGATCTGACTATTTTTGAACAACCTGAATTTTTCAGTAACCTGTTACAATGAGCCATAGGGCGCCAGAAGCGGAACCGGATGTTCCAGAATGCGGCGCAACTCGGCCAGGAACCTGGCGGCATAGGCCCCGTCCACTACGCGGTGGTCGCTGGACAGGGTCACCCGCATTGTGGGGGCCGCACATACCTGCCCGTTTCTGACCACGGGCCGCTCAGCCACCGCACCCGCCGCCAGGATGGCAACCTGTCCCGGCATGATCAGGGCGTCGAATTCGTCCACCCCATACATGCCCAGATTGGACACTGAAAAGGAGCCACCCGACATCTCTCCGGAGGCAAGCCGGCCGCTTCTGGCCTTGTCCGCCAGACGGGCCGCCTCACGTTCGATTTCTGCAGCCGCCAGGCGCGTACAATCCCTGACCACCGGCATCAAAAGGCCATCGGAAAGCGCCACGGCAAAACTGATATTCACCGGACCGGCCGCAACGTCGGGTTGGCCTGCCATGAGCAGGGGAAACCCTTTGAGAGCAACGGCGCAGGCCTTGATCAGCAAGGCGTGATAGCCGACCTGCCCATCGGTCCCTTTCAGTTCGCTGACCACCTCGCGGCAGGCCGCCATCGCCACCTCCACTGTTGCGGTGAAATGGGGGATCTCCTGCCAGGATCGGGTGACCGTGGCGACAATGGCCTGGCGCATGGTGCTCGGCCCAGGCAGACCGGCGGACGGGGCGGCATCCTGCGGACCAGCCGGGGCAGGGGCCGAACCGGCAACCAACTCGGGCTCCGTCTGCGACCCGGGCGTTTCCGTCGCCAGCGCAGCCGGCGGAACCAGATCCTCCTGGAGAATCCTTCCCTCGGGCCCGCTGCCGCGCACCTGGATGAGGTCAATGCCCATCTCCCGAGCCATGCGGCGCACCAGTGGCGACGCCTTCTCGCGGTCCGCCCCATCGTGCCCCGCCGGCAACGAGGGAGGCAAAACTTCGGACCGCGGCGGCAGCACAGCCGCGACAGGGGGTTCAGGCGTTTCCGGTTGGGAGGGCGCAACGGCGGCCGCTGCCGTCCGGAGAGGCTCGGCGGTCTCGGCCGCCAGTTCGCCCGGCTCGCCGATCAGTCCGAGCACCGTGCCGACCGGGACGTTTTCGCCCCCCTTGGCAATAGTCGCAAGCAGGACGCCCGAAGCGAACGCCTCCAGTTCCATGACCGCCTTGTCGGTTTCCACCTCGGCTATCACATCGCCGCGCTCGATACGGTCCCCCACATTCTTGCGCCAGCCGATGAAGCTCCCCTCGGTCATGGTATCAGACAACTTCGGCATGGTGATTTCCGTTGCCATAGTAAGCCATCCCCTTCTTTCCCCTTTGTTGAAAGGGGTCCCAGGCATTTTCAGTAGCCGCCGCCCGCCACTTCCCTCACGGCCTGGATAATGGTTTCCTTCTGCGGTATGCAGATCTTCTCGATCTTGCGTGAGTAGGGCATGGGCACGTCCAGCCCCGAAACGCGCCTGACTGGCGCCCGAAGGACATCGAAGCAGTTCTCGAAGATACGGCTGGCGATCTCGGCGCCCAGGCCGCAGGTACGCCAGCATTCCTCCACCACCACCGCCCGGCCGGTCTTTCTGACCGAGGCCAGGATGGCATCGTCGTCCAGGGGGGCCAGGCAGCGCAGGTCCACCACTTCGCAGGAGATTCCTTCCCCGGCCAGTTCCTCGGCCGCCTGCAGGGCCAGCACGGCCATGCGCGCATACGCCACGATGGTTACCTTCTCGCCCGGCCGCATGACCTTGGCCCTGCCGATGGGGATCAGGTACTCCGGATCTTCCGGCACCTCCCCTTTGTAGTTGTAGAGCAGTTCGTGTTCCAGGAAGACAACCGGATTGTTGTCCCGGATGGCGCTCTTCAGAAGCCCCTTGGCATCGGCCGGCGTCGACGGGTAGAGCACCCGCATGCCGGGGCAGTGCATGAACAAGGTCTCCAGGCTCTGGGAGTGCTGGGCGCCCAGTTGGCTACCCCCCCCTCCCGGCATCCGGATCGTCATGGGCACACTAGCCTGACCGCCGAACATGTAATGGATCTTGGTCATGTGATTGACGATCTGGTCCATGGCCAGGAGTGCGAAGTTGACCGTCATCAGTTCAGCCACCGGCCGCACCCCGCCCATGGCGGCCCCCACGGCCACGCCGACAATGGTATTCTCCGAGATCGGCGTATCCTTGACCCGCTCCTCGCCGAATTCGGCCAGCAACCCGCGGGTCACCTTGAAGGAGCCCTCGTACAACGCCACATCCTCGCCCCAGACCACCACCGTCGGGTCGTGGCGCATCTCTTCCCTGAGAGCCAGGTTGATCGCATCCCGATAGGTCATTTCAGACATAGATATCCTCCCATACCTCGCTATCCTCCGGCCAGGGCGACTCTTCGGCGAAGGCGACCGCCTCCTGCACCCTGGCCCTGCACCGGGCCTCGACGGCATCCAAAGCCTCGCGGGTGGCGACCCCTTCCTCCAAGAGCCGCCTGGCATAGTTGGGCAGCGGGTCGCGGGACCTCCACAACTCGTGCTCGGCAGCCGAACGGTATTTGCCCGGATCGGCCATGGAATGTCCCCGGAAACGGTAGGTGGTGGCCTCGATGAAGAGGGGCCGGCCGGTCTCCCGCACCTTTTCGGCGGCATACTTCACCGCCTTGTAGACCGCGATCACGTCCATGCCGTCCACCTTTTCGGAAGGGATGTCATAGCCGCAGGTGCGGCGGTGGATGGATGCCAGGGCCGAAGAACGGTGGACCTCCGTGCCGATGCCGTAGAAGTTGTTCTCGCAGATGAAGAGCACCGGCAACTCCCACAGTTGGGCCCAGTTGAGGGATTCGTGGAAGGTCCCCTGGTTGACCGCGCCGTCGCCGAAAAAACAGGCGGTGATGCGGTCCTCGCCCCGGTACTTGGCGCTGAAGGCCAGCCCGACGGAGATGGGAAACTGGCCGCCGACGATGGCATAACCCCCCATGAAGTTCAGGGCGGGATCGAAAAGGTGCATGGACCCTCCCTTCCCCTTGCAGATACCGGTGGCCTTGCCGAACAGTTCTGCCATGACCCTCCTCGGGTCGGCGCCCCGCACAATGGCCTGTGCGTGCTCACGGTAGGCCGAAAGGATATAATCGTCCTTGTGCAGGCCGGCCGTCGCCCCGACCGCTACGGCCTCCTGGCCGCTGTACAGGTGCAGGAACCCGGTGATATTGCCCTTGGCGTATTGTTCGGCGCAATGCTCTTCGAACTCCCGCGAAATAAACATCTGTTCGTAGAGCCGCACCAGTTCGTGATCCGGCAGCACCATGCGCAATCTGGTTTCCATCGTATCCTCCCCGTTGGTCAATCACCTGAATCCGTCTGAACGCGGACCGCCCGCCGGGCGACCTCCCGTTGGATGGCCTCGATGGCCGATCCCACATCCAGTTCACCATTGAAGGTGCCCGCAAGTGCGGGGATATAGCCGCGCTCCAGCAGCAGGCGATAGGATGAGGCAAAGCCCAGGTCCAGGGCCCAGGAAAGCTGCAACAGCTTGAAGTCGTTGAGGACCCGGCACTGTTCCAGCCTGACGACGCTTTGCGCCGCAAAGGCGTCCCGGCAGACCGGCGTGCATCCGGGCAGATCGGGCAACTCCAGGGTGGCAGCGGATGCGCGTTGCTCCGGAGACAGGGTGAACAGTTCGAGAAATACCCGCCAGATATCAAGCTTGTCCGCATCCCGGATCAACTGCATGAACAGCCTTGTCGGCGAACTGACCCGTGCGGGCAGTGCCAGCACGTTGTGAAAACGCACCGCCTCCTCGATCAGCAGGCGCTCGGCGGGATTGAGGCCGTCCAGCAGATTGTGCTCGGCCATCACCTCCAGCGAGAGCCGGGCATGGTTGTCGGAGTCGCTGTCGCGAAAGGTGCGCCAGCGCCGGTACTGGGGAAAACGTCCGACATCGTGCAGCAGGGCGACGGTCGCCGCAATGCGGGCATCGTTGGCCGGAAGCCCTTCTCCCGCCGCCAGGATGGCGCTGACCTCGCACACCTTGCGGGTATGTTCGATCTTGAGCAGGATATTGCCGAGCCCTTCCGGGTCAATATCGAGAAAAGTGCGGGTATAGCCGTCAAACCATTGGCTGATGGCCGCAACATGCTGTTGTTCCATGAATCTTTCGGCTCTCTTCCGAAGCGTTGAAATTGCTGAAATAATACTGTAATCTGCTATAAAGTCAAACACTGCCTCCGGAGACCCCATGCAGCCGTCCCTGTTCCCTGACATACACGATCCACGGGAGAATGCCCGGACCAGGGCAGAGGAACTGCGCCGCCTGCTCGAATACCACAACCGGCTGTACTATCTGCTGGATGCGCCGGAGATCAGCGATGCCGACTACGACGCCCTGTTCCGGGAACTGCAGGCCATCGAGGAACAGCATCCCGAACTGGTGACCCCCTCGTCGCCGACCCAACGGGTCGGTGGTGCAGCGCTGGACAAATTCGCCCCCGTCTCCCACCGCGTTGCGATGCTGTCGCTGGAAAACGCCACCAACGAAGAAGAGATCAGGGAGTTTGACCAGCGGGTCAAAAAGATCCTGGCATTGCCTGCCGGGGCTGAGGTGGACTACGTCTGCGAGCCGAAGATGGACGGCCTGGCAGTGGAGATGGTCTACGAACATGGAGCCCTGACGCTCGCCTCCACCCGCGGCGACGGACTGACCGGTGAAGACGTGACCGCGAATATCCGGACGATCCGCTCGCTCCCCCTGCGTCTCTCAGGCAAAGACACACCGCAACTGCTGGAGGTGCGCGGCGAGGTGTACCTGTCCCTGGAGGCATTTCAACACATCAACCGGGAAAAAGAGGAGAACGGCGAGCCCCCTTTCGCCAACCCGCGCAACGCAGCCGCCGGTTCTCTGCGCCAGCTCAACCCCCGCGTCACGGCACGCCGGCCGCTCTCTGTTTTCTGTTATGCGCCGGGCGTCAACGAAGGAGCGGCATTTGACTCGCAGCAGGAGTTCTTTGCCTTCATCGGCGCCCATGGGCTGCCGGTCAACCAACTGGTACGGCCGGTAACCGGGATCGAGGCGGCGGTGGCGTATTACCGCGAGATCCAGGAGCGCCGGGATACGCTCCCCTACGAGATCGACGGCACGGTCATCAAGGTCGATTCGTATGCCCTCCAGCGGGAATTGGGCGAAAAGAGCCGCTCGCCCAAATGGGCCATCGCCTGCAAGTTCCCGCCGCGCCAGGCGGAGACCGTTGTAGAGGCCATCGTCCCGTCGGTCGGCCGGACCGGGGTCATCACCCCTGTGGCGCACCTGCGGCCGGTAGTGATCTCCGGGGTGACGGTCGCCCGCGCCACCCTGCACAATTGGGACGAGATAGCCGCCAAGGACATCCGGATCGGCGACACCGTGCTGGTGGAACGGGCCGGCGACGTCATACCGGCGGTGGTCAGGGTGCTGAAGGAAAAACGGACCGGGCGGGAGATGCTGCTGCCGCCACCCCAAACCTGCCCTGAATGCGGTTCGGAGGTGGTCCGCATTGCCGACGAGGTGGCGGTACGCTGCATGGGGCTCTCCTGCCCGCCTCAAATCCGTGAATCGATCATCCACTTTGCCTCGCGCAACGCCATGGACATCGAAGGACTGGGAGAAAAATTCATCGAACAGTTGCTCTCCCTTGGGCTGGTGCACAATGTCGCCGACATCTATCGCCTGTCACATGCGGATTTCATGCAGTTCGAGCGCATGGGAGACAAACTGGCCGGCAATCTTCTGGCAGCAATCGGGAACAGCAAACACCGGGAACTGGGCAGATTCATCTTCGCCCTCGGCATCCGCCATGTGGGTGAGCGAACAGCCAGGATACTGGCCCAATCCTTCGGCAGTCTGGAAAACCTGGAACAGGCGACCATTGACGAACTCACCAGTATCCGCGATATTGGCGCAACCGTTGCCCAAAGCATTCGCACCTTCTTTGACAACCGGCATAACGTGGCCGTCATCCGGCGCATGTTGGAAGCGGGTGTGGCCCCGTCTGCCGAAGAAAAACGGATTGGCGGCAAGCTTACCGGCAAAAGCTTCGTCTTCACCGGCACGCTTGCCGGATTTTCCCGCGACCAGGCTCGCAGGATCGTTGAAGATGAAGGAGGGCACGTGGTTGGTTCCGTCTCCAGAAAAACCGATTACGTCGTTGCCGGCGAAGACCCTGGCAGCAAACTGGAAAAAGCCAGGGAATTGGGTGTCACCGTACTCTCCGAAGCCCTGTTTGCCGAGTTGGTGCAGAAAACGGGCTGAGACATCCCCGAACCGGGTTGAGAGGAACCATGGCGGACAAAGCTGCGATGATGATCACGGCCCGCAAGATGTTCAAGGATGTCAGCGACCTGCCGACAATTCCGATGATCGTCTCGCGGGTCATCAGGCTCCTGGACAATCACGAATCCAACCCGGACGAGATTGCGGACCTGATCCTTTCCGACCAGGTACTGGCGGCGCGGGTCATCAGGGTGGTAAACTCTCCCCTCTACCTGCCGGGAAGCAAGATCACCTCCGTAAAACGCGCCCTGCTCTACCTGGGGTTCAGAAGCGTGCGCGAGATGATCCTGACCAGTTATTTCGTGGACGGCTTCAAGAGACAGGAGCAACCATTCGATATGAACGTCTTCTGGATGCATTCCTTCAGCGTCGGCTCCATGTCCCGCCGCATCGCCGAAATGACGGGATACGGCGATACGGAGACGGCATATCTGGTCGGCATCATTCACGATATCGGCAAGGTCTTTCTCGGCCATTATTTCAAGGAAGAGTACGGCGCCATGCTCTCCACCATCAATTACACCAGGTCAACAACCTACAACGCCGAGATGGAGTATTTCGGCACAACCCATTGCGAGTTGGGGCTCTGCCTGGCGCAGCGCTGGAACTTCCCTCCGGTGTATTGCGATACCATCTCCCAGCATCACACCTCCGAACTGGCCATTGAAGATCCGTTGCTGACCTCGATCGTCACGCTGGCCGACTTCTTCTGCCTGGCCTACACCATCTCGGACAGCGTGGCCCAGGCCTCCAAACCGGAAAGATCGGAAGAATACGCCTGGAGCCTGCTCAAACAGCATTCGCGCAATCCCCTTCCCAGCACCCTGGGGGATTTCCTCTTTATGCTGAACGATGAATATGTCGGGGTCTTCCGCGAAGTCAACCAGCTCTTCAGCACCATGACCGCGGCATGAAGCAACGCCCATGACCGCCAGGCTGATCGTCTCGCTGCTGACCTTTCCGGGCGTAATGCTGCACGAATACGCCCACGCCTGGGCCTGCCGGCGGCTCGGGATCCGCGTCCGGAAGGTCTGCTACCTGCGCCTGGGCAACCCTTTGGGGTACGTGCTCCATGAACAACCGGCATCCGCTGTGCAACACATCCTGGTTGCGGTCGCACCGTTCTTTGTTTCCACCGCAACCGCCCTGGCCGTCAGCCTGCTGTCGTCGCTTTGTGTTGCAAGCCCCGCGGCTGCCGAATTCAGGGACCTCGCAGCGCTCGCCGGCGCCTGGCTCAGCTTTTCTCTGGCCTTGCATTCATTCCCCAGCAGCGGCGACGGGGATGCGCTCTGGCAGGACGTTGCCAGCCCCGGCAGGGGCATTTGCGCCAAACTGCTGCTGGCTCCGGTGGTGGGCCTGATCCGCCTTGGCCAGGCCGGCGCCGCCGTCTGGCTCCATGCCCTGTTCGCCGTGGCCGTGGTGGCCTTGCCGCCACTCATGCTGGTTGCTATTCTGAGGTGATACGATTGTACTTCAACGCTAACAGGTTATTGAAAAACTCAGGTTGTTCAAAAATAGTCAGATCGTCAATGAAACGGATGAGAGTTGAGAAAAACCGCCTTTACTCATCCCTCAACCCTCATCCCTCAACAGCTTTAACCCGATGGCTGTATTTCAACAACCTGCTAAATCAGGAGGTTTATCATGTCGGACGAGACGCCGGTTTCCTGTTCCAAATGCAGCAGCGTATGGCAAAAAAGCGGCACCACCAACTGCTGGAGCGGCGATCCGGACACGGCGCCGCCCAAACCGGGCAACTGCCCCTCCACCACTTATGACGACGCAGTGAGGGAAGCGTTCGAGGAATACCGGGGAGATGGGGAAGAGGCTCGCATCGCCCTGGTGGCGGCGCGGGTGGAAGGACTCTGTTACCAGAGGACGGCGGGCAGCGATACGATCATGCCCCGTTGGACCAGGGTTGAGGATACGATCGCCTTTGCCAAGCTGATGGGCTACCGGAAGATCGGCATCGCGACCTGCATCGGACTGCTGGACGAGGCCGACCGCCTGGCTGCCGTCCTGAAGGCCCAGGGGCTTGAACCGCTGAGCGTCTGCTGCAAGGCGGGAAGCATCGACAAGCGGGAACTGGGACTGGCGGAAGAGGACAAGGTCAGGCCCGGCACGTTCGAGCCGGCCTGCAACCCCATTGCCCAGGCCGAAATCTGCAACCGCAACGGGACCGATATGAATATCATCCTCGGCCTGTGCGTCGGCCACGACATGCTCTTCAACAAGCGTTCACAGGCCCCGGTCACCACCCTGGTGGTCAAGGACCGGGTTACGGGCCACAACCCCATCGCCGTGCTGTACGGGCAGAATTTTTACTACAAGCGGCTCCAGAAACAGGAGATGAAGCTTTAAGCATTTGAACCGCAAAGACGCAAAGGACGCGATGAAAAATCATTCAGTTGTTTTGATCCAAGTCTTTCACCTGTTTGGTTCGAATTGATATTTTTGTCAGCATTTGAATTTACTTTGTGCCCTTTGCGTCTTTGCTGTTATTAACTGCCGGTTTTAGGCTGAATCGCTTGAATGAGTTATGAGAGGGAGTTTCACGTGCTGTTTTCAATTCAATAACGTGCAAAGGAGAAAGAAATGAAGCGGATTTTGTTGCTGCTGTTGGCGGGGTGCCTGTTGACCATCCTGGGATGCGCCGGGGCTGCGGTCAAGACCGACAGCCAGATGAATGAACAAACGTTGCGGATAGCCGGCAAGTACCTTAATCCATTTACGGCCGATATCTACTTGGAACTGCTGGACGACGGGACATTCCACGACATATTCGGAAAACGGACTGCACAAGGGAAATATACGGTAGCCGGCAATACGGTCAAATTTACCCTGGAAAACGGCAGGACGTTCGAATGCACCATTGACGGCAACTCTTTAGTGACCAAAGAAGGCATTAAATATACGAAACGGTAAAGTCCCGGCTCACAGGTCATCCTTCTTCCCGATTTCGGGGACGTTGCGGGGAACCGCGGCGCCATCACCTGCAAAGACTCTCCAGCAGGGCGCGGATGCCGTCTTTCCCGCTGAACTTGAGGGCGCCGGCAAGGCAGTTTCCCTACCTCAGGACCATGACCGGGCCATAGAGGGGATCGAGCCCCTCCAGCAATGCCGGCTCCTTCCCGCCGCCCCCCACCTTCGCCTGGGCCATCTGGGAACGGTAGCGGTCAAAGGCGGCTGAAGCTGATTCAACCGTGCTCCCCAGGAGGAGGAATACCTGCAGGTCTGTCCCCGCAACCACGGCATCGGCCACGACCCCCTTGTTCAGGAAATCATAGCCCAGAAGACTCTGGGGAAGGTACCGTTCCGATCCCTTGACCACCCCGGGCCGGTCCATGGCCGCAAGCTCGGGGGGGCCGCTCCTGGCGCCCGGCAACCGCGACGCCACCGTCCGCCCGCACTCGGCCAGGGCAGCGCCGGCATCGTCGGCGCCGGTCGCCTGGACGTGGACGAACAGGCGCCCCTGGTACAAGAAGAGCTGGGATGGTGAGAGATTGGACTCGGCGCCCACCATGAGGGTGCTCCCCTCCTTTTGGCGATAGTTGGCATAGATCCCGAAGGCGTCCAACAACGACCCCATACGATAGATTTCCACATCGATGCCGGCCTCGGGACGCTTCGCCTCGACGTAGCGGGCCGCGGCCATGCGCTCGAAGCCGTAGGGGAAGTACAGCTCTGCCTCGCCGTCGATCCGGTCGGACAGGGTGTCCCGGTCGTAGAAGAGCGGTTTCCCCTCCATATTCCATCCGGCGCCGCAGGCAAGCGGCGGCAGGAACTCCTCCATATCGCTGCCGGCCGAAGCGCTGAACGGAGCCAGAAGGGCGAGAAAAAACAGGACCGGAAGCAGGCACGCCGGGCAGGGCGGAAGACGGCGCGGTTTCAAGCCAGCACCGACCGGGCGCGTTCCATCTTGGCGGCGATGTCCAGCCCGTTGACGCAGCGGGCGGAGCACCCCGCGCAACCGCTGCAGGCCGCTGCCGTTGCACGGTGGGGAAGTTCGGCATAGGTGGCGCGGGCCAGTTCCGGGTCCCGGTACCCCCCCTCGGCATACATGAGCGCCCGGTTGACGGCGGATATCTCCACCCCCTGGGGGCATGCCGGCTCGCATGAGCCGCAGAAATTGCAGTAGAAGGGGGCGATGGCCTCGGCGTAGCGGTCGAGACGGCGCTCGTCGGCATAGGTAAAGGGCATGCCCATGACGGCAATGTCCTCCCGGAGCTGCGTCATGTCCTTCATGCCCGGTATGGCCGCAGTCACCCGAGGGTTCCGGAGCACCCACTTGAGTGCCGCCTGGTGGGGGGTAATGCCCCCCAGGCCGGTAGTGTCATACCCCCCAACCTGGGTCTTCATGGCAACGATGCCGATACCGGCCGATGCGGCCCGGCCGATGGCGGCCGCGACCTCCTTGTCCGACTTGAAGTTGTACTTGACGAGGCAGGTATCGAAGAACCGGTCGGGGTCGTCCGCCAAGGCGTTCAGAACCTCGGCCTCGTTCTTGTGGGTGGTCACGCCGCAGAAGCGCACCTTCCCTTCTTTTTTCAGCTGCGCCAGGGCTTCCCTGGTCTCGGGGATGAATATCCGTTCCTTGCCCGTAAGGTTGTGAAGCTGGATAACATCTATGCGGTCGGTTCCCAGGGTCTTGAGACTGGTCTCCACGTCACGGATGATCTCGGCCTTTGTCTTCGACTCCGGATGGGTCTTGGTGGCGATGAAAAGCTTGTCCCGCACCCCTTTCACCGCCTTGCCGACGATCTCTTCGTTCTTGCCCCCCATGTACTTGCGGGCAGTGTCGATGTAGTTCACCCCCTGGTCAATGGCGGCCCGGATCACCTCCGGCTCGGGGGTCAGCATGGCCCCGAAACCGACCACGGAGATCTTCAGGCCGGTCCGGCCCAAGGTGCGGTAGACCGGCTTGGGAAAGACGGGGCGCTCTGTTTCGGCCATGGTTTGCAGGGCCTCCGCAAATGCGGGCGGAGCGATCAGAGCGGTTGCGGTTCCCACCATCCCGGCCTTGATAAAGGTCCTGCGATTCATTCCCTTCTGCTCGACGGATTTCATGGAACGCTCTCCTTTCGGTCAACGTCAATCCAGCCCGATCCGGACCTGCCAACCGTCACGCGCCGCGGGCGCCGGTTTTACGCACATACTCGATAAACGCCTTCACAAACTCGGGCGACATGGCCTCCATATCCCCGCTTACACGTCCCCGGTCGGCGAACGATATCGTAAACGGGCCTCTCTCGCAGCCTTCCATGGCCCACAAGCTGACGGCGCCTTCCGGGTCCCGTATCACCCGGTACGAACCGCGCTGATACAGGCGCACCAACTGGGCGACTGCGATTTTACCCTGGTGGTAGAGGTGTGCGTTTTGGGCGTCCATGGGTTCTCTCCCGGTGCCGGTTGCCCGTCAGCGGAATAGGTGTGGTCACGTGGGGATGGAAATAAATCAGGTTATGGCATTGCGTGCGTTCATCCCGGGCAGCGGCAATTACCTGCAAGGGTGCATCAGAAATTCTTCTTGCTGAAGTCCCGGTATGCCGGACCCTTCTGCGCCGTACCTGCAGGGCGTCGGGAAGCGGCATGGTCCCAGATGATCTTTGAAAGCCCGCGTTCGATGGGAGAAAGGAACAGGGCCAGCAAGAACATCATCAAAAATGCCAGTAAAAAGGCCACAAGCATCGTCAGTGATATGAATATCGCTTCAACAATCAATGGCATCGCTGATCTCCTGCGGCCTGCCGGCCCATTCTCGCCGCCGTGTCGTCATGGGAGGACTATACACCAATACGAAAAAATTATACACCCTGTTTACTGAATTTGTCTCCCCTTGACTTTGGGAAATTCGACATTATGTTTTGTGGTAGATATGGTTCACCATCAAAAAACATCAGGAGGATACGGATATGGCACTTGTCAAGTACAACCCGCTCAGGGAATTGCGTTCCATGCAGGAGCAGATGAACCGGTTGCTGAACCTCTCCTGGAACCACGACATCACCGGGGAAGAGACCCGCGAGGGTATCTGGCAGCCGGCTGTTGACATCTACGAGACGGAAGACGCCATCATCATCAAGGCCGAGGTGCCCGATGTGGACCAGAAGGACATCGACGTGCGCATCGAGGACAACACCCTGATACTCAAGGGCGAGCGCAAACACGAGGATCAGGTCAAGAAGGAGAATTATCACCGCATCGAGCGCTATTTCGGATCATTTCAGCGCAGTTTCAGCCTGCCGGCAACCATTGACCAGGAAAAGGTCGAAGCCACCTGCGAGAAGGGCGTGCTGAACATCACCCTGCCCAAGAAGGCGGAAACCAAGCCGAAACAGATCAACGTCGAGGTAAAATAACGGCTGGACGACAAAAAAAGAGCCGGGGCGACCCGGCTCTTTCCGTAGACGAAATATTCCCGGCCAACCCATCCTCAGGCGTGGGTGGCGTCCTTTTTCCCGGCTGCATCCTGTCGTGCCACGGCATCGGGTTCTGCCGGCGCAGCCGCCGCCACATGCTCGGGTCCGGGGGCCGGCACTGCGGCCTGCTGCGGCGTCTCGGCCTTTTCCCCGTTATTGCGGACCTCTTCCCGGATGTTGTTCTGGAAATCTTCCGAAGCCTTTTTGAACTCTGCCAGCCCCTTGCCCAGCGATCTGGCCAGATCCGGAAGTTTATGCGGCCCGATGACGATCAGGGCGATGACCATGATGATGATTAGTTCCGGCATTCCGATTCCGAACATGTTCTACTCCTTCACTGCGCCGGCATGCCACCCGGTGCATACCCTACTGTTCCTGCCGGAGCATTGCCCCGACTGTTTGCTTATTCTCCATAATATTAAAACCGTAAACCGTCGTCTTGGCAACAACTATTTTTCACCGCTCTTTTTCTGAATTTTCCCTTGCCATTTTCAAATGCTGTGATACTATGCCTAAAATTTAGGCATAGTCGAACCATATTTCCTCCTGCCGTTACGTGTAACCTGTGTGTATCATGCTGAAACCATTGAAAATCGGTAGACTCTCCCTGGCGCACAACGTCGTGCTCGCCCCTCTGGCCGGAATCACCAACCTGCCGTTTCGCCTCCTCTGCCGTCGCAATGGTGCAGCTCTGGCCTTCACCGAAATGGTGAGCGTCAATGGCCTGGTACGCGAAGGGGCCAATACCATGGCCCTGCTGAAAAGTTGCCCGGAAGACCGGCCGCTGGGCATCCAGCTGTTCGGGGACACTCCCCGAAGCTTGGCGGAAGCCGCCCGCATGGTTGCAGAATACGGCGATCTGCTCGATATCAACATGGGGTGTCCGGTGCGCAAGGTTGTGGGCACCGGCGCAGGCAGCGCCCTCTTGCGCGACCCGGCCGGAATCGCGGCCATTGTCCGCTCCGTGCGGGCAGCCACCCCGCTGCCGCTGACTATCAAGATCCGTTCCGGCTGGCACCAGGGAGACGACACCTACCTGGAGATCGGCAAGATCGCCGAGGCCGAAGGATGCGACGCCATTACCCTCCATCCGCGCAGCCGTTCCCAGATGTTTTCGGGCCGGGCGGACTGGAGCCAGATAGCGAGGCTGAAGGAGTGCCTGTCCATCCCGGTCATCGGCAGCGGGGATATCTTCAATGCCGGCGATTGCCGGGCAATGATGGCTGAAACCGGGTGCGACGGCGTCATGGTCGCGCGCGGCGCCCTCGGCAACCCGTGGATCTTCCGGCAAATCCTGGAACTGGCGGAACAGGGGACCGTGACGCCGGCCGGCACGGCCGAACGTGCTGCCGCCATACGGCAGCACCTGGAGTTGTTCGTGCTGGAGAGCGGCGAGGCCGTGGCCGCCCGCGAGATGAAAAAACACATCGGCTGGTATGCGCGGGGTTTTGCCGGAGCCGCCGATATTCGCCGCGAGGCCAATTCCATCCGAACCGCCACTGATTTATATGCCTTGATCGAAAGGATTTCCGGCATACCGGACGACCACCATGCGGACACCCCACAACAACATTGAACAGGGCGGCAACACGGGCGATTACTATGCCACCGTGATCGACAGCGTCGGCGACGGCGTGATCGTCGTAGACCGCAATGGCCTGATCACCCTGTGCAATCCGGCCGCCGAGGAGATCACCGGTTTTTCCCGGCGGCAAGCCTTGGGCGCCTGTTTCGAAAAGCTCTTTGCCCTGGAAAAGACACTGGTGGAAATGGTGCAGAAAACCACGCAGACCGGCATCACCATCTCTGACCATGAGAACGTGGTGGTCCGTTCCACCGGCAAGGTCAAGCCGGTTGCGGTCACCTGCTATCCCCTCATGCTCGCCACCGGCGAGAATATCGGCACCATCCTGGCCATCAAGGACATCACCTACATCCGTGAGTTGGAGGCGGCGGTCCGCCAGGCCGACCGGCTCTCCACCATGGGAACGCTGGCGGCCGGCCTGGCCCACGAGGTGAAGAATCCCCTGGGGGGCATCAAGGGAGCGGCCCAATTGCTGGAACAGGAGTTGACCGCCGGGAGCGACCTGCGGGAATACACCCAGGTGATGATCCGCGAAACGGAGCGCATCGACCACATTATCCGCGAACTGCTGGAACTGGCCTCACCGCGGGGCCTCAAGCTGGGGCCGGTCAACCTGCACAAGGTGCTGGGCGACATACTCCTGTTGCAAAAACAGGCCGTTGCGGGCCGGGACATCTCTTTCATCAAGCACTTCGATCCCAGCATACCGCCGATCATGGCCGACGAGGCGATGCTGACCCGATTGTTCCTGAACCTGATCTGCAATGCCATCGACGCCTTGCAGGACACCGGGCAACTGACCGTGGCAAGCCGGGTGCTGTCCGATTACCGCATGGCCCAGAACGAGCGCCGCTCCCGCATGGTTGTCGTGGAGATCGCCGATGACGGGCCCGGCATCCCGGCTGAGGACCTGGAGAATATCTGGACCCCGTTCTTCAGCACCAAACCGTCGGGCACCGGCCTGGGGCTGACCATCTGCCACAAGATCGTGGCGGAACATCGCGGCATGATCAAGGTGGAATCCGATGCCGGGCACGGGACGAAATTCACGGTTTTGCTGCCGCTGGTGCAATGACCGGCCGACGGAGGACCGGCGAAGCGAGTGGTTTGGTGCTGCCGGGCGGCGGGCAGGCTCCGGCTCTTCCGGACACAAAGGCTGCCGGCGTCACGAATACAGGTATAATGCAATTCCATTCGATAGTTGACAGGGGAAAAACAATGCCGTTACACAGAATCCTGGTGGCCGATGACGAAGAGAGTATGCGCTGGGTCCTTTCCAAGGCCCTCAAGCGAAAAGGATTTTCGGTAGATCTGGCCCACGACGGGCGGCAGGCGCTCTCGCTGGTCCAGGACAACAGCTACGACCTGGCGATCCTCGACATCAAGATGCCCGGCATCAGCGGCCTCGACCTGCTGGACAAGATCCGCGAGCAGAAAAGCGACCTGCTGGTGGTCATCATGACGGCCGAGGCCAGCATGAAGAACGCGGTGGAGGCCATGAAACGCGGGGCCTACGACTACATCACCAAGCCGTTCGACCTGGACGTGATCGACGCCATCATTGAAAAGGTCGCACGCGCACGCGAGATTGCCGGCCAGGTTTCCCTGCTCAAACAGGAACTCAAGGACCGCTACCAGGTCGAAAAGAACATCATCGGCAATTCGCCGGCCATGCGCGAGGTCTACAAGACCATCGGCAAGGTGGCCGGCAGCGACATCACCATCCTGCTCCAGGGGGAATCGGGGACCGGCAAGGAGTTGGTGGCGCGGGCCGTTCATTTCAATTCGCGCCGTCTGGGCAAGCCGTTTGTTGCCATCAACTGCGCTGCCATCCCCAAGGAACTCCTGGAAAGCGAACTGTTCGGCTTCGAGAAGGGCGCCTTCACCGGCGCAGTGGAACGCAAGCTGGGCAAATTCGAACAGGCCAACCAGGGCACCCTGTTCCTGGACGAGATCGGCGACATGCCCCTCGACCTGCAGGCCAAGATCCTGCGCGTCCTCCAGGAGCGGGAGATCACCCGCACCGGCGGCAGCCAGAACATCCCGGTGGATGTGCGCATCGTGGCGGCGACCAACCAGGAACTGATTGAAAAGGTCCGCCAGAAGGAGTTCCGCGAAGATCTTTTCTACCGGTTGAACGTTGTTCCCATCAACCTGGTCCCCCTGCGGGAGCGGCGGGAGGACATCCCCTCCCTCGTGCAGTATTTCCTGGGCCGGACCTGCGCCGAGCTCGACATCCCCGACAAACAGTGCAGCGGCGAGGCGATGGCGGTACTGACCGCCCACTCGTGGCCCGGCAATGTGCGGGAGTTGGAGAACACCATCAAACGCGCCGTAATCCTCTCCAGCGACCCGCTCTTGACCCCCCGCGATTTCGAAGGGCTGGAGCCGGTCTCGGGGAGCCAGCCGGCCGGCTCCCACGATGCCTCGCTGGAAGCGATCGTGGACATGAAACTGCGTTCCTGCATGAACGGCATCGAAAAGCTGGACAAGGGGGACATTCACACCATGGTGCTTGAACAGGTGGAACGCCCCCTGATCCGCATCATCCTTGAGAAAACACGCTGGAATCAGGTCAAGGCAGCCGATATCCTCGGCATCAACCGCAACACCCTGCGCAAGAAGATCAACGACCTGGGGATAGAACTAAAACGGGATTGAGGCAGGGACATATACATCGTAAGCAGGAAAGGAGATCAGGCATGTCGGTAAAGGACAGGTTCTTTCTGGAGCGGGACAAAGCTCTGCTGGTGGTGATCGACGTTCAGGAAAAGCTCTGCATGGCCATGGACGACAAGATTCTCCACAAACTGACCAATAATGTCGCCACGCTGCTGGAAACAGCCCAGGAACTGGGGATTCCGGTTCTCATCACCGAGCAGTATGTCAAGGGTTTGGGCGCCACCCTGCCGGAATTGAAAGAAAAGGCCGGCGACGCCGACTACTTCGAGAAGATGGCCTTCAGTTGCTGCGGCAGCGCCGAATTCATGGATAAACTCGCGAGCACCGGCCGCACCCAGATCATCATCACCGGCATGGAGACCCATGTCTGCGTGTTGCAGACCGTCATCGAACTGCGCGACGCAGGCTACGAGGTGCACCTGGTCAAGGATGCCGTCATGAGCCGCAGCAAACGCAACTGGCAGATCGCCGCCGAAGCCATGTCCCTCACCGGCGCTGTCCCCACCTCCACCGAATCGGTTCTGTTCCAACTCCTGAAGGTTGCGGGAACGGACGCATTCAAAAAGCTGTCGAAGCTGGTCCGCTGACCGTTCCCCGGCATCTGCACGGCAACGGGGGCAGGGCCTGGTGTGCTGTGCGGTTAGTTGTTGGCAGTAATTCCAGGCTATTTTGGCTGGTGCCAAGGCGCGGCGACGCAGGTGTGAGCTGTGCCTACATCAAGGAGCCGCAACGACGGCAGCAGACAAAAGAGCCGGAATTACAACAACGAATTAACCGCACAGTACACTAGCGGTCCTGCCCCCGTTTTTACTTCTTCCCGCCCCAATGCCCATGGGTTGCGGCAGCGGACTGATCAGAATGCCTCTTTCGGCAGGCGCGTCGACACGGCGGTGATCAGAAACGCCGCCGCGAGCAACAGGCCGATCAGCCCCACCACCCCGTCCCACCCCCCACGGGTCCAGCAGAATCCACCTGCGGTCCCGGAGATGCTCGATCCCAGGTAATAGAAAAACAGGTACAGCGACGAGGCCTGGGCCTTGCCCGTTTTGGCGCGGCGCCCCACCCAACTGGAGGCAACGGAGTGGACGCCGAAAAAACCGCAGGTGAAGACAGCCACCCCCGCAATGATCACAGGGAGCAGCGCAGCCATGGTGAGGGCCGCGCCGAGCGCCATGGCGACGAGACCGGCACAGACCATGGAGCGGCGGCCGAAACGGTTGACCAGCCACCCCATGCAACCGGAGCTGAACGAGCCGAGAAAATAGACCAGAAAGATCAGGCTGACCAGGGTCTGGGTCAAATCGTAGGGGTGCGCCAGGAGCCGGAAGGTGAGATAGTTGTACAGGGTGACGAAACTCCCCATGACCAGGAAGCCAAGGCCGTACAGGCAGAGGAGGACCTGATCGCCCATCTGTTGGTAGAGCGAGGTAAAAAGGTAGCGCAGCTCGAAGGGGCGCCGCCGTAAATGGGTCGAAGGGGGGAGATGGCGGACAAAATAGATGCTCAGCCCCAGGCAGGCGGCCCCGATGAGCCCCAGGGCCGTACGCCATGAGGAGAGGTCGGTGATGGCGGCCGTGAAGATTCTCCCCGACATGCCGCCGATGGCGTTACCGCTGATGTACAGACCCATGGCGGCGCCGATGGACGGCGGGTCGATCTCCTCGCTCAGGTAGGCCATGGCCACCGAAGGGAGGCCTGCCAGCACCACGCCCTGCAGCAGCCTGACGATGATCAGCGCGGCAAGGGTATGGCTGAAAGCGGTCACCGTCGCCAGAAGCGAGGTGACAAAAAGCGAAAACACCATCACCGGCTTGCGTCCGAGGGTCTCGGACACGGTGCCTGCAAACAGCATGGCAATAGCCAGGGTGGCGGTGGTGACCGAAAGGGGGAGACTGGCCAGGGCGGCCGGTACGCCGAATTCCCTGGCGAACTCCGGCAAGAGCGGCTGGACGTCGTACAGGGTGATGAAGGTGACAAAGCCGGCGGCAAAAAACGCCAGGTTGGTCTGGCGGAAGGTGGTGCTGCCGCTGCGGATGAATTCCGCTTCTTTCATGGTCAGTTCGTTCATGGTTCGCTTTCCTGTTCTGAACCTGAATCAGGCGTCACGGATTCAGGTTGATGATGAACTCAGCTTACCACTTGCACGACGATAACAAAAATATATAATATATATCGAATCGATAACTATTGTGTATGGTGGAGCAGCCATGGACCTGCGTCAATTGAAGTTTTTTGTGGAGATCGCCAAGTTCAACAACTTTACCAAGGCGGCTGAAGAACTGCACATTGCCCAGCCCGCCGTCAGCATGGCCATTCGCAAGCTGGAAGAGGAATTGGAACTGGTCCTGTTCAACCGCCAGGACCGCAAGGTTGCCCTGACGGCTGAGGGAAAGATCTTTCTGGCCCATGCCCGGCGAATCCTGGACGACCTGAAGGCCGCCGGCCAGGAAATGGCCGATCTGCGCGGCCTCGGCAAGGGTGAGGTGCGGGTCGGCGTTCCCCCCATGATGAGCGCCTATTTCTTCCCGACCATTATCTGCAGCTTTGCCAGGCGTTATCCACACCTGCGCCTCTCGGTTTCCGGCGAAGGGGCTGCCAGCATACAGAAGATGATCAGCCAGGGGGAGTTGGACATGGGGGTCATTGCCGGCGGCCATGTCCCCGACAACCTGGAGGTGCGGCACATTTTGCGGGAAGAGATCGTGGTCTGCGTCCCCCCCGGCCATCCGTTCACCTCCTGTTCCGGGGTAACCCTGGAGCAGTTCGCGGGACAACCGCTCATCATGTTCAAGGAAGGGTACTACCAGCGGGAGATGCTCTTCGAAGAGATGAAGGAGAGCGGCATGACCCCCCAGGTGGTCTTTGAGACCAACCTGTACACCATGGTCAAGTCTTTGGTGAAAAAGGGGCTCGGCATCTCCACCCTGCTGCGCATGGTGGTGGAGGACGATGACGGGCTGCGGGCCGTATCCTTCGACCCGCCGCTCCACCTGGACCTGATGCTGGCATGGAAGAAGGGGGCATACCTGTCCCGGGCCAACCGGGCCTTTGCGGATTTTCTGATGGAGCAGGTCCGCAGCTACGGCGCGGCGGCCGGCGGCACGGATTGAACCTGAAGACGGCAGTCATTCACCACAAAGGCGCAAAGAGCACAAAGGGTTCACAGAGTTAGCGGCAAAAAGGCGTTCACCCAAAAGGTAAGTCCAGCCAATCATAAAATTGTCATATAACTGACTGAAATCATTCTTTGTGTAGCTTCGTGTTCTTTGTGTCTTTGTGGTTAACTGCCTTTTCTAGGTTTAAAGAACGATCGTGACTTGAGCCAGGGCTTCCGGCGGCCCGAAGACATGGGCCATGATCTCGGCGTGGTGTTCGATGCGGCGTTGGCCGGGCAGATGGCTTTTGTAGGCCACGAACGGGACCCCCGCTCCGCGGGCCGACAGCATGTCCACCTCCCCATCCCCCACAAACAGCGCCTCATGGGGTTCAATGCCGAAGTGCGCCAGCACCTTCTGGAGCGGTTCGGGGTGCGGCTTGGGATTCGCCACCCGGGCAGCGGTCATGACGCACTCGAAATAGCCGCTCAGCCCGAAATCCTCGATGATCATATCCATGGAGATCGCCCGATTGGTGCAGACAGCCAGGGAAACGCGCCCCTTGAGCAGGTCGAGGGTCTCGATCAGCCCCACTTCCATGCGCATGTAGGGGGCCAGGTCGCGGTAGTGGATGGTTTTGGCAAAGCGCAGGGCCTCGTCGCGGCACTCGTCGCCCGCAAAGAAATAGTCCATCACATCGTTGAACGAATAGGTATGCAGCACCTTTCTGGCCTGCTCGTCCCCCCTGTCCAGCGGCGGCCGGTTCAGATGCTCCAGGACCCGGTCATAGAAGATGTAGTTGGATTCGAGTGAGTCGAACATGACCCCGTCGCAATCGTAAATGACCACCTTGAATTGATTCTGCACTGCCTTCATCATTCATGCTCCTGCTTTTCAAACCGTTTGACATAATCCTCCCACTCCATGGGAAGCAGGTACTTCTTCCGGCTGTTGCACTCCTTGCAGGCCGGCACCACATTATTGCGGGACCCTTTGCCGCCCCGGGCCAACGGAATGATATGGTCCATGGTCAACTCATCGGGCGGAAAGACGCCGCCGCACCAATGGCAGCGCCCCAGGGCCAGACGGTTCTGCCACCAGCGGCTTCTACGCAACTCGCGGGACTTGTCCCGTTCCCGTTTTATTTCCTGTTCGCCGACCTCGATGATAAAGCTGTCCAGGATAAACCTCCCCATTAGTGTTCCGTAACACGTTATATTGGGTCCCCCCTTCCCTGGCGGGAGGGGGGACTGTTTTTTGCGTCGATTTGAGTGTTACAAGGCCGTGGCATGAACCAGCCGCCCTCACTGCCGTAAAAGCACCACCGTGGCGCCGTCTCTCCCCTCGTGGGGACCGCCGGGCCGGAACTCCTCCACCAGCGAATGGCGGGCCAGATGTTCGCGCACCGCATCCCGCAGCCGGCCCGTGCCGACGCCGTGAATAATGCGAACCTCCGGGAGTCCGTTCAAGGAAGCATGATTGAGGAACGGTTCCAGCAGGTCCAGGGCATCGTCAACCCGCAGTCCGATCAGCTTCAGCTCCCGTTCCATATCCTCTGTCTGTTCCGCTTTCCGGGCGCCTTGAGGCGGACGCCGCTCCTGCCCCCTCCCCTGCCGGTGAGCAGCCGCCAGGTCGCCGATGCCCACATCCAGCTCCATGCTGCCAGTCCTGACCCGCACCTTTGCCTGGCGCTGGTCCACGGAAACCACAACCCCGTCGTGCCCCAAAGAGTTCACATGCACCGAATCCCCTGCCTTGACCGCCTCCAGGGTAAGCTGGTCGTTCGGCTCCGAGGTGCGCGGCTTGAGTTGTCCGGTCAGTTCCGCCTCGCTTTGACGCAGCCTCTCGATGATCTCGCTCCGTTTTTCCCGTTTGAATTCGTCCAGAAGCTCGTTCATTTTCCGCCGGGTTGCGGAAATCAGGTCCCGGGCCTCGGCCCAGGCCTTGTCCGATGCCTCACGGCGCGCCGTCTCGATGGCGCCGGCGCGCGCCTCCACCTCCCGCTGCCTGCTGCGCACCGCGTCCTGCTGGCGCTCCAGTTCCCGCTGTGCTTCGGTCAGTTCATCCCGCCTGCGGCGCAGGTCAGCCAACAGCGACGTGAATTCAGTCCCTCCATTGCCCACCATCTCGCGGGCAAAGGCGATCACCCGTTCGGGCATGCCGTAGCGCCGGGCGATCTCGACGGCATGGGAATGGCCCGGCTCGCCGCTGATAAGCCGATAGAGCGGGGTATAGGTCTCGGCATCGTACTCCATGCCGGCGTTGATCATGCCCGGGGTACGGTGGACGAACCCGATGATCTCCGAAAGATGGGTGGTGGCGATCACCGTGGCGCCCCGATCCTGCAACTCCCGCAACACCCCGCAGGCAATGGCCGCCCCCTGCTGCGGTTCGGTGCCGGCGCCCAGTTCGTCCAGCAACACCAGGGAGCGCGGGCCGGCCTGGCCCAAGATGGCGGCAATGCGGGCCACATGGGCCGAGAAGGTGGACAGGCTCTGCTCAATGGATTGCTCGTCGCCGATGTCAACCAGCAGGCTGTCCAGGAGCGGAAACGTGGAGCGTGCGCCGTTGCACGGCACCGGAATGGCGCACAGGGCCATCAGAGTCAGCACCCCGGCGGTTTTGAGGGCAATGGTCTTGCCGCCGGCATTGGGGCCGGTGATAACCATGATGCGCCCTTCGTCACCCATCTCCAGGTCCAGCGGCTGCACGCGGGGGATGGCGCCCTGGCGCTGGAGCATCAGCAAAAGCGGGTGACGGGCCTGGGCCAGCCGCAAAACGCCATCGCCGTTCAAACCGGGCGTTTCCAGGCTGTGGCGTTCGGCAAAGCGGGCCATGCAGTTGAGCCGGTCCAGGGCCACCAGGGTTGCGAAGCATCCCTCCAGGGCCGGGGCATCCTCGCGGATCCATGCCGAGAGTTGCCGCAGGATGCGGATCTCCTCGGCCTTTTCCTCTGCGCCAAGATTTTCCAACTCGTTGACAAAGGGAATGATCTCCAGGGGTTCCATGAAAGCGGTCTCGCCCGATGCCGAGACATCATGCACCACGCCGCGCACCATCCCCTTGGAATCCATGCGCACCGGAATCACCCAGCGCCCCGAGCGTTGGGTGATGAAGTCGTCCTGGAGAAATATCTCGATGCCGTTGTCGCGGATGATCTCCTCGATCTTCCTGCGGATGCGGGCGGCAAGGGAGCGTTTGGCCCGGCGGATGTCCCCCAGTTGTACGGAGGCGCTGTCCATGATGCTGCCGTCGTGGTCGATGGATGCCGCCAGCGGTTCGAGTATCTCGGGAAAGGAGCGCAGAGGGGGCGCAAGGGACGCAAGACAGGGGATATCGCCCCGAACGGCAAGCTGGCGCGAGATATCGTCGAATGTGCTCAACACGGGGATGAACTGCAACAGATCCTGGGGCGTCAGGAAGGCCCCCGCCGGACGAATGGTCTCCAGCAGCGGGCGAATGTCCGCAAAAAGCGTAAAGCGCAGGGCGATGCCGAGGCTGATCAGGCTGCGCACCTCGTCGATCCGGCCGGCAATGAGCCGGATCCGTTCCGGGTCCCTGAGCGGCGCGGTCGCCATGATCTGCTCGCGGGTTACGTCGCTATGGGCCTGGTCGGCGATCTCGGCCAGGATTTTGTCGAATTCCAGCCGTTGCAGGGTTTCCTGGGCGATCATGCGACAACCTTTGCGGCGGTTCGCCTTCTTCGCCGGTCTTTCTGCCTGCGCAGCTTTTCGATCCGTTTCATCCCGGCCGTCATGCCGCCGGCCAGCGCTTCAAGGCGTTCCAGGAGTTCCCGCCGCGCCAGGAAACGGTTTACCGACTGGCTGCGCTCCCGGGAGGCGGTTACCGTGATGCCGCTCGGTTTGTGGCGCAACTGGACGCAGGTCGAGGTCTTGTTGACATGCTGTCCGCCATTGCCCGAAGAGCGGACAAAGGTCTCCTCAAGATCATCTTCCGTTACCCCCAACTCGGCCATTTTGCGGATCAACCAGCGGTTTTTCTCTTCGTTAACGGCAAAGCCCGGCATGCAAGCACCTTGTAACTCTTGTAGTAACACACTATTTCAGATCATGTCTTCGTGCCAGCCGAAGGCCTTCACCTGGGCCATGAGCACATCTTCCGGGGTGAGGCCGATCTTCTCCAGCAACTCCGCATCCAGCCTTGAATCCAGTTGCTCCATCTGTTCGGAAAGTTCCAGAAGGTCGCCCAACGCCCCGCTACGGGCCATCAAGGCATCCCTGACTGCTTCGGAAAGGTTGAGGGTGGCGATGATCTCGTCCAGGGAGATATCATAGATATTCCCCAACAGCGAAAGAATGCCGGTCAAAAAAGCCTGCTCCCCCGCATCCCGGTCATGCTTCAAGTCCGGATGCCGGTGGGCTACCTGCTCCATGAACGCAGCCCGCACCGCGGCAAACTCCACCAGCGGGCTCTCCGCCCCGCTGGGGCTATCCGAAGAAACGAACAGGGCCAGTTGCACCCAGCGCTTGATCTGCTGACGCCCCAGTATGGCCAACGCATGGCGGATGTTCTGGATCTTGCCGCGCAACCCCAGGGAAACGGAGTTGACCAGCAAGAGCAACTTGTAGGTCAGGCCGGGGCTTTGCCGGAATGCCCGCTCGATCAGCTCCAATTCGGCCTCTCTAATCAACAGGTCCAGCAGCTTCAGAAGAGTCGCACCGGATTCGTCGATACGCTTCTTTTCCATTACCGACGGCTTGGCAAAGTAGAACCCCTGAAAATAATCGAACCCCAGTTCCCTGCACAGGCGGTACTCCTCCCGCGTCTCGACCTTTTCGGCCAGCAGCTTGACGGGGTATGGGCGAAACCTCCCCACCATTTCAACCAGTTGGGAGGGCGGCGTCTGCAGGAGATCGACCTTGACGATGTCCACAATGCCGTACAGCTCTTCATAGACCGGGTCGTATTCGTGGTCGTCCAGGGCAAGCTGGAACCCCTCTTCTTTCAGGGCCCGGCAACGCTCCACCAATTCGGGGGTAACCTCCAGGGTCTCCAGGAGTTCCAGCACCACCCGGTCCCTGGGCAGCAGGCTGAGAGAGTCGCTCAAGAGCAGGTCCAACTCCAGATTGATAAATCCCTTGTGGTGCCCCAGGATTCTTTCCAGGCCAAAACCGGACAGGGCGTTGATGATCACGCTGGCAGTGGCCTGGGTGGCGTTCGCGACCTCCGCCATATTGCGCGAGCCGGCCGAGCGGAAAAGCAGCTCGTAGGCAACGACCTCTTCATGCCGGTCGAGGATCGGCTGCCTGCCGATCAGGTAGTTTGCATTCGGCATAACTGGTCCCATCTGAAGAGGGCGCTTATGGTCTTGGCATCACTGATGCCCCCTTGGGCAGCCATGGCAAGGGCTTCGGAAAAGGGCATGCGGACCACCTCGATCTCCTCGTCGTCCTCCGGCGCCGCCTCCCCCTGTAAGATGCCGGTGGCGGCAAAAAGATGAATGATCTCATCGAAGACGCCGGGCGACGAATGAATCATGCCGAGCGAAAGGAGCCGTTCCGCAGAGAGCCCCGTTTCCTCCCGCAATTCCCGGCCAGCGCAGAGGTGGGGCGGCTCCCCCGCGCCAAGACGGCCGGCCGGGATCTCCAGCAGCAATTCATCCACCGCTGGGCGAAGCTGCCGGATCAGCGAGACGCTGCCATCGTCGTGCACCGGCAGCACCCCGGCGCCGCCGGGGTGGCGGATGATCTGAAAGATGTGGCTGCCGTGGGGGCCGATTTCCACTCGCATCTGCTCGATATCGTACACCAGGCCGTTGAAGACGATCTCGCGTTCGGTAGCATTCATAGTAAAACTATAGCAGTATTCCTGAACAATTCCAACGCAGAACTGCCCTGGTCATGGTTGCCCAATCGTGCCGGACATGGTATAAGCGGAATGCTCTCAAGTTCATCTCCGCCGCTGTCGGCATTATAAAGGAAACTTACGGATGAAGGCATCGATTCTGCGACGTGGATGGGTAACGTTTTCCTGCTGGGTAATCGGCTTCTACGCCTCCGTTCTGAACCGTTTCAGCTCCAAGGGGGCTGGGCAGATACCAGCCAAGGGGGGAGTGCTGTTCGCCTCCAACCATATCTCGGCCTATGAGACGATCTTTCTCCCTTGGGCCATCGTCAGGCATCACCCCTTGCAAATGGTGTGGGCTCCGGCCAAGGAGGAGCTGTTTCAAAAGTTCATTCCGCGCCTTCTGTACTCCTCGTGGGGCGCCTTTCCGGTCAGGCGCGGACGGGATGTCAAAGCCAACCGGATCATCAACCAACTGCTTGCGGATCAAAAAGTCATGATCTTCCCCGAAGGAACGCGGCACAAGGACGGACGGTTGGGAAAAGGCAATCGCGGCGTCGGCAAGATCATCTTCGACACTCACCCCATCGTCATCCCGACGGCGCTGGTCGGGTTGAACCAGTGGAAGTTCCCGGGGATCGGCCAGCCTGCCGCCGCTGTTTTCGGCGCCCCCCTCGACTTCAGCGACCTGTTCGCCCTGGAAGACACCCGGGAGACCCATCAACTCATCGTCGAGCGCGTCATGGACGCCATCGCCGACCTGCTGAAGAAAGAAGGGGCCTATGTCGGAGAAGCGTGAACCGGGGAAATCGCCGTCGGGCGAGGTGGTGGAGATCTTCTGCGACGGGGCCTGCAGCGGCAATCCGGGACCCGGCGGCTATGGAGCCATTCTGCGCTATCAGGGGCACACGAAAGAGATCTCCGGCGGTGAGGCAGCCACGACCAACAACCGCATGGAACTGACCGCCGCCATTGCTGCCCTTCGCCAACTGACCCGCCCCTGCCGCGTGATCCTCACGACCGACTCCCAATACTTGACAAAGGGCATGACCGAATGGATTGCAGGGTGGCAACGGAAAGGGTGGCAGAACAGCAAAAAAGAGCCGGTCATCAACCGCGACCTGTGGGAGACGCTCCTGGAGCTTGCCGAACGGCACTCCATCGAATGGAAGTGGATTCGGGGCCATAACGGCCATCTGGAGAATGAACGGTGCGACACCCTGGCCCGTGAAGCGGTTGCCAACCTTGGAACCCGCGATTAATCAGACGCGGCAAGCAGCGCCCCAACATTATGGCCTGTGCCGTTTGACAGCAGGAGAAAGGTCTGCTTACTTGGCAGAAACCGCATCAACCAGGGTAAAACCATAATTGGGATGAATGAACGTGTTGGAGGGGAAGCGGGCAAAAAGCCAGCCATTATAGACGATGTTCCCGCTTTCGGTTATCTTGACCTGTACTGCGGGATTCTTCAGCTCGTTGGAGGAGGAGGTCATGACAAACCCCTCCTTGATGAAGGACGGCAGAAACGCCTCGACCTTGATGTTCATGGGGGATTCGGGTACGGGAAATGAACTGCCGATGGGGATGGTATAAACTGTCTCTTTGACGTTCGCCTTGTCGAGTACGGCGATCTTGACCGCCTTCCATGCCGTCTTCACGGCATCGGGGACAACGACGGCCTCTTCCTTCTTGGTCATGTGCGACCCAGCCGCATCTATCTTCAGCGGCGGTTTCTGTTCTTTTTGCTGGCACCCCGTCAAGGCAACCGCCAGGACAAGCACAACAACACACAGCAACCTTTGCATGCGAGCGACTATAGCCAAAAAAACACCCGTTATCACAACGCAAATGGCGGAGAGAGAGGGATTCGAACCCTCGATACCGGTTTCCCAGTATACTCGCTTAGCAGGCGAGCGCCTTCGACCTACTCGGCCATCTCTCCGGATATCGCCACCCCCGATTCAACGGGGCCTCTTACTTACCACGCAGCTTTGAAAAAATCAAGCGAAAGAAACCTACGGAAGATCGCTCTTGTTCCAGCGATCCTTCATCTTGCTGCGATGAACCGTATTCTCGTACTCCACCTCGTTGAGGATGCGCTCCGCCTCTTCGGGACTCAGCCCCACGCTCGGCCGCACCCCCATCCAATGGGTAACTTCATCGGTAGGGTTATCCAACGGATACGGGATCGGAGGGCCCGGCTTGTACTTGTCGTTGATGAATAAAGCGGCCTCATACTGCCCGTTCTGCATGACCAGGTAGACGTCGGCAAAGTAACCAGGGGTCTGGAGACGCTTGACGAGGATCGACTTTATGATCTTCATCCCCCTTGGTACGTCGATCAGCTCCGTTGACATTATCAAAACCTCCGTAATCAATCGTCTGAAAACCCGTGGGGCCGTATCCCGCGGGTTGCACACATCGTTTCCGGGCGGAAACTAGTTACCCTTTTTCAAGTCGATCAAGATCAGCTTGGCAACCGCCTTGAGGGTCTCGAACACCCCTTCACCGGTTGCGGCGCACGCCTCGAACTCGGGAACATTCGTCGGATTAAGGTCGCGACGCAACTCTTCAATGCTCAGAATATTGTCCAGGTCCCGCTTGTTGTACTGAACCACATAGGGGAGCTTGTCCAGATCGTACCCCTGCTCCTTGAGATTGCACCGCAGATTGTCCAGCGATTCGATATTGGCGTCGGAGCGCTCTTCCTGGGAATCGGCCACGAACACAACACCGTCAACCCCCTTCAGAATCAACTTGCGGGAGGCGTCATAAAAAACCTGCCCCGGCACGGTGTACAGATGAAAACGGGTTTTGAAGCCCCGTATCTCTCCCAGCGCCAACGGCAGAAAATCGAAAAAGAGCGTCCGCTCGGTTTCAGTGGCAAGACTGATCATCTTGCCCTTGGCATCCGGAACCGTCTTTTGATAGATATACTGAAGATTTGTCGTCTTGCCGCACAGGCCCGGGCCGTAGTAGACGATCTTGCAGTTGATCTCGCGAGAGGCATAGTTGATAAAGGACATTGCTAGCGCACCTCGCAGTCTCTAGCTAAACAGGCTGTCAATATCGTCATCGGTAATCTCGGCGAAGGGGAAATCGCCCCCCCCGCGCTGTTCCCTTTCTTCGGCTTTTCTGAGCAAATCTTCAAAAATCGTCGAAAGCTCATCAGAAGACTTCTTGACCCGCAACCGCACCAGGCCCAGGGATGAGCGGCTGTCGAACAGCACTACCAGGATTACCCTGCCGCCAACGATCGAGATATGAAGATTGTCCTTCTCCCCCTCGTGGAAAAGGATCGAGAACTCCTTTTCGCCGATGAGCTTGGCAAGCCCTCCCGTTGCGGCGATATTGCCGGCGGTGAGCGAGGCCAGCGACGTGGTGTCGAAACGCTCCGTTTCACCCACGCCCGAAATGAGCTGGCCGTTTTTGTCCACCAGGAAGATGACCTTGGCGTTTGCCTCTTTCAAAAGACGGCCCAGGACCTCGTTGATCTTCTGAAACTCTTCTTCGTACATGACCATCTGCGTAGTGGACATGCTGGGTACTCCTTGCTTTTTCCCGTAAAAGCCATGGCGAATGAAACCTATAACTTATTTTCTATAACAGAATTGACCTGCCCTTTCAAGTCTATAAAAATTGGGGGGTTCCAACGGAGCGGGCAAACAATGTACCTCCTACAATTACCTTGAGTTTGCACTGCCATTCGGGGTAGAATTTGTTTTGGGCGTCATGGACTGACGCCCTATTCTTTGAGACGGGAGCCTTATGCGCGAGGAATTTGTACCTAAATGGATTGCCTGGGAAACCACGCAGAAATGCAATCTGCGGTGCGTACACTGCCGCTGCTCTTCCGACATGACCTCTTCGGAAGGGGATTTCACGACCGACGAAGGAAAAAAACTGCTGTCCGAGATCGCCGCGTTCTCCAAACCGGTCGTGGTGCTTTCCGGCGGCGAACCGCTGCTGAGGCAGGACATCTTCGAGCTGGCGGAGTACGGCACATCCCTGGGCCTTCGCATGTGCATGGCCAGCAACGGTGCCCTTGTCACCGATGAGATCTGCCAGAAGATGAAACAGGCCGACATCAAGATGGTGTCCCTTTCGCTGGATGGATCGACGGCGGCCATTCACGACAATTTCCGCCAATGCCCCGGCTCGTTCGAAGGGGTTGTGCGCGCAGCCGAGATCTTTCGCCGCAACGGCCAGAAATTCCTGATCAATTCGTCCTTCACCAAGCGCAACCAGCACGATATCGCCGAGACGTTCAAGCTTGCCAAATCCCTGGGTGCAACCGCCTGGTACATGTTCATGATCGTCCCCACCGGCCGGGGCGAAGAGATCATGAACGAACTGATCTCCAAGGAGGACTACGAACAGATCCTCGACTGGCATTACCAGCAGGAGAAAATGGAGGACGACATCCTCATGCGCCCCACCTGCGCTCCCCATTATTACCGGATCGTCCCCCAAAAGGCCAAGGCGGAGGGGCTCAAATTCGAGCGCCGCTCCCTGACCTTTTCCACCGGCGGCGGCAAAGGGTGCATCGCCGCCCAGACCATCTGCCTGATCGACTGTTTCGGCAACGTCAAACCCTGCTCCTACTTCCACCGTGTGGCCGGCAACGTCAAGCAGACCCCGTTCCGCGAGATCTGGGAAAATTCGGAGATATTCCGCAACCTGCGCGAGTTCAAAGACTACAAGGGCAAATGCGGGCAATGCGAATACATCAACGTGTGCGGCGGCTGCCGGGCCAGGGCGGATGCGGTCTATGGGGACTACATGGAGGAAGAA
>Ga0187771_10000192_pt1 | contig 33763 bp, 33 predicted proteins | sample 0116_SJ02_MP15_1_FD_133139 | JGI IMG/M metagenome (GOLD analysis project Ga0187771, IMG submission 133139) | Tropical peat soil microbial communities from peatlands in Department of Meta, Colombia - 0116_SJ02_MP15_10_MG | ecosystem: Environmental > Terrestrial > Soil > Wetlands > Peat | place...
GCAATTCACCTTCACCGGCAATACCGTGCCTAACATGCCTCCGGCGCCGATTTGTCTCGACATTTTTCGCGGGGAAATCTAGTTGCTTTCCCGACTGCGACGAATCCCACTCCTGCTGGGGTTCTCTTCTTTAAACCATCCGGCTTCTCGAGTCCTGCCTATGGCGACTTCGGAAACTCCGGTCCGTACATTCCTCAACTACACGCTTTCGGAAGCGTTGAGGAGGACATGTCGATCACCAAGAACTCACCATCACTGAGAAGGTCCACGCGTTTATTCGCGCCGAGTTTTTCGACGCCTTTAATCGCCACTACTTCGCTAATCCGATTACAAGCTTAGGGAACCCGTCTTTTGGCTATGTGCCCAGTGTTACTTCCGCTATGAGCGGTGTTCCGGCCCGTGAGGGACAACTCGATCTCAGAGTCTCATGGTGATGCCTTGAGATTATGTGGACGCCTCCGCGTTCGCGTCCATGACCGAGGGCCGCGCGGTCGCTCACCCGCGCGGCCTGTTTTCCGCCGAAGTGGGTTTTTAGTCAAATCGTGAGATTGGCTAGCTCCGTCAAGGCCAATCGATTAGTTAGCTCTTTGCGCCAACTAGGAAGAATACCGGCGCAACATCCGCGCGGTGGATGCCGACCCAGTAGCTTCGAGGAGACATTAACCGCCGACTAGGAGGAGGAAACCATGGTGAATATCAGTTCGAAACATAGGGATTCATTCGTCCTTATGTGGTTATCGTGTCTTGCGATCTGTTGTGGAACGTTCGTGCCAAAGGCAGGGGGACACCTCCAAGCGGGTACCAACTGGTTTGGCAGGATGATTTCACGACGTTCAATTCCAACTATTGGACAATCGGCCTTAAAGATTCGGCCACCGGAAACCTCGTTCCGGGAGCCGCAGGTCAATATCTCTTGAATACCGGCTATTCCGGTTGCATCGCACCGGATGACGTTTACATTTCAAACGGCGCTTTGGTATTGAGAAACCAACAGAGGACTTACCACTGTTCAAGTCCCGCCGGAACGTTTTCGTATACCAGCGGCCAGGTGATGTCCATGCATAAGGTCTTCTTCAATAAGGGCTACGTGGAATTCCGTGCCCAATTCCCAGCCGGTTCAAAGGTTTGGCCGGCATTGTGGCTGATTTCTGAGAGCCTGGTTTGGCCGCCTGAGATGGACATGTGGGAGTACTTCGGCTATCGGCCCGATCAGGGCTACGACGTCATGGAAAATGCCTTGGCAGTCAACAGCACGGTAGATTGGTATGGCGGTCATATCTCAAATTTCAATTCAACTTACAACAATGGGGCCTGGCACGTATACGGCTTCCAGTGGACCACAACAGACATGATGTGGACTGTCGATGGGGTCGAAACCACTCATGTAAACATAAATGACTTGTCAGGTGCAGACCAAGCTAAATGGCCCAATGAAAACATGTATTTTGTTTTAAACAATGGGATCAGATCTGCATCCCCTGATCAATCGAACTGGCCGAATTACGTGGTTATAGATTATGTTGCGCTTTATCAGCCAGGCGGCGGCTCTGTCATCAATCCCAACTCCTGGTACAACGTGATCAATAAAACCAGCGGAATGTGCGTTGATGACTCCGGTGGGTCCACCTCGAATGGCACACCCCTAATCCAGTGGCCCTGCGGGAACCAGCTTTACAACCAGGAATGGCAATTCCGGGCCGCGGCCAGCGGCGGCTACTATGCCGCTTTCAGCCGCCACGCGACTGTGCTGGTATGGGATGACTCCGGAGCCGGAACTAACAATGGCAACCCCATCGTGCTGTGGACTTATGGAGGTGGCAAAACCAACCAGGAATGGAAGCCAATTTCTCTGGGAAATGGCCTGTGGCAGTTCCAAAACCTGGCCAGTGGCCTCTGCCTGGATAATGGCGGCACGACCACTCAGGGGCAACAGTTCATTCAATGGGCCTGCGACTCCAACAACACAAACCAGCAGTTCTCGCTCACGACGGAGCCATGAGGAACGGAAATATTGACTTCCTTCGGCTATGCGGGCCAGAACTATGTTCTGGCCCTTAGTTCTTCGCGGAGCTGACCCGGAGATGCAGATTATCGGACACACGAGATGTCCGGTTCGACGAGTCACCGCTGGACCGCCGTAGGAGGTGTAGCTGTCTTCCTCGTGGGCACGCAGCGCCCGATACTACGAAGGTAGAGGAATCAGTGACCGCGGAAGAAATGCGGTTTGGGGGAATCCGACTGAAAATTCTCCTCTGTCTCTTTTTATTGTGCCGAGTACTTGTGGCGGACGATGCCGAGTCCGCCCTACGACGGCACGATGCCGATACCGCCATCCACCTCTTGGAAGACGTCGTACGTAAAGAACCGAGTAATGCTCATGCTTATCGGTTGCTGGGTTTGGCGTATTCGCTGAAGGACAATGTGGAGAAGGCTGCGGAGAACTTCGATCGTGCCTGTAGCCTCAATCCAAACGAGCCGAATGCATGCTATTTTCTCGGGTTGGCATATTACCATTTGGACCGCTTCGACGACTCTCTCCGCACGATGCAGGGCACCTTACGATCCGGGGCGAGTGACAAGGCACTGACGCTTCTGGGCATCGCTGAGGCATACGAAGCGCTCGGCAGGACGAATGACGCAGAGGAAAGCTACCGCCAGGCTGCCGGGACCGGGAATCTGCAGGCCCGGATTGCTTATGGGATGTTTCTGTTTCACCAGGGGCGCGCACAAGAGAGCATCAAGATTCTCAAGGAGGCGAACGCCAAAGCTGAACTCGACCGAGTTTCAAGATCACTGGCGGCAACACCCACCCCACGCACCGCACTACCGCACCCATCCGAGATTCGATTTGAGCCAACCACCCTGCCAATGATCGTGCGCAACGGCGCCACGGGGGAGAAGCATCAGGTCGAAACCATGATCGCGGGAGTTGCCGTTTTCGATTACGACAATGATGGCTGGCCTGACATTTTTGTGGCCAATGGCGCCCGCCTTCCCGATCTCGTCAAAGCCGACCCATCATTTCAGAATCGCCTTTTTCACAACAATCACGATGGCACGTTTACAGATGTGACCGCCCAAGCCGGACTCGCTGGCGTCGGGTACTCCATGGGGGTGGCGGCGGCCGATTATGACAATGACGGATGGACGGATCTCTTTGTAACCGGTGTAAATACTGCAAGGCTCTATCACAACAACGGCGACGGTACCTTCGAGGATGTCACCAAGGAAGCCGGGATTGATGAGGATGGCTTCTGGACAGTAGCGGCGGGATGGTTTGACTACGACAACGACGGCTTGCTCGATTTGTTTGTCGTGCGCTATGTGAAATGGTCTCCGGAAAAAGATCCGTTCTGTGGTTCGGAGAGGCCTGGATACCGCGCTTACTGTCATCCCCGGTATTACGCTCCGTTGCCCAATTCTCTGTACCACAATGAAGGGAATGGCCACTTTCGCAACGTGTCGGGCGAATCCGGCATTGCGAAGTACTTGGGGAAAGGAATGGGCGTCGCTTTTGGCGACTATGACGATGACGGATTCCTCGATGTGTTCGTGGCAAATGATTCGGTGCCCAACTTCCTGTTTCACAACGCCGGCAATGGCACGTTTTCCGAGGTGGCTGCGGATGCGGGCGTCGCATATAGCGAAAACGGCAATGCCGCTTCCTCAATGGGCGTGGACTTTCGTGATTTCGATAACGATGGCCGCGAAGACCTCTTCGTGACCGCCCTTACGAATGAACGCTTCTCTCTATTCCGCAATCTGGGGCGAGGGCAATTCGCCGATATCACCGGCCCGAGCCGGATCAGCAACGAGAGCCTGCCGTGGAGCGGTTGGAGCACGGGCATCTTCGACTTCAACAATGATGGCTATAAAGACCTGTTCGTCGCCGGCGGCCACGTCATAGATAATGCCGAGCTGATTTCCAGCCGCAAATCAAAGCAGCCGAACCTGGTGTTCGAAAACCGGGGAGATGGCACGTTTCAGTTGCAAACACTGCCTGGCGAGGCCCTGCATCGCGGCGCAGCCTTTGGAGACCTGGATCGTGACGGCCGGATGGACGTAGTTGTGACGCGTTTGAATGAATCGCCTCTTGTGCTTCACAACATCTCGCCGAACGCCGGCCATTGGCTCGAACTGAAGCTGCAAGGACACCGTTCCAATCGCGACGGCATCGGAGCAATGATCCACATCACAACGGCGGCGGTCGAACAATGGAATCGCGTCACGACATCGGTTGGCTACGGCTGCTCCAGCGATCGGACGGTGCACTTCGGGCTGGGAGAGGCCACGTCAGTAAGTGCTTTAGAAATTCGATGGCCATCCGGCATTCTACAGACGCTTCATGATGTACCCGCCGACCGAATTCTCTTGATTGAGGAACCAATGCAAGTGCCTGAGGCCATTGCAAGACCTCCATCGCGATAAGAGTGACGACGTGCTCAGCGAGCAATTCTGTTGCACCAGTGGCCCATAGGGACGTTATCAGGAAGGAACAAAAACTTGCCGTTGTCTAGGAGACACCAATCATGAAGGAAGCCATTTGTCTATTCCGAGTTAGCCGTGGACTATTGCTCGTTAATCTTCTTCTAGTGGCCGTCTGCGCGACCTCCGTTGCTGCCGAGGCGCCCAGATTCGTTGAGAAGGACGGCCGATGGGCGCTTTTTGTAGATAGTAAGCCGTACTTGATGCTGGGTGGTCAAGTCCACAACTCGAGCGCTTGGCCATCGGAACTTCCAGCTGTGTGGAAGTCGCTCGCTGATCTGCACGCGAACACTGTTGAGGCTCCCGTCTATTGGGAGCAGGGTGAGCCCCAGTCGGGCAAGTTCGATTGGGGCGATGTCGATCTCCTCGTTAAGGGCGCCCGTGAACACAATCTCCACGTTGTGCTGCTCTGGTTCGGGACGTGGAAGAACGGCAACATGCATTACGTCCCGGAGTGGGTCAAGACCGACACAAAACGGTTTCCGCGCGTCATTCGTGCTGACGGAGAACCCATCGACGTTCTTTCGGCCAATACCCCCTCTAACCTCGAAGCTGATAAAGCCGCCTTCGTCGCGCTGATGCGCCATCTCAAAGAGTTGGATGGAACGGAGCACACTGTCCTTCTGGTGCAGGTGGAAAACGAGTCCGGCATTATTGGGAGCCCGCGCGATTTCTCTCCGGAATCGAACAAGGAGTTTGCCGGCCCAGTCCCGGCGGACATGCTGGCCGCGGCCCACAAGCTACCCGGCACGTGGAGCGAAGTGTTTCGCAGTGACGCCGACGAGTTGTTTCAGCTCTATCATCAGGCCCAATACTTGAACGAAATCGCGTCTGCCGGTAAGACGGAGTTCGACATTCCGCTTTATATGAATGTGTGGCTGAGCTCTCCGCCTGCTGAAATACCCCAGCGCCGTCTGCCGCTTCCCGGCATTCAATATCCTAGCGGAGGCGCGGTGCAGCGATGGGTGGGACTGTGGCGCGTGCTGGCGCCTTCGATCAACGCGATTGCTCCCGACATATACAGTGACGACCCTGGTTTTGTCCGCGATGTTCTGGCTGCGTACCGTCGGCCGGATAACCCTCTTTTCGTGCCCGAAATCGCGAAGACTGACGCGTTCGCAAAGTACGACTTCTTGGCCCTGGGCGAAGGAGCTCTCGGCGTCGCACCTTTCGGCGTTGATCCCAGGGGCTGGAACATACTCGGCGATGCCCCAGCGGCAGGCCACGCAAGGAACTTCGCCCTGCTCGCTCCAATGGCCAGGGAGATAGCAAAACTGAATTTCGAGGGCAGTCTGAAAACGTCAATCGAAGAAACAGGCCGCGCCCAGCAGGAACTGGACTTTGGCTCGTGGCAGGCTACCGTGTCCTATGGTTATCCGCAACCAGACGGCCGACGTCCGCCGGGCACGAGTGATGCTCATGGTGCTGCCTTGGTCGCGCAACTTGGGCCAGACGAGTTTCTGGTGACCGCGGTGGATGCGAGCGTTAGCTTCCATCTCCCTGGGCAACTTCCCGGCATGCGAATGCAGATACTCTCAGCGGAGGAAGGAGTCTACCAGGGTGGTGTCTGGAAGGCTGTACGGCTATGGAACGGTGATGAGACCGATCGCGGACTGCAGTTCCATGCTGACGATCCAGTGGTGGTGCGAGTTCGACTGGGGAAATTCTAGATCTGCAATGGAACAAACTTCGTGCTTCTCGGGGCTCTGGCCTGCTGAAATTCCGCGAACTTTGAACAAATCAAGCGTCGCGTGCGGCCAAAACTGTCGCGCATCACATCAGTTCCACAGGCCCTGCGCTCTGGGCGGCAATGCAGCTATAAATGTCGGCAGAGAGCCCTGTTGCACGTGCATACTCTCGCTTTGTGGCAACGATGAATTGCTCGACGCAATTTTCTCGCACGAGATTGACGGTACAACCACCAAAACCTCCACCTGTCATTCGAGCGCCATATACGCCTGGTAGTGTGCGCGCGATATCCACCATCAAGTCGAGTTCTTTGCAGCTGACCTCATAATCAGTTTGCAAGCTAAGATGGGACTCGTACATTAGCGCTCCAAACGTTTCCATATCGTTAGCCTTGAGGGCATTCCCCGCCTCCTTCACTCGTTCATTCTCCGTGACGACGTGTCGACACCGCCGGTAGACCAACTCTGGTAGACAACTCTTAAGCTCATCAAGACTCGCAGGAGTGACATCCCGCAGGGCGCGAATCCCCGGCATACCATGCGCTCTCAAAGCGTTCACACCCGCATAGCAATCGGCCCGGCGTTGGTTGTAGCCGCTGGAGGCATTTTCGTGCTTGACGCCCGTGTTGCAGACTACGATCCTCGCTTCCTCGCCCAGGGAAAGCAGTTCGTAATCGAGGTTCCGACAGTCCAGAAGCACAGCTCGACCTGCCTGGCCGAAACAGGCAATGAACTGGTCCATAATTCCGCACTTGCTGCCGACGTACTTGTGCTCTGCGCTCTGACACGCCTTTGCGATTTCAATGGAAGCGAGCGTCCGATCGGCATTCGTCAAAAGGGCCAGAGCCGTTGCCACCTCAATCGCCGCTGATGAGCTGAGGCCCGACCCGATCGGAACCTCACTGTGAATCAACAAGTCGGCCCCGCCGACGGTGACACCCTGCGCCCTCAGAACACCGGCAACACCGCGGACGTAATCGCTCCAGTGGCCTCTTGGGAACTCGCCATCTTCCTTCAGGCTAAACTCCGCAGATTGTCCAAGGTTTTGTGAGCAGACGCGGATACTGCAATCGTTACGCGGTGCGACTGCGACATAGGCATAAAACTGGATGGCCACCGGCATAACGAAACCATCGTTATAGTCCGTATGTTCTCCGATGAGATTTACACGGCCCGGGGCTCGAAAGATCTTCGGCTCGGCCCCATAGCGGCGGCCAAATTCGCCTCTCAGATCATCGAGGAAGTTTGTGCGCTCAAGTTTGTCCGTCTTTATGATCTGCATTGTCCACCCACCGCCGAACTACCAGGTTTGATCCAGAGCCAGCTTCATTGTAATCGTTTACAGCCACAATTCTAATCCATTACAATAGGCCGAGTAAATGATTCTGTCCGGTTGTTCTTGCAGGGTCTTGTGAGCGACCGCGATAACCCATGAACATCAAGCAAGTTGCAGAACGAGCAGCCGTTTCCACTGCGACTGTTTCCCGCACACTCAACCGAAGCACCTTGGTCAAACCCAGGACGGCCAATCGAGTGTGGGCAGTGATTCGCGAGCTCGGCTACTATCCCAGCAGCCAAGCCCGCGCGCTCGTTTCCGGAAGAACCAACCTTTTGGGCCTCATTATCTCCGACATCGTGAACCCCTTTTTCCCCGAACTGGTCAAGAGTTTCGAATTTGCCGCGATCCAGCACGGTTACGACGTAATCGTCGCTAACACGGACTACAATCCCACGCGAATGGGCACGTGCGTGCGGCGAATGATCGAACGGCAAGTGGATGGCGTGGCCATCCTCACCTCCGAAGTCGAGTCGCATCTCCTCGATGAACTCGCGCGCAGGAAGTTGCCCATCGTATTCCTTGACGTGGGAAAGGTAAAGCCGCTGATCAGCAACATCCGGGTGGACTATGGGAAAGGGATTCGAGAAGCCGTGGAGCACATCGTTTCTCTGGGGCACAAGCGTATTGGGTTCATAAGCGGGCCCATGAATCTAAAGTCTGCCAGGGTGCGTCGTGCCGCTTTCCTGAAATGTATTGCCGATTGCGGTGTCAAAGAAAAGCAGCGAATTGTGGTTGAAGGAGACCACAAGGTTGACGGGGGCGACACCGCGATGACTCACATGCTTTCTTTGTCGGATCCACCGACTGCAGTGCTGGTGTCAAACGATTTGGCCGCCATCGGCGCCATGCGTTCCATACACCGTGCGCGGCTTCAGGTCCCCGATGACATTTCTGTGGTTGGATTTGACGATATCGATCTGAGTCAATCCACTCAGCCGCCCCTCACCACGGTTCGGTTGTCGAGAAGCGAACTGGGTCAAAAGGCATTTGAGGCTTTATATCGAAATCTCCAGACCCTCGCGAGGGAAGGAGAGGAAATTAACGTGAGCACCAGCTTGGTGTTGAGACAGTCAACGGCCCCTGTGAGGATCGCTCCTCGCCAAGGGTTTGGATTAGGTTGACATCCAACATCCGACATTTGACTACCGAACGGGTGAAATTCACTTCCAAGGACTCGAAGTCCACCTCTTCCCCATTTGAGCCCAAGCAACTCTCCTACTCTCAGACCGCTCGCGGCGTCGAGCAGAATACCGCTGCGGCAAGGCTCTTCGAGACAGGAAAGAAAAGCCCTGATCTGCGCGATCGTCGCGTCTTTCTGCGCTTGGAACTCTGCCGCACGCGTGTGATGGGATTGTGAGTAACCCGTTCCCAACGAATCGCAGGCTGTACAGGGCGCTCATGATGTTCCTGATTTTCGCCTTCCCGCCTGGCGCCAGAGTGAAACGGCAGATGTGGGAAGCATGGCACTTGTCTTCAGCAAAATGTTCACAGCAGGCACCGGATTTTGGGATCTCACCGGAAGCGCCACGCAGACTATCTTTCAAGGTGGGACACTGGTTGCCCGCGAGCGCGCGGCAAGGGCCGCCTATGTACAAGCCTCCGAACAGTATCGCAGCACGGTGTTGACTGCATTCGAGAACGTCGCGGACACGCTGCATGCGCTCGAACAAGACGCAGACGCGGTCAAATCTGCGGCTGCCGCACGCGATGCGGCCAAGGTAACGCTCGATCTCACTACCAAGCAAATGCAGGTCGGATATGTGAGCTATCTCGCTCTGTTAAATGCGGAGCAAGTTTATCAGCAAGCCCTAATCAATCTCGTGCAAGCTCAGTCAAACCGGTACGCCGATACTGCTGCATTGTTTCAGGCGCTCGGCGGTGGGTGGTGGAACCGGCCCGACGTGCCAAAGAGTTGACCTGAGACCCTTGCCTGAGCGATTGTAGGGCGACCAGACTGCCACCACATCAAGGCTTCGTGCCTTCTATTGAGAATTGCAAAATATAGAGACGATGATGAGCAGAACATAGTTGGATGTAAACGATTGGATTGTCATTCCGAGCGCGCCCGGTCTCGGCGCGAGGAATCTGTTTTTCTTAACCTGTGCCGCCAAGCAGATTCCTCGCTTCGCTCGAAATGACAACCCATAATCTGTCACAGTATTATGCAAGACTCATTGGAGGGGATCAGCTTAGCCGATACTCGGGCGGGAGACTCACGCCTGGGACAGCGATCCGTGCCCGCTCGAACCACGGTGAAGCTGCGACGCTCTGGCGAGGCGCGGAGCGATGTGGGCTATTCCAATGCGATCGAGTTCTCGGTAGAGAAGGCTGATCTTACCCGAACGCACGCGATATTCCTGGAGATCCGAGTCTGTCAAGCGCCTGTCCCGCCTGAGTGTTTCGATCTGCAACTCGATCAACTGGGAAACCTCGCGTTTGATAGCGGAGGCTGGGTCCGTCACCATAGAGATTCTCCGCGGCAATATTAGCCCGCCTGCCCAGCATGCGAAAGGCTTTGTTTTCCGTACCTGTGGAAATCATGCCGGGAGATTGTTAAACCAAAGTTACATGAAACCTGAGAATCTCTGAGCAGCGATGGAAGCGGTAGACCTCGGAGAATGCCACAGATCCGCATTGCAGAATTTGCCGGCGGCGATCTTTCCCCATTGCCGCCGTCTGCCTGCCTCGTTATGCTGGGTTGGTCTGCAACATGGCCAAAACGTAGTGGCCATGGCAGGAGACGAGGGATAGTCGTGCGGATTTCTCTGTTCGTTGCTTGCTACAACGACATGCTGTTTCCGGAAACCGGCAAGGCCGTCGTCCGAGTGCTGGAGCGGATCGGCCACACGGTTGAGTTTCGTTCTGCCCAAACCTGCTGCGGCCAGATGCACTACAACACCGGATATCAGCACGATGCGATGCGTTTGATGGCGCACTTTCTAGGAGTGTTTGAGGGGGCGGACCTGATTTGTGTGCCCTCGTCATCCTGTGTCGCCATGATGCGCGAACACTATCCCAAAATGGCGGCGCGGGCAGGTGATGCGGCGCTGGAGACAAAGGTGCAGGCGATTCTTCCGCGCATCTTCGAGTTTTCAGAGTTGTTGGTCGACAAGCTCGGCTTGACAGACGTCGGAGCTTTCTACCCTCATTCGGTGACTTTGCATACATCGTGCCACGCGCTTCGCTCGCTGCACTTGGGCGACAAGCCTGCGAGGCTGCTCAGGGCGGTGCGCGGCCTGACGCTCGTCGAATTGCCTCACAGTGACGAATGCTGCGGATTCGGTGGAACGTTTGCCGTCAAGAATCCTGACGTTTCGGCCGCCATGCTGGGGGACAAGTTGCGTTGCGTGCTGAATACTGGGGCGGAGGTTTGTACAGCCGTAGATAATTCGTGCTTGATGCACATTGCCGGGGCGTTGAGCCGCCAGAGAAGCGGCGTCCGCACGGCGCACCTCGCTGAGATTCTCGCCTCAACTGAAACGGAAGGACAGTTGTGACCATTCGAGTGGGCAAAGCGGCGGACGCGAAGAAGTTCCCGATTGCGGCCCGGGAGTTGGTCAACAACGCGCAGCTTCGGCACAACGTGCGGCATGCGACGGATGTGATTCGGAGCAAGCGCGCGCGGGTCGTTGCCGAGATGCCGGACTGGGAGGAGCTGCGTAACGCCGCCCATGCCATCAAAGAACACACCATCCGCTATCTCGATTCTTATCTTGTCCAATTCGAAGAAGCTTGTATGCATCGCGGCGGACAGGTGCACTGGGCTCGTGATGCCGATGAGGCCAACCAGATCATCGTCGATTTGCTTCGTTCTCGTCAGCAAAACGAAGTCATCAAGGTTAAGACGATGACTTCTGATGAGATCCAGCTCAACCGGGCCTTGGAAGCAGCCGGCATAACTCCCTATGAAACCGATTTGGCGGACTTAATTGTGCAGTTGGGGGAAGACGAGCCGTCGCACATCGTCGTGCCCGCGCTCCACAGAAACCGGATGGAAATCCGGGAGATATTCCTCAGAAAGATGAAGCTGAAGGAACTGGGGAGCGAGCCTCAGGACCTGGCTGCGGCTGCGCGGAGTTATCTGCGGGAGAAGTTTCTGCGGGTCAAAACGGCAATCAGCGGCGCCAACTTTCTCGTGGCCGAAACCGGATCGGTGTGCGTGGTGGAATCCGAAGGCAACGGACGCATGTGCGTTTCGCTGCCACAGACGCTTATCACCGTGGCTGGCATTGAGAAAGTGATTCCCACATTCCGTGATCTGGAGGTATTCCTGCAACTGCTGTCTCGATCGGCCACGGGCGAACGAATGAATCCGTACAACTCGGTTTGGACGGGGCCAACGCCCGGAGATGGCCCACAGGAGTTTCATGTCGTTCTGCTCGATAACGGCAGAACGAACGTCATGGCTGATGCCGAGGCTCGCTCCACGCTGGACTGCATTCGTTGTGGTGCTTGTCTGAATGCGTGCCCGGTATACCGCCAGACGGGCGGTCATGCCTATGGCTCGATCTATGCGGGTCCCATCGGCGCAATCGTTACGCCTCAGCTGCAGTCGATGAAACATTCGCAGTCCTTGCCCTTCGCTTCCTCTCTTTGCGGCGCGTGCTACGAAGCTTGCCCGGTAAAGATCAATATTCCCGAAATTCTGATTCACCTACGGGCGAAGGTGGTTGAGCGTGGCGATGCGCCGTGGTCCGAACGGGCAGCCATGAAGGCTGCAGCGCTCTCACTTGCCAACTCGGCAAACTTCAGCGTTGCACAGAAAATTGCCCGCGTCGCTCAGCGTCCGTTCGTGCGCCAGGGGAAGCTGCAACATCTGCCAGGAATGCTGGCGGGATGGAGCGATGTGCGCGACCTGCAGGCCATTCCTAAAGAGTCGTTTCGAGAGTGGTGGAGTAGGCGTGAGGGGAAGGAATCGGAATGAACGCCGCGCGAGAAGAAATCCTGGCCAGAATTCGCCGCTACAGTGTTTCGGGCATGCCGAATCAGGCCGTGGACTACGCAGCCATTCCTCGTGAGTATCGCCTGTCGGGGAATCTCGATACCGAACAAACGTTGCGTCTGTTTCAAGAGCGACTTCAGGATTACGAGGCGAACGTGTATTGCTGCCCGTCGGATCGAATTCCCGAAACTATCGCCGCGGCGCTATCCGCCCGCGGGAAAAAGAGACTCGTGGTCCCCGAAAGCGTACCCGCTAGTTGGCTCCCGAACGGTTTCGAGTTTGTGCGTGACGCCGGCCTCAGCTATGAAGGTCTGAATGCCATCGACGGAGTCGTGACGACTTGCGCCGCGGCGATCGCGCTCACCGGAACCATTCTGCTTGAGCATACGCGCGAACAAGGAAAACGCAGCATCACTTTGATTCCCGATTATCATCTTTGCGTTGTGTTCACGAACCAGGTTGTGGAGACGGTTCCGGAAGGTCTTCGAAGGGTTGGAAATTCCATCGCACCGATCACGACCATCTCTGGGCCTTCCGCGACTTCAGATATCGAGATGACTCGCGTCCGAGGGGTGCACGGTCCTAGGCATCTGGATGTCATCGTTGTGCAGACTGCGCACTCGAGGATGTCAAATATGCCTGCGGAGACTACTTCCTGAACTGTTTGTTCGAATCCGAAAAAACGCGCCTTCGAGCCACCCTTCAGTACTTGCCCAGTCAGCTGGGGGAGATTCTTGACCGTGTTTTACAGGAACTAGCCCGGCTTCCCGTGCCCAAGTAGCTTTGAGAAAGTCAGAAGATGCAAGCCGGACGGCGCACCTGAATGGCGGCACTAGACAAGCGGTGCCCGGATGAATTGCAATAAGCTCTGGCGCAATGATGATCTGGGAATCGCGAGCCGGGATGGCGAAATTGGCAGACGCAGCGGACTTAAAATCCGCAGGGGCCAAAAGCCCTGTGGGGGTTCGATTCCCCCTCCCGGCACCAGAAACTCTTCTTGTTTGGAAGATAGGTCTCCTTTCCACTCCTCTATTGGGTGCCTCTCAAACGTAGAAGCTTGTGCATTCACCAAATCAGCTTCCTTAGCATCCTCCGCAGGAGCATCTGCCGGGTGCCCCATTCTAGATTTAGCGCTCTTTGCGAAATTTAAGACTTGCCCTGACCTTGTCGAAGGAGTGGCGATGTTCGCTTGGACTTCGGCTTGGGCTTCGGCTTGTTCTTGCCTTTGAGATTGAGCGCCACTGCAGCGCGGGCGAGATTTTTTAGAGCACGCTCGTTAATCTTATCGCCCTCGAAAAAATCGATCGCTCGCCACCGATTGCCTCCGAGGCCCGCGTTGAAGAGCTTGTCAGGATCTGGGAGGCTCGCCCCCTGCGCAAAGGTAAGCTTCACCTTGTCTTTAAGGACGGTGGCGACCGCGATGATCCCGTCGCGAGACCACACTGGGGTTCCCATCCACTTCCACTCCTCGATCATCTCTGGGTCGGCCTCAAGGATGCTCTTGCGGATGCCGGCCAGCGTCTTGCTGCGCCAGTCGGTGAGTTTTGCGATCAGCTGGTCAATACGTTCCGATGGATTCATACGATGTCTTTTTCGATCCCCTTTGTCCACTGGTTGCGTTCTTCCTCTAGTTGATCCCAAATCTTGTCCATATTATTGATCGATTCGACCGAAGCGTATGGGTGCTCCAATCCCTTAAACATTCCGAGAGGACGCATTGGAACAACTTGTCTGCCAATTGCGATAAAGAGCAGCAGATCAGTGATTGCGCGCTCTACTCGAACGAAGGCACGCTGAACTTCGTCCACGTCCGACAACTTTATTCCGGAGAAGGCAAGCGTGCCGCGGGAGTCCTCGGTCGCAGCGTGCGCGAAGAACTTATTGCTCAAGAGAACAATTTTTTGAGCCGTGCTGTTCACCAACAAGTTCTTCAATTTCTCAAACACTTCCTCCTTAATAAGGTTTCCACGTTGGCGCGCTGCTGGTAAAACCCCAGAGAGTTTGTCGAACATCTCATGCCGCACGCGCGATCCTAAGAAATGTTCTAGGCCCGGTGCTTCATCGCCCCACATTACTACCTCTATCCCCTGCGGCTGCGCTTTCCATGTATCTGAATCGAAAGGAAGCCCGTCGTAGCAGACGTAGTTCTCGCGGGTAATAAGGTCTCGATGATCGGTCATGTCATCCAACAAACGCCGGAGGGAAAACACGTCCTTACTCTTGTCCAACAGCTTGCGGATGGCAAACACTTGGGTCGCAACATAGCCTTGATCCAGAAAGTGTGCCAGCAATCCACTCTGGGCCGAAGACGCCGCGCCCTGTTCCGTGCTCTGGCGCGCTGAGGCGAGAATCCGATAGGCCATATCCAGGAAGATCATGGAGAAGATTTGCTGCTGGATCGTGTTCGGTTCGCCTTTCCGTAGTTCATACCATGAGAGCCACTCGTAGCGTTTCTCTCGATACTCTTCGAGTTTCTTACGATCAACAACATCGCACTGGTCGATCGGTGTCTTGTAGCGAAACTCAGGACTTTCCGGTTCGTTTGGCAATTGAGGAGTCCGTTCTTCAAGTCACAGTGTAATATCGATACTCGACAAACGAAATGTGGGGACAGGCCGGACGTTCCCCGGCCTTGCGGTAACGTAGAAAAACCACGTCCCGTGCGTCCCAGCACTGAAGCTGCTCGACTTTATGTATCAATATTGGTACACTACCTGATGAATGGACGCGCTCTAAAGCGACTGCCGGCACGGTTTTATCGCTCCGATAGCGGACGGGAGCCTGTGCGGGAATGGCTTAAAAGCCTGGAGGCCGAGGATCGAAGGATCATCGGCGAAGACATCAAGGATGTCGAGTTTTCATGGCCGATTGGTATGCCGCTGGCACGCTCACTCGGACGCGAGCTGTGGGAAGTCCGAAGCAGCTTGCCACACGGTCGCATCGCCCGCGTGATTTTCTGCGTTGAGAAAGATTGTATGGTGCTCCTGCATGGCTTCATGAAGAAAACGCAGAAAACACCTCAACAGGAAATCGATCTGGCGTTGAAACGGAAGAAGGGGATGGAAGCGTGAAAAACAAGAATATCGGATCGACTTTCGACAGCTGGCTTCGCGAGGAAGGCCTCTATGAGAAAGTCAGCGCCACCGCGATCAAACGGGTCATTGCCCGCCAGGTTGCGGCTGCCATGCACCAAAAAGGCCTGACCAAGGTTGAGATGGCGCGCCGGATGCATACGAGCCGCGCCGCGCTCGACCGGCTCCTTGATCCCGAGAACGGTGCCGTGACCTTGGGCACTCTTCAAAAGGCTGCGGCCGTTGTCGGTCGTCAGGTTCGGCTGGAACTCGTCTAAGCGCCCTCTCAAGCGGTCACGCGGTCGGTCAGCGTCAACGGGAGGATCGGTCGCACCGTCCACCCCGGCAAACACAAGCTCCCTCGACTTCACAGAATTGCCCAACACCGGCAATTCCGCTTCGCTCGGGATGACAGAACTGAGCTTACTCAGAGTCTCCCTAAACCCTTAGCGAGCCACGGAACCCACGAGCGGCATAGTAAGATTCCGCACCGTTGTGATACACGAAAACAGTGTTGAAGCGGCGATCACAAAAGAGGGCGCCGCCGAGTTTTCTGATATCAGAAGGTGTTTTCACCCAGCTCGACGTTTTGGTATCGAACTCTCCAAGTTTCTGCAACTCTCGATACTGTTCTTCCGTTAAGAGCTCAACGCCGATGGCAGCTGCCAGATACATCGCGCTATCTTTCGGCTTATGTTCTTTCCTTGACTCCAGCGCTTCGCGGTCGTAGCAAAGACTTCTGCGGCCTTTAGGGCTTTCCGCTGAACAGTCGCAAAAAATGTATTCGCCCGTATTTTTGTCGTGACCAACAACGTCCGGTTCACCGCCAGTTCTTTCCATTTCACTGAGTGACCACAGTTTTTCAGCGTTCGCTTCCAGCCTTGCTTGGATTTCAGCCCATGTAAGACCTTTATGGCGATTCATGTTTGTCTCAAAGCGGGCTTTCAACGCGCCGAGTAATTCGTCACGTTGTTTTGGTGAAAACTCCGTTTTCGAGCGTTTGGTGGCATCTTTCATGATCAGTTTTGTCCTCCATTGATCGGGAACTTTCCCCGCTCAAACCAAAATTAGGCTTGAGTGGACCACACGTCGATTCACGACTCTTGAGCCGCCTTAGCCGGCCAAGCGGGGGGCTCAACCCCGAACTGCTTGGCGTACTCACCGACCAACCGCTGCCAGCCGGCAAACTTCATGGCGTTGATGCCGGCGATGGCTCCAATGGGCTCACCTGCGAGGAACCGATCAAGGACGTCGAAGCAGATGTGCCAGCCCGCGGCGCCCCACGAAATGAAGCGGCGATCGATGCTGTGCCACAGCGTCAGGCGCGTGCCGCTGCCGAGCCGCTCGAGTTCCCACCGGATATCGCCATACTCGAGCACATTGGGAGCGTCGGCTCGGGTCACTTTTGTTTCGAGCGGCGTGGGATTTCCCACCCAGGTGAGCTTCACCGTGGTTCCAGCCGTACCCAGGTTCCCATCAACTACAAAGGGCGCCCACTCGCGCAGATGCGCCGGGTCGCTTAGCGCCTGCCAGACTTTTTCCGGCGAGTGGCGCAGTTCGCGGACGAGAATGAGCGTCCACTTGTCTTTATCCGTTTGAACCCCATCCTTTTTTACCTGCGCCGCGCTGGCCGGACCCGGTATGTATTGCGCTTGCTCGGTCATCTTCTTCTCCTTGTTAGCGGGCCGACTGATGAGTTGAACTCGACCATCCTCACGAGTGACCGGCGACGCACGAACACTCCTGCCGCAGTGCCCCAGTGGAACTCAGGTGAAGTTGAGCACGGTCCGAACCACATCGGGCACAATGCCGTGGAGTACGGCGGGAATCACAATCCGTGCAATCGGATATGCGATCAGGACCACAGTGACGGCTGCCAATACCCAGGCGTTGGCCGAGAGGTGGCGTTCGAGAGCATCCACATGAGTGGACCAGAACCGGCACAACTGCGCGGCACTGGCCGGACTCGGTGTGTATAGCTCGCGATCGGTCATCTATCATCTCCCTGCTGCTGAACGTCTGCCCTACCAGCGTGCCAGCTGTGTCAGCTGAACGAGATTGCCGCAGGTGTCTTTCAGCATCGCGATGGTTGAGCCGGGCACGTCGGTGGGCGGCATGGTGAACTCGGCGCCGCGGGCCTTGATCCGCTCGTAGTCGCCCCTGACGTCGTTGGTGAAAAACATGATCGCGGGCTGGCTCTGCTGAAAGATCGCCTGCTGATACGCTTTGGCCGCGGGGTTGTTGTTCAGCGCCAGTTGCAACTCAGTGCCGTCCGGCTCCTCGGGCGAGGCCACGGTCAGCCAGCGATAGGGGCCGTTACTGAAATCGTTCTTCTTGGTAAAGCCCAGTACCTCCGTATAGAAGCGCAGGGCTTTGTTCTGGTCGTCGACGTATATGGTGGTCACTTTGATTTTCATTTCCTTTCTCCTTTGTCACGTGCGCGGTTTGGGCCGCGTCGCCTTCTGCTTGTCTTCGTTTTCGTTGGTGTTGATGATCCATACTGATGACGATCCATGCGGTCGAGGTAGCGTGCGAGAGCATCCAGGTGAGCAGACCAGAAGCGACGGTAGTCCTCGATCCAACCTGCCGCATCTTTGAGGGGGCGTGCTTCCAGCCGGCAGGGACGCCACTGCGCCTCACGGCCGCGGACGATGAGGCCGGCGCGCTCCAACACCTTCAGGTGCTTGGAGACAGCGGGCATGGACATCTCGAATGGCCGGGCGAGTTCGGTCACCGAGGCTTCGCCCAGCGCCAGCCGGGCGAGAATGGCGCGGCGGGTGGGGTCGGCGAGTGCGGCGAAGGTATGGCTGAGCTGATCCTGCATTTGCAATAAACCAATCAGTTAAATAACTGAGTGGTTAAATATAAAACGGATTGGCAACCCTGTCAATCTTTTTTCAAGAGAATTTTTCGGGCGTGAATGGCCGTGGGTGGTGAGGGACCGGGTACCGCCTCAGATTGCTTCCGGGAGTATTCCAGAGGCGCACGAAAGCCGGCAAAGGCGTGGACAATGCGCCTTCCGCCTCCCTCCCCAGGAATTCGGACTCCGATATGCCGATCCGGAGTTAATATACCGCGACAGCGAAAATCTTCTGAGGTTCATCCTGACAGGAGACTCGCTCTGAAAGCTCTTCTATGGAAAAAGAAAGAACAGGAAAGAAGAAAGGGAGTTGAAAATGAGAAAGGTTCTACTTGCAATCATCATCGCAGCGGTTTCCTCGACGAGTATGGCCGCCGGTCCTACCGTGAAAGTGGAGCAGGGATTACTACAAGGCACAGTCGAAGACGGACTGACCGTCTACAGAGGCGTCCCCTTCGCGGCGCCGCCCGTGGGCGATCTGCGGTGGCGTCCTCCGCAACCGGCTGCGAAGTGGGACGGCGTGCGGCACGCTGATGCGTTCGCGCCAGAATGTGTGCAGCGCGGCTTCGGTCCTCCACCGAGCGGCGAGAAGCCTCCCGCCATGAGCGAAGACTGCCTGTATCTCAACGTCTGGACGTCCGCAAAGAAGGCCTCCGACCGCGTCCCAGTGCTGGTCTGGATCTACGGCGGCGGGTTCAACGGCGGCGCCACCTCGGTTCCAACTTACAGCGGAGAAAAACTGGCCCAGAAAGGCGTGGTGCTGGTCAGCATCGCCTATCGTGTCGGGCCTATCGGCTTTTTGGCGCATCCGGAGCTGAGCGCGGAGTCGCCGCAGCATGTCTCGGGAAACTACGGTCTGCTGGACATGATTGCCGCGCTCGAATGGATTCAGAACAACATCGCTGCATTCGGCGGCAATCCCCACAAAGTCACGATCTTCGGTGAGTCGGCTGGAGGCATCGCGGTCAGCATGCTGTGCGCTTCTCCGCTGGCCAACGGCCTGTTCCAAGGGGCGATTTCGCAAAGCGGCGGCTCGTTTGGTCCCGCGAGTATCGGAGGCGGGCCGGGCGAGAACATGGTGACGCTGGCGGTTGCCGAACACAACGGAGAAGAACTCGCCAAAGCTGTCGGAGCTACCTCGCTCGCGGATATGCGCAAACTTCCTGCGGAGAAAATTCTTGCAGGGGTTCGCGGACTGGCCTGGCCAATCGTTGACGGCTGGGTCATTCCGGACGATCAGTACAAACTCTACGAGGCAAAACGGTTCAATGACACTCCAATCCTGGTTGGCTACAACTCGGATGAGGGAGCGAGCTTCTCTCCCGCGCATACGCCGCAGGAGTATGTCGAGAACGTAAGGAAGCGTTACGGCAAGTTCGCGGATGATTTGATGAAGGCGTATCCCGCCGCCGAAACTACCGTGCCCAAAACTGCCCGTGATCTGACGCGAGATTCGGCATTCGGTTGGCACACCTGGACCTGGGCACGGATGCAATCGCGGTTAGGTAAGTCCAAAGCGTATTACTACTATTTCGATCAGCACCCGGATTATCCCGCCAATTCACCGCAGGCCGGTTATGGCGCGCCGCACGGCAGGGATGTCGCATACGTGTTCGAGCATTTCATGGGTGACAAGGACCAAAAGCCCACGCCCGCGGATTCGACGATCTCAGAAGCCATGGCGACTTACTGGACGAATTTCGCAAAGCACGGAGACCCGAACGGCAAAGGCGTACCTAAATGGCCGGCATTCAGCGAGGAGCATCCAGTCTTGATGTATTTCTCTGAGACGCCGCACACCGGACCGGTTCCGAGTGAGGAGGGGCTTAATATACTGGACAAATACTTTGCATGGCGCCGCAGTCCTGAAGGTGTGCGTACCGCGCAAGCGGATAGCCCCAGACCTGCCCCAACCAACGTGATGGGCGCTCAGTACCCTCGCGTTTATCCGGATCGCAGAGCGACATTCCAACTCAAGGCGCCGGGTGCGCAAAAGGTGGAAGTCCAGGTTGCGCACGGCAATCACGAGATGACGCGCGAGTGACGGCGTGTGGAGCGTAACCACTCCACCTTTGGTCGCTGGGTTCCATTATTATTCGCTCGTTGTCGACGGCGTTCCAGTAAACGACCCCGGCAGCCATGCGTTTTTCGGCACGGGAAAAGACGCAAGTGGAATTGAAGTGCCGGAAGAAGGCGTGGATTACTATCTGGCCAAGGATGTGCCGCACGGCGATGTCCGCATCCGAACCTATTTCTCAAAGGTCACGCGGCAATTCCGGCGGCGCTTTGTGTACACGCCGCCGGACTACGACACCAACCTGAGCGCGCGCTACCCGGTGCTCTACCTGCAGCATGGCATGGGAGAGGACGAAACCGGATGGATATTCCAGGGACACGCCAATTTGATTCTCGACAACCTGATTGCCGAGAAAAAGGCCGTGCCCATGATTCTCGTCATGGACAACGGGTATGCCTCGCGGCCAGGACAATCGGACGCGCGGCCTGACCCGAGGGCCGCGGGCAACACCAGCGCGTTCGAAGATGTAATGCTGCAGGACGTGATTCCCATGATCGATTCCTCATTCCGCACCAAGGGGATAATGAGGAGATACCCTAACCACCAGGGGCAAACACGATTTGACATGTGCCGATGATAGGGTGCGCAGAAGAAGGGAACAATGATTCAGATCACACGCTCTGCGGGCCACGCTTCTTGTACTGCTGGCACTTGGTCATGATGGCGGCACGGAGCCGGCTGCGCAGGTCTTCGGGAAGTTCGTAGAGCTGGGAGTCGCGGTAGATCTCGATGGTTTTCTTGGTCGTGTCACAGACAACGTAGCAGTTGTGGCACCAGGAGAGATGGTTTTCCAACTCGGCCTTGGTCTTTTCGTCGAGCACGCCGTCCAGATAGTTGGTCAGCTCGCGTAGGAATTCAGAGCATTTCACTGGTTGCCATCTCCACTCTCGCGTTTCTGAAAGTACCGTCCCAACCTTTCGCGTAGCTGCAGCCGGGCGCGCAACAATCGTGATTTTACTGCGGGCACGCTTAACTCCAGCGCGGCTGCCGTTTCTTCGGTTGACAGTCCTTCCACGTCCCTCAATACGAACACCGTCCGGAAGCCCGGAGGCAGCCCCTGGATGGTCTTGCTCAGAATCTCGCGCAGCTCGCCCTGCGTGTACTGCTGCTCCGGATTGGGGCTCCAGTCGGCGATTTCGCGGGGCAGGGAATCATCTTCTGTCTTGATGTCTTCGTCCAGCGAAACCGTGCGCTCCGGCCGCCGCCGGCGCAGTTTCATCAAGGCTTCGTTCACCGCAATCCGCACCAGCCAGGTGTAGAACTTTGACTGCTCCTGGAACTTCGCCAGATTACCGTATGCCTTGAGAAACGCTTCCTGCACTACGTCTTCGGCATCCTCGCGGTTCTGCGTGATGTGCTGCGCGATACGGAAGACGTTGCGGTCGTAGCGGCGAACCAACTCCTCGAAGGCGGAATCATCGCCCTTCTTGGCTGCGCGTACCAGCGCCAGTTCGTCGCTAACAGGCTCTGCCAGTTTGTTTTGGATGGCTCCCATTATTCAGGCGATTCAGTATTTTCGAGCGAACTGCAGTTGCATGAAAAGCAATCCTATTCTATCTGCTGGAGGGTGAATCTGGCGAACCTGGCGCAGTTTGTGTAGCCTATTGAGGAAAAGAGACATGAAACTCATAAAAATCCTCCTCGTTCTGTGCGTCTGGTTCGCTGCCGTGATCGTCCTTACGTGGATATGGGTTCTGAGAATAGGGGCCAAGGCGGGAGCCGCCGGGCAGACTGCGGTGGACATCACATACGTCCTAACTCGTCCACTTTACTTGTTGGAGTTTGTTGTCATCCTGGCGCTGGCTGTATGGATTTGCTGGCGTTGGGTCTTTGCCTAGCTAGAGACCACACCTGTGAGACATATGGGCAGGGGGCCAGAATCATAAACTGGCCCTTTTCTCTACCCATCCTGTTGGGCAAGGCCAAACTGTTATTTTGCTTGGCAACCCGCTTTTTTGCCCAATGGCTTTGAAGTAGGCGCAAGGCAACGGTTTAGGATAGATTCAATAGAGGCTGTTGCTGCTGGCGGAAGATGTGACTATGGTACCCTGCCGCCGCGTTGCAAGTTCCGTATAATCAGCGGTTAGAGTCTGAATTCCCGTTTCGGAGGAGTCGAGCGGGAGCGGTTTCTTAGCATGGCCGAAAAGCAACTTCAGCGAATCGTTGAGCAGGCAGTGGCACAGGTTCTTGATCGCCACCTGCCGAAGTTGCAATCGGAACTGGTCGAACGTGTGCTCGAAGAGCTGCCCCCGCCACCCGCTGAGATTGCACCGCCAGCCGAACCCAGCGCGACAAGCTTGGTTCAGGCGATCAGCAGCATTCACGCCGGCGGTACGCAGAAAGAGATCTTGCGTGCTCTGCTCGATGCCAGCAGTGCGAGCGCGACCCGCGTAGCTTTGTTTGTGGTCCGGTCCGGAGCGGCTACCGGATGGCAAAGCCGGGGTCTCGGAGAGGACGAGACGGTCAAAGATCTTCCCCTCGACATGAACTGCGGTCCCATCGCTCACGCCTATCAGAATCGCGTGGCCGCTCCGGCCAACATTGCCGAAATGGATGGCCGTTTTGTGGAGCGTTTCGGTGGGCCGGCCAACGAGCAAATCCTCATTCTGCCCCTCGTCATGAAGGACAAGGTCGCGGCCCTGCTCTATGCCGATGGCGGCGCAAACGGAGTGCTCGACTCGTCATCTCTAGAAGTGCTGGTGCTCGCGACTGGCGCCTGGCTGGAAGTGGTCTCGCTGCGCAAGCAGGCCCAGAAGGAGAGTACGGAAGCCTCGGCAGCGGCGGAGAGGGCGGCCTTTGCGCCTCCAGTGCAGGCCGTGAGTTCGTTTGCCGATCCCTTTGCCGCACACGTTCCGCAGCATACCGCAGCAAGAGCGGCGGAGCCAGAACCCGCGGCGGAAGTCGTCGAAGTTGCCGCGCACGCTGCCGCAAGCGCCGCGGCGCCGGCTGCGGCGGCCGACCCGTTCGCCGGTCTCTCGCCTGAAGACGCCGACACCCACCGCAAGGCGCAGCGCTTTGCCCGTCTGCTGGTGGATGAGATCAAGCTTTACAACCAGGCTAAGGTGAGCGAAGGGCGGCGGAGCAAGGATCTCTATGATCGTCTGAAAGACGATATCGAAAAGAGCCGCGCTTCGTACCAGAAGCGCTATGGCAACAGCGTCGCCGCAGGTGGCGACTATTTTCAGAAGGAGATCTTGCGCAGCCTAGCCGAAGAAGACGCTTCCCTGATGGGCGCGAACTTCCACCACTAGGGTCTCGCTCAAGGTCCCGGAACAGGTTCTGGCATTCGCGTGTCCGCGCGAAAATAGAGTTGTGGTTCATCTGGGTCTCAAGTGGTGGGGTGTGCTCGCGGTGGGCGTGGTGTGTGGCCTCCTCGGTGATGCGCATTCCGCCGCCCTGGCATTTTCGCTGCAATCGCAGGAGCCTTCATCTTCATCCACATCTAGTTCTGCCACTGCTACATCAAGCTCTCCTACGCAGGCAGCTGGCTCGTCTGGGTCGGCACAGGGGAACGCACCGCCGGAGCAAACTGCTCCTGCGCGACACACTCAGCCGAAATCCGCAGCGTCCGCGGCTGGCTCGACCCAGCCAGGAACCGCCAAGGCATCAACCAAGAAACCGAGCGCCAGCCGAACCCATCCCGCCAGCTCGAAAAAACGCAGGCGGCCTCTCTCGCCGCGCGTTCGCCGGATGCGTCAGGCATTCGTGGCCTCGACCAGCCTGCGTCCCATGGCGCAGCAGTTGCTCCAGGATCGCTCTCCCGCCGCTTATGCCGGAGTGGAAGCCTACGCCCGCTCACACGCCAAAGAGGATGCCGGAGCGCTGGCTTGGCTGGTCGTGGGATATGCGCGTGTGCTCGACCACGACTATGCCAGAGCGATTGATCCTCTGAATCGCGCTAGGCCGCTCGCGGGAGACCTGGGCGATTACGTCGCCTACTATCTTGGAACGTGCTACCTCGAAACCGGGCGCCAAGGCGAAGCTCTGGCGACGCTGGCGGATTTCGCCAAAACCTATCCGGATTCGCTGCTGGTGCGGGATGCGCGTGTCAGTTACGCCGGTGCGCTGCTGAGCGACGGGCGAGCCGCGGAAGCCGCGGAGCTGTTGGAAAAGGATCGCCTGCCGGCGCGCCCGGACATCGAGCTGACTTTGGGGCGCGCCTACGCTGCGCTCGGCCAGCATGGCAAAGCAGCCGAAGCCCTGGCCAACGTCTACTACAACATGCCGACCGCTGCCGAAGCGGATGCAGCCTATGCTGAGCTGAAGAAACTGCCGCAGGCGCCTCCTGCCACTTCTGCGCAGCGCAAGACTCGCGGCGACCTGCTGATGAAAGCACGCCGCTATAGCGACGCGGCGGAAGAGTATCGCGAACTGGCGATTCATGCTGGCCCTGCGGATCGTCCAGCGGCCGAACTCGCACTCGCCGATGCTCTGCATCATGCCGGCAGGAACCGCGAGGCCAAAGCCGAAATCACGATTCTGCCCGGCGAGACCAGTGAGCAAAACGCGCAACGGCTGTACATCTTGGGCCAGGCTGCCTGGGCCTCCGACGAGAACGAAGCGTTTTATCGTAGCGTAGACGAGCTGCGGAAAACTGCCCCGTCCACCCCGTGGTTCGAACAAGCCCTGCTTTCCGCCGCCAATCTCCATCTGGTGCATCACGAATACGATCAGGCGCTGGATGCCTTCCGCGAACTGCAGCAGCGTTTTCCTTCTAATTCGCACGCCTCCTACGCGCACTGGAAGGCCGCCTGGCTGACCCTCCGCCAGGGCCGCAACGACGAAGCCAAGAAGGGATTCGACGAGCAGATTGCGCTCTATCCCGACGGCAACGAGACCTCCGCCGCGCTCTACTGGCGCGCGCGCCTGGCCGAGGAAGACAACCAACCCGGCATGGCTGGCGCCTATTACCAAAAGCTATCGGAGCGTTATCGGAATTACTACTACGCCGAGCTGGGGCGCGAGCGCCTGAAGAAGCTCCCGGCTACATCCGATTCTCCCGGAAAGTACGCTGTGCTCGACCATATTCCGCCTCTCAATAACGCAAAGATCGTGTTGTCTGATCCTCCTACAGACGACCTGCGGTGGCAGAAGGCACAGTTGCTGGGAAATGGCGGCCTGGTGGATTTTGCCCTGCGCGAGCTGCAGTCAGCGGCGGGAGACGGCGGAGAAAGCTGGGCCCTGGCCGCGACCGCGCGCCTTTGCCTCGACACCGGCCATTACGATCGCGCTATTGAAGTGATGAAGCATTCTGTGCCCAGCTACTTCGCCGTAGACATTCCCGATCTGCCGCGAGCTTACTGGGAGGCGCTGTTTCCCCGCCCTTACTGGGCCGACTTGAAAAGATTTTCTTTGGCCAATGGGCTGGACCCGTATCTGGTAGCGTCGCTCATCCGGCAGGAATCAGAATTCAATCCTGCGGCAGTCTCCCACGCCAATGCCATCGGGCTGATGCAGTTGCTACCCAAGACTGGAAGACTCGTCGCCCACCAGTTGAAGCTCCGTTACAACGCGAGCCAGCTGTATACGCCAACGGTAAATCTCCAGCTGGGAACGCATTATTTCCGCGGCATGGTGGATCATTTCGGGGGTTCGCTCGAATACGCCCTGGCTGCCTACAACGCCGGCGACGACCGCGTGGAGGAATGGCTGGGACAAGGAAAGTATCGCGACGCGCAGGAGTTCGTCGAGTCGATTCCATTCACCGAGACCCGCGAATATGTGCAAGCCATTCTGCGCAACGCCAGCGTCTATAGGCAGCTTTACGGGGCGCCGTAGAGGGCTGCTGCAGCTCAGAGGTATGGGGATCTGCCCTAACGGGGCAAAGGAAGGCAGACATCCTGATTGCGGCCTTTAACATCCCATTGACCACGCAGTTGGACGGAACCCTGTAACATGGCTGATCTGAAGGGGTAAACGGGCATGGGGCGTGTCCGCTTTCTGTTAGCCGCAGTGGCCGCGGGGCTTGTCGTTGGCCTCAGCACGTTGTCTGGGCAAGATATCGGCGGCCAACCTTTTCAACCTCCGCACAGACATATTCCCGTTTTCGGGGGCGCCGACGAATTTGCGCTCGCGGGAGACTTGGAATACTACATCCCCCTCGACAGAGTGCATCGCGACATCGACGTGCAAGTGGCCACGATCACCGTGGCGGCGCACATGCGGCACGGGTGGGAATTCCAGTTCGATGTCCTCGCCCTGCGTGCTCACGGATTCCGCAACGCGCCGAGCGGTGATCAGTATCCGCAGATTCCGAGCAATGCCGCTGCTCTCGGCGGTGGACCGCTAGCTCGCTGGAACTTTCTGCAATTCAGCCGGTTCCGCCCGTTCGTTGAAGCCGAGGGAGATTTCATCCTCTTCGACCGCCCGTGGCCGACCGGCGGCACCATCGACGACTTCTTTCTCCGCGCTGGCGGCGGGGTCAGTGTGAGGGTAAGCGATGCGTATTGGATTGAGTCCAGCTTTCACTATGCACATATTTCGAATGGCTCGGGTGGCGGCCTCGCGGGCAACCCGACATGGCAGGGGAAAGGTATCGCGGTGAGTCTGCGCCGTTCCTTCACACATCAGCCGGAAGGCAAGAACAAGCCCGGGCACTGGCCATTTCGCGACGCCGCCGAGAATGCCTGGATCACGAACATTGAGGACTACACTCCCGTTCCAGGATTGAACCGGAAGAATGGCACCGTGCAGGCTGAAATGCGCGAACTCAGAATCAGTCGCGCCTGGCACTTTCGCGATCATCTTGAATTTCAGCTCGGAGGTATGGTGCAAACCACCAACGCCGTTTTCGGATTCGGCCCGGTACTGCGCTGGAATTTCCTGGAGCGCACACGCTGGCGTCTGTTTCTGGATGGCGGCGCCGACGTCCTTCAAGTTGGAAGCCCGGCCTACATCATTCCGTGGAAAGGTGATGGCTACAACTTCTTCCCGCGCGGCCGCATCGGAGCTAGCTTTCAGCTGCACGATTCCTATTGGCTCGAGGCTGCCTTTGGAGGAGCTTATGTGACTCCCCGTTTAGGGGGATGCTGCGGTGGACAGCTGTCTGCTTGGGGCGGACAAGGAGCGTCGTTGGGCCTGCGCTATACCTTTCGCGGGCGGCAATCGTTCTAGAGCGCTTGCGGGCCGCAGTCGAGGGTCTATACGCTCGGAGCTTCGTTTGTCGGAGGTTTGTAAAACAGAACCTCAAGCACCATTAACGATGCTCCGATCACGATCGAACTGTCCGCCAGATTGAACACCGGCCACTCATAGCGCTTGATGTAGAACAACAAGAAGTCCACAACGCGCCCGCTAGCCAGCCGGTCCCAGAGATTTCCCACTGCCCCGCCCAGAATCAGCGACAACGCAATCCCTGTAGTCGACAGCGCGTGGGCCTGTTTCCACAGCAGCACGCAGACGATCACCATGGCGATCACCGTGAAGCTGATCAGAAGCCCATTTCTCCAACGCGCCGGAGAATCGGCGAACAAGCTGAACGCTGCGCCGGTGTTCTCGGTATGGGTGAGACGGAAGAAGCCGGGAATGATCTGAATGTGGGCGTAGAGCGCGATGCGCGTAGCCGCCAGATGCTTGGTCCAGCGGTCCACGAGCACCACGATCAGAGCGAAGAGGAAATGAGCAATGCGTGCGCGATAAGGCGACATTCGTAAGATGATTGTATCGGGGTTTCTTTGCGTGCTTAGCGGAATCTTTGCAGCCTTTGCGGTTCAGGGTTCTTGCCTTCAGTCCGGCTAAAGGCATCACCGCAAAGTTCGCGAAGAAGGGCCGCGAAGGTCGCGAAGAAAGTCCGTAACAGGTGCGAAAAAAAAGCTCAGCCTTCCAGTTCCTTCAGTACCGCGCTGCAGCGCTCGCAGACCGTCGGATACTTCTTGTCTTCGCCGACGTGGGTGGAGTAATTCCAGCAGCGTTCGCACTTGGCGCCATCGGCTTTTTTCACTTCGACCCGCACGCCGCCGGTGCCGTTGCCCGAACCTTGCATGAGCGTAACGGCGGAAACAATGAACAGGTAGCGAAGCTGGCTGGCGTAATTCTTCAGTACCGAATAAACCGGTTCGGATGCGGTGATGGCGACCTGTGCTTCGAGTCCGGTGCCGATGAGCTTGCGGTTGCGAGCATCTTCGAGGGCCTTGAGGACTTCGTCGCGCACGGTACCTAAAGCCGCCCACTCCTTATCACGCACGTCGTCCTGTTCGGGAACTTGGTCCCCGAGAATATCTGAACCTGCGGGGAAATGTGCCAGATGCACACTTTCTAATCGATTCGCCATCTTGGGCAAGTACTGCCAGACTTCTTCCGCGGTGAAGCTCATGATGGGCGCGAGCAGGCCGGCCAAAGCCTCGCCGATGCGCCAAATGGCCGTTTGTGCACTGCGTCGCGCATGGGATTTTCGCGCAGAAGTATAAAGACGATCCTTCAAAATATCGAAATAGAAAGCGCTCAACAGAACAATACAGAAATGATTGATGCGGTGATAGATCTTGTGGAAGGCGAATTCGTCGTACCACTTCCGCAGGCCGTACCACATCCACCATGTCTGGCGCAGCATGTACTGATCGAGTTCTTCCATGCGGTCGAACGTGACCGCATCCTTCTGCGGATCGAAATCGTAGAGATTGCCTAGGATGTAGCGAAACGTGTTGCGTATCTTCTTGTAGTTCTCGCCTACCCGCTGCATCAGCGCTTCCGAGCCAACCACATCTTCGCGGAAATCCACTGACGCCGCCCACAGGCGCACGATTTCTCCGCCCAACCGGCTCGAAATATCCACCGGATCGACATCGTTGCCGCGCGACTTCGACATCGCCTGACCCGTTTCGTCGAGCGTCCATCCCGGCGTAACCACGTTCTTGTACGGCGGCGTCCCGCGCGCGCCCATGGCGCAGAGCAGGGAAGACTGGAACCACCCGCGATACTGATCTCCCCCCTCAAGATAAAGATCGGACGGCCACGGATAATCCGGTTCCGCAGCGACCAGCGCCAAGTAACTCGCGCCCGATTCGAGCCAAACATCGAAAATGTCTGTTTCTTTCTCGAACTTCGTGCCGCCGCAGTGCGGGCACTTAGTTCCCGCCGGGAGAATCTTGTCCGATTCCGGCGTGAACCAGGCATCAGCACCAGACTTGGCGAACAATTCAACCACTTTTCGATTGATCGCGCGGTCATTCAGCGGCTTGCCGCACGCTTGGCACAGAAACACGGCGATCGGCACGCCCCATACGCGCTGCCGCGAGATGCACCAGTCGGGGCGGGTCTCGATCATGTTCGACAAGCGCTCTTCGCCCCACGCCGGGTCCCACTTCACTTTCTTGATCTCTTCCAGCGTGCGTGTGCGTAGCGTGGCATTTTCTGAAGCTCGACTTCCCGCCCCGCTCGGCATGGACGTTTCCATCGAGATGAACCACTGCTCGGTGGCGCGAAAGATCACGGGATTGTGGCAGCGCCAGCAATGCGGATACGAATGCTCAGTCTTCTCGGTATGCAGCAGCGCGCTACGTTTTTCCAGCAATTCGATGATCGGCTGGTTCGCATCCCACACGCGCAGGCCGTCGTACTCGGGCAGACCGTCGCGCAGGATGCCTTTTTCGTCCACGTGACTGGTCGCGTCGAGTCCATATTTCATGCCTGTGGCGAAGTCCTCGGCGCCGTGCGAGGGCGCCGTGTGAACCACGCCGGTTCCTGTATCCATGGTGACGTAGTCGGCGAGCACACCCAAAACCTTGCGATCTAGAAACGGATGCTGAAAGTTCAGTCGCTCCAGCATGCGTCCGGGGAAATGCGCGAGTTCGCGCGGGTGGGCAAGCCGGCACGTTGCGGCAACATCCCTCGCCAGCTTCGCTGCCACAATGTAGACTTCGCCGCCCGACTCCAGTGCGACATAATCCTCGTCCGGATGAAACGCCACTGCCATCGACGCGGGCAGCGTCCACGGAGTCGTCGTCCAGATGATCGTCGAAACTTTCTTTCCCGCCAGCGCCGGATCAATTCGAGCCGGATCGTCCGCCAGTCCGTACTTCACCCACACCGTGTCGCTGGTGTGGTTCTCATATTCGACTTCGGCCTCTGCCAGAGCCGTCTCATCGTGCATGCACCAATAGACCGCGCGCAGCCCCTTGTAGACGAATCCGTTCTCAAGAAACGAATAAAACGTTGAGAGCACTACCGACTCATACTGCGGAGTCATAGTAGAGTATGGCCGGTCCCACCGCCCAAACACGCCGATGCGCACGAACTGCTTCTGCATCAGGTCGAGATATTTCTGAGCGTACTTGCGGCATTCCGCGCGCACCTCGGTTGGGCGCATCTGCAGCTTCTTGCCGCCCAGTTCCTTGTCGACTTTGATTTCGATCGGTAGCCCGTGGCAGTCCCATCCGGGCACGTAGGGCGCGTCGAAGCCCGACATCGTCTTTGACTTGACGATAAAATCCTTCAGGCACTTGTTCAGCGCCGTACCCAGGTGGATCGGCCCGCTCGTATAGGGTGGCCCATCGTGCAGGATGTAGCGCGGCGCGCCCTTGCGCGCCTCGCGGATTCGCTCATAAATGCCCATCTGCTCCCAGCGCTCCAGCATTTTAGGTTCGTTCTGGGGCAGGTTGGCCTTCATGGGGAAGGCCGTCTGAGGCAGGTTGATGGTCTTTTTCAGCTCGAGCGGCACTCGATCGCATCTCCCAAATGGTTGAATCTTTTCATTATAGGGAGCGAGGCAGGGAACGTCTATGCAAGCAACCGAAAGGTAGTGGTTCAGTTTCAGCTTGCGGAGCCTCGCTTTCGCATCCCTGCCTGACCCAGTACCAACAGGAAGGACATGTCTTTCAGTGAGTTGCCCGGCACACTGAAATGCACTGTCGAAAAGTTCAAAGTGGAGTTACAATTTGAAAAAGCAGAGAGCAAGAACGCCCGGTATGCTCATGGGGACAGGTATCTCGTGTGAAAATCGGGTGAAAACTAAGCAACTTCGAGGCGCCGGTGCTCATCTGTTGTAAGTAGGGCATTCGACGCCAGTTGAACCGAGTTTGCGGGCGAGCAGGGAAGCTTTTCCGACCAAAGAGATGGAATCCGTACAAGTCAATCCGAATACGACCGGGAAGGAGCCGGAGCTGCACTTCTGTCTGGCCGCACAGAGTTTTGAAGAACCCCTGTGGAAGTCTCTGGCCCGGCAGCTCGACGAGTTTTTCTTCCCGAAGAAACTGCCGCCCCTGAAGCTGGAGTCTAAGCCGGAGCCTGTCAAAGACATCTGGGGCTTTTACAACTACCGGAAAAACGGCGCCTTGGGCTCGACCGGAGTGCATATCGCAATTCTGGCAGTCATTGTCGCTGGGACGATGCTGGCGCGGCACGTGGTGGCTGCAACTCCAACCGCCAAAGTGACGGTTACGCTGATTGATCCTAACGACATTCCGGAGCTGAAACCCTCCAAGACCCAGGTCGGCGGCGGTGGCGGCGGCGGCGATCGTGACGTCCTCGAGGCCAGTAAGGGCAGGCTGCCGAAGTTAGCGCTAACCCAAATCACGCCTCCCATGGTCATAGTGCGCAACCAGAATCCCAAGCTTCCCGTCGAGCCGACAATTGTAGTTCCGCCGGAAGTGCAGCTTGCGTCGAATAACATGCCCAACCTTGGCGACCCGATGTCACATGCCATGTTGCCCTCGAACGGCACGGGCTCGGGTGGAGGCATTGGTGAGGGCGAAGGCGGTGGAGTCGGAAAAGGAAAGGGGCCCGGTTATGGACCTGGTGAGGGCGGGGGCGTGGGCGGAGGCCTTTATCACGTGGGCGGCGGAGTTTCGCCGCCACGCGTAATCTATCAGCCTGAGCCCGAGTTTTCCGAGGAGGCCCGCAAAGCCAAGTTCCAAGGGACTTGCACCCTCTACCTGATCGTGGGCATTGACGGTCGTCCGACTGACATCCGCGTAGTAGGCAGTCTGGGCATGGGGCTCGACGAAAAAGCCATTGAGGCAGTGAAGAATTGGAAGTTCGAGCCTGCCATGAAAGACAATCACCCGGTCAGAGTTCCCATCGAAGTCGAAGTCGACTTCCACCTCTACTGAGTCTGAAGCGGGGACAGCCATCTTACCTTGAGGTTGCCGAAAGGAGCCATCCGGCGCCGAGGCATCACGACCAGTATTCCTGGGTTACCTATTCCTTTAGATCCACGTGCCGCACGTTTTCAATCGCACGACCTAGAAACCGCTGCCCGAGCCGCTGAAATTTCTCCACCGAATCCGTGGCGAAGAACTTGAGGCGCGGCACGGCCCGGCGTTCCATGTCGCTTGACGATGGGGATGGCAATAGCTGTGTCAGGTGCGAAGCCACGGCATGCGCTGTTGACTCGGCGGAGTCCACAATAAATACGTGGGGCGGCGCCACGCGGCAGAGCAGCGGTTTCAGCAGCGGATAGTGCGTGCAGCCGAGCACGAGCACGTCAGCATCTCCAAAGCCGTCGCCGAAAGCCTCAGCCAGGTAGATGCGGGCGACCTGCTCGGTGACGGAATGCTCGACCCATCCTTCTTCAACCAGCGGAACAAATAGCGGACACGCTTTTTCCCGCGTCTGCATCCCGCGCGCCTCGAGCGCCTTGCGGTAAGCGTGGCTGCTGACTGTGGCCTCGGTTCCAATGACCACGATCGTGCGATTCTTTGTTGCCGACGCGGCCGCCTCCGCCCCCGGCTCAACCACGCCCACAACTGGAACGTGGGCAGCCGCTGTGATTCGATCCAGCGCTAGCGCGGTTGCGCTGTTGCACGCGATCACCAGCATCTGCGCGCCCTGCGACTCGAGGTAATGCGCCGCTTCCACAGCATAGCGAGCTACCGTTTCCACCGATTTCGATCCGTAGGGCAGGCGCGCTGTGTCGCCAAAATAGGCGTAATCCGCGCCGGGAATGATTTCAAGCAAAGCTTTAAGGACGGTCAGGCCCCCAAAGCCGGAATCGAATACGCCGATATTGGGGCGACGGGCGGACAATCCTAGCCTAGCTCCAGCGTCCTTAGCTGCGCGGGGTTTAGCGAAACGGGAATCAGAGCACTCTGCATAGTTCTGAGTTTCTGGATCTGCACGTCGGCTGTCTGCCTGTCGAGGCGCAGTTCTCTTTCGAGAAACTGTCGGACTTCCTCAAGCGTGTCGAACCGTCGTGCGGGTGCAGGATGGCGCGGCCCCGAAAATGGGGTGTATATAGCCGAGTAGTACTCCCGCGGGGTCGGATGCACGCTACCGGCCTTCGCGATAAAGACAGACCCACCATACAGATACGCGTCTTCCACAAATCGTCCGGCGATCGATGCGTTCACGGTGCGCACTGCTTCGTA
>Ga0187771_10000193_pt1 | contig 33760 bp, 37 predicted proteins | sample 0116_SJ02_MP15_1_FD_133139 | JGI IMG/M metagenome (GOLD analysis project Ga0187771, IMG submission 133139) | Tropical peat soil microbial communities from peatlands in Department of Meta, Colombia - 0116_SJ02_MP15_10_MG | ecosystem: Environmental > Terrestrial > Soil > Wetlands > Peat | place...
AAAACGCAAACGAGGCTCCCTCGTGTTTTGGACTGGTCGAGCGCAGGGGACACGCGACGGGTTTAGCATCGGCCACAGTGTGTCTGCGCGTTCGACGCCCACGTAATAAGCGCCCCCGCCAAGCAATAGCCTTCGGACCGCCGGCAGGCCCCTCGCTTTGTTCTCCTTTGCACAAGGCTTTGACTCTGCATTCTCTTGGAAGCGACCTCTCGAAACGGCTGATGTTCTGTTGCGCCTCAGTTCATCGGGCTAAAGCCTCGGTGTTAATGAGGTGCCGCGGAGGCGTGTGAGACATCCGGGCTAAAAGCGGGCCACGACCGTCACGGCGCCCAGTTCGCCCAGGGCCGCGGCCAGGGCCAGGATGCCGGGGGCGTGGATACCGTCGTCGTTGGTGACCATAATGTTCATGGGATACTTCCCCCTGCATCGGCGACGCCGTGATGCCTCCGCAGCGGAGTCTGTCCCCCGATGGAGCGCTCAACACTCCGGCATTGCGGCGTCATGGATGCAGTCGTTATGAGAATGGTGTGAAGAGGCGTTATATATGGCATGGAACGGAGGATAAATCAAGGCGCTGGTCCGCTGGGCCGTCCGAGCCGGCGACGGCTGGATGGTAGAGCAACTGCAAAGGGGGCGCTGGCTCGGACATAGTCTGAATCCGTCATATATTCCCAGTGCTGGTTTTGTGTTTACAAAATAACGGGAAGTGGGTACATTCAACGGCCAAACAGGGTTTTGATGAAGTGGTCATCCATGCACATATCAGGAGGTTTAGGGCTATGAAAGCGGTTTTGATGGAGGGATTCGGCGGGATTGAGGTGCTCAAGGTGGGTGAGGCGGAACGTCCCGTGCCCGGTGAGGGGCAGGTGTTGGTCAAGGTGCACGCCACCAGCGTCAACCGTCCCGACCTGGTGCAGCGCGAGGGGAAGTATCCCCCGCCGCCGGGTGATTCGGATATCCTGGGCCTGGAGGTCGCTGGCGTGATCGAGGAACTGGGGCCGGGCGTCGGCGGCTGGCAGGTGGGTCAACGGGTCATGTCGCTGGTTGGCGGGGGCGGCTACGCCGAGTATGCCGTGGCCTATGCCAGCCACCTGATGGCCATACCGGAGTCCATGACGTTCGAGGAGGCGGCCTGCGTGTGCGAGTCCTACATCACCGCATTCCTGAACGTCTTCATCATCGGCGAATTCCAGGACCGGCAGACCGCCATTCTGCACGGCGGCGGCGGCGGTGTCAACACGGCGGCGATCCAGCTTTGCCGTGCCCTTGCCCCGGCCGGCAAGCTGATCGTGACCGCGTCGCCGGAGAAGATGGAGCGGGTCAAACAGATCGGCGCGGATTTCCTGATCAATTTTCGCGAGACCCCGGATTTTACCGAGGTGGTGAAGGAATACACCAACAAGAAGGGCGTGGACCTGATCCTGGACCATGTGGGGGCCAAGTACCTGGCGCCCAACATGAATTCCCTGGCCTACAAGGGGCGGCTGGTTATCATCGGCGTAACCAGCGGCATCAAGGCCGAACTCAACCTTGCCCTGATGATGGTGAAGCGGCAGCAGATCATCGGTTCCGTGCTCCGCTCCCGGCCGGTTGCGGAAAAGGGGGAGATCGTGGCCGAGTTCACCCGCCGCGCCCTGCCCGCGTTCGCCAGCCGCGCCGTGGTGCCGATCATCGAGAAGGTTTTTACCATCGACCAGGTGGCGGATGCCCATCGCATGATGGAAGAGGACAAGCATTTCGGCAAGATCGTGTTGAAGATCCAGTAGGCTGTGGTTCCACTCCTTGATCAGAAGGGGGGGCATCCATCCGGGGCAGGCGTGTCCGCAGCGATGTTTGCCCCTCTTTTCTTTTTTCAGCGTGTGTGGTAATTCTGATATATGAATGAGCTCCTGAATAACTACCGCCATCTGGTGGCGCGGGTGGATGCCCTCTGCCGCAGCATAACCGAGGCCTTGCAGGACCAGATTACCTGTTCCGCGGGGTGCAGCGCCTGCTGCACGGCCATTACGCTTTTTCCGGTGGAGGCCGCGGCCCTGGCTGCGGCCCTGGATGCGCTCCCGGCAGAGGAAGCGGAGGAAATTCGCAGGCATGTGGCGGAACATGCGGACGGGGAACGGTGCCCGCTGCTCCGTAACCACGTGTGCCTGCTGTACGATGCCCGCCCGATCATATGCCGCACCCACGGCCTTCCCATCATTTACGACACGGGACAGGAGCGGAAAATCGACTATTGCCCCCTCAACCTGACCGACAGGGAATCGTTCCCCGGCTCCCTCATCATCGACGTGGACAAGCTCAACCTGCTTCTGGTGGCGATCAATGCGCTCTTCCTGGCCAAGTCGGGGGGCGACGCCAGGCCCGAGAGGATCACCATTGCCGAGGCGCTGCTGAAGCGTGTCGAGCGCCTTTGAACCATTTCGCCGAGCTAGGTTGTTGAAAAACAGCCATCTCGCCGCCGTCCTCGAAAGCCACCTTGTGCGGCGTAGCGCTGCTACGCCTCCGCAGGGCTTTCTGCGGGTGCGACGATCTGACTATTTTTGAACAACCCTGTGTTTTTCAATAACAGTTTAGACCGAGAGACCCTGTCATGACCCGCATCACCCTGCACAAAAACGAAGACAAACGCATCAAGGCCGGCCATCCCTGGGTCTTCAGCAACGAGATCCGGGAGGTGGCCGGCGGCGACACCGGCCCCGGTGCGGCAGCCGAGTTGTACGATGCCGGGGGCGGCTTCATCGGCTGCGGCCATTACAATCCCCGTTCCCTGATCGCCTTTCGCCTTCTTGCCCGCCGGCGGGAGAACCCTGATGCCGTCGAGTTCTACGAACAGCGCCTTGCCGCTGCCCTGGCGCATCGCCGGGCGCTGTATCCCGCCTCCGCCACCTTCCGGGCCGTGTACGGCGAGAGCGATTTCCTTCCCGGCCTGGTGGTGGACAAGTACGGCGATTACCTGTCGGTGCAGTTCCTTTCGGCAGGCATGGACCGGCGCAGGGATATCCTGCTGGAGGCGTTGCACAGCATCTTTGCGCCAGCCGGGATCATCGCCCGCAATGACGTGGGGGTGCGGCATCTGGAGGGGCTGGATGAGCGGGTCGAGGTCCTGGCGGGGGAGATACCCGGCCTTGTGGAGATGGAGGCGAATGGCCTCCGCTTCCAGGTGAATCTGCGGGAAGGGCAGAAGACCGGCGGCTTCCTGGACCAGAAGGAGAACCATGTGCTGCTGCAGGGGCTCTGCGAGGGGCAAGCGGTGCTGGACTGCTTCTGCTATACTGGAAGCTGGGCCGTGCATGCCGCATCCTTCGGCGCGGCCTCGGTTCTGGGTATCGACATCTCGGCCCGGGCCGTGGCCCAGGCGGCCGGCAACGCCGAGTTGAACAGCCTGGCGGGCAGGACCGTCTTCGAGGAGTGCGACGCCTTCGAGCGCCTGCGTTCCCTGCACCATGAGGGGAGGCGTTTCGGGGTGATCGTCATGGACCCGCCGGCCTTTGTCAAAAGCCGCAAAAATATCGCCGAGGCGACCAAGGGGTATCTGACCGTCAACCGCCGCGCCCTGGAACTCCTGGAGCCTGGCGGCTACCTGATTACCTGCTCCTGTTCCTACCACATTGGGCGGGAACCGTTCCGGGACCTGCTGACGCAGGCTGCCCGCCAGGCCCGTCGCGAGATACGCCTGATCACGGCCCGGTCCCAGGCCCCGGACCATCCTGTTCTGCTTTCGTTCCCCGAATCCGAGTACCTGAAGTGCGTCGTGTTGCAGGCGGCGGGGTAGGGGGGGACGGCCCCGGCTTCACCAGAGAGAAAGGAGAATGCCATGATCAAAGGGAGTGACAAACGACACGCAGATTATCCTATCGATGACGTATTCCTGAACCGCTGGTCGCCCCGCGCCATGTCCGGGGAAGATATCCCGGCAGAGGAACTGATGGCGCTGTTCGAGGCGGCCCGCTGGGCGCCTTCCTCCTACAACAACCAACCCTGGCGCATCCTGTATGCCCGCCGCAACGGCGAACACTGGCCGCTGTTCTTCGATCTGCTGGTGGATGCCAACAAGGCGTGGTGCGCGAACGCCGCGGCGCTGTTGGTGATGGTAGCCAAGACCACCTTCGATTTCAACGGCATGCCGTCCCGCACCCATTCCTTCGATACCGGCTCAGCCTGGGAAAACCTGGCCCTGCAGGGGTACCTGCGGGGATATGTGGTCCACGGCATGCAGGGGTTTGATTACGACCGTGCCCGGACGGCCCTGCACATCCCGGACGGTTTCGGGGTGGAGATCATGGCGGCGATCGGGCGGCCCGGCCGGGTGGAGGACCTGCCGAAGGCGTTGCAGGAGCGGGAGACTCCCAATGACCGGCGCAAGCTGGCCCAGACCGTGTGCGAAGGGGTGTTTAGCCTGTGACGGACATTGGCAATATGATGACTGTGCAGGCCATCCTTGGCGCACTGAACAGGAGTTTGTTGCCATGACCTCCAGAATATTCGCCATCGGTGATGTCCACGGCTGTGCCCGCACCTTGCGGAACCTGGTCACGGAGGTGATCCGCCTGGTCCCGGGCGACAGTCTCTACCTGTTGGGAGACCTGATCGACCGTGGGCCTGACAGCAAAGGGGTCCTGGATTTCATCTTCCAATTGGTGGCATCCGGTTTCAAGGTCACGTCGGTGCGGGGCAACCACGAGGAGATGTGCCTGCGGGCTTCGTATAACCGGTCGGCCATGGACATGTGGATCGCCAACGGAGGCCAGGCCACCCTGGAAAGTTTCCAGGCCGATGGTCCGGGCGACATCCCCGGCCACTACCTGCACTTCCTCAACTCGCTCCCCTACTACGTGCTGCTGGACGATTTCGTCATCGTCCACGCCGGCCTCAACTTCGATCTGACGCCCCCTTTCGATCCTTTCGACGACACAGGCGCCATGCTCTGGACCCGTTCCGATGCGGTGGACCGGCACCGCATCGGCGGCAGGAGGCTGGTGTGCGGCCATACCATGGTCACGCGGCAACGGGTCGAAGCCTCGCTCCACAGCGGCAAAGTCATGCTGGACAACGGCTGCGTCACTGCCCTGTGGCCCGACATGGGGTACCTGGTGGCGTTGGAGCTGAACAGCATGCAGCTCTCCTTTCAGCACAATATCGACCTGTAGGACGTATTCTGTCACATGTTCCTGGCATAATCTCCCCTACGCAAAGCAATTTACTGAAGAACCTGCTGCGGGGACGCCATGAACGACCTGCCATTGGAACAACGCCTGGAGATACTGGCCGACAGCGCCAAATACGATGTGTCCTGCTCTTCCAGCGGCAGCAACCGCCGGGGCGCACCCGGAGGGATTGGGGGCACCTCGGCCGCCGGGGTGTGCCACACGTGGACCGCCGACGGCCGCTGCATCTCCCTGCTCAAGATCCTGCTCACCAACACCTGCATCTACGACTGCGCCTATTGCGTCAACCGCCGCAGCAACGACATCCCCCGGGCCACCTTCACCCCGGACGAGGTGGTGCGGCTAACCATTGATTTCTATTGCCGGAACTACATTGAAGGGCTGTTTCTCAGCACCGGCGTGATCCGCTCCGCCGATTACACCATGGAGCAGTTGATCGCGGTGGTGCGCAAGCTGCGGGAGGAGGAGCATTTCAACGGCTATATCCATCTCAAGATCGTGCCGGGGGCCGACTCGCTGCTGGTGGCCGAAGCCGGGCGCTACGCCGACCGGGTCAGCATCAACATAGAGCTTCCCACCCGCCGGAGCCTGGCGCTCCTGGCGCCGGACAAGACCCGTGAAGCGGTGATCGCCCCCATGCGCCAGGTGAGCGGTCTCATCTCCTCGGCCCGCGCAGAGCGCACAAGGTCGCGCAAGGCGCCCCGGTTCGCGCCAGCCGGCCAAAGCACCCAACTGATCGTGGGGGCAACACCGGAAAGCGATCTGGAGATTATTACCCTGTCCGAAGGGCTGTACCGGCGGTTGGACATGAAGCGGGTCTACTACTCGGCCTTCGTGCCGGGGTCCGACGACCGCCGTCTGCCTGCACTCCCCGTGCCGCCGCTGTTGCGGGAACATCGTTTGTACCAGGCCGACTGGCTGCTCCGCTTTTACGGGTTTGCCGCCCATGAGCTTCTGGACGAGGCCCGCGCCAACCTGGACCTGCGCCTCGATCCCAAGAGCGACTGGGCCGTGCGCCACCTTCACCTGTTTCCGGTAGAGGCAAACAGCGCCGATTACGAGGTCCTGCTGCGGGTGCCGGGCATCGGTGTGCGTTCGGCCCGGCGCATCCTGGTGGCCCGGCGGCATGCCCGGATCGGGGAGCCGGAGTTGAGGCGGCTGGGGGTTGTGCTCAAGAGGGCGCGCTACTTCCTCACTGTCGGCGGGCGCTATCTGGGAGGAATCCGTCTGGACGGGGCCGGACTGGTGGCGCGGCTGCTGGCGCCGGAGAGGCGTCCGGCCCGGCTGGACCAGTTGGAGCTGTTTCCGGCAGCCGGGGATGCTTCGGCGCTGACCGGGGAGTTATGACCATGCGTTACCGCTATGACGGGAGTTTCGAAGGGTTTCTCTGCGCCCTGGCGATGTGCCTCGAAGCTGGCCAGGGGGAGGGGGAATTCCTGCGGCCCGATGATGACGGTCAGGGAGGGCTGTTTTCGGGCGCTGCTTGCGATGTGGCCACGGATATGGAAACGGCGCTCCGGTTCCGGGAGCGGTTCGTGGCGCAGGTCTCCCGGAAGGCGTTTGCCACGCTGCGCTATGCCTTTCACAGCGAGGCGGCCGGGGTTGAGAATCTGCTGCGGCGGTTCGTGGCGGCCGGGCTCGAACAGGGGGAGCGGTTGCAGCGCATGTTGGCCGTGGAACCGATTGCCTCGGTGTACCGGCTCTCCCGGAAAGTCGCCCATGAGGCCCACCGGTTCACGGGCTTCGTGCGTTTCCGGGAGGTGTCGTGGCCCGCCGGGGAGGGGGAGGAGCAGGGGCATGCATCGGAGAGGCCGACGGTTTCGTTTCTCTATGCCAGGATCGAGCCTGAGGCCCATATCCTACCGTTCATCGCCTCCCATTTCCGGGAACGGCTGCATGACCGGCCCTGGATGATCCACGACCTGCGCCGCTCGTCCCTGGTGCTGTGCGACCGGGGGACATGGCGCCTGGTCAGAGGCGTTTCCCTGGCTAGCCTGCCGGGTCTGACCGCCGACGAGGAGGTGTGCAGCCGTCTCTGGCGCACCTATTTCCAGCGACTGGCAATCCCGGAGCGCCATAACCCCCGGCTCCAGCGGAGTCTCGTGCCGCTGCGGTTCCGCGCCCATCTGGTGGAGTTCGATGGAACAGCGTAAGCGGATCAGGACTTGAACTGCAACAGAAACAGTGCTGCGCAATAGGCGGGCAGGGCGGCGCGGTCGGAGCCGGAAAGGCTGTCCCATGGCCGGGGATGGCGGAAGCAGCGCAGAAAACAGCGCTCCGTACGGCCGAGAAGCGGGTTGGGAACGCCAAGTCGCGGGGCGATGGACACCGTGCCCAGGCTGAAGGGTGAGACGATACGGGCAAGGGAGGGATTGAGCATGACGAGGGAGCCTTCGTTGCCGCGGCAGGGGCCGTCGGCGTTGCGGCCCGCGTAGAGGATGAAGTTGCCGGGGGCGCGCCGCGCCGCCTCCATGGCGGTGAGCCGTTCCACCTCATCCCCGACGGACTCCATGGCGCCGTGATGGGCAAACAACAGCGGCTCCAGGCCGCTTTGCCGGACCAGGTCCATCAGGCCGCCGATCCGGTAGGTATGGACCCTGGGGTGCAGCAGGGCGTCCGCCAGCCCGCTGTCATAGGCGGCTTCGTCCGATTCCTCGGCGAAACGGCGCAGGCGCGAACCGGGGCCGGCGCGGTCGATGATCCTCCGGGCTGCGGCCGGATCGGTCACCCCCAGCATCCGGAAGGCGCGGCGGATGGACTCTTCTTCGCGGCGGGCATAGCGGCTGTAGACCATCAGTCTCAGGATTCCTCCCGGTGCGAGGTGTTCCGCCAGGGCCTTCAAGCCGGCCAGGGGATCCTGGAGATGATGGAGCACGCCGTAGGCGTCGATCAGGCCGAAAGGGCCGTCCGTCAGGGGGGTGTCCAGCAGGTCGCCCCGGCAGAAGCGCACATTGGCGCGGCCGTGGACCAGGCAGTGCAGGCGGGCGCGGCGAAGAGCGCGGCCGGACAGGTCGAGGGCGGTTATGGGGATATGGGGATTGGCCAGACTGAAGGGGTAGGGGGAAAAACTGCCGCAGCCGGCGATCAGTATCCGCTCTGCCCCGCGAGGCGGCAGCGAACCGTTGAAGCGGACCCACAGGGCGCTCAGGTTGAGGGCGTAGGTGTCGCACCGGCGCACGGAGGCCAAAAGCGGGTACCGGGGGTACGGATAGAGTTCGTAGTGGGTGCGCACTTCCTCAAGCATAGCCTACTGTAGCAACTCCCGCGGCACATGGCAAGCAGCCCGCTGCAAAAACCCGATTGCCGCCGGGTCAGCCCGTCAGGGCGGTTTCCCGTTCCACCAGGGCGACGATCTCTTCATACATGGCGATCATCACGTCGGATTCGAGCCATTTGCGGGCGATGTGGCGCAGCAGGGCGATACCGTGCACCATGGTGCCGCTGAAGACGCAGATGCCGCACAGCCGGGTCGTTTCGTAGAACATGAGAAAGCAACTGACGATTGCCACGATCAGCATGGTCAACAGAAACGCCATCTCGATGCCGCGGAACGGATTGTCCAACACCCTGGTAACGTCTATGTAGTAGCGGGTCAGCCCGGTCACGTGCCGCATGAACTCGCTGATATCGCTCCCGGCGCATTTGAGGTGGGCATAGCTGAGAAACCGGGAAGCGGCGCGCTCCCGGCCAACTGACATACGTTCGCTGACATATCGCTCGATGGCTTCGTCGATGAGTTCGGTTTTCATGATGCACCCCCTGGCGCCCGGTATGGCCGGTTTTCATTCCGCGGCTCCGGATGAGAGCCAAGCGGTGTTCGGAAGGAGAGTGGTAATATGGCTGTTTTGCCGTTTGTTCCCCGTAGGTATGTGCGATTATGGCGGCAGTACTGTTTGATATATTTTACCCCAATCGCGCCATAATACACGAGTTATTTAGTCAACATACATAATGCGTGCCGGAATGATGTAATATTATACATGTAATGATAACGTTATGTTAAAAGATGTGGCAAGAGAGGCGTCCCGCGAATGTAAGTAAAAACGACACAGGGGTGCGTCATTTTTGTCGTGTCTGCATAATTGTTAAGCAACAGAAGGCGCGAATGTTGCGTCGTGGACCATTGGGGTGAGATTTGTAGGGGCGCCGCTTGCCTACTCCGCCGAAGTAGCGTCGGCTACGAAGGCCGGGGCCGCGCCCGGAGACGAGAGGTGAGTTTTGAGGCCGGACAGCACATCGGGGCATGAAGCCCGATGTGCTGTCCGGGTCAGATTCCGGCGGGTTACTATTTGCTTATGGTGGCGTTCTCGATAAGAACTTTGTAGCGGTAGCCGTACCCGAAGTCCCGATCCTTGGCCAGGGTCCCCCTGACCATGACTATGGCGTCCAGGCGGGGTTTTGACGTGGTGGTGCATACCAGATTGTGGGTGCCCTTGGCCTGGGAGCCGCTGCCGTCCTGGATATGCACCCAGACCCTCTTCATGATCCCGGAGGTCACCTTGACGATTTTGCCCCGGACCACGATCTGTTTCTTGTTAAGCTTGTCGCTGTTGCGGTATAACTCGGCAATGGTGTAAGCGTTGGGGCCTGTGGCCTTTTTCACCGAAATCCGCTTTTCCTTGGGCATCACGGCGACCTTGCTGCCCATTGCGGCGGGGGAGGATTGCTGCGGCGGCGCTGCAGCTTGCGGTGCAGCCGCCGGCGGTGCAGCCTTTGCCGGAATGCTTGCCGCGGTTTTCCCCGGCTGCGGGATGACCCCATTGGAGAAGATGATGGTGTCGAAGGTGCGTTTGAGGGTCTTGCTCGTGAAGTTCTTCATGACAAGACCTTCCTTGAAACTCATGCGCTCGCCCACGGCGGCCTTGGTTTCCGTTACGGCCAGCCAGATCTTTTCGTTGTTGTCCTTTTGCAGATAGAAATAGCTGTAACCGCCGCTGTTCAGAATTTGGAGCACTTTGCCGGAGATGGCCTCCGCTTTCTGGTGGGTCGTCGATTGGGTGGGGTATTCGATCTTCGGGTGGCCGGCCGGCACGTTGGGGGTATTGGGTGCGGCAAGGGAAACGGTGGCTAGGCTGCAAAGAATGACGAACGCAAGAGGCAACAGGCGGCTCTTTTTCATGATATCCTCATTTTTGAATTTACCGGCACGAATTTTTTGATACTATCACGAAAACCTGGAAAGAATCAGCTCAAAAAAGAGGAGACAGCATACAATGCAGCGAAAAGCGGTTGTTCTTTACAGCAGCGGCCTGGATTCGACCACCTGCCTGGCTATGGCACGGGCCGAGGGGTTTGCTCCCTATGCAATCAGTTTTTCCTACGGCCAGCGGCACAGCCGCGAGTTGGAGGTGGCCAAGGCCAATGCGGTGCGGCTGGGGGCCGCCGAACACCTGGTGGTGGAGTTCGACCTGCGCCTGATGGGGGGGAGCGCCCTGACGGCCGACATAGCCGTGCCCAAGGAGGGGGTTGGGAGCGATATCCCGGTCACTTATGTGCCGGCCCGCAACACCATTTTTCTCTCCTTTGCCCTGGGCTGGGCCGAGGTGCTGGGGGCCTTCGACATCTATATCGGCGTCAATGCCCTCGATTACTCCGGCTACCCGGACTGCCGTCCAGCCTATATCGAAGCCTTTGAGGCCATGGCCAACCTGGCCACCAAGGCGGGCGTTGAGGGGGCGGGACGCTTTCGCATCCATACGCCGCTGATCGACCTGACCAAGGCCGAGATCATCAAAAAGGGGGTCGAGCTGGGAGTTGACTACGGTCTGACCCACTCCTGCTACGATCCGACGCCGGAGGGGCTTTCCTGCGGGCAGTGCGATTCCTGCCGTCTGCGGTTGAAGGGGTTTGCGGAGGCAGGGCTGAAAGACCCGCTCAGGTATGCAACCCTCTAACAGGTTGTTGAAAAACGGCCATCTCGCCGCCGTCCTCGAAAGCCCCTTGTGTGGCGTAGCGCTGCTACGCCTCCGCGGGGCTTTTCTGCGGGTGCGACGATCTGGCCATTTTTGAACAACCTTAGTTACATAGCAGGCTGTTGAGGGTTGAGTAAAGGCGGTTTTCTCAACTCTCATCTGCTTCATTGACCCCCGGCATTCCCGGCGTGACGCAACAGGCCCCCTCCCCGCTGGGGGAGGGGGCCTGCATGACTGTTCCTTCTTCCTCGGCACCGGGAAAAACACCGTACGGCAGGCTACTTCGCAGCGCCGGGGTCGCCGATGAAGAAACGCCTGATGGAGTGTCCCATGTCCCTGAACCACTCCCCGACGGTTCTCCCCGCCTTCTTTATGGCCTGGCCCGATTCCTTGCCCCCCTGTTTGAGGGCCGGTCCGGTCTCCTTGCCAAGTTTCCTGAAGTCCTGGCCGACCTCTCTGCCGCCTTCCTTGAAGGCGTGGCCTACCTCCTTGCCCCCTTGTTTCAAAGCCTTTCCAGCCTTCTCGCCGAATTTTTTCACCCCTTGGCCCATGTTCCGCCCCTCTTCCTTGAGGGAGGTTTCCCCACGGCAGGGAACAGCCGCCAGTGTCACGGCCAGGAGGATGGCTGCCACGGCTTTTTCCATGGAAAGCTCCTTCCCCAGGGAATTCCGGCAGGGACCGGGACGCGGGCCGTCAGCATTGGGCCGCCTGAACGGCCGTAATGGCGGTGACGTTGACGATATCGTCCACGGAGCAGCCGCGGGACAGGTCGTTGACCGGCTTGGCCAGGCCCTGGATGATCGGTCCGACCGCTTCGGCGCCGGCTACCCGCTCCACCAGTTTGTAGGCGATGTTGCCGGCGTCCAGATCCGGGAAGATCAGCACGTTGGCCTTGCCGGCAACGGAGCTGCCGGGGGCTTTTTTCTCGCCGACCTTGGGAAGCAGGGCGGCATCGGCCTGGAGTTCGCCGTCGATCTGCATGTCCGGCTTGATCTGCCGGGCGATCTCCAGGGCCTTGAGCACCTTGTCGCAATCGGGGTGGCTGGCGCTTCCCTTGGTGGAGAAGGAGAGCAGGGCCACGCGGGCATCCACGTCCAGGAAGGCCTTGCAATTGCCGGCAGTGGCAACGGCGATCTCGGCCAGGGCCTGGGCGTCCGGGTTGGGGTTGACGGCGCAGTCGGCGAACAGGATGATGCCGTTCTCTCCGAAACCGGCGGTCTTGGTGATCATCAGGAAAAAGGAGGAAACGGTCTTGATCCCCTTGGCCGGGCCGACGGTCTGAAAGGCTGCTTTGAGCACGTTGCCGGTGGTGCCGGTGGCGCCGGCAACCTGGCCCCCGGCGTCGCCGTTGCGCACCATCATGCCGGCGTAGTACAGATTGTCCGGAGCGGTGAGGAGGGCGCGGGCCTCTTCGGGGGTCATGCCCTTGGCCTTGCGCAGTTCGACGAAATCGGCCACATACTGTTCCAGCTTGGGGGAGTCGGCCGGGTTGAGCAATTCCACCCCCGCCAGGTTAATCCCCTTGGCGGCGGCTTCGGCCTGGATCCTGGCCGGGTCGCCCAGGATGACGATCCGGGCCAGTTCCTCCTTGACGATCTTTTCGGCGGCATACAGCATCCGCTCATCGTAACTCTCCGGCAGAACCACGGTCTGCCGGTTTTTCCGGGCCTTTTCCTTGATCTGGTCAACAAGATGCATGAGTGACAACCTCCTTGACAGTCGGTAAATAAAACAGAGGTATATGTATAGTTGAAACCGTGGCGTGGGTCAAACAAAAAAGCCTGATCTCACAGGCTTTTAGTAAGGTTTAAAAGTTTAAAACGAGATTTAAAATTCAACCCCCATGGCGGTGGCTACGGTATGGATGTCCTTGTCTCCCCGCCCCGACAGGCAGACTACGATGGATTTGTCCCTGGGCAGGCTTGGAGCCAGCTTCAGGACATAGGCGATAGCGTGGGACGACTCCAGGGCCGGCATGATCCCTTCTTCCCTGGTCAGCACGCTGAATCCTTCAAGCGCCTCGTCGTCGGAGATGGAGACGTAGTCGGCCCGCAAGGTATCTTTCAGCCAGGAGTGTTCGGGACCTACGCCGGGATAGTCCAGTCCGGCCGAGATGGAATGGGCCGGTTGAATCTGGCCGTGCTCGTCCTGGAGCAGATAGGTCTTGTTGCCGTGGAGGATGCCGGGTGATCCGGCGCAGAGGGCGGCGGCATGTTTACCGCTCCCGATGCCGTAGCCTGCCGCCTCAACCCCGATCATCCTGACCTTCCGGTCTTTCAGGAAGGGGTAGAACAGGCCCAGGGCATTGCTGCCGCCGCCGATGCAGGCCACCAGGTAATCGGGCAGCCGCCCTTCGATTTTCTTGTGCTGTTTCCTGACCTCGTTGCCGATGACCGACTGGAAGTCGCGCACCATCATGGGGTAGGGGTGGGGTCCGGCAACGGTGCCGATGACGTAGAAGGTGTTGCCGATGGTGGTTACCCAGTTGCGCATGGCTTCGTTCATGGCATCCTTGAGGGTCGCCGTGCCGGCGGTGACCGGCGTGACTGTGGCCCCCAGAAGCCGCATGCGGAAGACGTTCAAGGCCTGGCGCCGGGTATCCTCCTCTCCCATGAATACCTCGCACTCCATCCCGAACAGGGCGGCGATGGTGGCGGTGGCCACGCCGTGCTGACCCGCCCCGGTTTCGGCGATGACCCGTTTCTTGCCCATGCGCTTTGCCAGAAGCCCCTGGCCGATGGTGTTGTTCACCTTGTGGGCGCCGGTATGGTTCAGGTCTTCACGTTTGAGGTATATTTTGGCGCCTCCCAGCTTTCTGGTCAGCTTCTCGGCATAGTACAGCGGATTGGGGCGGCCCACATACTGGCGCAGGTAGTATTGGAACTCTTCCTTGAACTCCCGGTCGTGGCGGTAGTGTTCATAGGCCTGTTCCAACTCCAGAAGGGCCGGCATGAGCGTCTCGGGGACGTAACGCCCGCCGAATTCGCCAAAGTGTCCATATTTATCGGGTAGTTTCATGTTGCCACCTGTCAGTGAGTCGTATTTGTTATGGGTCGATAAAAAGCCACCCGGTACGGGGAACTGTCGGAATGGTAGACGCTGTCAAGGGTAAAGCCCGGCAGAGCCGACGCCAGCGCCGCGTCGGGAACTTCCCGCCTCCTGACCTCGGCCACCAGCAGATCCGCGTGGTTGCTGATGGCATAGGCATGGATTTCATCAGGGGTGGCCACCGGCAGGGGGGTCCAGAGCCCATTCAGAAAATAGATCATCTTGTTCCAGGTTACCATGTAGTTTTTCCCGGCGCCGTAATGTGCGGCGGCCCACTGGCCCGCTTTCCGGGCTTCTTCGGTATAATTGAGCCTGGCGTTGCGGCTTTTGTCTTCAAGCCCGGCCGGCTGGTCCGTTGTAACTGTCGCCGGAACGATGATCTTTGCTATGAAGCCGTTGCCGTACCGGTCCAGATAATAGGTCATGATGCCGAGCATGCACAGTATGAGCACAGCGGCGCCCACACGCCGGTTGCCCCGCAAGGGCCCGCGCTCCGCCGCTTCCACGGCAAACACCAATCCCGCCGAGGCCAGGATGACGAGAAGCGCTGCATAGGGCACGAGGTATTTCCACCACCCCTCGGTAAAGACCGGCAGGATCAGCAGAATGAGAAACGGGGCAGCGATGGTGACCTTTTTCCTGACCGACGCCTCCCCCCAGGGGACGAAAAACGGGATAATGGCCAACAACGCCAGATACACGGGGAAAACGTTGGGAAAATGCTTGCTGCCGCTGTTGTTGGGAACCCTTCCGGGCAACTCCATGGCCAGGTCGTAGAAATAAACGCGGGCGCTTTTGGCAGGGTCATGGAGGAGATAGGCCGCCAGGTCTCCGATACCCGACGGCACCTGCCATTTAAGCTTTCCGTCATGCGTGAGCCCCCACAGATCGTCATTGCCCTGTTCTCCCTTGTCATTGTCGTGGTAGATCCTGGATTTCATCCAGATCAGAACATAGGTCGCCTTGGGGCTGATGACGAATGAGCCGTAATGGTGCTTGAGAAACAGCAGATAGGGGGAAGCGGCGAGGAAAAACACCATGATCGTGATGGCGGTGATGCGGGGCATGGACGTGCGAAAGACCTGCCTTCCCTGGGAGAGGAGGAGCGCCATGGCGGTGAGGGCCATGATCAGGAATCCTTCCGAGCGGCTCAAATAGGCGCAACAGAACGCACACCCCGCACCGCAGGCAAGAAGCGGCGAATTGTGCGCCACGGCGCGGCAGAGCAGTCCCAGGGCCGTGACCAGGAAGACCGTATAGTAGATCTCCGGCTCCGTGGAGAACGTGATGTACAGGAAGTGGGGGGTAACTGCCGTAACCAGGGCTGCTGTCAGGGCAACCTTGCGTCCCAGGAGCCCGTTGGCGAGAAAGTATACCGAGGCGGTAAGCAACACGCCCATGAGCGGAGCGATGAATCCGGCCGTGCGCAGGAGATCGTGTATCCCCAGAAGGCTGTCCATCCCGGCGATGATGATGGGAGGGAGCGGTGTTGCCCACAGGGCCTGCCATCCGAGACCGATCCCCATCTGGATGTTCCGGGCGATCTGGAGATAGGTATGCCCGTCCGCCGTGAGGCTGAGCGGCTGGTGGAATCTCCACATGACGAGACTTGACAGGATCAGGGGGAGCCACACCACGGCGCGGGGGAGTGAATCGGTTTGCATGGTCTTCTGTTGCATGGGGGTCGCCCTAACAGGTAGTTGAAAAACTATTGCGGAGAGCCGTCTGCTGCGTTGCGCGGTACTCGCAACCTCTGCTAACTGGTTGTTATGCCTCGGCTGCTCCGTTCCGGGCGCCTGGCACCCGGCCTTCCTCATGACGTTTTTCAACAACCTCCTAATGGTGAGAGATATCCTGGTTTGCCGGCGCGGTCAAACGGTCCGAAGCGTTTTTGGCATTTGAGATAAAGTCGGCGATTTTCTGCCAGTCCTTCTTGCCCGGCGCGGATTCCACGCCGCTGGAAACGTCCACGGCATAGGGGCGCACCTTGCAGACAGCCTCGGCCACGTTTGCCGGCGTCAAGCCGCCGGCCAGGATGATACGGTTGGATTGGGCCGCGCAGGCGGCGATCTCCCAGTTGAATGTCTGTCCGGTGCCGCCGTGGGCCGCGGGCGACCAGGCATCGAGCAGAAACGCGGCAACCCGGTAATCCCGCATCGGCTCAAGGGAGGTGATGTCCTTGACGCGAAAGGTCTTGACGACCCGGCGTCTGATCGAGTCGCAGTACCCCGGTTTTTCCTTGCCGTGAAGCTGGATCAGGTCCAGGCCGCACTGGTCGGCGGTCGTGTTGACCACGTCCAGGGGCTCATCGACGAACAGGCCGATGGTCTGGACGTAGGGGGGCAGATGGCGGATGATGGCGGCGGCCTGTTCGGGAAATACGTGCCGGGGCGATTTGTGATGAAAGACGAAACCCAGGGCATCGGCCCCGGCGTCTATGGCCGCCAAGGCATCCTCAAGGTTGGTTATGCCGCAGATCTTGACTTTGATCATAGTGATTCACCCATGAACTTCCGTGGCAGGCAGAGTGCCGGCTGTTATGTTACAGATTCACCTGGGGCAGCCGTTCCAGCGCTTCGCGAATCTTCTGGTCCGGATACTCGTAGTCTTCCAGATTGCCCGAGAGGAAAGCGTCATAGGCCCCCATGTCCAGCTGTCCGTGGCCCGACAGGCCAAACAGGATGGTTCTTTCTTTCCCCTCCTCCTTGGCCAGCACCGCCTCGTCGATGGCGGCCCGCACGGCATGGGACGATTCGGGGGCCGGGACAATCCCTTCGCTGCGGGCGAAGAGCAGCGCGCCTTCGAAACAGGCGTTCTGCTTGTAGGCCTTGGCCTCAATCTGCCCGGCGTGATGCAACTGGGATACCAGAGGAGATTCGCCGTGGTAGCGCAGGCCGCCGGCATGGATACCGGGCGGCATGAAGTCGTGCCCGAGGGTGTACATCATGGCAATGGGCGCCATTTTGGCGGTATCCCCGTAGTCGAAGGCATAGACCCCCTTGGTCAGGGTCGGGCAGGAGGCCGGTTCCACGGCCACACAGCGCACGTTCTTGCCGGCGGCCCGGTCGGCGATAAAGGGAAAGGCCAGCCCGGCAAAGTTGGAGCCGCCGCCGCAGCAGGCAATGACCACGTCGGGGTAGTCGCCGGCGATCTTCATTTGCTCCCGCGCCTCCTGGCCGATAACGGTCTGGTGCAGGCAGACATGGTTGAGCACGCTTCCCAGGGCATAGTTGGTGTCGGCATGGGTGGCTGCGTCCTCGACCGCCTCGGAGATGGCGATCCCGAGAGAACCCGGACATTCCGGATCATGGGCCAGGATCGAGCGTCCCGCATTGGTGAATTCGGAGGGGGAGGGGATGACCTGGGCGCCCCACAACTGCATCATGCTCTTGCGGTAGGGTTTTTGGGAACAGGAAACCTTGACCATGTAGACCGTGCACTCCAGACCAAACAGGGAGCAGGCCAGGGCCAGGGAACTGCCCCATTGGCCGGCGCCGGTCTCGGTGGCCAGGCGGCGGATGCCGGCCTGCTTGTTGTACCATGCCTGGGGGATGGCCGAGTTGGGCTTGTGGGAGCCGGCCGGCGAGACCCCTTCGAACTTGTAGTAGATTTTGGCCGGGGTGCCGAGCGCCTTTTCCAGACGATGGGCGCGGAAGAGCGGCGACGGCCTCCAGAGTTTGTAAATCTCGCGAACCTCGTCCGGAATGTCGATCCAGCGGTTGGGGGACATTTCCTGCTCGATCAAGGCCATGGGGAAGATGCCCAGCATGTCGTCGGGAGTGAGCGGTTTGAGGGTCTGCGGGTTAATGAACGGCGCCAGGGGGGCCGGCATGTCGGGGATGATGTTGTACCACTGCCGGGGGATCTGGTCTTCGTTGAGCAGAATCTTGGTATTCATGTGGCCGCTCCTGAATTAGAGTTTTACCTTGAAAGACAACATTAATGTAGTCGCAAAAATTATTTGTCGTGCCCGAATGCCCCTATCGGACATCCATAAAATCAACAAGTTACAGGCTGGATTCCCGCTAAGAACATTGCGGGAATGACATTTTGCGAGTGCATCAATTTTAAGTCTTTATTCCAAATTATCCTCGATACGGATGAAGCCGGTCTTCTGGCTGATGACGTCGAAACGGTCGATTTCCTCCAGCGCGTCCTGTACGGCCCCTTCCCGGGCCTCGTGGGTCATGATGACGATCGGCACCGGCGTTGCGTCGTCGGCCTGGTGGGATGTCTGGACCATGGATTCGATGCTGATGCCGTGATTGCCGAGGGAGCCGGCAATGGCGGCCAGCACGCCCGGTTTGTCCAGGGCGCTGAACCGGAGCATGTACTTGCTGATGATCTCGGACATAGGTTTGAGCGGAAGCGTGACCACCTGGCCGTCCAAAAAGCCGAGTGGCGACATTCTTCGCCCGGCGCCGGCCATCATGCTGCGGGAGAGCCCGATCAGGTCGCCCACGATGGCGCTGGCGGTGGGGTTCTGGCCGGCGCCCCGGCCGTAGAACATCACCGGGCCGACGAAATCTCCGCTCAGCCGGATGGCGTTGAACACGCCGTTCACCTCGGCCAGGGGGTTATGGAGCGGGATCATGGTGGGGTGGACCCTGGCCTCCACCTGGCCGTCGGTCAGCTTGCCGATCGCCAGCAGCTTGATGCGGTAGCCGAACTCGTTGGCGAATTTGACGTCCAGGCCGCTGACGCGGGAGATGCCCTCGGTATAAATGCTGTTGAAGTCGATGCGCGTGCCGAAGCAGAGGGAGATCAGGATCGCCAGCTTGTGGGCCGTGTCAATCCCCTCGATGTCGAAGGTGGGGTCGGGTTCGGCGTACCCCAGTTGCTGCGCGGCTGCGAGCACGTCGGCAAAATCCGCTCCCTCCTGGGTCATGCGGGTCAGGATGTAGTTGCAGGTACCGTTCATGATGCCGAACACGGAGCCGATCCTGTTGGCGGCCAGGTTCCCCTTGATGGAGGTCAGTACCGGGATGCCGCCCCCAACCGAGGCCTCGAACTGCACCTCTACCCCCTTGCGGGCCGCGGCGGAGAAGATTTCGCTGCCATGCAGGGCAAGAAGCGCCTTGTTGGCCGTGACGATGTGCTTCCCTTTCTCGATGGCCTTAAGGACAAAGGTCTTCGCCGGCTCGTATCCCCCCATCAGTTCAATCACCACCGAAATTTCGGGATCGTCGAAGATGGCGTTGACGTCGGTGGTCAGACAGGCGGGATCGACCGGGACACCCCGGTCGCTGGTGATATCCAGGTCCGCAATCCTCTTCAGCACGATGCCGGTCCCTACCTTGCTGCGGATGACGTCTGCGTTCTGCTGGAGCAGTTTGACCACTCCGGCCCCGATATTGCCGAATCCTATTAGACCAACCTTGATCTCTCCCATTGACTGACCTCTTCTTGAAACACTTATAAATTCCGTCACAGGGATACGGAAAAAAACAAAAGCGTTCAGAAAATCTGAAGCATTTTAACAAGGATGAACAGGATAAAAGGGATAAAAACTGAAAACCGGTTACAAGTAAGCTCGTTAAGCAGTTCAAGCCGTTATCCTGTTTATCCTGTTCATACTTGTTAAATTGGATTCTGCCTTTGCCGTTCTCCGTGTTTCCGGGCAGATTCAGGATTTTATTGCCCTTCCGCCGGCTCCTCGATCTTGGCGCACGCCTCAATCTCGTCCAGGATGCCGTTGACAAAGGCCGGGGAATCCTTGTCGCCGAAACGGCGGGCGATCTCGATGGCCTCGTTGATGGTGACCTTCTTGGGGATATCGCTCCTGAACATCAACTCGAAGGAGGCCAGGCGCATGACGTTCAGGTCCACCCGCGGCATCCGGGCCAGGGCCCAGTTCCTGGAACGGGCCTTGATCGCCGCGTCGATCGCCTCGCGGTGCTCCTGTACCCCGACCACCAGCCCCTCGGCAAACTCCCTGATGATGGCGGGGATGTCGCTCTGTTCCTCGCGGAAGGTTTGCAGGGTTTCCCGCAGACCTGACGCCGGGTTGGCGTCCAGGGCATAGAGTATCTGCAGCGCCAGTTCGCGCGCTTCTCGTCGCAGGCCCATTATTTCAGGGCTTTCAGCAGATTTGCAGTCTCAATGGCCCCCGCGGCGGCCTCGAACCCCTTGTTGCCGGCCTTGGTGCCGGCCCGTTCCACGGCTTGCTCGATGGTGTCGGTGGTCAAAACGCCGAAAATGACCGGCACGCCGCTTTCCAGGGATACCATGGCAACGCCCTTGGACACCTCGGCCGAGACATAATCGAAATGGGGGGTGGAGCCGCGGATCACCGCACCCAGGCAGATGACGGCGTCGTATTTCCCGGCCTGGGCGAGCTTCTTGGCGGCCAGGGGGATCTCGAAGGCGCCCGGCACGCGGACCACATGGATGTCCTGGTCAACGGCGCCGTGGCGGATCAGCGAATCCAGCGCCCCCTCCAGCAGGCGTTCGGAGATGAAGCTGTTGAAGCGGGCGACAATGATCCCGAACTTCAAGCCCTTGGCGTCAAGGTTGCCTTCAAAGAATTGCGGCATGGTGCTCTCCTTTTGCAAGCTGTTGAAAATTCCCCGTCGTGGTGATCAATAGCCGAGGTTTGTGGTGCAAAGAAATCAAAACATTATCATATTTTTTTGCGACTAGGGAGAAAAAAGTGCACCCGGAACTACCGTTGAGGGCCGTGGAAGGCGATTGCCCCGTTGTAGTCGGCCACCAGGAAACGGGGTTGCAGGTCCGGCACATGTCGTTGCGCCGCTCTTGCGGCCTGCTTGCAGACCAGATCCAGCAGGCCGGGGTCGAAGTTGGAGGCGATAACGATCTCGCGGGCGGTGTTGGCCGGGGTGATGGCTGCAGTGACGGTATCGGCAAGCGCGGCTTCGCCGGCCCAGTTCAGGAGGCGGGACAGGTCCAGTTCCGAGGCTGCGGCATGGGTGTTTTCGTGGCCGCAGGCGATCTTGAGCAGCTTGGCGAACTGGCAGGCGACGAGCGGACTGGTGAAGCCCCGCTGGGCGCAGGAGCGCAGGGCATGGGCCACGTGGTCCCCCATCATGACAAAGGCCTCGTCCGGGAACGGCGCCTTCTGCCCGGTTGCCGGGCCGGGGGCCGACCGGTTGAGATGGAGTTGGGCCGCCAGTTCGCTGGTGCGGCCGGTGGAGAGAACCACGTTCCCGCAGCCGCAGGCGCGGGCCACATCCAGGGCGGTGTCGATGGTGTCGGTCCAGGCCGTGGCCGACAGAGGGCGAACGATGCCGGTGGTGCCGAGGATCGAAAGCCCCCCCAGGATGCCGAGGCGGGCATTGAGGGTTTTCAGCGCCCGCTGCTCGCCGTCCGGGATGCTGATGGTGGCGCGGACCGTGACCGGCGCAGAGCGGCCGGTGGCGCGGGAATCGAGCAGGGCTGCGCGGACGGCCTGTTCGATCATGCGGCGCGGAACCGGGTTGATGGCCCAGTCTCCCGGCGCCACGGCGAGGCCCGGTTTGGTTACCTTGCCGATGCCGGTCCCCCCCTCGATGATGATGGCGCTTTCCGCTGTGGAAAAGGGGGAGGCGGGGATTCGTTCCACCAGAGCGTGCAGTTCGGCCCCGTTGGTCACGTCCGGGTCATCCCCCGCATCCTTCACCACGAAGCAGGATGCCTCGTAACGGGTGAAGCGCTGTCCGTGCAATGGGAACGTAGCGGAGATGCCGGCGGGCAGTTCGAGGGCAACCTCGGCAACTTCTTCCTGATGGGCGAGCATCAGGGCCGCGCCTTTTGCCGCCGCAGCGGCGCAGGCGCCGGTGGTGTAGCCGTGTCGTAGTTTTTTTCCCATTTATGTTCCGGCGGCAATAATCGCCAGGGCGTTCACAACCGCAGCCGCCACATTGGAGCCCCCTTTGCGCCCCATGTTGGTGATGAAGGGGATGGAACCGTCCGAGGCCGCCAGGGCGTTCTTGCTCTCCTCGGCCCCCACGAAACCGACCGGCAGCCCGATAATCAGAGCCGGTTGCGCCGCGCCCTCCCGCACGAGCCGCAGCAGCTCGAACAGGGCTGTGGGGGCGTTGCCGATGACGAAGATGCGGTTTTCCGGGGAGGCCACAGCCTTGCGCATGGCTGCAATGGAGCGGGTGATGCCGGCGCGCCGTGCCGACTCGGCCACATCCGGGTCCGCAACATGGCAGACAGCCCGGCAGCCGAAGCGGGACAGGCGTTCCTTGCCGATGCCGGACAGGGCCATGGTGGTATCGGTAACGATGGCGCTGCCGCTTATAATGGCCGCCACCGCCTGTTCCACCACCCTGTCGGAAAATACCATGGAACCCCCATACTCGAAATCGGCGCTGGTATGGATGCAGCGGCGCACTACCTGCCATTCGGCTTCGGGCCAGCCGTGGTCCCCGGCCTCTTTGTCGATGATGCGGAACGATTCAGCCTCGATTTCCTCGGGTTTCATGGCCAGGGAGTCCATCAGCGCCACCCCAGAAGATCAAGGGCTTCGCTGATCCGTTCGCATTCCACCTCTGCCAGCTTGCGGTGCGCCCCCAGATGGGCTCCCATCTCCAACACCAGGCCGGGATGGCGTTGTCGGGCCGTCTCAAGCTCCTCGGGCAGGTCGTGGAGCACATGGGCGCCCATGAAGAGGAAATAGGGCATCAGCAGGATGCGCCCGGCGCCCCGGTTCACGCAGGCATCGATGCCGTGCTGGATGTTCGGTTCGTGCATTTCGCGGAACGAGACCTCGACGATCTCGAAACCGGTCATTTCCTGCACCATCTTTGCCACCTCGCGGGCGGCGTCGTTTGCCTGGGGGATGCGGCTGCCGTGGGCCATCAGCAGTATTGCGGTTTTCATTGTGCCTCGCTTTGCGGTGTGAGTGGTGATGCGGGTGGTTTATCTCAAATAATGCAGTCTTTATGTTGCCAGCTCTAGCAACATGATTATACAATGTCTGCAATTATTTGAAAATAGGTTCTAGGTCTTTAATCATCTGCTAATCTGAAACGAATGTTTTCTGGAACCTCACGGCATTTTTCAGAAATGTCCTCCATTTCTCTTGTAATTAATAGGTACTTGATCTCTCCTTTTTGAACACGCTGCACAAGAATGTCAAAATAGTTTTCAATTATCAGTATTAAAATAGCCTGTTGAATTGAAAGAGAGGGCAGTCCTTGCAAATACGTACCACGTTCAGACGCAAGAATAATCTTTAAATCTTCCATGCTGCAATTAACTAGTTTAATTGCATTCAATGCAAATAGTCCCAAACGGCGCCGATTCCCGGGAAATTCACCTTGCCACCATTCAAGCAGAAGACCAAGAATTGCTACACGCTCATCGATAGGCATATATCTTTGATCTGCTTCGTCAGGAAGCAGCCCTTCGCCAGTCGTCAAAGCTGCCTCAATCATTTCAACGGCGGCTCTTGTTTGCGCTGCAACGCGGGACGCTCTCCAAGATTCGTTAATTGCTTTGTAGATCGTATTATGAGTTGCTTTTGCCCAACCATGTTGTAAGTATGATTTAACTTGGAGTTCAAAAGAAAACGTAAGAAGTGATTTGTTTAGTAGAAGGGCTGAATCTTTAAGCTTCAAAATATAATGAAGATCATCATAAATGAACTCAGACGGCCGTCGAGTTCTGTTTGATCGAACTTCTAGAACAGTAAAGTGACCTGATAAAGACTGTGTGAACTCAGTCAATGCTGCTCCAATAGGTGCTGTTGGCAATATTACTGTAGCTGCAAACAAATCTTCAATTTCATTAAGTTTGCTGTAATAGCCTAGAACCGCTTTTTCAAAGATGCTGTCAATTGATTTTACTCTGCTCGTATATTGCCCATCTTGCTCCTCAGCAAAAGTTCTGAGTATTGAATCCACTCGTTCTTTTAGCGCCCTTAGATTATGGGCAAATGTGGCGAAGGACGCGCTGAGTTGGGTCGGGATCATGAAGCTACTCCTGAATTACAAAGACAAAAAGCTTCTTTAGGATTTCAGCTCGGAGTAGGCGATTTGTACCTTTATTCGATCCTTGTGTGACTGCAATGAGATATGCGTTTGCATCTACCGACGGTTCTGTCGTACGCACGGAGTTGGCAAATTCGGTAAGGTTTTTAGCTGTTTCCTCAATATTTATATGCTGGGCGGTTTCATTGACCATTGCCACGGCGGCCCAAAGACTGTAGAAATCTGCAAAGTTTGAGAAACGATCTGAGCCCAAATGGGGCCAGAGTCTTGAAATTACCGTTTTGCAGGTTTCGTAAGTGCGTCTGTTCGTTTCAATGTTTGGGATCTCTTCATCGTAATCGGAATAGGCTTTGTCGAGATAAGCCTTGCCATCCTGGATTCCCCTCATTGTGAGAATAAAGATTTCAGAGACATATTCTATGTCAAGCATTCGACGAATGCGTGCAGTTGTTGCCAAACCTATGTCCTTCCAGAACGGATCATCCGCTAGAGATTCCATCAAGGAGATAAACGCTCCAGAGTATCTAGCGTTCCTAAGCTCTTGAGCATTAAGCTTGGCGACGTTTCTATTTAAGCGGTCAAAGGCTGTCTGTAGCTCTGCTTCATCGGCATTTTCTAAAAATTCCACCGGAATTATGTAGCGCAAAAATTTATTTTGCACTTCTGGTGAAAGCTCAGAGTAGTACTTTTCGCTCACAGTGTCTCCAGAGTGCTTTCGAGATGTGCTGAACTTATCCTCTAGATATTCAAAAATTGCCGAAAGTCGCTGCTTTCCGTCAACCACATGATAACTCGTTCGTCCGCCAGTAGTTATTTCAACATCGAGAAATACCTGTGGTGAGGGATAGTTTCTGAGTATAGTATCAATAAAGTATTGTCGATATTCGAGATTCCAAACGCTTAGTCTTTGATATGGAGGGTCAAGATCAAGTTGGTTGCCATGAAATAAATCAACAAACCAAGCAATAGTCTGGGGGGAAGGTCGACGCTCTAACACAGGACACTCTCCTTGTTGTTGTGATTATATTTATTGTTCTAGATGTCTAATAGAAACAAAGAAATGACTATTTGATATATTTTAGCTGCCTTCATAAAGTTGTTGATACCCCATTGTTTGTATAAACTAGCCATTAATCAATTAGTTATTAAGGTTGAATTCTCTGTCAACCTCATGACAGGCAATTTCGTGAAATAAGTCAGTTGTCATGATAATGGAGTATGGACCAAATTCTTCTGTGAACTTTCTTGCATTTTCCGTAACGACATCAAGTGAACTGAACCACTTTTTGCCATGCTCTCCATTACTGACAAATGCAAGATCAGTACGTTTAATAGTTTGGTCTTTTAGGTATCCCGCTATTTCTTCTTCTCTAGTTACTTCTAGCCAGACACGCTCATGCGTTTGAACAATCTGAACATCTGTGATAGTTGGATCAATCCAAAGTGGATATTTCTCCTTTAGCCGTCTAAGGATACTTATTGCACTAAAAGATGACTCAGATTGTGAGGACAATCCGTTCAGTTGGACAAGAAGGTTAATTACATCCTTCAAGGGGTAACGGAAAAACTCCCGATCACCATTGATGCGGAATGCGGATAGTTGGGTATGTATTTCATCTTCAAGCGTCTTATGGTCTTCTGAGAAAACCTCAAAGGCCACCTCAAAAGGCGTAGGTACGCCAGTTTTGTAAAGTTCTAAAGCTCTAGCACGGCTATCGCGTTGGGTACAACCTATCTTGATCAATCCAGGCATAGACGGGTTGATGAGGAGGTAAACGTATCCTGGGGTCATGAATAATCCTAACTTTGGGCTATGTTAATCGTTACATAATCCCAGATAAAAATTATTTCAACTCGTTCAACTTTTTCCCTTCTTTGTTTGCATTCAATACCCGTAGTCTGCACCATGGTCCGCTCAGCGTCACCTTGAGAATGGGATTTATCAAGAGGTCATAATAATGCAACCGTTTTATATGTTTTACCAAGCTGTTTTCAAAAATACTACTCCCATCCTTTTTACCACTTATTTTGTTTGTTGATGTTTTTTTCTTACTTTGTCATACATCTCGAGTAAGCATACTCCGGATCCAGATTAACCCCGCAATCCCATTCAATGGCGTCGAAAGATACCCGAACCCGTCTAAAAGCATAATTGTCCTTGATTCTCTGAAATATACCGAAATCCAGTACCGGCTTCATGTCCAGATATCCTTTCTCGCCGTTGTCGAAAACAACCGAAAGAACATAGTTGTCATCTGGGGTGACTTCTTTCACGGAAGGATACATGTCGCCGTTGCATCGCTGTCAAACCATTGCCGCGGTGTTTCGTTCGCCGCGTCCGGGTCGGCACTGACACGCTTTGTCCACCTCATAAATTCTCCGATTGTGCCTGTCCTGTAAGTCATAGGGGATTTCCCTTTCGTTTATGGCTATAACTGTTGTGTTATTGCCCCTTTCCTGTCCCCTGGCCAGGGTTCAGCTTTTTGCGCGCCCGCTTGGGCGCGGCGTCCGACGATTCTCGACCGGAGCAGAATATGCTTGATGCATTTCCGCAATAAGGTCGGGATGCCGCTCAACCAGCTTGAGGAGCTTTACCAGCGGGGCCGGGGGCTTGGTTTCGCCCCTCTCGTACCGTGAGAATGCAACTTTGCCAATTCCGACGACCTCCGAAAGTTCGGTTTGCGTCATTTTCAGGCTCTTCCTGATGCGTCGGATATCGGCGCTCACATCGCCTTTCACGGCACGGATAATAGCGGCCTGCGCCTCGGTATACCGGCGATAGCTCTCTTCGTCCCATATCCCCTCGCCGCAGACAGGGCAGAAGTCCCCTTTCATCCCATGCAGGGTCATGGATTGCCCTCCATACACAAGGGTTTCGTCCTTAATCTCCGACACCATTTCCGGATTTCCGCACGCCGGGCATTTCATGTCTGTGCCTCACTTCGTCTTGAACTGGATGACCGGAGGCCGGCCATCCGCGTAGGCGGTAATCTTGATATATACAAAATGATATAATTAGTCAATTTGATAAATTTATAAAAGGTGAGTTCTCAATTCTTCCGGTCCTGGTCATAGGGGCTGATGACGTTCGTGCACTCCTTGCAGCGATAGTAGTACCGGTCCTTTCTCAGGAAGGTGTACAGGCCGAAGGCAAACAGCAGCAACCAGTCCATCACGCCCACCACCCAGCCGAAATACCAGCCGGTTGCCAGGCCGGCCGCAAAAGCGGCCATGATCCAGTACGCGCCGAATTTTCTCCGGTCGGACAGGAGGGCGGTTTCGCCGCAAAAACCGCAGGTGGCGGATAAAGGGAAGTTGGTCGTCATGTCAGTTCTCGCTGGCGGAGTATGATGCCGGTTCCCGCGGCATCCAGATCCTTCACTATTTCCCAGTCCCCGCTCAGGGGCTCGTCCACCGCGGTTTCGCCCAGGCGCTGCATCAGCATGGCGATGAGCCGCACGGACGGGGCTGCGTCGCCTCCGGGGGCGTTTTTCCCGTGCGTCCGCGGCGGGTGCACTTCCGGGGTAAGCCCTTTGATCGGCAGGCCGGGGTTCATGATCTTTTTGAAACGCTGTGCGCGCCCCTCATTGTTGACGAAGATTCCCTCCTGTTCCACCCAGGCCGTGGCGGGGATAACTACCCCGGCCCGCGCCATGAGTCCGGTCGGCTGCCAATCCACAGCGCCGAGCACGGTGATCCCGTGGGGGAGATCGGCAGGGAGGTCGGCCTCAAAGGAAATGATCCCCTTGATCCGGCCGCCGGCCAGGGCCGTCGACAGGGAGACGCCCTGGTGTTGCCGGGCCAGTTGGGCGCAGGCAAAGGCGTTGGGGCCGTCCAGGATGAAGGCCAGCTTTGCGGCGTTGGGCGGCAGCGCTTGTAGCGCCTCCAGGCCATTGCGGGTGACGGCGCAGATGATGACCGGGCGCTTGGCCTCTGCCAGCGGCACGCCGGCCAGGGAGGAAGCATGTTCCCATGGGAAGGGCAGGGAAGTTGCCCCTCGATTATGTCCCCCTTTGACAAAGGGGGATTCAGGGGGATTTGCCGTTTCGCCCTGCAAAATCCCCCCCGGCCCCCCTTTTGTAAAGGGGGGAACCACGGCTGATGATATCTCCTTGTGGGTCCCCACCATATACACCCGCGCCCCGTTCCGCCATGCCTGGCGCACGGCCAGTGCCATCATGGGAGCCTTGTCCAAAAGGTCGCACCCCTCGATGGCGATCAGGTCGGCGTTGCGCACGTCTTCCTGGGAGGCCCTGTTGTCCGCGGTCAGAAGGGATACAGCCCGGCCGGTCAGTTCGGCCTGGTCGGCGCCGCTGAACAGGCAGAGCACCCCGGCGCCGAGCATTTCCCGCAGACGGGCAGCCATGATGTTCCCCGCAAGGTCCATGCGGGGCGAACCCACGATGGCCAGGCTCTCCGGGCCGTGCAGTTCCAGGAAGTCGTCCAGGAGCGTCGCCAGGGCGTCCAGGGCCTCGTCAAGGCAGACCTGTCTGCCGTCCACCAGGGCCTGGCGCGGCCGTTCCGGGGCATTGACGCCGGCGTTGGAGAAGCGGCCCTTGTCGCATATGAACCAGCCGTTGACATGATCGTTCCTGCGGGCCGTTGTCTTGAGCAGTTCCCGGTAGCGCGCCATGGGGACGGTGTTGCATCCCAGGGAGCAGTGCGGGCAGACCGACGGGGCCATGTCGTAGTCCCAGTAACGGGCGCGGAAACGGGCGGTTTTGTCGGTGAAGACCCCGGTGGGGCAGATGTCCACCAGGTTGCCGGCAAAGGGGGATTCCAGCGGACCGTCGTCCTGGCGGCCGAAGTAGACGAAGGAGGCCCGCCCCATGACGCCGAAGTCGGTGCCGCCGGCGTACTCCTGGTAGAAACGGGCGCAACGGTAGCACTGGATGCAGCGGTTCATTTCGTGCTCTACGAATTCCCCCAGGTACTGGTTGCGGTGGGTACGTTTCCTGCCGTCGTAGCGCCGGATGCCGTGGCCTCCTGCAATGGTGAAATCCTGCAACTGACATTCGCCCCCTTCGTCGCAGACCGGGCAGTCGTGGGGGTGGTTCATCATCAGCCATTCGATGACGCTCTTGCGCATGGCTACCGCCTCGTCATCGGTGGTGGAGACCACCATGCCGTCCGCGGCCGGCAGCATGCAGGACATCTGCACTCCCTTGACCGGGCCGTCCAGCATCTTCACGGCGCAGACCCGGCAGGCGCCGGCTTTGCCCAGGGCGGGATGCCAGCAGAAATGGGGGATGGGGATATCCACCGACTGGGCCGCTTCGAGTACGGTGGTCCCTTCGGGGACTTCAACCGGTATGTCGTCAATGATAAGTTTTGGCATAAGTATTTAAATTGGGCATTTCTTGCTGGTGATATGCTCCCTCACCTCGTCTTCGAACAGCCGCAGCAGCCCCTCTACCGGTCCCATGGCGCCGGGGGCCAGGGCGCAGAAGGCATAGTTCAGTTTATGCACATGGTCCTTCAGCGCGTCAATGTCGGAGGCCTCGCCTTTGCCGGCTTCGATCCTCTCCAGGATGTGTTGCACAAAGGGGAGCCCCTCCCGGCAGGGGGTGCACCAGCCGCAGGATTCCCGCGCAAAGAAACGGACCAGGTTGAGGGTGGCCGCCACCATGCAGGTGGCCTGGTCGAAGACCACGATCCCGCCGGTGCCCAGGCGCGAACCGGCCTTGGCCACCGGGTCGAAGTCCATGGGTACTCCCCAGTGATCCCTGGTGAAGTAGGGGGTGGACGCGCCGCCGGGGATGCAGGCCTTGAAACTGCTGCCGGGACGCATGCCCCCGCAGTGGGTGTCGATGATCTCGCCCAGGGGGGTGCCGATGGGAAGTTCCAGGCAAATGGGGTTGCACACGTGGCCGCTGACGCAGAAGAGCTTGGTGCCGGCCCCTTCGGGCGTGGCGGCCAGGGCCTTGAACCGGTCAGGACCGAGTGCGATGATGGTCGGTAGATTGGCCAGGGTTTCCACGTTATTGACCACCGTGGGCTGGCCCCATAACCCCTTGACGGCCGGAAAGGGGGGCTTGGCCCGCGGATTGGCCCGGATCCCCTCCAGGGCGTTCATCAGGGCGGTCTCCTCGCCGCAGATGTAGCGCCCGGCCGACAGGTGCACGTCCAGATCCAGGCAGAAGGCGCTGCCGCAGATGGCGCTCCCCAGGAACCCGGCCTTGCGGGCCTCGGCAATGGCGCTCTTCAGGTTAAGGGCGGCCTGTTCGTAGCCCCGGCGGATGAAGATGAAGGCACGCTCCACCCCCAGCGCATAGCTGGCCAGCGCCATCCCCTCCACCAGCAGGTGCGGGTTGTGCTCCAACAGCACCCGGTCCTTGTAGGTACCCGGCTCCATCTCGTCGCAGTTGCAGATCAGGTAGCGCGGTCCCGGCAGATTGCGGGGGACAAACGACCATTTCCTGCCGGTGGGAAAGCCCGCTCCCCCCCGTCCGCGCAAGCCTGAATCGATCACCGTCTGCTGCACGTCGTTGGGCGACATCCCGGCCAGCGCCTTCTTCAGGGCCTTAAAACCGCCGTCGGCCAGGTAGTCGTCAAAGGTTACGGCCCGGCCCGGCTGGTTGTGCCTGAAGAGGATGGCGCCATCCTTGGCGCCGGTGGCGTGAAACCGGGTAATCAGGAGGTCCGACATGTTCATGGGGCCCCCGGGTGAGCGGCAATGACATCAGCGGCCTGTTCAGGGGAGACCGGACCGAAGAGCCGGTCGCCGATCATCATGGCCGGCCCGTTGCCGCAGTTGCCCAGGCAGCAGCAGGGGAGCAGGGTGACGGCGTTGTCGGCGGTCGTTGCGCCGGCCGGTATCCCCAGAAGTTGTTCCAGGCGGCCCAGCAGCGTTTCACCCCCCATGGCCCAGCAGGAGATGGAATCGCAGACATGGACGACAATCCGCCCCACGGGCCGGCGGTAGATCATTTCATAAAAGGTGGCCAGCTCATCCACCTGCAGGGGGGTAAGGCCCAGGAGGGAGGCGGCTTCCGCCACGGCCTCATCGGTCAGCCAGCCGTAGTGGCGCTGCAGCTCTTTCATCACGTCCACCGCGGCTTCGCGGGGGGTGACGGCCCGGGTCACGCGCTCTTCCAGTTCCTGTCTGAGTTGTGCGGGTATCATGGCAGTAGATTATAAATGGTTTGCTGGTAGTGGCAAGGGGAAATTACGGCAAAAAATGCTCGAAGACCTGGTTGGAGAGAAGCATGCCGCGCCGTGTGAGGCACACCCTGTCACCGGCTGTTTCAAGCAGCCCCAGGGCTGCAAGTTTTGCCATCTCCGTCCCGAAGGTCTCCTCCAGCCCGACCCCGAACTCGTGGCGGAACCTGGCAGGCTCTATGCCGTCCGCCATGCGCAGCCCCAGGAACATGAATTCGGACATGGCGTCCTGGCGAGTGAGAATTTGTTCGTCCCGGTGGGGAAGGCGGCCCTGGGCCACTGCCCCTGCATAGTCGTCCAGGTCGTCCGGGTTGCCGAAGCGGACGCCGTGCCCAGTGCGCAGGAAGGAGTGGGCCCCGGTCCCCAACCCCAGGTAGCCGTCCCTGCGCCAGTAGCCGCTGTTATGGCCGGAACGGCGGCCGGGGAGGGCATAGTTGGCGATCTCGTAATGTTCGTAACCGGCAGCGGTCAGAACATCGTCCGCCTTCTCGAACATGGTTGCCGACATATCTTCGTCGGGGAGGAGCGTGTCGTCGTTGCCGTACCTTTCGGCAAAGGGGGTGCCTTCTTCCAGGGTGAGCCCGTAGACGGAGATGTGCTCCGGCGCCGTTTGCACGGCCTGCTCCACTTCACGGCGCCACTGGACGATGGTCTGGTCCGGCAAGGCATGGATCAGATCGATGCCGATGTTGTCGAAACCGGCCGCCCTGGCGGCCTGAAATGCCTCCCTGGCCTCGGTTGCGCTGTGAATGCGTCCAAGGGTCGCCAGCAGGGGATCGTGGAAGGACTGCACCCCCAGAGAGATGCGGTTGACGCCGGCAGTGCGGAAGTCTGCCAATCGCCCCTGGTCCACGGTGCCCGGATTGGCCTCCAAGGTGATTTCGGCTTTCTCCTCCAGGCCGAACAGGCTGGCGGCCCGTTCCAGGAGCAGGTCAATTTGGTGCGGGGCGAGCAGGGAAGGAGTGCCGCCGCCGAAATAGACCGACGCCAGCGGCCTCTCAGCCCCATAGGCCAAGGCTGCCAGGTCCATCTCAGCCAGCAGGATGCCGCCATACTTTTCCAGGTCGCCGGCAGAAGGTTCCCGGGAGACAAAGGCGCAGTAGGGACATTTGCGGAGGCAGAAGGGGATATGGACGTAAAGGCGCGAGAACATCACGACGTTGCCCGGACCCCTGGGATTGTCGTAGCCGATGGAGACGCGGGCTTCATTTGTTCTTGTGGTTTTTGATCTGCTCCCTGAAATGCCTGACGACTGCCGGGAGAAGAGATATCAGAACCACGGCAAATATCCCCAGGAATATCAAAAATTTTTTATCCGGCACACGGCCCCCTTGTTATATATGGTAATCTATTCATCCATTTTATAGGAAATCGGCTTGAAGAACACAACATTTTATAACAGGCAATGGTCTTGCACGGCTGCACGGGGCATGGTGAAGAAGGGGCGTCGCGAAGTTTATGGATTGCAATTTCAGCCGGATTGGCTACAATGCCGTGTCAACCCGATTAAACCCGAGGAGAATTCATTCATGAGACGCGCAGTTGCCATCTTTGCTGCTCTTGCTGCCGTTGCGTTTGTCACGCTTGCTGCCCAGGCCGGGAACACGGGTGAGCAGATCTCCGGGCCGGGAACCGGAAGCCTGTCCTGCCACGGACCATCCGCCTTTGGGGGAATATGCGACTGAAAGACGACCAGATAGGCCGCCTGGCCGAAAAGGTGTACAATGACCTTGCCGGCGACGGGCTGATCCTGCCCAAGAGGGAGCGGGGCGCCGTGGTGGCGGGGATCGTCAAGGCCATAACCCTTGATTTCAACCGTGAGCAACAGTTGGAGCGCGATGCCGAGCGGCTGCTGGACGAGACCGTTGCCGCCCTCGGGCGGGGCGCCGCGGAGATCGACCGGCGCAAGATGCTCAGGATGATCAAGGAAAAACTGGCAAAGGAACGCAAGATCGTATTATGAGCCTCTCCGAAGACCGCATATCCCACATGGCCCATGAGATCGTGAATCTCATCTGGAGCGAAGACCTGGCCGATGTAACCGATGAAAGCCGTGCCTTGGCCCGGGTCAAGCAATCCCTGGGCGCTTTTTTCGGCGCCGTGGAGGAGATCGACGAGGCGGTGCGCAACAAGCTGCGGAACCGGGCGCCGGGAAGCCGGGACTGGGATATGCTTTATCAGAAATTCTACCAGGAAGAGTTGGCCAAGCGGCACTTGTGACAGGTTGTTGAAAAACAGCCATCTGTTCAAGGCTGTTGAGGGATTGCAAAATCAGTTGAGGGAGGAGGGTTGAGTAAAAATCTCTCAACTCTCAACTCTCAACCGCCTCACTCAACTCTCAACTGCTTCACTGTCGATCTGACTATTTTTGAACAACCTGTTAACGGAAAGATGAATGACACATGCTCGACCCCGAACTGACGGCACAGCTCAAGCGGGTGCTGACCTCGCTGGAACAACTTCTCCCCCGTCCCATCCCCCGTATCGACTGGTCCGTCACCACTGCCGCCAACTGGCGCCGCCATTCCTTTGCCGGCTA
>Ga0187771_10000194_pt1 | contig 33752 bp, 35 predicted proteins | sample 0116_SJ02_MP15_1_FD_133139 | JGI IMG/M metagenome (GOLD analysis project Ga0187771, IMG submission 133139) | Tropical peat soil microbial communities from peatlands in Department of Meta, Colombia - 0116_SJ02_MP15_10_MG | ecosystem: Environmental > Terrestrial > Soil > Wetlands > Peat | place...
CGATGTCGGCGCCGACCTCGTCGGCAAGGTCGAGGCCGGCATCCCCGAGGACGACCCGCGCAACCCGGCCGTGATCGCCGACAACGTCGGCGACAACGTCGGCGACTGCGCCGGCATGGCAGCCGACCTGTTCGAGACCTACGCGGTCACGGCAGCCGCCGTGACGCTGCTCGGCGTGCTCAGCTTCCACCAGGCGACGCGCGTCGTGCTGTTCCCGTTCGTCCTTGGTGGCGTCGCGATCCTCGCCTCGATCATCGGCACGTTCTTCGTCCAGTCGCGTGCGGGCCACGTCGAGCGCGCGCTCTACCAGGGATTGATCGGCTCTGGCGTGATCGCCGCCGGCGCTTTCGCCCCGGTGACCTACTGGCTGATGCACGGCGTGACGCTGAAGTCCGGCCACACGCCCACCTGGCTGCACCTCTACCTGTGCGCGCTGATCGGCATCGCTGTCACGGCCTGTCTGTTCGTCCTGACCGACTACTACACCTCGACGCGCTTCAGCCCGGTCAGGAGGATCTCGCACGCCTCGACGACCGGCCACGCGACGAACATCATCCAGGGCTTCGCCTCGGGCTTGCAGGCGACGGCGCTTCCCGCGGTCGTGCTCGTGCTCGGCGTGCTCGGCTCCTGGAAGCTCGCCGGCGGCGGCACCCAGGGCGTCTACGGGATCGGCGTCGCGGTCATGGGTCAGCTCTCGCTGACCGGCCTGATCGTCGCGCTCGACGCGTACGGCCCGGTCACCGACAACGCGGGCGGCATCGCCGAGATGGCCGATCTGCCGGAGGAGGTGCGCAACGTCACCGACCCGCTGGACGCGGTCGGCAACACGACGAAGGCGGTCACGAAGGGCTACGCGATCGGCTCCGCGGTGCTCGCCGCGGTCGTGCTGTTCGCCGGCTTCCGCGACGAGCTCGTGCAGAAGCACAGCTTCCACTCGTTCGGGATCAACGAGCCGCCGGTCCTGATCGGTCTCGTGCTCGGCGGCCTGATGGTCTGCCTGTTCGCCTCGCTCGCGATCGAGGCTGTCGGTCGCGCCGGCGGCTCGGTCGTCGAGGAGGTGCGCCGCCAGTTCCGCGAGCACCCCGGGATCATGGAGGGCACCGAGCAGCCCGACTACGCGAAGGCGGTCGGCATCGTCACGCGCACGGCCCAGCGCGAGATGATCCTGCCCTCGCTGCTGCCGATCGGCCTGACCTTGATCATCGGCCTGATCGACATTCAGGCGCTGGGCGGCCTGCTGATCGGCGTGATCGTCGTCGGCTTCTTCTTCGCCATCCTGATGACCGCCGGCGGCGGCGCCTGGGACAACGCGAAGAAGCTGATCGAGGACGGCGCCTACGGCGGCAAGGGCTCCGAGCCCCACGCGGCCGCGGTCACGGGTGACACGGTCGGTGACCCGTTCAAGGACACCGCGGGTCCCGCGATCAACCCGATGATCAAGGTCGCGAACATCGTCGCGATCCTCATCATCCCGCTGATAACTTGACGGCTCCGCCGCACGCCGTCATGCCGAGACGGGGGCACGCGAGGCACCGATAATCTATGCGCGTGCTAAGCAACGGAGGAGGGGCGCGAAGCGCCCCGACGACGTGTATGTGCTGATCGTCGGCGCCGGGCGCGTCGGCGCAGCCGTCGCCAAGCGGGCGCTCGCCGCCGGCCACGATGTTTCGGTGGTCGACGAGGACCCGCTCTCGCACGAGCGCCTCGAGGCCGATGACGGCCAGACCTGGGAGGACCTCGGCGGCCACTTCACGGTCGGCACGGCGCTCGAGGTCGACGCGCTGATGGAGGCCGGCGTGCAGCGCGCCGACGTCTTCATCGCCTCGACCGACGGCGACAACACCAACCTCACGGTCGCCCAGATCGTGCAGCGCCGCTTCGGCGTCGAGAAGGTCGTCTGCCGTGTCATGGACCCGGCGCGTGCCGCCTGGTACCAGGAGCAGGGGCTGCACACGATCTCGCCGACCCAGCACGCGATCGAGATGTTCGAGCAGGCGCTGGGACTGGAGTAGTCGTGGCCCGCTTCGCAGGCACGCCGACATTCGCGGCGCCCCCGGCGGCGCCGGGCGGCGTCCTCGTCGCCTCGTGCAGCGCTGCTGCACGTCGGCTCCTGCCTGTGCCCCGACATGGGGTGCGTCCTTGCCCGTCATCCACCGCTGGCGCCTCTCGGTGTCGCCGTGCCTACAAAGCGAGCCACGCGCCGTGTACGTGATCATCGTCGGCGCCGGCAAGGTCGGCTGGAACCTCGCTCGCGAGCTGCTCGACAAGGGCCACGAGGTGACGCTGCTCGAATCCGACCGTCGCCGCTACCTAGTCGTCGAGTCGGAGCTCGGCCACGTCGTGCAGTACGGCGACGGCACCGAGCTGTGGGTGCTCGAGCGCGCCGGCGTCCAGCGCACCGATCTCGTGATCGCGGTGACCGGCGATGACGAGGACAACATGCTCGTCTGTCAGGTCGCGAAGGAGAAGTACGAGTGCGAGCGAGTGATCGCGCGCGTCAACAACCCTCGCAACCTCCAGCACTTCAAGCTGCTCGGCATCCAGCCGGTCGTCTCCGCAACCGACCTGATTCTGCGCCTGATCGAGCACGAGGTCCCGCGCTACGGCCTCGTCCACCTGCTCGCGCTGGAGGAGGAGCGCCTCGAGATCATCGAGCTCGAGGTCCAGCCCGACGCTCCCGCGGCGGGCCGCCGCGTCGCCGACGTCAGCCTGCCGGAGGGAAGCCTTGTCATCTCGGTCCTGCGCGCGGGCCGCGGCTTCGTACCGACACCGGAGACGATCGTCGAGGCGGGCGACCAGGTTCTGCTTGTACTGGACGCGGGTCTCGAGGACCAGATCACCCCCGTCTTCTCGTCCAACGGCGCGTGAGAGCGTCCCTCTGTCGTCGTAAGCTTGGCTGCATGTGCAGACGGGGTTTTGTTGCTGCGGCCATGGCTGTCGCATGTCTCGCGCTCGCCGGCACGGCGCTTGCCGACTCACCCGGGACGGTGGCGGGCCTGCGCGCCCAGGTCGCGCGCCTGATCACAGCCGAGCTCGGACGCGATACAGCGACGGTCTGTGCGATCGTCGCCAACACCGCGACGATTCATGGCCAGACCTGCGAGCAGCGCTGGGGCCGTTCGATCGGCCACTTCCTCAAGCACGGCGGTCGCCACGTGCTGCGAGCCGACATGAAAGCGGTGCCAACCGCCGCGGTCTCCTCGAATGGATACGCAGCTTCTATTGCGCTGCCGCATCCGCTGCTCGCCGGCCAGTCGAATTTCAGCTGGTACGACAACTGCTGGATGCTGGAGAAATGATCGAGGCCGCGCAAGCGGCCTCGATCATTTCTCCTGACCGGCCCAGCCGGTATTTCGCCACGATGCGCACGCCGCTGGCGGTTGCGAGGATCGTGCCGTGCTCGACCACGTAATCCTCAACGTCGGTGACTACGAGCGCAGCCGCGCCTTCTATGAGCGGGCGCTCGAGCCGCTCGGCCTGAGCGTCGTGATGGCGGTGGATGAGTGGCGGATGGCGGGCTTCGGCAGCGCGGGCAAGCCCGTCTTCTGGATCGCCCAGCGCGAGCCTCACGGATCTGGCACGCACGTCGCCTTCCACGCCACCGACCGCGCGACGGTGGACGCTTTCCACGCAGCAGCGCTGGCCGCGGGCGGAGCCGACAACGGACCACCTGGCCTGCGCGAGCACTACCACCCGAGCTATTACGCGGCGTTCGCGCTCGACCCCGACGCCAACAACATAGAGGCCGTCTGCCACACGCCGGCCTGACCAGAAGGCCTCCGGGGAAACTACGCCGTCGCCTGCGGCAATCGCCTGATGGCGCTCGCCAGGCGGGTTCGTAGCGTCCCGATGCATGCCGGCAACGACGAGTCCTGGCCTCGCTCGGACGGTGCTTGCCGGCGGTAGCTCACGGCTTCTGGCCGCCTACCGCGGCCAGGCCACAGATTGCGTCCCGGTCTGGTTCATGCGCCAGGCGGGCCGCGCGCTGCCGGAGTATCGCGCACTGCGTACCGGCACCGACCTGATCGCGATGACGCACCGGCCAGAGCTGGTCGCGCAGGCCACGCTGCAGCCGGTGCGCCGCTATGGCGTCGATGCCGCGATCTTCTTCTCCGACATCGTCAGCCCGCTCGAGGCGATCGGCGTCGAGCTCGAGATCAAGCCTGGCGTGGGCCCGGTGATCGCGGCGCCGCTGCGCAGTGCGGCCGATCTGCGCTCGCTGCGACCGTTCGAGCCCGAGGTGGACGCTCCCTGGCTTAGCGAGGCCGTGCGTCTTTGCGTGGCTGAGCTGGAGGTGCCGCTGATCGGCTTCATCGGCGCGCCGTTCACGCTCGCGAGCTACCTAGTCGACGGCGGTCCTTCCAAGACCCAGGCGCGGACGCGCGCGTTCATGCTGCGCGACGAGCAGACCTGGCACAGGCTGCTCGATGCGCTGTGCGACATCGCACTCGCCTCGGCGCGAGCGCAGGTCGCTGCGGGTGCGGCTGCGATCCAGGTCTTCGACAGCTGGATCGGCTCGCTGGCGCCGGACCACTACGAGCGTCACGTGCTGCCCGTGGTCCGCCGGCTGTTCGACGGCCTCTCGGAGCTGGCGGTGCCACGGATCTACTTCGGCGTCGGCACGGCGCACCTGCTCGAGCTGATGGCTCGGGCGGAGCCGGATGTGCTCGGGCTCGATTGGCGCGTGCCGATCGAGGCCGCCAGGGGGCGCCTGCCGGAGCAGCTCGTGCTCCAGGGCAACCTTGACCCCGCGATCTGCCTTGCGCCTTGGGACACCGTCAAGGCCGAGGCGGAGGGGCTGCTCGCGCGTGCTCCAGCGCGCGGCTACGTGTTCAACCTCGGCCACGGAGTCCTTCCTGAGACCTCTCCCGCGACGCTGCAGCGGCTGGTCGAGCTCGTGCACGCATGGGAGCCGCGGTGACCGGCGTTCTCGCGATGGCCTATGGCACGCCCGCCGGCTCGGCGCAGGTCGAGGCGTACTACACCCACATCCGGCGCGGGCATGCGCCGAGCCCTGAGCAGCTCGCCGAGCTGAAGCAGCGCTACGCGGCGATCGGCGGGGTTTCCCCGCTACACGACATCACGCTCAGCCAGGTCGCGCAGCTTCGCAGCGCGCTTTCGCGCGCCGGTCGTGGCGACATGCCGGTGGCGCTCGGCTTCAAGCACGCGCCGCCGTTCATCGAGGATGCGGTGGATCAGCTCGCCAACAGCGGCGTCGAGCGGATCATCGGCGTGGTACTCGCGCCGCACTACTCGGAGCTCAGCATCGGCGAGTATGCGACGCGAGCACGCGCGGCGGCTGCGGCCACAAAGCCGTCGCCCGCGCTTACGGTCGTGCGCAGCTGGCATCTCGCGCCGCCCTATCTGGAGCTGCTGGCGAAAGCCGTCGCTGACTCCCTTGCGCAGCTGCCGCTCGTGGCCCGCGGTGGCGCGCACGTGCTCTTCACCGCGCACAGCCTGCCCGAGCGGATCTTCGCAAACGCCGATCCCTACCCCGAGCAGCTGCACGCCACGGCGGCGGCGGTGGCAGAGCTCGCGGGCCTGACGCGCTGGAGCGTCGCCTGGCAGAGCGCCGGCCGCACACCGGAGCCGTGGATCGGGCCTGACGTGCTCGAGGCGATCGAGGAGCTCGCCGTGGCCGGCGTGCCGGCCGTGGTCGTCTGTCCCGCCGGCTTCGTCTCCGACCACCTCGAGATCCTCTACGACCTCGACATCGAGGCGCGTAACCGTTCGGCGGAGCTGGGGATCGAGTTTGTACGCACGGCGTCGCCAAACGCGGCGCCACAGCTCGCCGAGGCGCTCGCCGACGCGGTCCTCGGCGAGCTCGAGGGGGCGCGCAGGTGAAGCGGCCCGCGCATGTCGTGATCGTCGGCGGCGGCATCAGCGGCCTCGCCGCTGCGAACTGCCTGATACGGCTCGTCGGCCGCGACGCGCTGCGCGTCACCGTGCTCGAGTCGCGTGAGCATTTCGGCGGGGCGATCAGCACGCGCGCGTTTGCCGGGCGCGCCCTCGACAGCGGCCCCGAGGCGATGCTCGCAGCGGTCCCGCAGGGCCCTCGCCTCTGTCGCGAGCTCGGCCTCGGAGATGGGCTCGTCGCGCCCACCACCGACCAGCCCTTCCTCTGGACGCGCGGTTCGCTGCGGCGGCTGCCGCCGCGCCTGCTCGCCGGCGTACCTGCCGGTGTCGGAGCGGTCGCCGCGACCGGGGTTCTCACGCCTCGGGGCCTGTTGCGCGCGGGCTTCGACATGGTGCTTCCCTCACGCGCGCTCGCGGCGGATGTGTCGATCGGCGCGCTCGTGCGTCGGCGGCTCGGCCACGAGGTGCACGAGCGCCTGATCGAGCCTCTGCTCGGCGGTATCCACGCCGGCGAATGCGACGCCCTGAGCGTCCGCGCGACCGCACCGCAGCTCGCGGCGGCGGTCGCCTCGCGGCGTGGCCTCGTGCGCGGCCTGCGTGCCGCGTCCGCCGCGCAGGCCCCGTCCGGGCCGACCTTTCTCACGCTCGCGGGCGGCCTCGGCGATCTCGTGGCCGCGCTCGTCGCCCGGCTTGGCGCGCACGCGGAGCTGCGTCACGGCTCCACTGCGGGATCGCTAGCCGTCGCGCCGCACGGTCGCGTCCAGCTCACGCTAGCCGATGGTGAGCAGCTGCTCGCCGATCGCGTGGTTCTCGCGGTCCCCGCGTTCGCCGCGGCGCGGATCCTTTCAGCCGCCTGTCCGGCGGCGGCGTCGGAGCTCTCGGGGATCGACTACGCGTCGGTTGCGACGGTGGCGTTCGCCTACCCCGAGCGCGCACTACCCCGGGCGCTCACCGGCAGCGGCTTCCTCGTTCCGCGCAGCGAGCGGCGCTTGCTGACTGCGTGCACGTGGTCGTCGGCGAAGTGGGCGCACCTCGCGGGCGCACCGGTCGTGCTGCGCGCGTCTGTCGGCCACATGGGCGACGAGCGCGCGCTCGAGTTGAGCGACGAGCAGCTGACCGACGCGCTGCACGCCGAGCTTGTCGACGCGATGGGCCTAGATGCCGCGCCGATCGAGACGCTGGTCACGCGGTTCCCCGATGCGTTGCCGCAGTACCGTGTCGGTCACCTCGAGCGCCTCGCGCGGATCGAGACCGCGCTCGCGGCGCTGCCTGCGGTGAGACTTGCCGGAGCCACCTACCGCGGCGTCGGCATCGGCGCCTGCATTCGTGACGGCGAGGCCGCCGCCACGGCGCTCGCCGGCGAGCTTGCAGCGGCCCCGAACGAGCACAGACTTGCCCAGACGACGACCTGACCCAGGAGTGAGGCAATGACGATTGCGATACCCGAGACGGAAGAACACCGGACCGAAGACTTCCCTGCCGGACTGCTGTACACGGCCTACGCCGCCTATGCGGCGACGCGGACGCCCGCGGACGACGCCGGGCGAAGCTCGGCGCATGGCGAGGTGATCGAGACGCTTGCGCTGGCGAGCGGCGAGGGCGTCGCTGTTCGCGGCGCCTATGACACCGGCGGCTACCGCGCGAGCTCCGACGTTCTCCTCTGGTTCGCGGGTCCGAGCGCCGACTCGCTCCAGGAGCAGATCGTCACTCTGCGCCGCCCGCTGCGCGCCTTCGGGCTCGACCCGTTCTGGACCGCGATCGGCGTTCATCGCGAGGCCGAGTTCAACAAGGGCCACGTCCCCGCCTACTACGCCGGCGAGCCGGCCCGCCGCTACGTCTGCGTCTACCCGTTCGTGCGCTCGCCGCAGTGGTACGTGCTGCCGCCGCAGCGCCGTCGCGAGCTGCTCGCCGAGCACGGCGCGCTCGGCCGCGGCTTCCCCGACGTTCGCGCGAACACGACGAGCGCCTTCGGCCTCGGCGACCACGAGTGGCTGCTCGCCTTTGAGGCGGATGACGTCGGCCGCATCGTCGACCTGATCCGCACGCTGCGCTCCGCCGAGGCGCGCCTCTACACGAAGAACGAGCTGCCTTTCATCACCGGCAGGCGCAAGCCGCTCGACGAGATCCTCGCGGCGCTGCCCTGAGTTGGACGCAAAGAGGTCCGCGCACGCGGACCTCTCCACCAGCTGCGGGACAGGGACTCGAACCCCAAATTCCTGGTCCAGAGCCAGACGTGTTGCCGATTACACCATCCCGCAAGGGTTCGGTGGCGCGTTGTCGGGGTACGCCACGGACCCGCCGATTATAGATCGGCTGAGCTGCCCGGCGGTTGAGCGCCGGCTATGCGCGCTCGGGCTGGCGCAGGAAGCGCGTCATCGCGACGACGCCGACGGCGAACCAGATGCCGAGCGTCAGCAGGTCGCTGCCCTCGAACCCGGCGCCGGGCGTGAACGGGTTGAACGCGTACTGGAGGCCGTGTGCGAGCGCCTGGATCGGGAAGACCCTGCCGATCTGAGCGAGCGTGGCGGGCAGCTTGAAGTGAAACCAGATGCCGGAGATGAACGTCAGCGGCAGGATCGCGGCGTTGCTGACGGCGGGCGCGGCCTCGGCGTCGGTGATGTAGCGCACGAGGCCGACGCCGAGTGCCGTGAACGTCGCGCTGCCGAGCGCGAGCGTCGCGACGAGCCCCGGCAGCGTCGCTGCGCGCACGTGCGCGTTGTAGACATAGCGCCCGATCACGAGCTCGAGCACGGTCATCACGACGGTGACGCAGATCGTCGAGCCGAGTCGCCCGACGACGTAGGCCCACGCCGGCAGCGGCGTGCCTGCGACGCGCTTGAGCACGCCGTTGTCGCGCAGCACGGCCGTCGTGATCGCGATGTTGACGAACGTCGTCGCGATCACCCCATAGGCGAGGATCCCCGGCACGAAGAACGTGACGTAGGTGATGCTGCGCCCATCGCCGAGGGCGATCGACTGGTGCTGGAAGATCGCGGCGAACAGCACGAGGAAGATGATTGGCATCAGGAAGACGAAGAACGCGCCCGCGCGGTTGCGCCAGAACGAGCGCTGCTCGTAGAGCAGCTGCCAGGCGGCGAGCGCGAGATCGCGCCGCAACCGCCGCGCGTTCATGCCGGCTCCTCGGCCTCGGCGCCGGTCAGCTCGAGGTAGATGTCCTCGAGCGTCGGCTGGGTGACGCTGAAGTGCTCGAGCTCGATGCCCTGCTCCAGCGCCCAGCCCGTGATCAGCGCGGCCGCGCGAACCGCGTCATGGGTGCGGACGGTGACCTGCTCGCCCTCATGCTCGACCTCGCCGTCGACGCGCGGCAACGTGCGCTCGTCGTGGCTCGCCGGCAGCTCGAAGCGGATCGTGCTCGGACGCAGCTCGCGCCCACCGAGGCGCTCGGGCCGATCGAGCGCGACGATCTGTCCGGCGCGCATCACTGCGACGCGGTTGGCGAGCGTCTGCGCCTCGTCCATGTAGTGCGTCGTCAGGAAGACCGTCTTGCCGAGCTGGCAGAGCGCGCGGATCGTCGACCACGCGTTGCGCCGCGCCGCCGGGTCGAAGCCCGTCGTCGGCTCGTCAAGGAACAGCAGCTCGGGGTCGCCGACGAGCGCGAGCGCAAGATCGAGTCGGCGCCGCTGCCCGCCCGAGAGCGCGCCCGCGCGGGTGTCGCGCTTCGCGTCGAGCTCGACGAGCTCGATCAGCTCGTCGACGCCGCGGCGCTTGTCGTAGTAGCGCCCGTACATCTCGATCAGCTCGGCGACGGTCAGGTTCAGTTGCACGCCGCAGGCCTGTAACACGATCCCGACGCGCTCACGCAGCGCGCGCGATCCGTGGGCTGGGTCCATGCCGAGCACGCTGACCCGTCCCGCGTTACGCGTGCGGTAGCCCTCGAGGATCTCTACCGTCGTCGTCTTGCCAGCGCCGTTGGGGCCGAGCAGGCAGAAGACCTCGCCCACCGCGACCTCGAAGCTGACGCCGCGCACGGCCTCGAGCTCGCCGTAGGACTTGCGCAGATCGCTCACCTCGATCGCGTTCACGAGCGCCATCCTAGCGCTTGTGAGTGAGTAATCGCTTTGTAATCGGTCGAGCTGAGTCGCCTACGCCGCCGCCGTATCGGCCCAGTCGTCGTAGAGCGTTGCGTAGACGCCGCGAGCAGCGATCAGCTCATCGTGCGTGCCCTGTTCGACGATTCGTCCGCGCTCGAGCACGACGATCCGGCTCGCGCCGCGAATCGTCGAGAGGCGGTGCGCGATGACGATCGCGGTGCGGCCCGCGAGCAGCCTGCGCAGGCCGTGCTCGAGGTGCCGCTCCGAGCGCAGGTCGATGTTCGAGGTCGCCTCGTCGAGCACGAGGATCCGCGGATCGGCGACGAGCGCGCGCGCGAACGAGACGAGCTGGCGCTGCCCGGCCGAGAGCTGCACGCCGCGCTCGCCGATCTCGGTCGCGTAGCCCTCGGGCAGCTCGCCGATCAGCTCGTGCGCGCCGAGCGCTCGCGCGGCCGCCTCGATCTCGGCGTCGCCCGCCTCCGGTCGGCCGAACGCGATGTTGGCGCGGATCGTCCCCGAGAACAGGAACGGCTCCTGCGGGACCACGCCGAGCTGCGAGCGCAGGGACGCGTAGCTGACATCGCGCACGTCGTGGCCGTCGACCAGTACGCGCCCGGCAGACACGTCGTAGAAGCGCGCGACGAGCTTCGCGAACGTCGACTTGCCGGCTCCGGTCGCGCCGACGAGCGCGACCGTCTCGCCGGGCGCGACGTGCAGCGAGACGTCGTCGAGCGCGAGCGCTCGCGCCGCTTCATCCAGCTCGCCGCTCCGGCGCGGATAGGCGAAGCTGACGTGCTCGAAGCTCAGCTCACCACGCAGGCGGGGAAGCGTGAGCGCCCCCGGCCGCTCGGTCATCGCCGGCTGCTCGTCGAGTAACTCGAAGATCTTGTCGAGCGCCGCCATCCCGGACTGGTAGGTGGTGTAGAGCTGCGACAGCTGCGTGATCGGGTTGAAGAAGTTGTTCAGCGCTGCGAGGAAGCCGACGAGCACGCCCACCGCGAGGTGACCGTCGAGCACCTGGCTGCCGCCGTAGAGCAGGACGACGACGGTCGCGATCGCCGAGACGAGCTCGATCGCCGGGAAATAGGCCGCGTTGAGCTGGACGGTCGTCATGTTCGCCTCCTGGTTGCCGGCGTTCAGCTCGGCAAACTCGCGCTGGTGGCGCGGCTCCTGCGCGAAGCCGCGCACGAGTCGCGCTCCCGACAGCGTCTCCTGCAAGTAGCCCGTGATCGCCCCGATGGTCTCGCGCGTGCGGCGGTAGGCGTCGGCCGAGGCGATCCGGAAGGCGATCGATCCGGCGAAGATCAGCGGAATCATCGTGAACGTGATCAGCGCGAGGCGCACGTCGAAGGTCAGCAGGATCACGAGCGTCCCGAGCAGCGTCAGCCCACCCTGGAACAGCGTCACCACGCTGTCGGTGACGAGGCTGTCGAGCGCCTCGACGTCGTTGGTCATGCGCGAGATGAGGACCCCCGTTGGGCGGCTCTCGTAGAAGGCGACGGGCAACCGCTGGAGGTGGTCGAAGATCGCGAGGCGCAGGTCTGCGAGCGCGCGCTGCCCGACCCACTCGACGAGGTAGGTCTGCGCCGCCGTCATCGCCCAGACGACGGCCGCCGCCACGAGAAAGCCGGCGACGATCAGCACGAGGCGGGCCATGTCGTGCTTGGCGATCCCGTCGTCGATCGCGTAGGCGACGAGCGGCGCCGGCGCGAGCGAGGCCGCGGTCCCGGTGACCAGAGCGAAGACCATCGCGACGCTGCGCCCGCGGTAGGGGCGCAGCAGCGCGGCCAGTCCGCGCAGGCGCCGCCCGCGCCCGCGCGAGCCGCGCAATCGCCTGGCGAGCTCGCCCGCGCGTGATCGCGCGCTCACGAGGCCGCCATTCGGGTGAGGCGCCGCTCAGCCGCGTCGAGCTCGACGATCTCGCGGTAGAGCTCCGAGCTTGCGCGCAGCTGCGCGTGCGTGCCGTGCGCTGCGATCTCGCCGTGCTCGAGCACGACCACCTCATCAGCGAGTGCGATCGTCGACAGGCGGTGAGCGATGACGAGGGTAGTGCGCCCGGCCATCACCTCGGCCAGCGCGAGCTTGATCTCGCGCTCGGTGCTCGCGTCGACCGACGAGGTGGCATCGTCGAGGATCAGGATCCGCGGGTCGGCGAGAATCGCGCGCGCGATCGCCAGCCGCTGGCGCTGCCCGCCCGACACCGTGAGGCCGCGCTCGCCGATCCGCGTGTCGTAGCCCTGCGGCAGCCGGCGGATGAACTCGTCCGCCTGCGCCCGGCGCGCCGCGGCTTGCACCTCGGCGCGTGTCGCCTCCGGCCGTGCGTAGGCGATGTTTTCGTGCACCGTCGTCGAGAAGAGGAACGGGTCGTCGCCGGTGATCGCGACAGCTCGGCGCAGCGAGCCGAGCTCGACCTCGCGCACGTCGGCGCCGTCGATCAGCACGCGGCCGGCGCTCACGTCGTAGAGTCGCGGCACGAGCGCCGCGAGCGTCGTCTTGCCGGAGCCGGTCGCACCGACGAGCGCGACGGTGCGCCCTGCGGGGATCAGAAGGTCGATGTTGCGCAGCGCGTCGATGCGCGCTCCCTCGTAGCGCAGCGACACGTGCTCGAAGCGGATCTCTCCGTCGCCGCGGGGCAGTGGCGGCGCGCCCGGCTGCGTTTGCAGGCGCGGTGCGCGGTCGAGGATCTGGAAGATCCGCGCGCCCGAGGCGGTGGCACGCTGCGCCATCGTCAGCGATATGCCGAGCGTCTGCATCGGGCTCAGCAGCATCAGCAGGTAGAGGTAGAAGGCCGTGAAATCGCCGAGCCTCAGGTGGTGGTGGATCACGGCGTAGCCACCAACGAGCAGCACCGCCGCGAGACCGAGCTGCGGCAAAAAGCCGATCAGCGGGTTGTAGCGCGCCTGCAGTCGCGCATCGACGAGCGCCTGGTCGAAGACTCGCTGAACGCTGCGCTCAAAGCGCGCGCGCTGGTGGCTTTCGCGCGCGAACGCCTTGACGACCCGCACGCCGGCGATGTTCTCCTGCGCGTCCGCGGTGAGCTCGGCGATTCGCTGCTGAACTTCCTGCAGCGCCGGCCGGGCCTTCAGGCTGTAGCGGTGCGTGGCATAGACGACGAACGGAACGGGTGCCAGCGCGAGCGCCGCGAGCAGCGGCTGGAGCGCGAGCATCGCGGCGGCGGCGAGCACGATCGTCAGCGCCGACTGCACGACGAAGATCAGCCCGTAGCCGAGGAAGAAGCGCACCGACTGCAGATCGACTGTCGCGCGCGACATCAGCTGGCCGGTCTGCTGGTGATCGAAGAACGCGAGCTCGAGCTCCTGCAGGCGGCCGAATAGCGCGTCGCGCAGGTCGTACTCGACGCCGAGCGACACGCGGCCGGCGACGAGCCGCCGGCCGACGGTGAGCGCGAGCCGCACCAGCCCGGCGCCGGCGATCGCCAGCGCGTAGTCCGCCAGCGCGCCGCGGTGGTGCCCATAGCGAATCGCGTTGACGGCCGCACCGCTTAGCTCCGGGATCGCGACTGTCGCGAGCATCGCGATCCCGGCGAGCGTGAAAGAGGCGATCACGCCTGCGCGGTACGGCCGCAGGAAGCCCAGCAGCCGGCCGAACGTTTGCACTTCACTAAGTATAGTTTTGTCGTGGCGCGTGACCCGGGACCGAGTTCGAGTGGGCTGGTGGCCGGGCTCTGTGCGCGCTGCGAGCACCAGCGTGAGGTGCGCAACACGCGTGGCTCGAGCTTCTCGCTGTGCGAGCGCTCGCGCGTCGAGCCGCAGCGCTTCGCGCGCTATCCACGGCTGCCCGTGCTGGCCTGCGACGGCTTCGAAGAGCGCGCGAGCGCCGACACTGCCCGCGATGACTGAACGCGGCGAGGAGCTCCCGAGCCCACCCCAGCTACGCAGCCGCCTCGCGCCCGTCGCCGAGACCGCGCAACACTCGCTGCGCCGGCGCATCACTCGCGTGCACGGTCTCTGGCTCGCGATCCTGCAGTCCGGCGTCGCGGCGGGCCTCGCCTGGTTTCTCGCGCGCTTGATCGTCGGCACGCCCGACCCGTTCTTCGCACCGGCGGCGGCTGTGATCTCGATCGGCCTCTCACGCGGTCAACCGCTGCGCCGCTCGGTGGAGCTCGCGATCGGCGTCGCGATCGGGATCGGGGTCGCGTTCCTGTTGCGCTCCGCGATCGGCCTCGGCTCGCTTCAGATCGGGGGCATCGTCGCTCTGACGATCGTCGCGGCGCTGCTCGTCGATGCGAGCACGGTGCTCGTCAATCAGGCTGCGATCTCCGCCGTGCTCGTGATGACGCTGCCGAGTGCGGCGCTCGGCACGGGCCCGGACCGCTTCTTCGACGCGCTGATCGGCGGCGGCGTTGCGCTGCTGGTCGGACAGCTCGTCTTCGTACGCAACCCGGCGAGCACCGTAGCTGTGCTGGCGAGCGGTGCGCTCGCCGAGCTCTCGGCGTGCCTGCGCGAAGGTGCGCAGGCGCTGGAGCTCACCCAGCTCGCGCGAGCGCAGGAGGCTCTCACTCGTCTGCGCGGCCTGGACGGCACGATCGCGGCCCTGTTCGAGGCGCTCGCCCGAGCACAGGAGGCGGCGACGCTCTCACCGGTGCGCCGTCGTGCGCGCGACGCGCTCGAGCCCTATGGCGCGGCGGTGCGCCAGATCGACTACGCAGTACGCAATGGGCGCGTCCTGCTGCGTACGATCGCCGCCGCGCTGCGCACCCAGGTCGACATGCCGTCAGATCTGACCGTTGCGATCCGCACGCTTGCCGACGCCGTCGACGAGCTTGCAGCGCAGCTCGCCGGATCCGCCAGGCCAGACCGGATGCGTGAGCTCGCGGTCGGCGCGAGCGAGCAGGCGACCGCGATCCTCGCCAACCAGAACGATCTGCGCACGACGATGGTCGTCGGTCAGCTGCGTGCCACGGCGGTCGATCTCCTGCGAGCGAGCGGCCTTGATGCGGCGAGCGCGCGGGCCGCGCTGCCGCCCGCCCAGCCCGAGGACCTCTAGCCTTGCCCGCCCAGCTCCGGCGTTGACCAGCCGGGTCGCGGCTGCCCGAGCGTGATCGTGACGTGCACGACGGGATAGCTGATCGACCAGCGTGTGGCGAGGCCGAGGTCGCGCAGCATCTCGGCCGCCGCCTCCGATCCGGGATGCAACTCGACGCGCAGGCGTTGCAGCCCACCCACCGCAGCGTCCGCGATCGCGCGGCGTACGAGCAGCGTCCCGAGGCCGAGACCGCGCGACTCGGGCTTCACGTAGCCGCCGAGCTCGCCGTCGCCATCGTCGCCGCCAACCCATGCGACGCAGCCGATCAGCCGGCCATCGGCGGCGCCGCGGGCCACGAGGGCACCCGCGCGACCGCCCGCGTGCGCCCGCCGAGCAGCTGCGAAGAGATCGTCACGCGCATCCGCCGCGCCGCGCACGAGCTCTGCGACCTCCGGCTCATCCCCAGCCCCTGGTGGGCCCACGAAAGCGACCTGCCCGTCGCGCAGCGTGACGGGCTGCGGGGTCGGCTGCGCGGGCAGAGTGTGGGACATCGCGTGCAAGGCCGCCTCCACGCCCAGCTTACCGCGCAACATGTCGACAATCACACGCTTACGAGCCGCGTGCGCCCGCGCCCACACGGCGGAGGCTTGCCGTCGCTCGTGAGCGCACGCCCGCGCGCCACCAGGCGCGTGTAAGCAAACGGCGAGGAGGCCGGCCCCACCACGAAAGCGCCCCACACAATGGGCGCGCGGCCGGCCCCGCAGCCGTAGTTTCCCGCACCGTCGTCTGCGGTGCTCAGCGGACGTGCGGCAGCCGCGGCGCTCCTAGCCTGCCTGCAACAGGCAAAGGAGGCCGCAATGTTCCGTGAAGTCATCGTCGGCGTCGATGGCCGACCGAACAGTCGTGACGCCGTGGCGCTCGCGAGCAAGCTGCTCGGAGCGGGCGGCCGCCTGACCCTCGTAAACGTCCACCACGACTTGCACTTCGTACATCCGCGGCTGCATGACGCGGAGCGCGACAAGGCGCTCGCCCTGCTCGCTCGCGAACGTGACACGGGCGAGGTCGGCGCCGACCTGCTCGCGGTCGCGGCGAGCTCGGTCGGGGCCGGATTGCACCAGGTCGCCGAGCAGCGCGAGGCCGACCTGCTCGTCGTCGGCTCCTGCTCGCGCGGGCCACTCGGGCGCTTGCTTGTGGGCGACGATCGGCGCGCTTCGCTCGACGGCGCGCCCTGCGCGGTCGCTATCGCCCCGGCCGGCTATGCGCGTCACCCGTGCCCGTTTGCCAGGATCGGCGTCGCCTACAACGCCTCGCCCGAAAGCGAGCACGCGCTGGACCTCGCGCGCGAGGTCGCGGCTGAGCATCGCTCCGCGATCTCGGCACTGACCGTCATCAGCATCCCGAGCTACTCCTACGGCGCGGTGGCGGCACTCGACTGGGGCGAGGTCGTCGACCGGATGATCGAGGAGGCGCGCGAGGAGCTGCAGCAGCTCGAGGGCGTCGATGGACGTGTCGTGCGCGGAATCCCGGCGGAGGAGCTCGCCCACTGGAGCGCCGACGTCGATCTGCTCGTCGTCGGCTCGCGCGGCTACGGTCCCGTGCGGCGCGTCGTGTTCGGCAGCATCTCCGAACACCTCGCGCGCTCGACGAGCTGCCCGCTGCTCGTGCTGCGCCGCGGTGTTGGCGAGCATCCGCACGACTCGAACAGTCACGCGGCGGCGATCGCCGAGGGCTGAGCGTCCGCTCGCGAGCGAGCCTCTAAGCTTTCGCTCGACTCGCGCATGGACGCGCAGATCGAAATCGCACTACAGCCCCGCGCCCGTCGCGACGAGATCGTCGGGCTGCGCGAGGGCGTGATCGTCGCGCGCGTTTGCGCACCCCCGGTCGACGGCGAGGCGAACCTCGCGCTCTGTCGCATGATCGCCCGTCGCGCCGGTCTGGCGCCGACGCGCGTCCGCGTCGTTGCTGGTCTGCACGCGCGGCGCAAGCTGCTGCGCGTTGCCGGCATCGACCGCGCCGCGCTGATCGACGCGCTGGGCCTCAGCGAGCGCTGACGACCGCTGCCGCGGCGTGGCCGCTGCGCACGGCCCCCTCGAGCGTCGCCGGCCAGCCCGTTGCCGTCCATGTCCCCGCGAGCGCGAAGCCCTCGACGGATGTCGCCGCGCCGGGTCGCAGCGCGCCGCTGCCCGGGACGGCGCGAAAAGTTGCGGCATGCTCCCGCGTCACGGCGAAGCGCAGGACGCTCGCGCCACGGGCTGGCGGAAGCAGCGCCGCGAGCGCCGGCAGGTAGCGCTCAGCCAGAACTTCGGAGCGGAGCCGGTGATCGCGCTCGGCGCCCGACAGCGACACGGCGATGTACTGGCGGCCGTCGCTCCAAGTGGCCGGGGTGCGATCGAAAACGTACTGCACAGGTGAGTCGACGCCCGCGGCGAAGCGGTGCTCGAGCACCGGCCGGTCGTAGACGACGTGGAGGTTGACGATCGGCGATGTCCCGAGGCCCTCCGCCCAGGGTGTCGCGTCGCGCAGCTGCGGGGGCACGAGCGGGCCGGCGCGGCCGTGGGGTACGGCGAGCACGACGGCGTCCGCCTCGAGCGCCTCGTGCTCGCTGCGTACGACGAAGCTGCCGGCATCGACGGCGACGGCAACGGCTCGCCAGCCGAGCCGGAGCGTGACGCCTGTCTCGGCGAGCGTTCGCTGCGCCGGTCGGCCGATGATCTCGCTGAGCGGCGCCCGGTGGATGCCGATGTCGCCGGCGCCGGCGTCACGCAGCAGGCCTTCCTGGAACACGAACGCGCCGAGCCCGAGCGACGCCTCGGCGGCGCGCAGGTTGAGCGTTGGTAGCGCGATCAGATCCCAGAGCTTCGCAATCGCCTGTTCGCTCTGACCGTGCTCGGTGAGCCAGGCGCCGAGCGTCTCGTCATCGCGCGTGACATCGACGCGCCCGAGCGCGCGTGCGGCGCGCCCCGCCGCGAGGCGCTGCGCGAGCGTCAGGTGGCGGTAGCCGAGCAGCGCGCCGACGAGGTGCGCCGGAGCCGGCAGGCCGGCACGGCGCAGCTTCACAGCGCGCTTGCCCGGCGCGAGCACCGGGATATCGAGCCGTCGCTGCAGCTCGACGCCGCCGGCGCCGCCGATCCGTTCGAGCAGTGCGCGGTAGGCGGTGCAGCAGCGCAGGAACACGTGCTGCCCGTTGTCGAGCTCGAGTCCGTCGCGCTCAAACGAGTAGGCGGCGCCGCCGAGCCGGGGGCGCACCTCGACGAGCGTCACCGCGGCTCCCTGCTCGGCGCAGTCGAGCGCCGCCGTGATCCCGGCGAGCCCGCCCCCGATCACGACGACGCGCAGGCTCCTCACGCGCCGCGCCGCAGGAGGCTGCCCGCCGCGATCCGCGCCTTCGTCGCCGGCGGCAGCCTGACCCTGCCTTCGAGGATTCGCTGTGGGCGCGCGTCGATTCGCTCGAGCAGGCTCGCGTAGATGCGGCTCATCGCCAGCGTGCAGGCGCCGCTGCGCCGGTCGAGCAGCGCGACGAGCTGGTGCCCACGCGCGAACCACTCACGGTTGCGTGCGGCCTCGAAGTGGACGAGCTGCTCGAGCGGACCCGGGTTCGCCGCATCAACCGCCGCGATCGCCGCCGCGTCGCCGCCGTCGGGGCTCGGCCAGGCGAACCGGCGCAGGTCCTCGGCTGGCAGATAGACGCGCCCGTTGAGCGCATCCTCGCGCACGTCACGCAGGATGTTCGTGAGCTGCATCGCCACGCCGAGATCGTCCGCGATCGCTCCCGCCGAGGCCGCCGCGCTTCCGTAGACGGCCACGCAGAGGCGACCGATCGAGCCGGCGACGCGCCGGCAGTAGACGGCGAGCTCGTCGAAGGTCTCGTAGTGCGTGCCCAGGACGTCCATCTGCACGCCGTCGATCAAGTCGATGAACGACGTGCGCGGCAGCGGGAAGGCGCTCTCCACCTGGGCGAGCGCCGCGATCACCGGATCGGCGCTGCCCGGGTCGAGGGCTTGCACCGACGCACGCGCGTGCGCGAGCGCTTCGAGCTTCGCCCCGTCCTCGAGTGTGCCATCACCGATGTCGTCGACCGCCCGCGCGAAGGTGTAGATCGCGCAGAGCGCTTCGAACTTCGCCCGCGGCAGCAGGCGGATGCCGTAGTAGAAGTTGGCCGCCTCGCGGCGCGTGATCTCGGCGCAGTGGCGCAGCGGGCCGGCGCCGTCGCCGTGCGCCGCGGTGGCGACGCTCACCGCGGACCCCCGACGAGCGCGCGTAGGATCGAGCCGGCGCGCCGGCGGGCCGACGGCCGCGGCGTCTGCGCGAGCACCTCGAAGTCGGCCCGGGCGAGCGCGCTGAGCGCCGCTCGTCCGCCGCCGACGTAGCCGGCGATCGCGATCCGCGGCCAGCCGCACAGCGAGCGCACCAGCGGTCCGCCGGCGTCGAGCAGCGCCGAGGCGCGCGTTGCCTCCAGCCGCAGCACCGCGCGCAAAGCTGGCGAAGTCGCGGGCGCCTCGATGTCGTCGAGGTTGGCGCCGTGCAGCGCGAGATCTTCGAGCGGCAGGTAGATACGGCCGCGGGCGAGGTCCTCGCGGATGTCCTGGCAGTGCTCGATCACCTGTAATGCGCTGCAGACGCTGTCCGACTGGCGGATCCGCTCAGGCGTTGCGAGGCCGAACGCGCGCAGCACCAGCTCCCCCACCGGGTTGGCGGACAGCGCGCAGTAGTCCATCAGGTCCTTCCAGCGCTCATAGCTGTGCACCTGCTGGTCGGAGCGGTTCGCGCCGATCAGGCGGAGGAAGGGCTCACGCGGCAGGTCGCAGGCGGCGATCGTCTTTGCCAGCTCGCGCATCAACGGGTACGAGGGCGTCCCGGCGTAGGCCGCATCGAGCTCGCGCTCGAGCCAGGCGAGCGCCGCGAGCCGGTCGCCCGGCGCCGCGTCGCCGAGCTCGTCCACGAGGCGCGCGAAGCCGTAGATCGCGAGCAGGTGCTCGCGCTGGCGCAGCGGCAGCCAGCGCGGCGCGACGGGGAAGTTCTCGCTGCCGGCGCGGGCCATGACGGCGGCGGCGTCCGGGATCGCGGATTGCGGGTCGATCTGGCTCGTTGCAGCCTCCTGCACCGGTTGGCAGCCTCGCAGATCGGCGAGGTGGGTGACAGGCCCAGACCACTCAGGGTCCGCGGCGGCGCCAGGCCGACCAGCCGCGACCGGCGGCGTAGGAGGTGGCGCTGAGCACGCCGACGAAGAAGCCGACCGGCAGGTTGAGCTGGTAGGAGGCGGCGATCGCGACCCAGACCGTGACGAGCGCGATCGCGACCGAGAGCGCGAGCGCTGCGCCCGGCCGGTCGACGATCGCCCGGGCCGCGGCGGGCGCCCCGATCATCAGGCTGAAGATCAGCGTCGTGCCGACGACCGGCACGGTCATCGTCGTCGCCAGCGCGACGCATACGAGAAAACCGAGCTCGACGGCGGTCGGCGACACACCACGGGCCTCGGAGAGGTCGGGCAGAACCGAGGAGAGCAGCAGCGGACGGTAGAGGACCCCGAGCGCCGTGGTGCAGGCGATGGCGAGCCCCGCGGTCGGCAGGAGCTGGTTGTTGGCGACGCCGAGCAGCTCTCCAAACAGCAGCGAGTAGGCCGCCGGCTCGGACTCGGCTGTGAGGCTCACGAACAACGCCCCGAGGCCGAGCATCAGCACGAGCGCCAGCGCCGTCGCGACGTCCTGGCGATCGCGGCGCCCAAGCCAGCCGATGCCGAGCGCTCCCGCCAGTGAGAACGCACCGAGGCCGATCAGCACGTTGACGTTGATGAGCAGGGCGCCGGCGGCGCCGGCGAACGAGCCGTTTGGCACGGCGTGCGCCGCAAACGCGGAGCCGCGCAGCACGACAAAGAAGCCGACCAGTCCCGCCACCACGGCGACGATCGTCGCCACGATCCAAGCGTTGGTCATGAAGCCCGAGAACACGTTCAGCGCCGGACGCGGAGCCGCGTGGCGAGATAGCAGACGAAGATCAGCGCGACGACGAAGAAGCTGACGGGCCAGCCGTGGTGGACCGGCGGCCAGTAGAAGCTGTCGTAGGCGAGCAGGATGCCGAGCCAGCAGGTCCCGAGCGCGATCGCCGCCGCGGCGAGCATCGCGCGCCACGGCCGCCGTGTCAGCCGCAGCGCTGTCGCCGCCGGTCCGATCAAGAGCGCCGTGCTGAGGATCGCCCCGATCGCGAGACATGACAGCGCGACCGCCGCCGCCAGCGCGAGCAGGTAGAGCGCGCCGACGAGGCGTACGGGCACGCCGCGCGCCGCTGCGAGCTCGCCGCTCACTGAGCTCAAGAGCAGCGGCCGACAGATCGCCGCGAGGATCGCGACTGCAGCCGCGCCGAGGGCGACCACGACCGGGACCGTGCCCGGGCTGATTGTCCACATCGAGCCGAACAGGACCTCGTTGGTCGCGTCGCTAGCGCCGGCGACCGTCGTGTCCCAGAACAGGAAGAGCGCGGCCAGGCCGAATCCGGCGGCCAGGACGATCCCGGTGGCGAGATCGCGTCCGCGCCGGCGCTCGATCCCGATCGACTCCATCGCTCCCGCGGCAGCCACGGAGATCGCGACATAGCCCCACAGCGGCGCAACGCCGGCCAGGAAGGCAGCTGATCCCCCGGTCGCACCGAGGTCTGACAGCGCGTGACCGGCGAAGGACTGACCGCGAATGACGGTGAAGACGCCGATCACGCTCGCGAGGAGCGCGACCGCGGCGGAGGTTTCCAGCGCGATCCGGACGACGCCGCTGTCGAAGAAGCCCGGTTCGACGATCGCGTGCAGCACGCCGCTCACTCGCTCACCTCGAGCTGCGTGCTGCCGTCCGCGTGGGCGATCGTGACGTCTGAGCCCTGCTCGCCACCCGGTCCGGCAACGACGATGATGCGACCGTGGAGGTGCAGCACGTCCACGTGGTGCCCGTACAGCTCGGTGAGCACGTCCGCGCGCACTACCTCGTCGGTGTGTCCGACCGCCGCGCGGCCCCCGGCGAGATAGACGACTCGGTCCATCACCGGTACGAGCGGGTTGATGTCGTGTGCCGAGATGAGGATCGCGATCCCCTGCTCGCGTGCCAGCCGCCCGAGCAGCGCGACCACCTCCTGCTCGCTGCGCAGATCGAGGTTTGCTAGCGGCTCGTCGAGCAGCAGGACGCGCGGTCGCTGGATCAGCGCGTGCGCGATCAGCACGCGCTGCTGCTCCCCACCGGAGAGCTCGCCGACGCGGGCGTCGGCGAAGCGCTCGGCGTCCACGGCTCGCAGCATCTGCCGCACGAGCTCGCGCCGCTCGCGTGAGGGCAGCGGGAAGCCGAAGCGGTTGCCGTCGATCCCGAGCGCCACGAGGTCTCGGGCGCGTACCGGCAGGTCGGGGTCGAGCTCGAACTTCTGCGGCACGTAGGCCGCCGTCGCACGCCGCCCCCGGCCGGCGACCGAGACTTCGCCGGAGCTGCTCGCCTGGAGACCGAGGATCACTCGCAGCAGCGTTGTCTTACCGGCGCCGTTTGACCCGATCAACCCGGCGAGCTCGCCGGCGGCCAGCGTGAAGCTGACGTCGCGCAGGATTTGGCGCCCGCCGAGCACGACGCCGAGCTCGTGCACGCTCAGAACTGGGGTCGCGGAAGCCGACGGCTGCGTCGCCTCCGTCGCCGCTGCCGTGGCCTCGCTCAATGGAGCACTTCCGTCGAGCGGCCTTGTGCGACCGCTGCACGCAGTGCGGCAACCGCGGCGAGCATCCACGACTGGTAGTCGTAGCCGGGGGTCGGCATCGTCTCGTAGACACCGACGACGGGGACCTTGGCGCGCTTGGCTGCCGCGAGGAATGAGGCTGTCAGCGGGTCGGTCACCTGCTGGTTGTAGACGAGTGCCTTGACGCGGTGCTGGCTGAAGAGGCTGTCCTCGAGGCTGACGTCCTGCGGCGCCGGGTCGACGCCGTTCATGACGTCGGCCTGCAGCGGGAAGGGCGTGAGGTTGTCGGCGCCGAGCGCATTCAGCAGGTAGTCGCCGACGGGCTCGGTCGTCGCCACGGGCACGTGGGGATAGGCCTTCGCGAACGAGCTGATCGCCGCGTACCAGGGCCGCAGCGAGGCGTCGAAGTGTTTTGCGTTCGCCTCGAAGTAGGAGCGCTGCGCCGCGTCGATCGCTGCGAGGTCGCTGGCCACCGCGCGCGCCACCGCGGGCATCGTCTCGGTCCTGTACCAGAGGTGGGGGTTGGCCGTCGAGTCCGACAGCCCGAGCAGCTTCTGCACGTCGATCACCTTGCGCGTCGAGCTCGGTGAGGCGTTCTCGATCGCGTTCATGTAGGTGTCGTAGCCGAGGCCGTTCTGAACGACCAGCTGCGCCGAGCTCACCTCCGCGGCCACGCTGGGGCTCGCCTCGAACGTGTGCGGGTCGGTGTTGGGGTTGCTCTCGATCGCGCTGACCGAGACGTACTTCCCGCCGACCTGCGCGATGACGTTGGCGTACTCGTTCTCGGCGCCGACGGCGCGGATCGCCCGTCCGCTCGCACGGGCATCGCCGACCGCGCTGGCCGGCGGCGTGCCAGCGACGACGACGGCGGCGAGGAGGATGGGCGGAACGGCCCTCCACGTCCGTCGAAGGAACATGACGCCCGAGTCTAACATAGATGAGACACTGTCTTATCTTGTATCATTAGCCCATGACCCACAAGGAGATCAAGCCAGAGGGCTGGGCGCAGCGCGCGAACGCGCGGCTCGCCCAGGCGGGCTACCGCCGCGGCGGCGCGCGTCACAGCCTGATTCGCCTGCTCGCGGCGCAGCGCTGCGCGCTCTCGCCAGCCGAGCTGCAGGAGGCGCTCGCGCGCGAGCAGCGCTCGGTCTCGCGCGCCAGCGTCTACCGGATCCTCGAAGAGCTCGAGCGTGCGGAGCTCGTCGCGCGCATCGAAGTTGGCCAGGGCATCGTTCGCTTCGAGCCGATCCGCCACGGTGCCGGGCACCACCACCACCTCGTGTGCGAACGCTGCGGCCGCCTGATCCCGTTCTCCGACGAGGATCTCGAGCGCGAGCTCGAGCGCCTCAGCGAGCGCGTGCCGCTCGCGGTTGCCGAGCACGAGGTGATCCTGCGCGGCGCCTGCGCGAGCTGCGCCGAGGTTCCCTAGCGGCGGGCTTGCGATCCGCAGTCCCAGGCGGCGCCACTTCGCGTTACTACGCTTGACGCGATGCAGCCCTAATCTCTACGTTCGACGCAACCCACTAACACCGGGAGGCAAAATTCATGGGACTTGTTGACAAGCTCAAGGCGGGGGCCGAGCAGACGGCCATCAAGGCCCGCGAGACCGCGCAGGAGGTCCAGACCAAGCGCGAGCTCAGCCAGGCCTACAGCGACCTTGGTAAGACCGCCTTCTCACTCGCGGACCGTGGCGAGATCTCTCACGGCGAACTGACCGCCGGCGTCGATCACATCAGGGAGCTGCAGGCGCGCCTGTCCGGCGAAAGCGCCTCGGACGAGTAGGTAGTCCGCATCGCGCGGCGACATCGGCCGGGCGGCCTGCCGCACGCTGCCCCCGGCCGGGACGCCGCACGCCCACCGACGGTCCTGCGAAGCTGTCGCGCGTGAGGTGCAAGCGCTTGGCGCGCACGCTGCGCGCGTTGGCATGGATCGGTCCGCTCGCCGCCACCATCACGCTCCCGACCGCGGCCGCCGCGCTCACCCCACGCCAGCCCTCGACCACGCCGCCCGCGCTCGCCGCCGACGCCGCCGCGATCGAGGCTGAGCTCGCGGGCATCGCCCAGCAGGGCCTGAGCCTCGGCTTGCGCACCGCGCCCGTGACCGTCGTCGAGTACACGGACCTGGTGTGCTCGCCCTGCGCGAGCGCCGCGGCGACGATCCTCACACCGCTGATCGACGACTACGTCCGGCCGGGGATGGTGCGGATTGTCATCGAGCCGGTGGCCCGCAGCCAGCGCTCGAGCGAGTACGCGTACGGCGCCTACTCCGCAGGCATGCAGGGCGCCGGCTTTGCCGACCTGATGCTGGCCTACGCCCGCAGCACGCCGCGCAGCGACGGCCCGCTCGACTCACCGGCGGCGCTCGCCGGCGCGCTCGGCCTGAACGTCGCCCGCTGGCGCTCGAACCTGTTCCGCCCGCGCTGGGCCAACTACGTCGAGCAAGCGGTCGCAGTCGCCGCGGTCGGCAACTTCACGAGCTTCCCCGCGTTCACGGTGCGCGGCCAGCCCGGCCCCGGCGGCCGCGCGCCCGTCGCGGTCCTCCGCGCCCCGGTGAGCCTCGCCGCGCTGACGGCCGCGATCGCTGAGGCCCAAACCCGTTGAGCGTGCGCGCCCGCCAGGGCACCTACTCGATCGTCGCCCGCGACGGCGCGACGGGCGAGCTCGGCGTCGCCGTCCAGTCGCACTGGTTCTCGGTCGGGCCGATCGTCCCCTGGGCACGCGCCGGCGTCGGCGCGATCGCCACCCAGGCCAACGCCGAGCCCGCCTACGGACCGCGCCTGCTCGAGCTTCTCGAGCATGGCGCCACGCCGCAGGCGGCGCTCGCCACGCTGCTCGCCGACGACCGCGCGGCCGCGACGCGCCAGGTCGCGGTCGTCGATGCAAGCGGAGCCGTCGCCGCCCACACGGGCAGCTCCTGCATCGCCCACGCCGGGCACGTAACCGCCGCGGGCGTCTCCTGCCAGGCGAACATCATGGCGAGCGCCGCCGTCTGGCCGGCGATGCTCGCCGCCTACGCGCAGGCCACGGGGCGCCTCGCCGACCGCCTGCTCGCCGCGCTCGACGCCGCCGAGGCCGCAGGTGGCGACCTGCGCGGGCGCCAGTCGGCGGCACTGCTGGTCGTCGCGCCCGGCGCCGAGCCCTGGCGGGCTGCGGTGAGCCTGCGCGTCGAGGACCACCCCGACCCGCTGCGCGAGCTGCGTCGCCTGCTCGCGCTGCACGACGCCTACTCGCTCGCCGGCGAGGGCGACGAGCTCGCCGGGGCGGGCGCTCACGCGCAGGCCGCCACGCGCTACCGGGCTGCCGCAAAGCTCGCTCCCGCCAACCACGAGCTGCTCTTCTGGGCGGGCCTCGGCACGGCCGAGTCGGGCGATCTCGACGCGGGTGCCGCGCAGGTCGCGCGCGCGATCGCGATGCACGCGCCGTGGGCGGAGCTGCTCGCCCGCCTGCCCGCCGATCTCGCGCCGGCCGCGGCGACGGTGCGCGAGCGCCTGGGCCTCTAGCTGGCTGCCTTTCTGGGCTGGCGTGCTGTCGCGCTCTGCTCGCTCTTCACGGCGCTGCCTCCGTCGGCGGCCGGCTCGCCGAGCGCCTGCGCCAAGACCTCGGCGAGCTCGTAGCCGCGCAGCGGCTTGGCGAGGTAGTGGTCCATGCCGGCGGCGAGGCATTTCTCGCGGTCGCCGGCAAGCGAGTGCGCGGTCGTCGCGATGACTGGCGTGTGCTCGCCGGCCTGCTCACGGCGGCGCAGCTCGCGCGTGGTCTCATATCCGTCGAGCTCCGGCATCTGGCAGTCCATCAGGATCGCCGCGTATTGCTCGCGCTCGAGTGCGGCGAGCGCTTCGAGGCCGTTCTCGACGACCTCTGAGCGGTAGCCGCACTTGTCGAGCAGGCGCGCAGCGAGCATCTGGTTGACCGGGTTGTCCTCGGCGACGAGCACGAGCGGTGCGGCGTCGGTCAGCTTGCCCTCGTCGTCGCGCTCGCCGCGCGCGATGAGCTCCCGCGTGGTCGGCTCTCGCCCCTCGGGCTCGGCGAGCGGCAGCGTCAGCTCGAACCAGAACGTGCTGCCCTCTCCGGGCGTGCTCTCGGCCCGGATCTTCCCGCCCATCAGCTCGATCAGGTTGGCGCTGATCGCCAGGCCGAGCCCGGTGCCGCCGTACTCGCGCGCGGTCGAGCTGTCGCCTTGCACGAACGGCTGGAAGAGGCGCGCGAGCGTCTCCTCGTCGATCCCGATTCCGGTGTCCTCCACGCTCACGCGCACGTGCGCGGAGCCGTCCTGCGGCGTTCCGCTGGCGCGCACGACGACCCCGCCCTCGCTCGTGAACTTGACCGCGTTGGAGAGCAGGTTGATCAGCACTTGGTAGAGCCGCGGCGCGTCGCCGTAGAGCCAGCCCGGCAGCGCGGGGTCGAGCTTGTTCTCGAGCGAGATCCCCTTGCCCTCGGCGACGGGCAGCATCAGCGCGCAGGCCTCGGAGATCACCTCGCCGAGCACGAAGCCGGCGGGGCTGAGCGCGAGCTTGCCCGCCTCGAGCTTGGAAAAGTCGAGGATGTCGTTGATCACGAGCAGCAGGCCTTCGCTGGAGGTGCGAATGATCTCCGCGTATTCGTGCTGCTCCTCATTGAGCTCGCTGGCGAGCAGCAGCTCTGTCGTGCCGATGACGCCGCCGAGCGGCGTGCGCAGCTCGTGGCTGACTGTGGCGACGAACACGGACTTCGCGTTCGAGGCCTCGACCGCCGCGTCGCGCGCCGCCGCGCTGCGCTCCGCCTCTTGGGCGAGCTCGCGTGTGCGTTGTTCGACGAGACGCTGCGCGCGGGCGCGGCCGGTGCCGAGGAGGAAGAGTAGGAGCCCGGTGAGCGCGCCGACGAGCGCGCCGCCGGCGAGGATCGCGAGCGCCGCGGTGTCGGCGAAGATGCCGCCCTGGACCGCCGCGCCCAGCACTTCTAGCGTCGAGCCGTTGTGCAGGTCGATCGTCTGCGTCTGCTGGCGACCGCGCAGCGTCGCGCCGGCGCCGAACACGAGCTGCTGCGCGCCGAGCCCGGTCGAGCGATGGAAGACGACGGCGGTGTGGGGATGGCCGCGTAGCGCGGTTTGCAGCACGACCTGCGGGTTGACGCTCATCGCGATCCAGCCGAGGAACGCCCGCCGGCGTGCCGCGACCGTGCCGGGGGTCGTGCCGCCGTTGTAGATCGGGCTCGAGAAGCCCATCTCCTTGAAGTTGCCGAGCATCACCGAGTAGACGAGTGCGCGACCGCTGTCGCGCGAGACGTCGAGCGGCGCGACGAGGCAGAGGTCGTCCGACAGCGGGTTCGCGCTCAGGGCGGGTGTGTTCGGCGCTGCGCCGAGTCCGAGCTTCGGCAGGCAGTAGTAGGGCAGCCGCGCACGCTCGAGCGGCACGAACACCGCCCGTGCGAGCGCCGAGCCCATCACGGCCGCTGCCTGCTGCTCGACGGCCGGCAGCGCGGCGCGCGGAACGTAGACGATCCACACGAGCCCGAACAGCTCGGGATAGTGGGCGCTCACCTGCTGCGCTTGGGCCCACCGCTCGAGCTGTGTCTGTGTCGCGCTTGGGTGCCCGATCATGAATGCACCGGCTGACAGCTCGAGGTCCTGTTCGTGCTGGAGCTCGACCTGCAGGGTCGCGGCGATCACCGCGCCTTCGGAGCGGAACGCGAGGCGCTGCTGGCGCGCGTCGTCCCCGGCGAGCGCGCTCGCGGCGAGCGCCGCGCCGGCGACGGCCAGCACGACGATCGCTAGGGCAAGCAGCGCGAGGGAGGGGGTTGTGCCGAGACGCCGGCGCAGCGCTCCTCGTGTCTGGCGCTCAGACATACAGCTCGCTTCGACATTCGCCCGCGCGGCTCGCGCGTAGCCCGCACGGAACCGCCTGCGGGAGTCCCGCAAAGCCCAGCTGGCCGTCAGCTGCCTGTCGCATCGCGTCTGCTGCCCCTATCGGCACGCAGGCGCGATCTCACGAGTTTGGGCGCCCCGTTTGTGGGTGCGCTGGCCGGGCTCTCAGCGAGTCAGGTCTTCGGGCGGCACGAGCAGCACGGGGCACGGCGCGTCGTGCACGACTTGGCGGCTGACGTAGCCGATCACGGCGAGCCCTTCGACGTGCCGGCTGCCCATCACGAGCAGCCATGGGTTGCAGGCCTCGACGGCGGCGATGATCGCGGCCCGCGGACGCGCCGGCTCGATGAACTTCGTGACCTCGCGGCCGGTCGCGGCGGCGAGCCGGCGGATCTGCTCCTGCACGTGATGCGGATGCTCGTGCGACTCGCTCGCGATCGCGTGAACGAACGCGATCTCGGAGCCGTCGCTGCGCGCAAGCAGTCCGGCGATCTCGACGGCGCGGTCGGAGCTGTCGGTGCCGTCGCTGGCGACGAGGATTCGAGCGTCGGGGTGGAGGCTCTCGGCCCGCGCGGGAACCGCGAGCAGCGGATGGTTGAGCGAGCCGAGCGCGGCGACGGCGACTCCGTCCAGGAACAGGTCTCCGATCCACGAGCGGACCGGCGCGCCGAGCGCGAGCAGGTTGTGCATCGCGGCGCGTTCGAGGATCACGCGTGGCGCCGGCGACCCCGGATCGACGAGGCGCACGATCTCCTTTGCGCCTGCTTTGCGTGCGATCCGCTCCGACTCGTCGAGCAGCCGCTCGGCGCGCCGCGGGCTGACGGCCGCGTATGAGAACGCGCCGCCCCCGGTCGGCGCAGTGACGACCAGCAGCGTCAGCTCGCCGGCGGCGCCCGCCAGCCGGGCAGCTTGATGAACCGCCGCGTAGCCGGCGCGCGTCCCGTCGACGGAGCAGAGGATGCGGGGGAAGAGCTGTCCGCGTGCCTGCGTCATCACGGCAAAAGCGTAGGCCGTCGTGCCGTTTCAGGCGTCGTGGTTAACCCGCATGCGCGCGCCGACAGCGCTAAGCCTGGCGGGCGGGCGTGAGCCGTTGCTGCAGCCCCGCGAGTTCGACCGTGAGCTGCGCCGTCAGGCTGCAGTGCGGTCGGCGCGAGCGCAGCAGCTCGAGGCTGTCGCTGTAGTGCGCGAGGCGCCGCTTCGGCGCGCGCAGGCCGGCGACGCGCAGCTCGCGCACCTTCGAGAGCTTGTCGGCGGCGAACAGCATCAGCGCGGCGTCATCGGCGGCCGCGACTTGATCGCGCAGAGCAGCCTTGCGCTTCGCGTAGGGCTCGATCGCGGGGTTCTCGCTGACCGCTTCGACGAGCTCGGCGATGCGCTCACCGAAGCGAGCGCGCAGCTCACGCCGCGTGACCGTTGTCTTCTCGATCACGTCGTGCAGGACCCCGGCCGCGACGAGCTCCTCACCGGCCCCGGCTTCGTGCAGCAGCCGCGCCACCTCGAGCGGGTGCTGGATGAAAGGCGCGTGATCGGAGCGCCGGCGCTGACCCGCGTGCCGCCGTTCGGCGTAGCCGAGCGCCGCCCGCGCCAGCGGCAGGCGCTCGACGAACGACGCCCCCTCCATCCTCCCGCTCACCGGCGGGCAGTCTACGGGTTTCTACTAACCGCGCTCGTCCTCGTCCTCGAAGTCGGGCTCGAGTTCGTCTTCGCTGCCGACGTCGCCGAGCACGTCGAGGGTGCTCTCGTACTGCTCGCGCTCAAGTCCGTCGAGGTCCTCGAGCACTTCAACCGACGCCCCGCGCTCCTCCGCGGCGCGAACCAGCTCGCGCGGCGTTGCCGGGTACTGCGCGTTCGCGAGCGCGTCGCGCAACTCGTGTGTTGTGCTGATCATCTGCTCCTCGCTGCGGTCCGTGCGTTGCTTGACGCGCGGTGGCTACCCGGCGCAGCCGCGCTCAAACACCCTGTCCAAACGTTGGTTTTCGGTCTGCCGGGCTAAACGTCTGGCGTATGGGACCGATGAATGCCCTGGGAGCAACGAGCTCCCGTCAGTCATGCAGCTTTCACGATCGATCCGCGAGCATCTGCGCCGCGCGATTTTCGCTGACGCGGGTTTCACCGTGGTCGAGACGATCGTAACCGTCGCCCTCGCGCTGGTCGTCCTGGTCCCGGTCTCGTTTGTCTTGACCGACATGCAGCAGGCCTCGACCGGCACGATCCAGCGCGCTGACGCGGTCCAGCTCGCCGAGGTCGGCTTGCGCTCGATGGATCAGCAGCTGCGCGGCGCCTACCAGGTCGAGTTCCCGACCTCCAGCAGCGGCTGTTCGTCCCCCTGGTGCTCCTCGATCGCGAGCGGGGTCCAGACCGCGAACGTCGTCGACGTGCTCACGCGCGTGAAGGGCACCGACTACGAGATCCGCTACGACTGCACCGTTGCCAGTAAGACGATCACGACCGACCGCGCCTGCTGGCAGTACAAGTGCTCTGCCAGCGCCAGCACGGGCTCCGGCTCGAGCTGCACGTCTAGCACCAGCGGCGTGACGAAGGGGCTCGTGATCGATCAGCTGACAAACGGCACGAACGCGAGCCCGGTCTTCTCCTTCTGTTACCAGAACCTCACCACGACGGGCAACGCGTGCGCCAGCGGCGCGACGCGGCCAAGCTCGGCCACGGTGACGATCGACGTCCCGGCCGCCGGCACGCTCTCGACCTCGCACCAGAACGGCGACCCGACGACGGTCCAGCTGACCGACAACGTCTACATGACGAACCTCGACCTGAACCTCGACCAGTGACGATCCGTTCGACATCGCGCGCCTTGCGGCACGCGCTGACCGGCGAGGCCGGTCTGACCCTGTACGAGGTTCTGGTCGCGATCCTTGTCCTTGCGGTCGGGCTGATGGGCGTGTACGCCTCGCTGGGCACCTCGAACGGCGCGATCGCCGCGGGCGAGCGCCAGGCCGCAATGGCCCAGGTGGGACAGCAGACGCTTCAGAGCGTCGAGTTGCTGCCCTACGCGAGCATCGCGAACAGCTCCGAGCCGGTCCAGACGAGCACCACCGACGCGACGAACCCGACCTACTACCTCACGAGCTGCGGCTCGAGCAGCTGCTCCTACTACTGGAGCCTGAACCGCAGCGGCACCGCCGAGCAGATCGCCTACGACTCGACCAACGGCAAGGTCGCGCCGGGCCCGACGACGGTCGTCGTCCCGGACCCGAACGCCACGACCTGCGCGAGCACGAACACTTCCAAGTGCCGCATCGTCCTCTCGGTCTACACGTTCGTCACCAACGTCACCTCGGCCGAGGATTCCGCCTGCAGCACCACGAGCTGTTACAAGCGCGTCACGGTCGCGGTCAAGAACGCCGGCAAGGGCCCTCCCTACAACCCGGTCTACGTCTCTAGCTTCGTTGACCCCAAGGGGGGCGGATCGTCGAATCCGCTGACCTCTAGCTCAACTCAGTGCCTTGACGGGACGACCACAGTGGTATGCACGCACTAGCCAGCAGACTGTCACGTCGCCTGCGCGGCGGCGAGAGCGGCTTCATCATGATCGTCGCGGTGCTCGTGCTCGCGATCCTCCTGATCACAATCACCGCGGTCACGCTCGCGGCGAAGAACAACACCGCGACCGCCTACCACACGGAGTCCGCGAACCAGGCCCTCGCCGCCGCCGACGCCGGCGCGCAGGCCGCCCTCTTCCGCCTCAACAACGCGCCCACCAGCTCGGGTGCGTCGAGTGGCTCCGGCACGCTCGGCAACGGGGCGACCTACTCCTACACCGTCTCGACGCTCTCCTCCCAGAGCTCGGCGTGCACCGGCCTGTGGATCAATACCAGCGGGATCAACCAGGACTGCATCACCTCAACGGGCACGGCAAACGGCGTGAGCCAAACCGTCGAGGACCGCATCGCCGGCTACGCTCCCGCGAATCTATTCCCGATCAACGGTCTCTACTCCAACTTCGGCATCAGCGCGTGTTCACTAGTGATCGGCGGGTCATCCACTCCAACCGATATCGGCTCCAACGGATCGATCAGCTTGTGCAACTCGCTGACGATGACGGGCAACATGAAGTACTACCTGGGGTCCGGCGCTAGCGCTCCATACTGCTGGAACAATACATGTGCGCAAAATAACGGCTGCTCAGGCACCTGTGTAATGGCGCAACAAACGAGCGCTATAGCAGCAGGCGCACTCAGCGCCACCGTTTGGACTAACGCTTACACCACGGGCACTGCTAACGACAGTAACTCCCTAATCAACTGGGGCGGGGTTGCGCAACCGACGAGTAGCGATGATTGGATGGTGGGCAACTCTGGCAACAACAACGACACAATCCAATTGCCTGGCGGGGTCTATTTCTTCTGCGGTATCACTCTTGCATCAAACGATCAGATCCAGTACGAGATAGAGGCTGGTGACACAAGCCCGGTCCAGATCTACATCGGCTCGACATCAGGCCCTGGCAGCGATTGTTCGTCAGCAGGATCGACTGCGATCAACAACAGCGGGCCACTGACCATCGGCTGCACCAGCACTAGCAGCGGCTGCTCCCCCGTCGAGCCGTCGGATGACATTCAAATCTATGTCTACGGCAACCCGACCGGTTGCACCGCGACCAGTACGAGCTCCTGCCCTGGGATCACATCGACGAACACGTTCACAGCCAATGCCGACATATACGCCCCGTTCTCGGCGATCACGGGACAGAACGGGTGGACGTTGACGGGCGCAATCACGGCTGGTTATGTGAGCTCGACGAACACCATGACGATCAACTTTCCGGCAACTGGCGGGATGCCAGCAAGTAGTAACAGCACGACGTTCTACCCGTCGGCGCACGGAGTCTGCCAGAATAACTACGCGTCCGCGGGCTGCTAGGTCCGGCAGGCCGCAGAGCGAACCCTCGGTCCCTGTAACGCGGCCGCGACGGCAAGTCGGCCGCGCCGAGCTGCAGCGCTGCGCCCGACCGCTCAGCGGTCTGTGACCGACGGACTCAGGCGAAGAGCCGCACGCCGTCCGGAACATCGGCACGGCGGCATGCCACGCGCTACGCATCGAGCTGAAAAACGACCGCCCCTATACACGTTGAACTCGGGGGTCGGCGTGTCGCCGAGAAACCGCGCGTCCGCAGCGTTTCCCGATGCCGGAGGAGGGACTCGAACCCCCGACACGCGGATTATGATTCCGCTGCTCTAACCGACTGAGCTACTCCGGCGGGGCTGCCTTCCGCCTGCAAAACGCCATATTTGCCCGGTCTAGCTGGCCGCCCGCTAACTGGCTGTGTCCCGACCGAAACCGACCAGTTTGCAAGAAGTGCCCGTAGTTTGC
>Ga0187771_10000195_pt1 | contig 33721 bp, 33 predicted proteins | sample 0116_SJ02_MP15_1_FD_133139 | JGI IMG/M metagenome (GOLD analysis project Ga0187771, IMG submission 133139) | Tropical peat soil microbial communities from peatlands in Department of Meta, Colombia - 0116_SJ02_MP15_10_MG | ecosystem: Environmental > Terrestrial > Soil > Wetlands > Peat | place...
AAGGGCTTATTCACCTATCATACTATGGGACGTGAATAACACTTTCGCATAACCCCCTCAATATTATCTGGATTTATGATACATTTCCTTAATAGGAGGCCCCCTCCTCTCAATATTGGCGGTGTATGGGTTGTACACCAGCGCGGAACAGACAACGGTACCTACCTGCGGGGTGTGTGGCCGCAAGTTGGGGGTTGGGTTCTACTACTCATGCCACATCTGCGGGGCGAGCTACTGCTACGCCCACGCACCCACAAAGTGCGACCATGCAAAGCTCAAACAGGCGGCAAAAAAGACTCCCCTGACAAGATAGGGATATACCCCTGAGATTTCACGCAATGCCTGTCGTGAAGGTCTATCTTTCCGTCCCAATGATAGCCAACAGGGCGCTCTCACGGGCGGAGCTGATGGCCAAGGCCATTGAAGACAGCGGGAACGAGTTGACCTCCCCCTGGGTTCTCGGTCAGACAGAGAAGTCTTTGTCGTCGGTGAACGTGTTTGAGAGAGACAGAATCGGATCGGAAACGTGCGAGGTGCTCGTGGCCGACGTGACAGAGCCGAGCATAGGTGTAGGGATGGAGATAATGGCGGCTTACAAGGCCGGACGTGCAATCGTATTGGTCGCTAAGAAAGGGAACCTGACCTCAAGGATGCTCCAGCACATGGACGGGAAGGAGACACTCGAGTACGAGGATGAATCGGAAGTGTACGAGGGGCTCAGGCACCTGCTGGCGGAGATCAGCCGGAAGAACACACAACCGATTTAAGTGCCGTAAAGGACGCGGATCTAGTCATGAAAGTGGCGGTTACTTCGAAGTCAGCCCCGGCCCCCATCGGCCCCTACTCGCAGGGGGTAGACGCTGGTGCAGTCTATTGTTCCGGCCAGATCGGCCTCGACCCCCCAACAGGCAACCTCGTGGAAGGAGTCGTCGCCCAGACCAGCAGGGCCCTGTCCAACCTCGATGCGGTCCTAAGAGCCGCCGGGATGGGGCTAGGCAATGTAGTAAAAACGACTGTTTTCATGGTGGACCTCGCAGAGTTCTCCCAGATGAACGAGGAGTATGCCAAGCACTTCTCTCCCCCATTTCCAGCTCGCTCCACGGTCCAGGTGACCGCCCTGCCAAAGGGAGCAAGGGTTGAGATAGACGCGGTAGCGGTCAGGTAGCCTGCTTTCGCGTTTGGGATCACTTCAGTGTCGGGCCATCCAGGTGTGTTTGGCTACTTGCCCAAGTCCTTTGGCCGCTTATATCGTAGGCTGATTCGATAGTAAAGGTGCGGCACAAGTGGCTGCTTTCCTTCTCGGTTCTTTTCGTCCTATTCTATTCAGCCATCATCTATAGCACCACACAACCAGTGGGCGCATTTACAAGCGCCCCCTATTTGCCAACCGCGACAAACTTCGACTTCGCAGTGACCTATGGACTCGTGGGCAGTCTGCTTGCCGCAGGAATAGGTACTGTCGTCTTGCGAATGTTGTATGTCGGGCTGAAGAGTCTTTTTTCTTGACTCAGCTACGCCAATAAACCTCCGAAGGAGTGCGTGGGCAATTGAAGCAGAGCTGTCGGCGTGAGGTATGAAAACTACGGGTCGGCAAGGATTTGTTCCAAGGACGAGCTTTCTCCGGGAGGGATGCGCTGGCTTTATATCGAGCGAACGATAATTCGGGGTGTGAAGGGAAGGCGGAGCATCGCGGTTCTTGGAGTAGTCCTGGCGGCGCTGCTCGTCGCTTCGTCGGTGGCCGCAGCACAGCCAGTTAGTGGGTTCGCAGCTTACAAGGTCAGCCTGTCATCTCCCATGGTACAGCGTTCCATGCTGGTGAACGAAAGCTTCAGTCCATCCGACAGGGCTGGCTATTCAGATCTCGTCCTACAGTTCTTTGGAACTCAACAGAACCTCACCTACTCAAGGCTGGTGAACGCATCAGAAGATTTTCTGCCTTACCTGCCCAGCGTGGCCCCCCAGTCGCTGGACTACAGCAACGGCACGAGCTACAGCCTGCACCTGAACGTGACTTCATCCGGAACGGAGGCCGTGACTTTCGCAGGGAGCCAGTACACGATGAACGTGCTCGCCATTTCCATAGCCGCGTCCTATGGAAACAGAAGCCTCAATGCGAACGGCACGGTGGAGACTTTTCCCTCTACCCTCATCTACTCCGCCAGCTTCGGAAGCGGCTTGGACCGGCTCAACGCGGTACTGCAAGCGACTGACCTCCCGTTGACTTCCTCTGGCTCTCAGATGCCCAGTGCAACCTATGTCGGGACCGGCGTGGGAATAGGTGCCGCGGCCGTAGTCGGGGCGTTTCTGATAAGGCGAAGAGAGAGGAAAACCAAGCACCAGGAAGATAAGCCACTACACTGGGTAGACTGAAGCCTCTGGAATGAACACTCCCGTCATTGAATTCGATGGGACCGTCAAGGTATACGGCGAGAAGAGGATAGGTCCAGTCTACTTCTCTGTGGATAAGGGAGAGATCTTCGGTTTCTTGGGCCCGAACGGGTCGGGCAAGACAACTTGCATCAGGATGCTGCTGGGGCTTGTCAGGCCCACGGCAGGAAGGGTAAGATTAAAGGGTCATGATCCGCTCCGCGACCACATCACAGCGCTCACCGGAGTGGGCTACTCTCCAGAGCTTCCGAACATCCAGGCATTCATGACCCCAAGGGAAGTCTTGGCATTGTCGGCGAAAGAAATCGGGATGAATTCGGGGGTCAGGGAGGAGATTGACCGGGTGCTCGAGGAAGTCGGAATCATCGAGTATGGAGACTCGGGGGTAAGCAAGCTGAGCAAGGGCATGGTGCAGAGGCTGAGCGTGGCCCAGGCGCTCCTCGGGGCTCCCCAAACTCTCGTCCTGGACGAGCCGATGATCGGCCTCGACCCGGCAGGTACGGCACACCTGAGGGAGGCACTCCTAGGATACGCCAGAGGCGGAGGGACCATACTGATGTCATCCCACATGATGTCAGAAGTAGAGGGGATGTGTTCCTCCGTAGGATTGATCCACGGCGGCAGGCTCCTTTTCAGGGGGTCACCGAGGGAAATGGTGGGGCAGATGCTCGACTCTGCCGAGGTGCGAGTGGAAGCGAACGGAATATCTGCCACGATGGTCGAATCAATTCGTAAGATCGAAGGAGTACTGTCAGTCGAGGAGACTCCTGGGGGATTGACCGTGAAAATACGGCGCGGCGAAGAGGCGAGGCCCGAGATCTCGAAGATAATCGTGCAGGGGGGAGGCGGACTCCTCACGATTCGAGAAGGGGACCGAATGCTAGAGAAGGCGTACATCGAGGCGTTGAAGGACAGTGAGAATAAGGCCCAGTAGGGTGCTGGCCTTCGCAGCCTACGAGGTCAGAAGGGCCCTGGCAAGGAAGAAGGTTCTGGCCATGGTGGCGTTCATAATCCTCCTGGACACAGTCCCATACTACATCCTTTCGACGTTCCGGACGACAGCGATACCCCAGCAGGTCTATCCATACCTCTGGATAGCCGCGGTCATCGCCCCCTTCCCCCTTTTCATGCAGTTCGTGGCAATACTGATAGCGGCAGGGGCGATGTCCGAGGAGTACGAATCAGGTACGGCTGAGCTCCTCCTGGCCAAGCCAGTGGGGAGGGCAGAGTATTTCGCGGGGAAGTTTCTCGGAGGGTATGTGCTCCTCGGGTTCCTGATACTCCTGAACGCCCTGCTGAGCGTGGTGGCCGCAAGCCTGACGTTTGGGGCGCAGTCAGGGCTGGGTACCATTCCCGGAGTCGTCGTTGTGGAAATCTACTCATCTGCTCTGTTCTTTTCGGTAGCCTTCATGCTCGGGGAGTTGGTTAGGCGCTCCTCCCTCGCATACATCCTTTCGTCGGCCCTCATAGTCGCCAGTCAGATTATAGGGACCTATCTCTCGCTTGCTTACGAGCTCACTGGGAACGGCTTCTACGAGTCGATACACGTGTACCTCCCAACCACCCTTGCTGGGTCCCTACCTCCCCAGTACGAGCAATCTCTCCTCCCTTCAGCTGCGGGGAGGCTCTTCCAGCTGATCCTGGGACCGACCATAGGGGTGCCTTCGGAGATTTCCGCGGCTGTATTAGTGGGGGCGTATTTTGCCGTCGCCACGGCCGTTGCCCTCACCTACTTTAGATGGGCGGATGTTGCGAAGCGGGTAAGTTAGAGAGGCCAGTAGAGAAGCGCTGCACCGCTACCATCCTCGCCACATTCCAAGTCCTTTAACATCGTCGTCAGGGCACGTCGCCTTGGCATCTGTTAGATGTGGTTCAACTGATACGAGTCGATAAATCAAACGGGGCGGTGAAGGCAAAACCACCGACTACTATGCTAGCTGTGCCTTTGACCTCCCAGTCCACATTTCCCCAGGCCCATATGTAATTCCCGAGGGCCTGGAATGCAGATTTCCAGCCGATACTAACGGGGAAGACGAAAGTCTGTGTCGACTGCGGAGCCAGCGCGTATTTGCGGGCAATCTGCCCGTTCTGCAGGTAGTGGCCGTTTGCGTATATCGAGTAGTTCGCGTTGTTCAAAGACACTCCGAAGCCATTGGGATTGTAAACTACTGCGGTTAGGGACAGATCTGGACCGCCGAGAGCTAGGCCAGTCACTTGCACTGAGGTGCCCCGAATCTGGAGGTCACCAACCGCGGACCAGGGCGCGCTTACGGGCCGGTTCACGTAGCCGTAGTACAAGTATGCAGGCATAACAATCAGGATTATCACCAGGAACAGCGCGAACGCTGTCGTCTCTCTGTGAATGGACAAGGGAACTCTTGAATAACTCCTGCGATTAAAGCGTAGACCGGCGAATCCCGTGCCCTAGGCGGCCCTATTTACTCCCACCCGAGCAGACTCGAGCCCGAATCCGGCGACACGTCGGGGAATCTCTTTCTCATGGCATCTCTTGCGTTACACCTGTCATCACCAGCTAGCTTATCCTGGTCAACGGCGTTTCGATTCGCCTGCACTCCGCTAACCTGATACCGCTTCAGAGTGGGTGTTTAGTTCCCTTGATGGTCTAGGCGAATGCGTCCGTTCGGATTCGTCCGTCGCTGTCCGTACGGAGGCTCTCTTGGAATCCGCTTCTCACCATCCCTTACTTCCTGCCGTCCGGCTCGCAAAAAAATGCCGCGAAGGGTGCTTGCTATCGAAGAAGTTCTTGCACAATTCCGTTGAGGCCTGTGCAGCCAAGGAGCTGCGGGCGCTTATGGTTTGGGGACCATTTTCGGAGCATAGGATTTGCGATAGGGGCCTCGGCCGCGCCTGCGCGCCCTCTTCTTCTTAGCGGCTGCTTCCATGAGCCGGTCTTGGTCTCCGCTCAACCTCTCATCTTGGTGAAGGCCACGATGCTCACCATTCCCGCCACCCGAAAGGCCAGCTCCTTGTAGACCTGAGATTCCGGGGAGTCCGGGCGAGCACAAACCACGGGCACCCCAAGGTCTGACTGCTCGCGCACGACCAGGCCGATAGGGATTTCACCCAGGAACTCGACGTCCCGCTCCTTCGCGATCTTCCTTCCTCCGCCACTCGAGAAGATATAGGACTTCTCGCCGCAATTGGGGCACACGAAGTAGCTCATGTTCTCCACGACGCCGAGTATGGGTACGTTGAGCCGCTTGAACATGGCCAGAGCTTTCGCTGCTATGTTGAGGGCGGCCTCCTGCGGTGTCGTGACTATGATGACCCCTCCCAGCGGTACGGTCTGGGCGAGAGTAAGAGAGGCATCGCCAGTTCCAGGAGGAAGATCGCAGACGAGATAGTCCAGCTCGCCCCAGTCCACCTGGGTGAGGAGCTGGCGCACGGCACCTGCAACCAATGGCCCCCTCCATATCACAGGCGTCTCCTCGTTGTAGAAGAACCCGAGCGATGCGACCTTCACCCCGAACGCCTCCGGTGGGATTATCCTTTCGTCCTTGACCTCGGGCGGGGACTTGACCCCCATCATAAGGGGTATGTTCGGACCATACACGTCCGCGTCCAGTATCCCCACCCTCGCCCCCGACTCGGCCAGGGCAACTGCCAGGTTGACCGCGATAGTCGACTTGCCGACTCCTCCCTTCCCGCTTGCGACGGCTATGATGTTCTTGACCCCCTTCAGCATCTCCGAACCCGCGTAGTCCCTCGTTGCGGCCACGACCGATCCCGTCTTCATCAGGACCTCCTTAACGCCAGGGATTCCAGCCACCGCTGCCTTCGCAGACTCCTCGAGCCGGGTCCTGAGGGGGCATGCGGGGGTGGTGAGATTGAGGGTGAACGTCACCCTCCCCCCTTCGACCTTCACCCCTTCAACCATCCGCAAAGTGACGATGTCCTTCCCCAACTCCGGGTCCCTGACCCCCGCGAGCGCCTCGAAGACCTCCTTCTCGGTGGGCATCCTGTGATGCGCCCGCCCGAGGGGCTTAAAATTCTAGCCCCGCCGAAGAGAGGATTTATTGTGCCACGATTGCGTGTTGCGCCGAGCGAATTGGACAGGATAGAGGTCATCCCGCTTCGGGGTATCCCAGAGGTCTCCAAAGGAGACGACTTGGCCGCGTTGATCCTCGAGGCTGTCAGCAAGAGCTCCCTCGCCCTTGACGACGGGGATGTGGTCGTGGTCAAGCACAAGATCGTGTCCAAAGCTGAAGGGAGGGTTGTCAGGCTCGGCTCGGTGGCCCCGAGGAGAAGAGCGAAGGCTCTGGCAAAGAGTCAGGGAAAGGACCCCCGTCTTGTGGAGCTGGTACTTGCAGAATCTGTGAGGGTGGTGAGGGCCGGCCACGGGGTGATAATCACAGAAACGAGGCAGGGGTTCGTCTGCGCAAACTCTGGCATCGACCAGTCCAACGTGGGCAGAGGGTCCGTTGCCCTGCTCCCCGTCGACCCGGACAGGAGTGCGGACAAGTTACGCAGGGAGCTCGAGAAGCGCACCGGAAAGGCACTTGCCGTCGTGGTCACTGACACCTTCGGGAGGCCCTGGAGGCTGGGGCAAACTGATGTCGCCATCGGCTGCTCGGGGGTGCTCCCACTGGTTGATTATGCGGGCAGAAGGGACAAGTTTGGCTACGAGCTTCGGGTCACGGAGCCCTCCGTCGTGGACGAGGTTGCGGGGGCAGCGGAGCTTGCAATTGGGAAGCTGAAGGGCATCCCTGCGGCGATAGTGAGGGGAGTCGAATACGTCCGGGGGGAGGAGGGCGTGAAGGGGATGCTTATGCCTGCTGAGCGGGACCTCTTCAGGTGACAACATGAAGGTGGTCGCTCTGGCCGGGGGGACCGGCTCAGCCAAGCTCCTCCGCGGACTAGCGCGCCTCCCAATCGATTTCACTGTCTTGGCCAACGTTGGGGACAACATCTGGACCTACGGCGTGTATGTCTGCCCGGATGTCGACATCGCAACTTACACCCTCGCAGGGATCTCCAGCCCACGAGGGTGGGGGATTGCGGGGGACACCTTCGAAGTGATCCGCGACCTCTCGCGACTCGGGGTAGAGACCTGGTTCAGGCTGGGTGACAGGGACTTGGCTGTCTGCCTGGCGAGGACAGACATGCTGAGGAAGGGCAAGTCGCTTACCGAAGCCACGGAAAGAATAACCAAATCACTCGGAGTAGGGTCCCCTATCCTGCCAGTTACAGACGACCGCGTAGAGACGAGAATCACGACGCCCCATGGCAACCTTCACCTGCAGGAGTTCTGGGTCAGAGAGCGGGGGAGGCCAAGGGTAATCGGGGTGAACTACAAGGGGGCCCGTGGAGCTGAACCCACACGCAGGGTGGCAGCGGCCGTGTCTGCGGCCGACAGGGTGGTCATCTGCCCTGCGAACCCCGTCACCAGCATCGGCCCGATGCTCGCGGTGAAAGGATTCAAACGACTCCTCATGGAAACTGACGCTCGTATCGTGGCACTGTCTCCCATGGAGGGCGTCGGTCCTTTCAGTGGGCCGGCCGGGAAATTCCTTAGAGCGACCGGGGCATTACCTGACTCCTATGGCGTGGCTAGGCTATACTCGGATTTCGCGGACTGCATCGTGATTTCCGAAGCAGACGCGGAATTGCGCGAGAAGATTCGGGACCTGGGAATGGAATGCAAGGCGACTGGCACTCGGATGATGGGGCCGACAGACGAGCTCCGGCTCGCGCGGGTGATGATTGAGGCCTGAAACCATTCGCAGTACTGATACCAGTGAAGTCATCGGGGGCCAAGTCGAGGCTATCCCCGGTTCTTTCGCAGGAGGAGAGGGATGAGCTCGAGTCCTTGCTCCTTTCCTGGGTACTTAGGGCGCTCAGGGGGGCTGGCCTACTTGCGGTTACCCACGTGGTCTCCTCGGATCCGGAGATACTGCGGCTGGCAAACAGACACGGCGCCGGTACCGTCCGGGAGGCAAGGGACGGCGGGGTCAATGCGGCCGTCGAGGCGGGGGTGATAGCTCTCGGCCGCCCCCGGAAGGTGTTGGTCCTCCCGTCTGACCTGCCACTCCTCAGCGCTTCGCAGCTGAAGGACATTGTTTCTTTGAGCGAACTGCTGCATGTTGTGATTGCACCGTCTGCCTCCTTTAACGGGACAAACGCACTCGTCTTCCCTCCGAGGGTGGGCCTGCCGCTGAGTTACGACAACGACAGTTTCTGGAATCACATCAAGGCAAGCGGCCGAAAAGGCCTTTCAGTCGGAGTCGTCTCGAAACCCGGTTTGACCTTCGACCTGGACTCCCCTGAAGACCTGCGCAACCTCGCGCGTTCAAGGGCGAACACCCCGGCGGTTGCATTTGCAAGGAGGGCAATCAGATGAAAGGGGCGCTCATACAGGACTGCACCATCGGGGGAAAGACAGGTTATCACGTGTACTGCAAAGGTGGGAAAATAGTTAGAATCGCGGAGGAGAGCAACGGGCCCCCCGACGGCTTCGAAGTCATCGACGCAAACGAAGGCTCTCTCTTCCCAGGATTCACAGACTCCCATTGTCACCCGTTCGAATACGGGTGGCTGAAGCGGAGTGTGGACCTCAGGGGGACCGCGAGCATGACCGCTATACGGCTCAGGGTGGTCGCAGGAATCCAAAGGGCCAAGCCAGGAGAATGGATCAGCGGCATGGGCTGGGACCAGGAAGCGTTCTCAGGAAAGGCGATGCCCACCCGGGCCGAGATAGACGACATCTCCCCCGAAAACCCCGTGGTTCTTTCACGGGTATGTGGGCACATAGCTCTGCTCAACAGTAAGAGCATCGAGGCTCTGGGCTTCACGAGTCGAACGGGCGAAGAGTACGAGAGGGACAGGAATGGCGCGCTTACCGGCATAGTAAAGGAGAGGGCGCTCGAAGAGGTCTACGAGAAGATCCCGAGGAGCGTAGAGAGATCGGCGGCTGACCTGCAGTCCGTCGAGGCGGAGGCTGGCAGACTTGGGCTCACCACCCTTCACTGCATCGTCTCTCGGGACGGCTTCCGAGAGGAGCTTGAGGCACTGGCGGCCCTCGGCGCGTCGGGTTCCCTTTCCCTCAAGTACAGGGTGTATGTTCCGCCGGAGGCGCTCGATTATATCGATACCACTGGAATTGGGAAAAAAATCGCGGGTCCGCGAGTTCGGATAAACGGCGTGAAGATCTACGCCGACGGGTCTCTTGGAGCGAGGACCGCCGCCCTGCGAGAACCCTACTCGGACGATCCCCCCAACACCGGCATTCTGAGGTACACCGACAAGCAGCTTTCAGAGCTTGTCGAAGAGGTCGACTCTAAGGGGATGCAGGTCATCGTACACGCCATTGGTGACAGAGCCGTGGAGCAGGCGGCCGAGGCTCTTGGGAGGGTCGCCGGGGTAAACAACCCACGCAGACACAGGATAGAGCACGCGAGCCTGCTCCCCAAGGACCTAAGGAGCAAGATGGCAAAACACTCGATTCGCGCCACTGTCCAGCCGCTATTCATTACTTCAGACTCGTGGGCCGTGGACAGGCTGGGAGAAGAACGGGCGAGGTATCTCTACCCGCTGAAGTCGATGCTTGAAGAGGGGATTCTCGCGTCAGGAGGTTCCGACTCGCCAATCGAGTCCATGAGTCCCATCCTCGGCATGTGGGCTGCGATGACCAGGGGCGGCGCAGATTCCGACGAGAAGCTGTCCTTGGAGCAAGCTCTTTCTCTTTACACAATCAACGCCCGCTTCAATGGACTCGACCCCACCGAAGGCCTGTTGGAGGGAGCCCCCGCAGACCTCGCCCTACTCGACTCAGATGTCAACGGAATGCATCCGGCGCTATTTCGGAAGGTGGGGATACTGGCCACAATCGTAGACGGGACCCCGGTGCACTCCTACGGGACGGCCTAGGCTTTGGTGAACTTGCCCGACTTGCCGTCGTACTTGAGTAGTCCTGCGTAGATTGCCCAGTGGATTAGCAGTGCCTGGATGAGGGATTCGTTTATGTCTGGTTGGTAGTGCCACTTCAGGCCTATCTCGGACAGGGATTCTGCCACCTGCGCGGATGTTATCGGCTTACCCCTGGCCGCTAGCTCCAGGGCGGTCCTGAAAGGCTCGATTGCAGCGATTCTGTCCTTTAGTATCTTGAGTTTCTCCTTTGATGTCTTCTGGAACCTCAGACCCAGCTCCGTTAGATGGACGTCCCCCTTCTCCACCCTCACGAGGCCAAGCATCTCGGCCGCGTCGAGTATCTGAAGAAGGACAGCGACGTCTGCCCCCAGCTCATCCGCGAGCTTCGGGATATCGACCCTCCCTCCAATGCTGCCTGTGACCTCGACGAGGCTGATTACCTGGCCCCCCCGGACACTGGCAGGCATCTCCAGCGCAGTCGGGAGGGGCCTATGAGGCTCTGCCAACTATGTCGTCCCCAGGGCGAAAGACCGGTCTGATTTAAGGAGGGAATTGAGGATCATGATAGTAGAGAGTACACCCTGTCCACCCACTGAAAGAACTCTTCAGACTGCTTGTTTCTAGGTCGGGGGAGATCGACCTTCAGTTCCCCTACAACATGCGCGGGCCTGGACGAGAGCACGACCACCTTATCGGCGAGCTCTATGATTTCTTCGACATTGTGGCTCACGAGGATCACCGTCTGGACCGAAGTCTGAGGGCTGATCAGGAGCGTGTACGTCTCCTTCCTGAGCCTTTCTGCTGTAAGGTCGTCGAGAGAGCTGAAGGGTTCGTCGAGTAGCATCACCCTCGGGTCCGTTGCCAGCGCCCTCGCCACGCCTACCCTCTGCTTCATCCCCCCCGAAAGCTCGCCCGGATAGACGCTCTCGAATCCCTGAAGGCCAGCGATTTCCAGGGCGTTCTCTGCCTTCGTATTCTTCTGTTCCTCTGTGAGATCGTCGCGGGAGCTTAGCCCGAAAAGGACATTCTCGAGAGCGGTACGCCAGGGCAGCAGAACGAAGTTCTGGAAGACCATCGAGATGTCGCTTCTGGGGCCCGTCACCTCGGAGTCCATCACCCTGACGTCCCCCGAAGTTGGTTTGATCAGGCCCGCGATGATACGGAGCAGGGTCGACTTCCCGCATCCCGACGGCCCGGTGACGGCCACTAGCTCATCCTTCGCAGCTCTCAGAGAGACGTCTGCTAGGACTGGGAGAGGCTCCTTTTCCTTGAGATAATCCAGGCTGACATGGTCGACGGTTACAACGGTTGTGCCAGCAGCGATTTGGATTAAACCCTCGGACAACTCTTCGCTCCCTCGGCTCTATCTGTTATACGTTTATCGAGCACCCACGGGACGGTAGATTAGCATTGCCAAGGTCAATCCGTGGCCAATGCGGAGAGATTTCTTCCCGATTTTAGCGTCTCCGGGTTAACGCGCTGGGGCATTCTGCAAAGGGCTTCTTCCCGCTAACTGCACCGTCAAGAAGCCAAACCTCTTAAAAATCCTGACGTTCTGCTGCGTACAGGCAAGTCTTGAAGTGTAGTGAAGTAATGGCCTTCCTGTCTCAGGTGAACGACGCTCAAGACCCACTTGCACCCGTACCGACGCCCTACCTCGATTACCTCTGCGCCAACGGCTATGTTCTGAGGACCACCAAAGAGGACCACGACAAGGGGCTCGCAGAATTATCCAGGCTGTCCCAGCTCATTGATCAGGCAAAGGAGGAGCACATAGAGGTAGAAAAGGCCGAGGGAGCCCTGCGTCAAGACGAACGCAAGGAACACTCGTTCACATTCCATTTCGAAGGTGAGGAGGCGAAGGAGGCGCTTCACGAGAAGGTGGAAACTGAGACGGCCGAGCTCTCCAAGGAAGAAGCCGAACTTGCCCAGACGGGTGCGAACGTGAGCGCCCTCATCGAGGAGAAGTCCATGATCGACCGGATGGTCGCCTACGACGGCGGGTATCTCTCCCTGACAGGCACGGGGACAGTCGTGCTGAACGACCTCAACGTCAGGAACTACAGGGTGGCCGATGAAGAGTTCCCTGAATTTGCGTCGGAGATTAAGGCAACCTACGACGAGCTCAGAACAATAGCAGAAAGAGCCTCGTCCTATGTGTCCCTCATCAAGAGCTTTGTGCCAGACATCGGAGCAGTTGTTGATTTCAGAGTGAAGGACGCGGGAGGGTTGACCCAGGAGTCCGCCGAGGCCAATTCACTCATGTGGGCAACGGGGATAGGCTTGGCCAAGCTCCGGGGGGATGCCAACCAACTCGGCCAGAGGTTCGTCCAAGCGGTAAACGGGGTGTGGGGCCTTGACTCGACCACCCAGAACAAGTTGATGGCCGCTGAGATCATGACTGCTCTCTCCGGTCAAGACATCAACACGCTCGAATCCGACCTTAAGGACCTGGAAAAGGAGCTGAGACGGCAGTCGGTCCCCAAGGAGCTCTCCGCAGGAATCGCCGCGGCGATAATGGCGGGAAGAAGGTATGACGGGACATACCCAACGGACTCTCTTGCGCAGTTCAGGCGGGTCACAAAGTCCTACGAGGCAGCCGCAATCCTCGCCGTGATGAACGTCCCGTTCGACGGTCTCAACGCGAAGTTCCAGGCGTTCAGGTCGAAGTTCACCTCATGGGGGTACATGACCTCGGAGGACACCGAAGTCGCCTCCGCCTTCCTGGCAATCGGGGAATTGGAGGCTAACGAGGTCGAAGACAAGCTGCAGTACATCGTGTTGCAATTGAGGAACTATCTGGAATACCCCCTAGTGGCGGGAGCGATACTTGCTTCCATCCCTGTTTTCGAAGTTCACGAGACCCTGGACCTCATGGAGAAGGCAGTGACGCTGCTCTCGGGATACGTCTCGGGGTTGGAGCGCTCGGTGCTCGTCGCACTGGCCGTCAGGATGATTCATGGGGTCCGGAACGAGCTGGTGAGGAAGATTGACCCCACAGCAACGATTACCCCTACACCCATCCAGTTCACCTATGCGCCGCATCCGGGCCTGTTCGTCTGGTTCCGTCCTGTGATCATCGCCCATTATTCGTATCACGCGACGTTCAGCGGGATGGGGGGCTTCCACCCGGCGCACAGTCACGGTGTTGGAGGGTTCGTAGGTTGAACAGACCTGTTAATCAAAAGAGTCTCTTGCCTCTACTGCTGTCTCTACTAATCATCTCCGCCTTCGCCGCGAGCATCCACCCTGTTTTGGCCTACATCCCGAAGCAAGGGGACGCCTTCACATACTCCGAGACGGCCGCTGTGAGCAACGGGCAGGGCTCGTACGCCGGATACACCGATCAGACCTCCACTAGGGGGGTGGAGGAGGTCGAGTCCATCAGTGGTAGCGACGTGCTCACCCACTATTCTTACTCTTACAACTTCAGCAACAGCCAGGGGAACTCTACATCCAGCTCGAAGTCCGGTGACTTCGCCTGGTCAACGAGTAACTACACCTACGTGAACGGGACTGACAACCAGGCCGGCTACTCCAATCCGATCTATGTCTGGTTCGCGATGGACCCATCACTGCCTGTGGGCGGGACTTTCTGGGCCCTGAACACTCACCTTGCGATCCTGTCGAGGAACTACAGCCTGCAGCTGCCGACAGAGGGCAGGTATGTCCAGACCATTGAAGCGAAGGGCGCGGGCCAGTACCAACGGAACGACACTTACGGGGTCTTTACCGCGACGTACACGTGGTACGAGTACTTCGACCCCGCCACTGGATACATGATCGGTTACAACTACACAGAGCAGGACACGGGCTCCTATCAGGGACAGGCCGGGGGATTCACCTACGCTGACGTCTTGTACGTGACCTCGACCAGTTATCCATTGACGACGGCCAGCGCTCCGACGAGCACTACCACCGAATCGGGCGCGTTTTCGTTCACCCCCTACTTTGAGGTCCTAGCACCTGTGGTCGTCGTGGTACTCGTAGTCGGGGTGGTGGCCCTGGCCGTAAGAGGAAGGAGGCGCAGGAGTCCCCTTCCCGAGCACCCAACTTCGCCTCCCCCCCCTCCCTCCTCACCCCCGGGACCTTGGGGGGCTACCGTGGACCTTGGCTCAAAGCCAGCTGAGCAGGTCGTAATCAGGGAGGTGGCAAAGGTGAACTGCAAATTCTGCGGCACACTTATCCCGACTACGGTCGACAGGTGCCCCTACTGCGGAGGGCCCAGGGAGTAGGCGTCTTTGACTCAGGCCGTCACCAAACGAACACCCATCGTCTTGAGAGGGGTCCCCATCGTCCTCAACATGTATGAAGGGGCCGGGACCATCACCAACAAGTACTACACGACCTTCGAGATGCCTGAGTTCTCGAAGATCTATCTCCCGGACAGCGTGAAGCCTTTCACCGACGCTGACCCAATCGGGACACGCGAGCTCCTGATTGACGACAACAGGAGCGCCATGGCAAAGGAGCCCTGCCTCGACATCGACGGGACCGAGTTCTACTTCTCAGTGAAGGGGATTGGCTCAACCACCAGCCCTTTCAGCCGTCAGTTGTTCACCAAAACAGAGGTCTGTGGCCTGCTCAGGAGCGGCAGCACAAGGGAGAGGATCTTGGCAGCCAAGGAGAAGGAGATGAAGTTCCCACGCTACCTCACCGGCGAGCTCTGGTCGAGGGGGTGCCCCTACGGGTCCCAAGGACTAGAATTCGCGTCCATCGCCATGAAGGCGGCCGAGATGTCGGACTCGAGCACCACTTCGATACACGGGTTCAGAATCTCCCCACTGGTCAAGATTGTCAAACTGCCCGAGACGCTGCAGAGGGAGGTCACCCAGGTCTATTGGTACAGAAGGTTTAGGCAGCAGATGGTTCAGGAGACGAGGCTGCTCCCGTCCAACGTCCGGATCTACTTCCACTCTGACTGGACCATAGGGGACGACACAGGTGAGCTCTTCGATTTCTTCCGCATTGACAGCAACGACAAGGCGATGGAGTTCCTTAGAAACTTCGTCAGGAGCGGCATCGCCATTCTGACCCTCTTTGTTAGGTCCATGACAGATAACGGCAACGGGACTTACAGCGGGCTCGACTTCTACGACGTCTGGCTCGACAAAGACGCCGTGCTCGCTCCAGACGGGACCATCTTCTGGGCTGACTTGGAAGGGCTCCAGGCCATAACCGTTGGGGGACGGAGCAGGGCAGAGGTGGAGTTCAATATCGAGGAGAATATGGAACATCAGATATATCGATCCCTCTACGAGTTCATGTACGCCTACGAACAGATTGAACGTGAGCGGGTGAGACGTTTCGGGCACAATTCAGATCGCAAGGTCCAGTTCGAGTACCTCTTGAGAGACTCGTTGAAGGACGACGAGGTAGTCGACCTCCACAGGACTCAGGACAGCCTTGAGTTGCTGATAGGAAACATTCTCGGAGATGAGAAGTTGACCAAGAACTTCACGATATTGGATTGGTGAGAGATCTGTGAGTGGCACACGGATATTGCAGGTGGAATCTGTCGATGAGCAGGTGGGCAAACTTCCAAAGGGCCTGTCCTATTTTGACCCGATACTCCGCCACGAGGTGAGAGAGGAACTCGAGGCCGGCGGGGAGGCGTACATTTCCGAAAGCCCCCAAGGAGTGAACGATGGTCTGTTCATCTACGATGCCTGGGAGGCGACGGGGACTATCTTCACAAGGTCGAAGGAAGCCTTCGACCGCTTCTTCGCTCTGAAACCATCGAGCTATATCTTCTCGGAGCTGGATGTCCCCGAGCATCCCAAGGAAATCTGGAACATCTGGCAACTCGACGTGGATCGAGCCCCTTCAGACCACAGGTTCAGGCACCACGTCAGCATCGACGCGGACACGAAGGAGATTGAGCGCTTCATGATGGCGACCCAGCCCGAAACGAACCCTCGATGGATCTCGGTCGCCCTCAAACACGGAGACAAGTGCTTCGTGACTAGGATAGACAAGAGGATCGTGGGGATTGCATGGATGACAATCGTCGGAAGTGTCGCGAGGTCCTACGGACTCTATGTCGAGCCACAGTTCAGGAGGATGGGCATAATGAGGGACAACCTGCAGGCGAGGGTCATCTACCTGAAGGCGAGACGCGTCCACACCCTGATAAACGAAATAGCCGAGTCCAACATCGCCTCATCCAAGCACGTTGAGAAGGCGGGGGAGAAGATTGTTGGGAAGCTCTACCTCTATACCTCACCGGACTAGGCACCATCCCGTCCCCCTGCAGCCAGCCTTGCGTGCGCATCGGGAGGACCGACAGGCAGGAATTAACCATGGAGGGGTTCGTCGATGTCTAATGGCCGATAATCCCTAGCTTTTGGCGCGCACTAAGCTGGTCTGCATTTTGTGGGGGTGTCGGGGTTCAGATCACAGGGGAATTTCCTGTAAACGCCCGTCACAACACAGAGTCTGAATTCATTCCAGAAACTCATTCGACTTATTTCTGGAACGCAGGAAGGAAAACGCGCCATGGATACCCACCCCAGGGTGGTTTTGCTCAGCAGGCTGTCGATACATGGCGAGACCCTCTACAATGCCCTGCGCGAAGTCTGTGCAGTCAAGTGGATTGCAAGGAAATCCGATTTCAGAACCGACCCAGCCAGATTCCCGTTACGCCTTTTCCGGGAATTCTCTCGCCTTCTGACAGTATGCAGGTCGGTGCCAGAGAACCAGCGCCAGATTGTAATCGTTCACTCCATCGGACTTGAAGCGATTCTTGCCTTCGCCGCTAGGAGGGTCACAGATTGTAAGATATTGTTCTACGCCGTCGGTCCCGACGTTCTAGAAGATAGGAAGCTCATCCAGAACTCATTCCTCAAGTGGGTGGTGAGGGGTGCAGATATGGTGCTGTGTGAGAACGCCAAGGTGGAGAAGGAGGTCCGCAATCTAGGGGGGACTGTCACGAGGGTTCTCCCCACCCCCTTCTTCCCTCTCGAGCCAGGAACCGAAGGAAAGAAGGAATTCGACGTCGTCACGGTGGGGAGTCTCACCGATGCAGCAAAGCAGAGCCTACTGGTAGAGGCAAGCGCCTACCTCGACCCTTCCCTCAAGATTGCAATCGTGGGGGAGGGCCCCCAGAGACAGTATCTGATGGAGCTCAGTAGGCGACACGGTCGGACCCAGGTCTCCTTTCTCGGCGACCTGCCGCCAATGAGGATCTACCACATACTTCGTTGTTCTGCTCTCTACGTCCGTTGCTCTCCAGACGAGGGCGCGTCGTCGCCTCTCCTCGCAGCTGCTGACTTCGGCCTCCCCATAATAGCAATAGATGGCGACCGGGATCTCGAACTGACAGAATTGTATGGGCTCAGGCCCATTGTGCCCAAGGACCGACACGCAATCTCTCTCGCCAACACGATTGAGAACGCCGTCGCGAACTACTCCGGTCTGCTTGCTGATGTTTCTAAGAATAGGGAAGCACTCGAAACCTATTCAAGGTCCTGGCAGAGTATGGCCGTGACGGCCATATTCTCCTGATGAGGGGGGCTCGGGAGGTCATCTGTTGTAGCTATAGCGCATCGTGACCCTGTGATACAGCCGCCTCCAGACTGTCAGGTTGAAAGTGACTATCAGAACCGTCATTGATATGACGGCCAGGGCCAACGTCAGATAGTCGCCCTTATTGGTCGCGACTGTGATCGCCTTACCGATACCCGAGGTGACCTGAGTCAGTGGTTTTTGGGAAGGGCTAGTCTGGAAGTACTCCGCAATGATGAGGGCGTTCCACGCTCCTCCGACGGCGGTGATGGCGCCTGTGACCAGCGCCGTCAGGGCGCTTGGGATGTACACGTTTCTCCAAGCAGCCCACCTGCTGACCTTGAAGACATGAGGTAGGTCCTTGATGTCTGCGGGGAGAGTCCTGACCCCGGCCATGACGTTGAAAACGATGTACCAGAAAACCGACAGGAAGATCACAATCCCGGCGACTATTTCGGAGTTATGGCCGATTACTGGGATCAGGACTAGCGCGGGGAGAAGTATTGGAGCGGGAATGGACGAGATCACCTCCAGTATGGGTGAGGCCGTATCGTACAGCCTGAAGTTGAGCGAGATGACTACTCCCATCGGTAGGCCGATGGCGATACAGAATGCTACGACGTACCAGACTCTGACAAATGACACGGCGAGGGAATAGAGTAATCCGACCTCGTTCGAAGCCAGGGTGTAGGGAGACGGCAGGTTGCTGACGTTCAGGGTACCTGACTGCCAAACTGTTACCACTATTAGCACGAAGATGATGCCAAGAAAGATGAGAAGCGCGTACTTGAGGCCCCGCCTGAAGCGAGCGATGGACGAGGTGAATCTCGTGACGCCGCTGTCATGGGCCATCAAGAAAAGTTTCGAGATGCTCCTGTGATTCACCCAGGAGTAGAACCGCATGATGGGGTCCCGGTGTGTCTCCCTGGGCTCCTCCATCATCTTGAATCTCTCGGACCACAGGGCGAACTCTCGTAGGAACAGGAACCTCCAAACGACGACTGTGACAATGATCGAGGCGATAAGGAGGGCGTAGTCGGGGTAATCGAAAGGAGTTGAATTGCTAAAGCTTGTCACGGCAATCCCTATTCCGTAGTTGACCGGTATGGACTTTGAACCGACACTAATGATTTCGCTCGCTACCAGGAAGAAGAGTCCAACCGCCCACGAAATCTGCGTGTTGTAAGCTATCCTGCTCATCGATGCCGGAATGTACAGGGTCCGTATGCGCTGCCAGGTGCTTGCATGGGCGACGTCAAGGAGGTCGTAGTAGTCCTGGGGAATCGCCTTCACTGACTCGTACACTCCGAAGGCGATGTTCCACGACATGCTGGTGAAAATGAGGACGATAACCGCTAAGTTGGCTCCTATGAAGTTCGGGAAGACGCCATAAATCCCGCCTATGACGAAGGGGAAGAACCCGAGTATCGGTATCGACTGGAATATGTCAAGCAGCGGGAGAATGACTGCCTCCGCTCTTCTGCTCCTTGCAGCCAATATCCCCACCGCTAGGGCAAAGAGTATGCTCAGACCAAGGGCCAGAATCATCCTGACCCAAGAGGCTGCGATATCGAGGGCCACGAGGCCGAATTGAAGCGCTACTATGTCCCTTCGAAGTTTGGCGCGACGTCGCGCCGTATTTACAGCTTACCGGCTCAAGCGATGTAGGGGGTGCTGGAAGAATCGAACCGACTGATTGTCTGGTATTCTCCCTTGTCCCTGAACACAGAAAACGTCGACAGGCCCGGGAAGAACTGGTCCAACGGGCGCACCGCCATCTCCCCCGCTAGGTGCCTCTTCCCCAGGTACTCGTCAGCTATTCGCCTCCCGAGAGCTCTCACCTCCCTGTCGCTTGTGTAGCCAAGGCTGTGGAGGTATTCGTGAAGAAGTATCATGAAGACGTAGGCGTTCCGCTTGGATCTTGTCTTCGAAAGCTTCTCGACGATTCTGAGCAGGTTTCTGTTCATCACAATTGCGTTTGAGCCCATTTCATGGTAGGCGCCCACGTCGTTAGGGATATCCCCCAGCACCAGCGTGAGCCCAGCGCGGTGCATCCTGAGGGTCCGCTCGGTGGCAACCTTGACCATTTCGAAGATTTCGTTAAACCCATCGGCGGATGACAGAGCCCTCTTGTTCTCGATAACTGTCATGGGTCCATACTGGCAAGGATGTAATTAAACCAAGTCCTCCGAATTGAATTCATTCGTGCGGGACTAGACGCGATCAGCTAGGGCCTCTAGGTCGAAAAGGTCGATGCCAAGTTCTTCCCATCGGAACGGCCGCGCGCGCGGCGGCTCAACCTGAGCTTGAGTTGCCACGTTATCACCTGTGTAATAACTCAGATGATATATCGGCTTTGTGAGAATCGAGTTGACCTGCGCTGTCTCCAAAGTTGACAAACCTAGGTTTTTATTTGCGTAATAACCAGCCGCCCCGGTGCCAGTAGTCTTCCGAGTCATCCTGGGAAGGACCGGGAACAGCCTAAGGATTACGCTCCCCAGGCCCATCGTCGAAGGATTCGACTGGAAGGAGGGAGACGAAATCGTTCTCTACGTCTCCGAGGGCGAAGTCACGATAAGGAAGGCCAAAGACAAGAAGCAGTAGGTGTACTACGCTATCGACTTGCCGCACTTCTCGCAGAAGAGCATCGGAGTAGCAAGGTGCGAGCCGCAGTGCGGGCAGACCATTCCCCCTTCCCTCTTGGGTTGGCCCTGATCCTTTGGAGGGAGATCTTTTGCGCTCCTCCTTCCGAGCGCGACTGCTATCTCCACCATGGCCACTATCGGGACAAACACGATTAGGTCCAACAGCGGCCCGCCGTCCGGGGTTAGGAAAAGTCCTGTCACCACCCATATTACGAACCAGATTATCAGCCTGTTCTTGGAGAAGAAGTCTGCCGACATGACCCTGAGGCGGATGAGTGTGTAGACGAAGACTGGGCTTGTGAATGAGGCCGCTGTTGCAACAATGATGAGGAATATCACGTAATAGAATGCCCCTGCATCTATCTGGAACGCTGTCTGAGTAGAAACGAAGAAGGGCGCCAGGGCAAGAATCAGGAACTTTGCAAGGGCGTAGTAACCGAAGAGGAGTCCTAATACGAACAGGACCGACATCGAGGTGACGAAGGGGTAGATGAGAGCCCTCTCTTTCTCGTTCAGGGCGGGGTCGATGAACTTGTATGTCTCGTATGCAATCACAGGCATGTCGAGGGCGGCGGACATGATTATTGCGGCCACGAAATAGATCTCCATCGGCTCACCGATGCCTTTTGCTGCGAGCAACGTCCACCCGGCAGGTAGGAGGTCTGCCTTCACACGGCCAAGAAAGGTAGCGATTACCGTGTTCTGGAGGAACTGGAGGGAGACGTACTGCCCCGGGTTCTGGATGGAATTGAGTGGGTTCGCGGGGAAGAAGACCAGGATGAGAAGTATAACGACGAAGCTGATAGCAACGATTCTGAGCCTCTTCCTCAGCTCGTCGATGTGCTCAGCGAACTGGAAGCGACTGGAGAGCAATTTCGAGGTGAGCCGTCCGGCATCCTATTTTACGCTTAGCACGTAAGCGGGAGACCACACCCGTTCAGGCGCGGGGAGTTCACGACTTTGCCTTGGCGACGATTTCCTGCGAGATCTGCTCCCTCGTCTTTCCTTCTGTGCTGATGCCTAGCTGCCTCGCAGTCTCCATGAGAACCTGATCCGCCGACTTCGGCACAGGAGGGGAACTGGTCGCTCCAGTAACCGACCCCTGGAACTCCTTCGATGCCTGATCGAACTCCCGTCTCGCCCTCCCAAGTCCCCGGGCAAGTTCTGGTATCTTCTGTGGGCCCCAGAGGAATATCACGATCACTATGACCCCTATCACGATCCACTGGAGCGGGTCGTCGAATGCCATTACTTGAAAGGACACCGTGCGTCCTTTATACGCCTTTTTGCCAAAGCGAGACCGCAAGGCATAGGCTACCCTGCCGGCGTAGCATCGGCCTACCGCCGCAGCTCCCCTGCGCTAACGTTTTATCCAGCTCGCGCCCGGCCACCCCAAAGAGTATGAAGGCTCGGATAGAGGACTACTGGAAGCTCACCAAGCCGCGTATCTGGGGCCTGCTCGTCTTCACGGGAATTGTCGCGATGGTGGTTGCTTTCAGGGAGACGCCCGGCTCGGCGCTCTCCCCGGGGCTCCTTGTCATCGCAACGGCCGCGCTGGTGCTTGGGAGCGCGTCCGCCGAGGTCTTGACCAATTATCATGATAGGGACATTGACGGGATGATGAAGCGAACCATGAAGCGAGCCCTGCCGGCCGGGCGAGTAAAGCCCAGGAACGCACTCGTGTTCGGCCTTGTGATGGCCGCGTTCTCCATTCTCATTCCACTCATCCTGATTAACACTATCTCTGCGGCCTTCATGCTCTTCGGGCTCCTAGACAACATCGTCGTCTACTCCCTTCTGTTAAAGAGGAGGAGCTGGCTGAACATAATCCTCGGCGGGGTCTCGGGCGGCATGCCTGTGCTCGTGGGCTACTCGGCGGTGGCTGGGACGGTGACCCCAATCGCACTGTACATGTCAGCACTCGTCATCGTCTGGATCCCGACCCACATTTGGAGCCTGGCAATCTTCAACAGGAAGGACTACGAAGCAGCCAAGGTCCCCATGCTCCCCATAGTCTTCGGCGACAGAATCGCGTCAATCTGCATCGCGGGGACGAGCGCCCTGCTTACCGTCTTCTCTGTAGCAATCTTCTTCGTCGCCCCCATAAGCATCATCTATATCATGACGGCGTTGGTTCTCGGGGGTATCGTCCTCCTCTACAGTGCGAAGCTTGCACTTACCCAGAGCAACAAGACTGCCTGGACCCTGTTCAAGCTCACGAGCCCCTACCTGGCCGTCATATTCCTGGTCCTGGGGTTGACCGTGGGCGTCACCTCCTGACACTTCAGATTCGGCTAGGCAACCTCGGAAGGAAGATCGCTTCTCTTCCAGACTAGAGTCCATTTATGTTGGTCTGGACAAGCGGAAGATCGAGGGACAGGGCGCTCCCCGTGGCGGGAACCGACGGGCTTTTTCAACGGTCAAATCATTTCCCGTCAAACGATACCAGACAGGTCGCCCAAAGCGGAAATGCCGTCCTCCCCACGCCTCCTGGTCTAAACCTGTCAGAGTCCAGATAATAGAGCACGTATCAAAGCGTTGTCCAAATTCAATGCTTGGGTATCAGACGGTAAGCGGTTCTCCAATCTCAGTCAGCAGAAGGTGACCATAGCATGTGTCGACGTTAAACACCGTCGATCCACAGGAGGTAAGACGATTAGAAGAGGCGCTGTTGATCCTTCGCCTTGAGGACAAACTCGCAGTGTTCGTTCCCCTTCTGTCTGCACAAGGTCTCTTCCCCCACAAGATCCTTGTCAAAAAGCGCACCGAATACGCCGACGGCCATGCCAAGCAGGAACTGGCATCTACGCCCAGTCCGTGTGGGGGTCGAGCACTCGAAACATTCAGTCGAAGTAAGTGTCAAAGACTTTCCAGATGGCTCGATGGTCGCCGTCGATTTGCCATAACCGAGGGCTCCGACAATCGCCGTCAAATCATCCAGCCGCCCTTCAGGGTGATCCCCGGTTATTCTCTTGTAAATCCCTGACCTGCTCTTTGCGTAGTCCAGTCCTTGTTCGTAGAGTATTGTTTGCCCCCCGCTGCCGAAGGTTCGGACGATCCCCTCGAACGTCTCGGAGAGTGCCCTCGCGGGAAGGATGAGGTATGGTTCGCCTATGCCGGCCTGAAAACCTGTGTGGAACCGATCCACGAGGAGGCCTTCCTTGCTCTCCCAAATCTGACTGCGGCTCACGTTGGGCAACTTGTCTGTGACTCCCTGAAGGGACTGCGCTGTTATTGATTCGGAGAGAACCTCTCCGAAACCACTGAAGATTGCTGTGTTCTCTCCCAAAGAATAGCTCGAAGTGCTGATTAGGTTCACTTGACTCTTTACGGCGCTCAGCAGGGAGGCAAGTGCGCCAGGTTCGTCGGATAACCACGCAACCACATGAACCATCCTCTTGCCTGGAGAGTATTGAAACGGGAAGACAAGGTTCCTATGTAAGGGCTGAGATGCGGCACCTCTTAACTCCGGCCTATTCACGCTCCCCCTGTGCATCTTGCCCCAAATTGACCATCGCAGCGCGTTTCCAGTTTAAGGGTTACAGAGGTGGAATCTGGGCTGGGAATACGCCTGGGGGATTCCGTTCTACATCGCACTCACGGCAGGGTTCGCATACCAGTTTGCGTGTGTGGTTCCCGCTCACAGGAGGCCCTCCAGTGAGTCACTTCACCATTTGGAACGGTTAATGATATCATACCATAGGGTAGTCCACATTTGAGCAGTTCTCTTCTAAGGAATCTTGGAGAATTCTCAACACGTAGAATGGAATCCGTCGGCCAGACGAGGAGGCCACTCGAGCTACTGTCGATGGCGAAGGATTACGCTTTGATAGCGAGTCTCCCGAAGAACAGTACGTCTCTGGCGCTCCAGGCGGTCGAGGGGGGCGCCGATGCGGTAATGCTCAACATAGACGGGGACGAGAGCTCGTCTCCGAGCCACTTCGGGAGCTACGATCTCCACGACGCCTACATCAACGATGTAATCTCTACGGTTTCCGTCCCATGCGGCCTCTTCATAGGAGGGGCGAGGCTGCTGACCGAGGAATACTGGGAGCGGATAATGTCGAGCTCCTTCAGTTTCGTCGAGATGTACGCCCACCAGATGCCGACATTCGTCCTCTCCGACAAGAGGGTGAAGAAAGTGACAGCTATCTCCACGGGGTACATTCTCGAGCAGGTTAAGCAGCTCTCCGAGATGGAGGGAGTTGAAGCGGTGGACGTCGCTACAGTCCCCCACCAGTACCGAGGTGCACCCTTCAGCGTACTAGACTACGCGACCCTCGGGGTAATCGCCAAGCTGTCGGTGAAGCCCGTCCTACTGAGGACGCAGAAAAAGCTGACCAGGGGGGATGTCAGTAACGTCATGGCGCTCGGCGTGAAAGGCCTTGTGGTCGACCCCTGCGTCCTTTCCGGGACTGACGAAGCCTATAAAGCGGAAATAGCGAGCCTAAGCCCAAGGGGCGGGTTTGCAGAAGAGCAGTAGAATCCAGGCAGTCATTCTCGCCGGGGGCCTGGGCACAAGGCTGAGGCCCTACACTCTTCTCCTCCCCAAGCCAATGCTTCCGGTGGGCCCGCGCCCCATCCTCGAGCACATAATCCTGTGGCTGAAGAAGAACGGCATCACTGATGTCATAATCACCACTGGATATCTGGGAAAGACAATTCAGGAGTACTTCGAGGCCGGCAAAGATTGGGGAGTGCAGATTCAGTACGCCGCTTCGCCTCACCCTCTCGGCATCGCTGGGCAGCTCAAGTCTGCCGAGAGCAAGGTCCGGGGGAGGTTCGTGTGCGTATACGGGGACGCCATCCTGGAGATGGACCTGGAGAAACTGGTGCGGTTCCACTCCGCTCATTCCGCGCTCGCCACCATCGCCCTGATGAAGTATAGCACTAACCTGAAGTACGGTTTCCTTGAAACGGACGAGGACGGCCTCATCACCGAGTGGAGAGAAAAGCCGGCCATCTCGGGATACATCAATGTCGGCTGCTATGTGATGGAGAAAGCTTTCCTTAGGTTCATCCCCCCGAACCAAATGTACGGAATGAGGGAAGCCTTCGAGGAGGCTATGAAACATGGGAAGGTCTACGGCCTCCGAATGGGTGGACACTTCACCGACATAGGGGATACCAAGTCGTACAGGGAAGCCAACGATGAGTTCACAAAGAAGATGGGCAGGCTGCTCTAGCAGGTTCGCCTCGCCATGAGGGTCATTGTCTTTGAAGACGACGGGCTAGCAGGGTTCGGCCCTCTCACCCTACTGAGGCACGCGAGCCTCCTGCGCTGGGGAACTAAGAGACTCCTCGACGCGCTGGTGGAGAAGATCCCCAATGCAACCGACGTGAGCATCTGGGGGAGACCCGAACTCGCGGTGGTCTCGAAGGAGGCCACACAATACGCCTACAACGAGAGAGCCTACGGCTCCACGGTACTTGTCAACGCCAGAACCAAGCCGAGCGAAGGGCTCCTCCTCCCCGTCTCCTGGTCAGAGCCTTTCGTCGCCTTATCCAAGGGGAAGCTGGTGGCGGCGAGGCTCGACTCGGTCGCACTAAGACCCGGCGTAATAACAAAGAAGGAGGTCGCGCTGTTGGCAAAGCGGGTGAAGAGACTGACCATCCCCCCCGAGGTCCTATTCGAGGGATACTGGGACCTCGTCGAAAGCAACGGACTAGCCATCGCCGAGCAGGCGAAGCGCTTCGAAGAGACCCTCCCGGTGCCCAGGGGGGTTGAGGTCAAGGGCCCTGCGGAAAACGTAATCGTCGACACGGGCGCTGATATCGAAGGGCATGTTACGCTGGACGTTAGGCTTGGCCCCGTCATTGTCGACAGAGGAGCGTCTGTCGAGAGCTTCAGCAGGATCATGGGCCCCTGCTATATCGGGCCCAAGGCGAGGATCATGTCAGCGCAGATAGGTGGAGGGACCGCGATCTTCGACTCCTGTAGGATAGGCGGCCAGGTCGAGAATTCTGTCATACTCCCGTACACCAACAAGGCACACCACGGCTATGTGGGGGATTCCTACGTCGGCTCCTGGGTGAACCTTGGAGCAGGAAGCACCTTCAGCAACATGAAGAACACTTACGGGAATGTCCGGCTCGACCTCGAAGGCGAGAGGGTGGACATCGGGATGCTGAAGCTAGGGCCGGTCATCGGGGATATGGCTAAGATATCCATTGGTACCCTGGTATACGCAGGCATCGCCATCGGGACGGGTTCCCACGGGTCCGGCCTCGTGGCTAGGAACGTGCCGAGCTTCACCTTTCATGATTCGGAGTCCGGAAGAGACGTGGAACTCCTCCTAGAGTCGGTCATCGAGACGCAGAGAAGGATGATGGAGAGGAGGGGGATGGCACTGGGGAGGGCCGAGGAGGGGCTCATCAGGCGTGCCTTCGCCTCTACAGCCAAAGAGAGGAAGGGGGCAGGCGTGAAGAAGGGCCGTCTAAGGTGAAGATTCTCCTCGCATTCGGATTGCATCCAAGCTTGCTCGCACGAGATCAGAGTTCCGGGGGACGATGATGAGCGACTCTTTTCGATCACCCGGGCTAGCAACCTTGACGCAATGAAAATCTGCACCATGTCCTAGAAGTGGCCGTTACTCGCCAGAGCCGGGTTAGTGGCGAAATTCGACAACCCCGCCAGGACTGGAAAGAAGACTCGGGAGGAGACCCAATCAACACAAAATTGCTTGATACCCTGTAGAGAGGGAGCCGGCTATCGAATGCCTACCAGTTGGGCGAGCTCTTTTCTGGCGCTGGCCCCCAACACCTGAGAAGCACCTTCGGGAGACACGTCGCTCACATAGATTCCCCCGCCGAGCTCCAGGCCCGTCCACTGAGCTCTCTTCGGGTAGATTTCGACGTGCCAATGAATCTGCTTGGTCGTCTTCTTCTCCGAAGAGCTGTGAAAGACCATGGTGAAACTCGGGGCGTCGAGGGCCCTGGACATTCCTCCCAGAGTCGACCTCAACATCAGGGCGAGGTCCATCATCTCCTTCTGTGAAAGCTTCAGTATGCTTGTCATGTGCCTCTTCGGGTAGACCCAGAACTCGAAGGGGTGGGTGGAGACCCAGGGCGCAAATGCGAGGAAGAAGTCTGTGGCGAGTATCTGCCTCGGTCCGCCCGTCTCGGTCCCCACGACCTGGCACATAGGGCAGACTCCGAGTTCGTTTAGGGATGTCTGGACAGTCTCCGCCTCCTCCTCCACAGCCGGGGGCACCCTGGGGGTGGTGACCATCTGTATGCTCGGGTGGACGGCCGTTGGCGTCCCCTCCTTCTCGCTGTTGGCGTAGACAAGGACATAGCTCACGCCCTTCTGCGAGTAGAGCCACCTGACCTTGTCCTGCAGGGAGGCCAGTATGTTGGTCCACTGCTCCACGTCGATCCTCGCGAAGGGCTGGTCGTGCTTGGGGGTGGCTACCAGCACGTAGTGATAGCCCACCGCCGGCTCGCTAAAGTGCGGGGACTCCCCGTATGACGGCGGCGCATTGGGGGTGACAACGGGGTACTTCGCAGGGAATATGCGTACCGCCCAGTTCTTCACTACGTCTCCTTCCGAATCAGTCTGCTTGAGGAGGGTGTCCCCCCTCTTGACAAGCACCAGGTCTGCGGGCGGCGTCATTTCCTCGTTGCCGGCGCAGTAGTTGCACTTCTCGGCCTTCTGGGGGATGACCTGCCCCGGCTTGAGCCCTCTATCCGGGAGTATGATCGAGAGTTTCTCTGAAAAGTAGTCCTTTCTTATCTCGACCATGGGCGCGCCATCGCGACGTAATCTCCACATAAGCGTTTGCAACTCAGAGCAGGATTCGCGAAAAAGACAAATGCAGAGGACTGAAGACACCCGCGCCAAATAATGAAGATAGGATACGTGCTGCTCGACGGCTGCGGGGACAGGCCTGTCCCGGACCTGAACTATACGACTCCCCTCGAGGCGGCCTTTACTCCCAACTTGGACAAGATTGCAACGAGATCGAGGCTCGGAAGCGTTACCACCGTGGGAAGGGGGATCGCGCCGGAGTCGGACATAGCGGTGTTCAACATGCTAGGCTACCCCTTTGAACAGGGGTACCCTGGAAGGGGGGTGATTGAGGCGGTGGGCTCCGGACTCGAGGTTAGGAAAGGGGACCTCGCGCTCCGCGCCAACCTCGCCTCTGCAAGGGGCAGAAGAATCGTCGACAGGCGGGCAGGCAGGAACCTCTCCCAGAAGGAGGCGGAGCTCCTGGCGAGAGACCTGAACAGTATCAGCCTCGACGGCGCACGTTTCGAGTTCAGGGCTACCATCTCTTACAGAGGGGTGCTTGTAATCAGAGGGGAAGAGCCCCTGAGCGCCGCCGTTTCCAACACGGATCCCGCCTATGCCAGAGTCGCAGGTTTCGGCGCAGCCAAGGAAACCTCTGGGACGGACCACGTCACGCGCTGCGTGCCCGAGTCAAAGGAGGAAGGCGCCATAATGGCGGCGAAGCTCGTCAACGAATTCACCCAGAAAGCGGGGCATGTTCTCGATTCCAGCGAGGTGAACAAGGAAAGGGTTCGCGAGGGGAAGCTCCCCGCGAACGTGGTCCTGCTGAGAGATGCCGGGGACCACCTGCCCGATCCGACACCCTTCGAGAAGATGTACGGGATGACTGGGACTGCCCTAGTCGAAATGCCCGCGGAGGTAGGCATAGCGAAGCTCCTTGGGATGAAGATGGTCTCCATAAAGGACAGGGAGGACATGTCGGAGAAGGCGAGGCTCTTTTCGACGGAGCTGAAGGATGGGACCATCGTCTACGTCCACATCAAGGGACCGGACCAGTTCGGACACGACGGTGACGCCAAGGGCAAGAAGAAGAACATCGAGTCGATAGACAAGGAATTCTTCCCTGCGGCGCTCGAACATATCGAGGACACGACCATTGCCGTCTCCTGCGACCACGCCACGCCGTGCACGCTGAAGAGACACTCGGCCGATCCGGTCCCCCTGCTCGTAAGCGGCAGTGGCAGAGGTGACGGCAGGAGGTTCAGCGAAGCAAACGCAGCACTTGGGTCCCTGGGCCACCTGAGGGGGGGCGACGTGCTGGGGAGTGTGGTCAGAAGGGGCTTCAGACAGCGTACTTCTTCAGAAGTCTGACGGCGCCCACTGCCGTGTCAATGGCGTTGTCCACCCCGGCTTCGTGCCTGAAACTGTTTGTGGCCCTGTTCGCCACGACCGCGAAGACTGCTCCGGTTTTCAGCCCGAACACCCTCCCTAGTGTGAAAAGCGTGGCCGCCTCCATCTCGAAGCATAGGACTTTCGCTGCCCTCATGTCGTCCAGAAGCCTCGCGCTTCCTGAAGGGAAGTACCCGCCGAACGACTCCCTCCCCTGCCCCACGTAGAAAGCGTCCGTGGAAGCGGCTACTCCCACGGCATAACTCCCTCCCCTCGATGCAGCCGCCTCGCGGAGCGCCATGACCACGCCGGGCGTGGCCGCCGCAGGATAACCGAGCGGGACGTACTGGGCGCTTGTGCCATCCATCCGCACCGCAGCGTCTGCGATGATGACAGAACCTGTCCTTATTTCGGGGGTTATGGCACCGCAAGTCCCGACTCTGATCATTATTTTCACGCCAAGGCGTGCCAGCTCCTCAATGGCTATGGCCGCGGCAGGCCCACCAATCCCTGTGCTCACCGCCACCACCTTCTCGTTCCCGACCCTCCCGGCACATGCCCTGTACTCTCGGTATGAGCCAAGATCCCTTACATCATGGAACCTCTCGGCTATCTTGGGGACCCTCCCCGGGTCCCCCGGAAGGAACGCGATCCGGCCCACGTCCCTCTTTGCGAGCCTGATGTGGTACGGCCTTCCGCTTTCATCCCTGGGTTCCTCGGCCAACTATCGGGTCACCGTCCCGTTCAGTTCCTTCAGGGTGGTTAACAAGGGTTCTCGCACCGCTTAGACTGGGGGAGCGTAGCATGTCCTACAGCGGGGCTCATACATCTCCTTGCCCCCGACGACTATGATGGGGGAATCCCTCGGCGCTGGCTTCCCTGCAATAAGCCTCTGGGTCCTCGTGGCCTCCTGGCCGCAGACGACACACACCGCGCTGAGATATCTCACCCTGTCTGCTCTGGCGGCGAGCTGCATGGTCGTGGGGAACGGTTCCGCCCTGAAATTGAGATTCAGTCCGCACGCAATTACCCGCCTGGTGTCTGCGAGCCTGTCGAGGACATCCACCAGCTCTTCGGGGAAGAAGTTCACCTCGTCAACCCCTATGACGTCGAGCTTCTGGGAGACTGCGAGCTCGTCGATCTTGCGAAGTCCTTCTGTCGAAGAGGAGACAGTATAGGCGTCGTACTTGAGCCCGTTGTGGGTGACTATCTGCTTTGCGCTGTACCGCCTATCGAAGGCGATCTTGAAGATGGCACCCCTCTTCTTTGCGTAAATCTCCCTTTCGACGAGCCTGATTAGCTCTGAGGTTTTTCCAGAGAACATTGGTCCGATGATAACTTCGAGCGTCAACTTTCCCCCGCGCCGTCGCGGGAGGAATTTATCGCTTCCTGAGGTCGGCGTACATGACCACGATGTGGACGTGCTTTCCTTTTCCGCAGAGGACTTCTCAGAATAACTTCTTGGACGTTTCTAGGCCGCCAGGCAGTCTCCGCCTTCGTCGAGGAACAGGTGATTCACGTCCTGTCCTTTGCGGGCGACGGAGAAAGTGCCCTGACTGTTCCTCATGAGGACGTAGGGCCTTGGCTGGCTGTGAAACGGCATGTTCATGACTATGGAGTAGGCTCCCACGTCCCGAAACACCACCAACTTCCCCACCTCAGCCCCTCCCAGCTTCGACATGCTAGATGTGGGGAAGACGTCCAGGGGGTCGCACAGTCTTCCGGCGAGGACCACCTTCTCAGTGGAAGCCTTGCCCCCCGGAATCACTTCCACCGGATACTCATGTCTGAGAAGCGCGGAGTCGAGAAGTACGTGATAGCCGGCATCCAGGTAGACATACGTGCTTTCGCCGAAGCTCTTTGTATTCACGATTCTGGAGACGAGAACAGTGGACTCTGCCGTCAGGTACCTGCCGCTCTCGGACACTAGGGTGAACCTGTCCCCCAGGCTCTCGACGAGGCTGTTGAGCTGCCCGACAATCTTCAGGGCCAAGTCCTTCGGAGTCTGGACTTTTCTTCCGTAGGGCGCTGGGAGGCCGCCTCCGATATCGAGAGTCCTCACGTGGAATTCGCCGACCTGCCTCCTCGCATCGAGGATGAACGCTTCGAGCTTTTCGATTGCTTCGGCGTAGCAGGCCGGGTCTTCGATTTGGCTCCCAAGATGGAAGTGGAACCCCTCAAACTGGAGGAGAGGAATACCGAGGATCCTTTTCAGCACGCTGAGGGCGTTGTCCTGGCCAACGCCATGGAACTGGAGCCCGAACTTGCCATGCCCCATGGACCCCCTAAGCTCCGCATGGACGTGAACCTCTGGGTTGACCCTGATCATCGTCTTTACTGCGACATTCACCTTTGCTGCCGCTTCAGCAAGGTTGAGAAGGCCGTTGTGGCTTGCCACCACTATCTGCCTCACTCCCATTCTGAGAACCTCTTCATATTCGGCAGCGGTCTCTGTGATGCTTGTGTACGTCACGTTCTCAGCAGTCGCTCCAGACTTCAGGGCGAAGATGAGCTCGGAGGGCGCCGTGAGATCAAAGAGTATTCCTTCTCTGGCAAACGTCCTGATCACAGAGGGATTGAAGTTCGCTTTGACAGAGTAGGCGACGCGGTAGGTCCCCTTGAAATCCGCGAAGGCCTGCTCCATGTCGGTGACCTTCTTCCTCAGAGTAGCCTCGTCTATCAGAAAGTACGGGGTGCCATACTTTTCCGCTAGGCTGTATAATTCCCTGTCCGAAAACCTCGGCGCCGCAACGCCCGAGCGTGACACGGGCTGCGTGCGAGTGTCGACCAACTTTTTGTTAGTGCGTGTCCGCTGAATTTCGCTTAAAAACATATCCCCACCAAAACCAAAACTGTCCCCCCGAATTTCGTAACGGATTGGCGCGCGACTTTGGAACTAGCTACCAGAGCCGTTGGAAGCTCGGCGTCTGTTCGTTCGTGTATCCGAATTCGATTTCTCCGGGCTTTGGGCTACTGACTGACATCCCCTGGTAGTCTTCTCCCCACCTCCAGAAGATCTTCCAGAAGGATTGGCTGCCGTCCAGGGTTGTCGCATGGTTGACGCACGACCAGGTGACGTTCTGGAGCGATGGGCAAGTCAGTATGACCCTCCAGCCGCCGTGGCCTATGGGGTAGCGGCTCATCACCCCGAACTGAAAGAAGTAACTCGCCTTCTGGGTGGGGCTAAGCGTCCCTCCCTCTAACACCCCCGTGTTGAAGTCGTGATTCTCAGCGGTGGGGGGCGTGAAACTTGTGAAGTTGCGAGTTTCTTGCCCCGGCTCCGAGTAAGACCATAAGACTCCTGACGCATTTGTTCCCCGATACCACGACATTCTCAGGGTGGTGTTCCCGTTGGGGTGTCCTTCCCCCAGATTCGCTAGATGTGAGAACATCAAAAGCTTCCATGAGTGGCCCCCGCAAGCGGCGTTATCGTCACACACCTCCCAGGCTGTTGCCAGCATCGACTCGTTCCCCGAGTGGAAGAGGACCAGGTCGTACCTGTAGGAGTAGTCAATCCCATCGACGCAGCACCCTGCCGAATGGATTCCGATGCCTGCTGAAAGGTAGTTGTCAGGCTGGATGGCTGACAGGTTCGTCCCGGAGAAGCTTACGGTTACGCCAGCTCCTCCTGCGTGGCCAGCTGGCCCCTCCATGAATCCTCCGGAGTAGACGGGGATACCTTGGCTGAAGGTATCGGTCGATCCGGAATCGGGAATGACACCGTTCACAGCGTCGGGGGTCGTGAAGAGCATCATGACGAGCACAAGCACAATTCCAATGGCAAGGAGTAGGGAGAACTTCGACCTGTGCGTAATGACCACCATCTTTCTCTCTTTGGCCAGTGCGGCACCTGCCACGGCAGCTGCGACGACGGAGAGCGTGAGGACTCCAACCTCAGGGAGGACGCTTTGCAGATACGCTGACGCGATTCCGAAGGAGATCAAGAGAAGGAAGCCCATCGACACGACGGGGAGCAACACCCCTCGCCTTGTCCCGTACGCAGTCGCAGTGGTGACGGAGACAGGGAAGGCTGCGATCGCCATGATTGCCGCCGATGCCCAGGGGTGAAAAGGGGGGAGAAGTCTGGCGCCTGCAAAGGTGAACACTATGGGGTAGAACCCTATTGCAAAGATACCGAAGAAACCCCCGAGAAATGCTGCCGAGGAGGATACGT